>Ga0209099_1003005_pt1 | contig 14123 bp, 16 predicted proteins | sample AD_JPNHW2_MetaG_FD_184430 | JGI IMG/M metagenome (GOLD analysis project Ga0209099, IMG submission 184430) | Active sludge microbial communities of municipal wastewater-treating anaerobic digesters from Japan - AD_JPNHW2_MetaG (SPAdes) (version 2) | ecosystem: Engineered > Bioreactor > Anaerobic...
CATAATTCAATTTTTCTTATTTTTATAATACCCATATTTAATCACATGATGTCCCCTCCCCGAAAGCGCACCAGATTCAAAATCGGCCCCGGAGCCCTGGTCACAGCAGCGTTCATCGGACCGGGGACAATCACAACCTGCACCCTCGCCGGCGCCAGCTTCGGTTACGCTCTCCTCTGGGGAATGGTCTTCTCGGTGGCGGCAACAATAATCCTCCAGGAGATGGCGGCACGACTCGGCATCATCTCACACAACGGCCTTGGCGAGGCTCTCCGCACACACTTCAGCAAACCAGCCTCCAAGCTGTTCACAGCTATCCTCGTCATCTCGGCAATCACAATAGGCAATGCCGCCTTCCAGACCGGCAACCTGCTCGGCGCATCACTGGGCCTCGAGACACTTTTCGGATCCGGGGCCCCTTCAGCCTCAGGGTCAGCAGCGATAGCAGCCGGGGCAGCAGCAGCCGGATCAGCAGCACCGGTCGGCTCTGGCTCCCTCTTCAGTTCCGGCATCCTGACCCTCCGTTTCTGGGTGGCCATCAACGCCGCCATTGCCTTCATCCTCCTCTTCGTGGGCAGCTATAAGCTCCTGGAAAAATTCCTGGTGGCACTGGTGATCCTTATGAGCCTCACCTTCGTCACAACAGCAATAATTGTGGCCCCTGCCCTGCCGGCGCTGCTGAAGGGGATGTTCGTCCCGACAATACCTGCCGGCGCAGTATTAACCCTTGTCGGACTCATCGGCACCACGGTGGTCCCCTATAACCTCTTCCTCCATGCCTCGGCAGTACAGGAAAGGTGGCACAGTCCGTCCGACCTCCCGGAGGCAAGATGGGATCTCTCGGTGGCGATGATCCTAGGAGGGTTTATATCTATGGCCGTCATCGTCACCGCAGCAGCAGCCTTTGCAGGCACCGGTACGAATATCACCTCCGGCGCCGACCTCGCACAACAGCTTGAACCCCTTGCCGGCCGATGGGCAAAATACATCACCAGCATCGGCCTCTTCGCCGCAGGCATCTCCTCCTCAATCACCGCCCCCATGGCCGCCGCCTACGCCACCGCCGGCATCATGGGCTGGAAACGCGACCTCCGCTCTGCACGCTTCCGGATGGTGTGGATGTTCATCCTCCTGGCTGGCGTCACCTTCTCAATGCTCGGGTTCAAACCGGTCGAGGCCATTCTCTTCGCGCAGGTCGCCAACGGCATCCTGCTGCCGGTGATAGCCGTCTACCTCCTCGTGGTGATGAACAGCCGGAAAATAATGGGTGACAACGTCAACACACTCCTCTCAAACATCCTCGGGGGTATCGTCGTGCTGACAGCGACTGGACTGGGCATCCGGAGCATACTGCATGTAATCGGCATACTCTGACAGCCTGCGGCCGCGCATCTGATAAAGGCATCCGGCAGAGGTCTGCAACCTCAGGCAACCGATGGAATTGCAGGAGAATCAGCTCTGCCCTACCCCGGAGCTCTAATCACCCTCTTCAAGACTGAACAGGTCGTTTACCGGTTTGTCAAAATACTTTGAGAGCCTGAGAGCCAGGACGGTCGACGGCACGAACTTGCCAAGCTCAATCGAGTTTATTGCCTGCCTGCTCACCCCTATCTCCCTGGCCAGCTCCTCCTGGGTGATATTCCTGATTGCCCTCTCAACCTTCAGACTATTTTTCATGACTCAGCGATTTTTTGGCTCTGTGAAGTAAATACTGAAACCGGATTATGAATATCACCAGGACTGTAAACATGTTGATAATCATCACATAGAAAAATCCGAAATCATAAAAGAACATAAAACAGAACAGCAGGATGCCATAATTGATGTATGTAGCCCACAACAATGACTCAAGCCTGATTCTGGCAATAAACTCATCTTCTGTCTTTTCCCTCGAGAATGCAACAAAGAAAGCGCTGATAATGAAAAGTATGCCTGTAATCGTATAGGTGAGATTCTTGTGTACGAATCCCATTGTGACGGATTCACCCAATATCTCATTTGAGTAGAACGTAAATACCCTCGCATTAAGAAAGTCAAATTCGAAATCGGAAAAGATGATGTAAAGTCCAAACAGGGTTGTTGGGATCAGCATGATCCAGCCGGGTGTTTTGAACTTGTTCGGTAAAAGCATTTTCGTTTTCATAGCACTTTACGTTTTTATTTGATGCAAATGTAATACATACTTTACATTTATGCAACTATTAATTACTTTTTGTAATATTTATGTGTCTTTATTGATTGCTTTTTACAACACAAAACAGACAGGAGCCAGGTGACAGGCAGTTGGTGGCAGTGAAAAACCTTTCACCCTTTACCCTGCCAGCACAAGGATTATCGAGAGATGTGCGCTGAAGAGCGGCAGGTAAAGCTCACACAACAAACCGGATCAGAACATCAAAAAGATTTTTTAAGAAATATTTGGAGATTATTTCAATTATATCTTACTTTGTTTTTCAAAGTACTTTTAATGAGAGAGCAAATAAATGCAATTGCACAACCTCAAAAACAGAATTAATTACTTATAACAAAAACTTCAAAATGATGAAAAACAAAAGACTGATTATCATCCTGGCAGCGATGTCAGTTATACTGCTTATACCCTTCATCGCCATGCAGTTCACGGATGAAGTCGACTGGTCATTCCGCGACTTCGCAATAATGGGTGTTCTGTTATACGGCACAGGATTATTATGTGAACTTGTACTGAGAAAAGTGAAGACTGTGCAGAACAGGATTCTGATCTGCGGAGCCGTTGTGCTCGCGTTCCTTCTCATCTGGGCAGAACTTGCAGTCGGTATATTCGGGACACCGTTTGCCGGATCCTAGAAAGGAATATTATCACGTACCTGCGGGACAAAAACGTGATTTGGAGAATTTGAACCTGTCCGCTTCAGAAATGGCATACACGTAAATCTGTTTCCGTCAGGCTCCGGAGTAATGATACTGAAGCCACCGCGAGAAAAAGACATCATAAACCTGCCACTTCCCCTGGTCAAAAACCACCATCTCTCTGTCTGCAAGCGACTTAAGCGAGGCCGAGACTGAACTGGGACTGTTGAGTGCGTAGTGAGAGATAAACGCTCCTGCAGTTGGCTGATCCACACCGTCTTCACCTGCAATTGCAATAAGCAGCCTGAACTGGTGGGAGGAAAGCAGATTGCGGTAATTGATATACTGCGGTTCAAAATCAGTCATAATACGGTGAAATGCCCGGTTGACTTCGTCCGTACCTGTGTTTTCATAACCCTGCTCATAAATGATGCTGCATACATACTGTACATACCATGTGTGGAGCCGTGTCCAACTGAAAATCTTCTGCAATGAATCATCATCAATCACCCTGCCGGCTTTCTGAAAATGACTTTTGATGAATTCGGCGTAATCACTTTCCGGAATCCTTTCGAGGTACATTAGTTCAGAGCTCTGGTAAAACGGGCTTCCGGCCGACATGAACATATTTTCAAGCATATGCTTGCTGCTGCCTGAGAAAATGAACGGGATGACAGGGTAAGTCTGAATAACAGTCCGCAGTATCGCTTCGGTGTTTTTCTCCGGATACTTCGCTATCTGCTGGAATTCATCAAACATGAATACGATATCCCGCTTTATCTCAGATATAAGCCGCATTATGCTGTCAAGCCCTTCGCTGATGTCAGTGGTTGTCTCCACTGTCAGCTCAACCGCCGGTTCTCCGGTCAGAGGGTCTATCGACAGTTTCGGACGAAGTGAACCCATCAGGCCAAACATTTTTTCCATGAAATTCTTCTCCTTCTGCCTTACCCTGAAAAGTGCCGTAGAGACAGCATTCAGCATCTCGTTGCAGTTCATGGTCGGAAGAAGATCGGTATAAATTACAGCGCACGATTTGCCCCTTACCTCAATCTGGTGCTTCAGGTGCCTGAGCAAACCCGTTTTGCCCATCCTCCTGAGCGAAATCAGGGTTAAATTTCTTCGCGAATCAATGGCGCCGGCAAGCCTCTTCGTCTCATCTTCCCTGTTACAGAAAAATTCCGGGCCTGCATATCCCCCCGTAATGAACGGATTGGTGATTTCAGTTTTCATGTTACGTTTTTTACGTAACGCTAATTACGTAATAATATTTGATTTCACAAAATAATTCACATGAGAACAGTTTTGTACATACTGCTTCGGGTTTAACATGAGAAAAGTATTGGAGCCTTTTTTCTACATTTACTTTCCGTATCGTGAACAGGTATGCTAAAAACCGGAAAGTGACAATGTATATCGACATCAACTGTGATCTTGGCGAGACCGACCCCGCAACCGGGCCCGGCAATGATGAGGCAGTCATGCCCTTCATCTCCTCGGCCAGCATAGCCTGCGGGTTCCACGCGGGTGATCCGCTGACGATGGAACGCACAATTCGCTCGGCCATGAGACACGGGGTGAGCATCGGGGCGCACCCTGGGTACCCCGACCGTCAGAACTTCGGCCGTAAGGCCTTGAAGATGAGCCACGATGAGCTGAGAGCGATAATACTCTACCAGGCGGGAGCCGTCATGGCCATGGCCGCGGCGGCAGGAGCACGCATGCGGCACGTCAAGCCCCACGGTGCACTCTACAACACCGCCGCAACCGACTATGAACTCTCAGTTGTAATAGCCCGGGCGGTGAGGGAGCTTGACCCCTCGCTGATACTGGTGGGGCAGTCGGGCTCGCAGATGATAAGGGCCGCCAGGGACACGGGCCTCGCCTGTACACCGGAGGTGTTTGCAGACAGGGCGTATAACGACGACGGCACGCTTGTAGAGCGAAGCACGGAAAATGCGGTGCTGCATGACACCGACCTGATGATCAGCAGGGTCATCAGGATGATACGGGAAAAAGTTGTGGAGACCGTCACCGGGAAGCTAATACCCATAGAGGCAGAGACCGTCTGTATCCACGGCGACAACGAGACCGCCCCGGTTTTTGTCAAGAAGCTGTCTGAAGCGCTGCGCACCGAAGGGATCACGGTAAGGCCCTTCGGGATGTAATGAATGGGAGATGGCCAGGGACGGAGACATCATAGGAATAAACCCGGAAAACCGTTGAGATGGAGCTGAAGTACATACCCTCGGGCGACTCGGCATTCATCATCAAGGCTGGCGATGTGATCTCGGAGGAGGTGAACCTGGTTGTCAGGAAGCTGCTGGCGAGGCTTGAGGAGGAGAATATCCCGGGCGTCATTGATTTCATCCCCTCGTACAACGAGCTGATGGTCTGTTATGACCCGGCAAAGATCGGCTACCGGCGCCTGCTGGAGACCCTCCGCGCCTGTGCCGCTGACCCCGCGGCCATCCTCCTGCCCGTCCCCATGGTCGTCCACGTCCCGGTCCTCTACGGCGGCGAGGCGGGTCCCGACCTCCATCATGTTGCCGAACATAACCGCCTCGCCGCCCGCGATGTGATCACCATCCACACCTCCGCCGACTGCCTCGTGTACATGCTTGGCTTCACCCCCGGCTTCTGTTATCTCGGGGGTATGGACAAACGCATTGCCACCCCGCGCCAGGAGACGCCGCGACTGAAGATCCCCGCCGGCTCAGTGGGCATCGCCGGTGAGCAGACAGGCATTTACCCCATGGAGAGCCCCGGAGGATGGCAGCTGATAGGACGCACGCCGCTGCGACTCTTCAATCCCGACAGCAAGCCCGAGTTCCTCTTCACCGCCGGCGATTACATCCGGTTTTACTCAGTAGATAAGGATGAGTATGAGCGGATAGCTGCTGCGGTGGCTGAAGGCACGTACCAGGTCATACGAACCCCGAAGGAATGACTATGGCGACGGTGATTGTACATACGGCAGGATTGCTGACCACTGTTCAGGACAGGGGGAGATACGGGTACCAGAGGTTTGGGATGCCCGTCTCGGGGGCGATGGATGTTTTCTCCCTCGAGTTTGCCAACCTGCTCGTGGGTAATGACCCCGGTGATGCATGTTTGGAGGCCACTATCTCCGGTCCGGAGCTTGAGTTCACCGGAGCAACATGGATAGCCATCACCGGCGCCGACATGGACCCCCACCTCAACGGCCAGGGCATCCCGATAAACACGGCGGTTGATGTCAGGCCCGGCGACAGGCTAGGATTCAGGGGATTGAGAAGCGGCTGCAGGGCGTATATAGCCTTTGCCGGGGGTATAGCTGTTCCGCCGGTAATGGGCAGCCGGTCGACATACCTCAGGGCAGGGATAGGAGGATTTCAGGGCCGGGCGCTGATTCCAGGCGACGAGTTACCGCTGGGGGGATTTGAACCCCTCTCCCCTCCCGGCCAGTTTTCCACTGGTTCTGCTAAAAGGAAACCCCGGTTAGAAAAGCTCCCGGACGGTTTGATACCCGAGTACAAGCATGAGCAGACAATCCGGATCATTTCCGGTCCCGAGGCACACTATTTTGAGATAGCAGGTCTGCGCAGCTTTCTGTCAACTGAGTACACGGTCACTGCTCAGAGCGATCGTATGGGTTACCGCTTTTCAGGAGAGCGCATAAAGCATAAAGAAGGGATGACCAACATCATCTCGGCAGGTATCTCTTTAGGCACCGTTCAGGTCCCTGGCGATGGCCAGCCCATCATCCTGATGGCTGACCGCCAGACCTCCGGCGGCTATGCCCGCATAGCCAATGTCATCATCACTGACCTCACCCTCCTCGCCCAGATGACGCCGGGAGGTGTCGTCCGTTTAATAGAGACTACCATTGATAAGGCACAGGAGCTCTATCTTAACGGGTGCAAAGTGATGTACGGAGTGTAACTCCGGATATCATCATTTGATGGCACCTCTTTATCTAGGGTATTGATGATCCGTGAGGTTTCATGAGAAGTAAAACAATGAAAACGGTTCTCCTTTCTGGCCTTCGCCGGTATACGGATCTTTAGGCGTTTCAGTCAGCTCAAGTGAATGGAGAAAAACCCGTAAGTGCAATTCATGGGTTGCCGTTTCGATCTTAGGGAATGTTACACCGTTGGTGCCTCCCATGTATTTCCATTTTGTCAGTGAAGAAGAATACTGCTTATCCTTGAAGGTTATTGTCACCATATTGGTTTCGCCGTATTCAAGTCTCCGGGAATTGAGGATGACTGGCAACCAGATGCCCCTCCAAAGGATGGAGGATACAAGGTAGAATGGGGGACATTTCCACCTGATAACCATTGATGTATTGGTTTTTATCACAGAGTGGCATTCGGGTCTAAAGGTCATTGGGTCCATTGCCTTAGCATTAAAGTTTCAAGTAGTTGACTGATCAAACATGGATCTCAATCATAGTCTCTTGAACAGATTCAGAAGCCCTATCTGTTGGTTTCTAATACTGCCAACCTTATGCCCCATTGTACCTCCTCCCTTCCTGACCTCTTCAAGGTAGACCGATTGCCAGTAAAGCAGCTTCTCCCAGGTCTCTATCACCTGCCTTTTGACATACATCCGCAGCTCCCCTTCAGCCTGGGACTGACTGAAGGTTGTTGGTTTTACCATTCTCAGTGTGTTGTAAAAGGAAACAGCATCTTCGTTTCCGGTTTCCTGTTCCAGGTTTTCTCTGATCTCATTCTCCATAATGCAGAAATTTAATTGGTTAAAAACTACTCTTCGCATCAGAGCAATTCGGAAGTCGCTGGCTTTAACATTTTTGGCAGACTGCCCGCATCGCTTTACCACCGTGGTGTCAACTCGGTTGGTACCCATTCAAGGGTTCCTGATGCAACAGTGCAAAGATACTGTTTCAGAGCATTCAGAAAAAAAACAGATCGCAATATTTCCATGACTTTGTCGGGCATCATCCTGGTGGATTGCGCTGCATTTATTTGAACAAGCGGCCGTTAAGTTGTCAAAGTATTGGAAACATAATTTTCTTTAGTTTCCTGGCTTTGATTTAAACTCACTTTCCCCTAAATTGAGGAAAATTTCAGCTGATCCATGATAGGTAATTATAAGATCATCACACTGTGTGGCAGCACAAGGTTTAAGGAGCAGTACATCGCTGCAGAGAAGCGCCTTACACTCGAGGGGAATATAGTTATTAGCGTAGGATTATTTGGCCATTCCGGAGATCCGGAGGTTTATGAAAAGTGGAACAAAAAAATGCTTGACGACATGCATCTCCGGAAGATAGATCTGGCTGATGAAATATTTGTCATAAATCCTGGTGGCTATGTGGGTGACTCTACCCGCAACGAAATCAGCTATGCCGTTAAAACCGGAAAGCAGGTGAACTATCTTGAACAATCTGGAATTGTTGACCCTCAAAACAATCCGTTTGTGAGGAATAGTTGGATCAGCCAGGGCTACCCTTTCACACCTCACAGACAGGAACAATTCCAGACCCTGATCGGTTTGCGGATCGAAGAGATTAAAAGCAACTATACTTCAAATGATGGTTCCTACCCTGCATTCATTGCAATAAGGTGGGGATTTGCACGTATAGTAAACAGAAGGCTTAAACCTACTGTAAAGTGGCGAATAAGAGACAAATACGACAATTCCGGGAAATGATTTAACATGCTTCAATAACGATTTGGGGCTAGGGGTAAAATGCGCTCTTTAAAAATTCTGAATCTTGCACAGATGCCTCTATTGAACAGAACTAATATTTTCATGCACATTCCAATTAAACTGGAATATATCGGAATTATAAATATCTTTTATATCAACTAATAGCATAATTTCAGGCATCTAATAAGTTAATCAATTTTAATGTCGTAGAATTTGTAAATAACCTTAATAAACATGCTATTATATATGGTATACTGAATACGTTTATTCATTAGCTACACGTTATTTTAAAAAGACCTTAGAATATGAATAGCATTTTCAAAATATATGATAAGGGGACCAAATCGAATCAATCAGATTCAGTTTTTTCAATTATTGGTAGGAGTGAACCTGCTTTGACAAAGTCTTTAGCTTTTATTTTATATAGAAATAAAACATTGCTAAAAGAATTCCTTAAAATAATCGACAGCAACCTAGACGAGAATTTTAGAAAAGTTTTTATATCTGCGGAGCAGATGCCAGATATTGGACTCGACAACAATAGGCGAGATATTGCAATTAAATTATATTATGAAAATACTGAAAATAATACAATAATAATTTGTGAGGCTAAAAATCTGGTTCAAAAAAACATAAATTCACAATTAATCATAAATCAACTTGAAAAGTACTTTGATCCGGTTTCATACTCGGATATTCAATTTATGAAGAATAAGATCGCAGTGACACTGACAAATGACAGATTATTGTTTTCAAACCTAATTACTAAATATTTTGATAATATTGTATCCCTCAAATGGCAGGATGTTATTATATTGTTGGAGAAGCACACAGATTATTTAATTCAATCTTATAAAGAAGAAATTATGAGATCCAATTATGTTAAAACTTATGAAGAGGAGGTATTCTGTCCACCTGTAGGAGATTCCTATGAAAAAGTCAAAAACCTTGGAATCTATTGTTGTCCAGCTGACAGGAGTCTAAAAGAAGCTATATATTTACTTCCTAGAATTCCTGTGAACAAGAATGAAAAGATTCTGAAAGAGAAGTATAAATTTGATAATGAAGCTATAAAAAGGATCAAAGGAAAGGGATTCTCAATTGCTTTATATAAAATTGAAACTAGTTTCATAGTTGATTCAGACTCATTAGATGCAATTGACGATAAAGAACTCCAGAATAAGGTGATACAGTGGGGATTAAACGAAAGGTTAAAAGTGTTCGTATTAAGAGAAAAGATGGATTTCAGAGAACCAAAAATTACTGACTTACAGAACAATGCTTGGAACGGATATTTTAGGCTATCTGATATTTGGGGAAATATGATTTCAAAAAACACTATTGAATCACTGTCGGAATAGTCATCCGAACTGATAGTAAATTGAGTGAGTATATACAAGAAACCTGTCTCTCATAAACTACACAATCACATTTACTGCTGCTTTACTCTAAACATTATCTCATGCCCAAGACCAAGAACGCCTACCTGAGATACCTCCTTATACACTCACAGATAAAGCGAAACCATTATAAGGAAGGCTATCCGACAATCGAAGACCTTTGGCAATACCTCCATGATGAGGGTTACGAGGTATCTTTCTCCACAATAGAAAAAGACCTCTGCTTCCTGAAAAACGAAAGAGGCGCACCGCTGGAATATGACCGCAGGGAAAGGTGCTACAAGTACACTGAGGACTGGGAATTCGATGTACCTCTTACCCCTGAAGCTGTCAGGATCCTCCAGATGACCCTCCACAAGCTGGAGATCTTCGGCGAGGCACAGGAATTCCGCATGGTCAATGACGCCATTGAGAAACTTTCGGATCATTTCCAGATTGTCCGGCAATACCCTGATGACAGGCTCAACAAGTACATCCTCTTCGAATATACAAAGGGCTTTTCCGGGAAGGAACACCTTTCCCGCATCTACGAGGCCATCTACGAGAAACGCACCATCATGTTCACCCACTGCCGTTTCGATACCGAGGATCCCACTCAGCGCACCCTGCAACCATATATTCTCAAAGAACACCGCAACCGATGGTACGTCATCGGAAAGGAGAACGGAACAGCACGGATCTTCGGGCTTGACCGAATATGCAATCTGGCAGTCACGGATAATTATTTCCTTCAGGAACCGGCCTTTTATGATGAAATCTTCAACGTCCTCCGGGATGCAGTAGGCGTTTTTGCCTTTGGATTTGAGTCGGAGGATGTGGTACTTCATTTCAATCCTGACGAGGCACCTTACATCAAGACCCTCCCGCTCCACCGCTCGCAGCAGTCGGTGTATGAAAACGAGACGAACGGATATACTGTAAAGCTTCATGTCAAGGTCACAGCCGAATTCATCAACGACTGCATACTTCGTTTCGGCGACAAGGTAAGAGTCGTATCCCCTTCCAACCTGGCGGAGCATGTCGCCGGCATTTGGCAGCGGGCACTAGACCGCTACAACGCCAGCCAAACTGTCTGACGCACACTTTTCACTACAATAATTACAAGCTTGTCAGTCTGTAAATAGATTGAGGAGTACCGTCATATCTTGGCCGAAAATTCAGGGTCATGATAAACGCATCCCATACCTCGCCTAAAAGGCGCGGCACGCTCCGCGTTGCCTTCAGGGTAAGCGACACCGCCGCCGGATCATTCACCATAGGCCGCCGTGGATTCCTCATCGGCAAAAACAGCCAGCCGATCCCCTACAGGGTAATCATCTGTTCCCGCACCGGAAAGGGTGTGATGGAACTGGACCGTCCAGCCACCCTGAAACGAACATGAAATCATAAAAACACAGGAATATGGATGAACTTCTTAACCCCAATCATCTTGCCCGTCTGGAGAGTATCTCCCGTACGGCAGTCAAAAGCCAGCTGAACCTAAATGCCCTCGCAAGAGTCCAGGGCGACATTGATGCCATAGCCTCATTTCTGGGTATAACCAGCGCTCAGACGGTCCTCTTTGCAGTGATTGCGGACCTGAGCCTTCAGCGTACGGTAACTCTCGAGGGACTGGCCAAGCACTTCGACTGCAGCGTGCTCAGGTTGGTGACATACATGAAGGAGACGGAATACCTGGAAAAGAAGGGATTCGTGAAGCGGCTTATTCGCAGAAAGGGCCGGCGCCCTTCATACAACGATATCGGTTTTACGGTTCCGGCATTTGTGATTGACGCCCTCCTGCAGGGTGACACTGCGAAGCTGGAGGCTGCCACAAGATTTGACCTGCCGGCATTCCTGAAGCAGATCACTGACCTTATCGACGAAAGGGAGGAAAACACTATTGGCACAACCCAGGTCCTCGAGGAGGCTGGTTTTCTCATTGCTGCCAACAACCAGCTTCCTTTTGTCAGTTATGTCGACAACGGTCTGAAGTCGATGCTTAGCAAGTGTGCGGTTTTCGCATTCAGCTTTGTTAGGCTCAAGGGACAGTCAAGTGTCGATTTCGAGAGCTTTGCCAACTCTCTTTTTGATGATCTTAGCCAGCAGCTCGAATTCTGCCAGGAGCTCGCATCCGGAAGACACGAACTGGTAAAGGCCGGCTATATAAAGCTCATTGCCTCAGAGTTTGACGGCGAGAAGAGCGCTTCCCTGTCACTCAGAACCGCGAGGGAACTGTATCACTCCTACCCCAACCTCCTTAAACCGGAGAATGACAGATCAGGACTGATTGATTATAAGTCGCTTAAAAACAAGAGCCTGCTATTCTGTACTGAATTAAAGGAGCAGCTTGATCTGCTTGAGGATATCATGAAACCTGCGAAGTTCAGGTCATATTGCAGGCAGCTGAAGCGAAACGGGCTGACCAGCGGCATCACAGCTGTCTTTTCCGGTGAACCGGGAACCGGTAAGACCGAAGAGGTATATCAGCTGGCGCGAAGGACAAAGCGCAGCATAATGATGGTCGACCTCTCGCAAATGCGTAGCAAGTGGTTCGGCGAGAGCGAAAAAAGGGTCAAGCAGGTTTTCGACGATTATGAGGCCATCAGGAAGACCAGTCTCGTGGAGCCCATTCTGTTTATAAATGAGGCCGACGGACTGCTTACAAAACGTATCGACCTTAGCACCAGCAACGAAGCGGCAGAGCGGGTGACCAACATTATGCAGAATGTTCTTCTGCAGGCCCTGGAAAACTTCGAGGGGATACTGATTGCAACCACCAACCTTACCGGAAACATGGACAGGGCATATGAGCGCAGGTTCAGCTTACGTCTGAACTTTCCAAGGCCGGATAAGCACATAAGGGCATCCATCTGGAAAGAGAAGCTGCCAGATCTGACTCAAGAGGAAGCACGCTTACTGGGAGAGCGTTTTGAAATTTCAGGCGGGGAGATTGACAATCAGATTAGACAGGTTCTCCTGCGAAAGGTTCTTAGGAAGGATGGGGATTTGTTTAACGCACTGAATAAAAGCTGCAAGACCACTAATGGGTTTAGTCCTAAAAGACAAATTGGATTTTAACTCTCCATCCCACACATTTGATTATAGTTACTTCCTTTTTAGCTTTTTGCTATATGCAAAGCATTATGCATATTTAGTTTAATTCAGCTTTGTCTTTAGAATTTTGGCATAATCGCCTAATTTAATGCCAAAATTATCACTTACCTCATGTGCAAATTCTAAAATACCCTGCTTTACTGAATTAATCAAATCTACTTTTTGCAGGAGCGTAGAATCATGTGGTAGGCCAAGTATGTATTTCTTACTTTTTTCAATGCGCTCCTCGGTTAATGATCCTTTTTGATTTTCTAATTCTTCTTTGGGTATTTCTAATATGCCTCGACAAATGCCTCTCATCCTCTTATAAATATCATCAGGAGACAATTCATTTATTATTGTGACAAGGCCATCCATTTCAAACTTTATTTTGTTCCTAAAGTACTCGGGAATATCATAATTTTCCAAAACCATACTACCCTTGCCAGAAATGACATATATGCCTTGTTTAAGTTCAACTCTATAATAAGGGTTGGGGCTGAATGAAGCCAGGTTTTTGTTCAACCAATCTTTTAAGGAATTTACCATCCCAATTTCCAAGTCATTGACTGGATCTGAATCTTCTTTGAAAGGCATACAAATTATGAATTAAACAATTCCAAATATATGTAATTCTTACCATGTCATAATAATCTAGTCATATCAAGATTCGACCTTAAACTCTAACCATTTTTTGATCCTGCGTTCGGGGATCCTCTCAGCTAAAAGATTGATTTGACCCCGGATTGTTGGTTCTCAGGTTCAATAGAAATGAAACGTAAGAAGGCAGGAAGGATTAGAAGGATTCCAGGAGGCAGGCAAAGGAAAAAGTTTTCATTTATGAACCATAAGCTGAATTCCTGATACTTCTGCCAGCCTCAGAACGTTTCTTTTAAAATCCGGAGGTTTGAACAGCAGATCCTGAACAAAAAATACACTCCCTACATAGGTGGAGGAGCAGCCGGCTTTTTTTGAGGCAAACCAACGGAACAAGGAGACTGAAATGAAAGCAAATGAACATAAGGACCCGGCCGACAAGAAGATCCTCTTTGTTTGTAGCCACAACGAGATGCGCAGCAGCACTGCTGAAACCGTATACCGGGAAGAAGGCCTCAATGTCCTGTCTGCAGGTACCGAAAGGTTTGCAAATGTACCCCTGAA
>Ga0209099_1003007_pt1 | contig 14119 bp, 10 predicted proteins | sample AD_JPNHW2_MetaG_FD_184430 | JGI IMG/M metagenome (GOLD analysis project Ga0209099, IMG submission 184430) | Active sludge microbial communities of municipal wastewater-treating anaerobic digesters from Japan - AD_JPNHW2_MetaG (SPAdes) (version 2) | ecosystem: Engineered > Bioreactor > Anaerobic...
GTGAAGGACCACATCGATTCTCTTCGCATACCCCCCCAGGGCCTCGTCCACGCTGTTGTCCACCACTTCGTAGACCAGATGGTGCAGCCCCAGGGCATCTGTGCTGCCGATGTACATGGCCGGCCTGCGCCTGACCGCCTCAAGGCCCTCCAGAACCTGGATCTGGCTGGCATCGTAGCCCGTCACTTCGCTCAAAACTGATTAAGCCTCCTGAATAATTAGGACTGTATCGAAACGACCTGAGACGATATAAGCTTTTCCCTGAAATATAACTAAAATTTTATTAAAAGATCAAACACAACGCTCAATCTGATTTTTGAGAGAGGGGATCGTCGAGCGGAGGGATGGATCGGATCTTGAAATAACGACAATGACAATTACGAAATATTTGGTTGAAAGGGCAGGTTCGAGATGGTAGCGGAGGAAAAGCAGCCGGAGAAGAAATGGAGATAAACGGCATTGGTACGCACAGGAAGATATAAGCCAAGGTCCGGATTCGAACCGGAGTGGTAATGCTCTGCAGGCATTTGCGTAGCCGCTCCGCCACCTTGGCAACTGATAAGGCGCTCTCTTCCTATGCCGATCTGATTTAAACCTTTATCGGTTGGGGCATCACCTGCGCCGCCATCCTTGCAGTGACTTCCTACTCTATAAAGATTGCCATCTGGGCAATGCAGTGACATATACGTGAGAATGATTAAGCGAAAAGTATTTATCGTCAAAAGACTAAGGCTTGGACGGCGAAAGTCGAAAAAGACATCTTTTCTCCCTCCTATCCCAAGACTTTTGCCTCCCTCCTGCATATCGAAAACCAAAGCTTTCTATTCGATGTACATTAAATGCCAGAGCATGAAGAGCATGTCCTTCTGCATCACCGCCCTTGGCAAAATGGCCATAGTCGATGAGGGCAGGTCCATTACACAGCTCTGCCTCCCCGGAGAGCTGCCGCCGAGCGACGCCGCCCTGCAGAATACGGACCTCCTGGATGAGGCGATAGAGCAGCTCAAAAGCTACCTCTGCGGGGAGCGCAGGGTCTTCGAACTGCCTCTGGCCCCACAGGGAACCGACTTCATGCAGCGCGTCTGGCAGTGCTTGCTGGCCATACCTTACGGCGAGACGAGTTGCTACCGGGAGATTGCCGAGTCATTGAATAAGCCTCTGGCCTTCCGGGCGGTAGGGGCTGCCTGCCGCAGAAATCCCCTGCCGCTGTTCATCCCCTGCCACCGAGTGATAGGCAGGGACGGCAGCCTGACCGGCTACCGGGGAGGGCTGCAGATCAAAGAGCAGCTCCTGAATCTGGAAGGAGCAGACATAGGAAAGAGAGAATGCCACAAGGATCGAAACCCCAGACGATGAGATGGAGCTGAGAGGGAGAAGGCCTGACAAGGAACATTTTATATGGTTTGCCGGAGCCTAAAAGCATGAAGCACTATGGTCCTGGAAAACTTAGGCGGGTCGCTGCGCAATGCCCTGAAGAAAATTGCGTCTGCGAATAAGATCGACAAGGCACTGGTAGACGATGCCGTGCGGGAGATTCAGCGCGCACTGCTGCAAGCCGATGTGAATGTCAAACTGGTGATGCAGCTCTCCAATACCATCAAAGAGAGAGCATTAAACGAGAAGCCTGCTGCTGGCATGAATCCTCGCGAGCATGTCATAAACATAGTCTACCAGGAGCTGATCAATCTGGTGGGAAGGGGAAGCGACATTCCCTTAAAGAAACAGAACATCATGCTGGTCGGACTGCAGGGCTCGGGAAAGACCACCACTGCGGCAAAGCTGGCCACCTTCTTTCAGAGAAAGGGACTGCGCACGGCGGTCATCTGTGCCGACACCTTCCGGGCGGGAGCCTTCGACCAGCTCAAGGCTCTCTGCGAAAAGCAGGGCATCTTCTTTTACGGTGAGAGGGGAAACACCGATGCTCCGGCTGTGGCCAGGGCCGGCCTGGAGGCCGCCAGAAAGTATGATGTGAGGATCGTCGATACCGCCGGTCGGCATGCCCTGGAAGACGACCTGATCCAGGAGATGAAGGATATTCATGCGGCGGTCAACGCCGAGCAGAAGCTCCTGGTGATGGATGCTGCCTTAGGCCAGCAGGCATCCGAGCAGGCCCGGGCCTTCAATCAGGCGGTATCCATAACCGGCGTCATAATCACCAAGCTGGACGGGACCGCCAAGGGCGGCGGGGCTCTGTCCGCTGTGGCCGAGACCCACACCTCTGTGGCCTTCATCGGCGTGGGCGAGACGCCCGCCGACCTGGAGAAGTTCGAAGCAGACCGCTTCATCTCCCGCATGCTGGGCATGGGAGACATCAAGACGCTCATCGAGAGAGCCCAGGAGGTGCAGACCGATCAGGAGGTCGATATGGACTCCCTCATGCGGGGCAAGTTCTCCCTCAAGGACATGTACCAGCAGATGGAGGCCATGAACAAATTGGGCCCTCTCAAGCAGATCATGCAGATGCTTCCCCTGGGCGGCCTGGGAGTGGAGCTGTCCGACAAGGAGTTTCAGATGACCAAAGACCGGCTGGACAAGTATCGGGTGGTCATGGACTCCATGACGAAGGGCGAGCTGGAGGATCCCAAGATCATCACTGCTTCGCGCATCAAGCGCATATCGAGGGGCAGCGGGGCCTCGCCGGAACTTGTGCGCGAGCTTCTCAAATCCCATCAGGCCATGCAGAAGGCCATCAAGGGCATGCGGGGGGGAGCCGGAAAGATGAACATGAAGCGGCTCATGAAGAGGTTCTCTCCCGGAGCCAAGCAGGCATAGGCATCCGGACCGGGCAGGCTCCCTAGCAGGCAGGCCAGGCAATGAGGCAGGCAATTCTCCGGTCAGGGCATGGAGCAGATGCGTGGGCCACTACAGCCGTTACTGTAGCCATCTGCCCCGGGCCGTGTTGGAGTTGAACATATTTTCAGGCATGTCTGCCCCTGACGCACCGGCAGATCGGCTGAAGTATCCCGCAAAGCTGCTGCTACCGTCCTCCGTCAGGCGAATCACATAGATTTCTCCGGAGGGTGCCGTCACATTCAAATTGAGTTTTCCGCCTTGCAGCCATCCCTCCACCTGGACCGGCTCCGCTTTGACGGTCTGGCCGCTCCGGGAGGACGTCAAATTGCCCATTCCAGATATAGCGCCATCTTTTTCGGAAAGCTCAAGCTCAAGGCTGGCGTTCTCCCGGCTGTCGTTGCCGTCGCTCAAAGATATGGCAATCATGCGGGAACCATCCGCTTCCGCAGCCCCCACAGTGGATATGCTCTCTTCTCCGTACTCCCGGAGGAACTCGTCGTAGCTGTCCATGGAGATGTCCACGGCAGAGTCGCCCAGATAGTTGTAGGATGCTCCGCCCCCACCCAATGAGCAGCATTTGGACTGGGCCGGCGAGCCGCAGGACATAAGCAGTGCCGTGAGAAGCATCAGACGCATCAGCAGCATTATCCGGGCCCCCAGACGCATGACAGGATTTGCGCTCATTGATTCTGCTCTGCTATGTTTTGTACGGCGCTGCCCACCCAGGCACCGGAGGTGGCGCTGGGACTTGATCCTTTGCCCAGGGCCAACGCATTGCCCTCTCCTTCGGCAAGAACCAGGCTTGCTGTGACCGTCCCCGATCCGGACGACCCGTCGGCAGAGAGTAAATCATACTCGCCTGCCAGGGTCGTGCCGGATGTTGAGAGGGACAGCCGCAACGACTCCAGCCCATCCACCGAGGAGACAAAGAGGCTCGGGCTGCTTGCTGCCACAGAGCCGGCGGCAATTACAGATACAGTCCTATCGCCGGAGGACATGATTCCTGAGCCCATGATGAAATCGCCTTTCTGGCGGATCTGCAGGTCGATGTGGCGGAGGGAAGAGCCCGCCAGGTCGAGCGACCAGCTTCCCGTGAGGTTGGCCAACGTGGAGGCCGCCCCCAATTCCGACGTAGATGCCGATCCCTTGCCCACGGTCAGGGCGGGAATTATCCCCGTGCCCGTGCTCACTGTGCCCATGTAGCCCTGCGATGATGCAATTGCCGAAAAACAACTGAGCAAGATAATTGATATTAGAATTGCTTTTGCTGCCGAGACTGCCTTAGCTGCCATAATAGCCCGATATGAAGGATGTCGTTAATAATGGTAATGCTAAAAAAAGAGAATGATAGGATGATTTAAGCCGTCTGATTGGCCTGCAAAGGCAAAGCTGCCTGGACCGGCTGCTGGGCCTGGACCGGCTGAACTGCTGCCGTAGACAGGGGAGCAGTCGGTGCCGCCGTTCCCTGCATGGAGAGCAGGCTGCCGAAGGCCACACCAGGCTGGGTTACTCCCGGAGCGGTATAGACATAATCTCCGTCCATGGAGCCCTGCCTTATGGTAAGGCTCAGGCGATAGAGCGTGCTGCTTGCCAGCGGGCTGACATAGAGGGCCAGACGGTCGCCCAGGACCGTACCGCCTGCGGTGACAACCGTGGAAACACCGTTTTCGGTAAGCTCCCCGGAGCCGAATACTGCGTCTTGTGTCTGATACAAATTGAGCTTGAGGAAGCTGGTATCCACATCAGTCAGGGTAAAAGCCCAGCTTCCCGCCGCCGGAGCCATTCCGACGCCAGAAACGACAGATACCGGCGTTCTGACTCCCTTATCAGCAGGAACGTGGGGGCTCATGCCCGTGTCCTTTCTTATGACGAACAGGCTCTCATTTCGGAATGAGAGTGCCGAGTCATTTACATCCTTAACAAGTGTGTCCGCTCCACTGCGGACTTCCTGGTAGATCTCACTGCCCGATGTGCCGTCTGCCGGAAAAGCCGACTCTGCAAGATAGTCCTTTGGGCCCTGGGCAAAGGCAGTCAGAGAAAGACATACCACAAAGGCCAAAGCTATCACCACACTAATTTTTCCCATTCTCCTGATACCTCCGCTCCAAAAATCAACTGCTGAGATCTTAAAGCTTGCCCTTCATCCAATTGCAGAATATAGGAAAGGCGATTGCATCAGGGGACGGTCATCCTCATCCAGGCCAATATTATGAGGATCGTCGCTGATACCGTCACGATCTCCGTCTTCCATCGAGCTGCCGGCCCAGAGGTTTCCCAGGCGGCTGCTGAGGGTCCTTCCCTGAAATCGATACGATATATCCTGAGGAGAGGTCCAGGTGTTGGTGGATATGAAGGAGTGGACATCGCGAGAATTGCCCATAAATGTATTCAAATAGATCTGATTTCCGCTGGAATGCTGGGGATATACGCCTTCATCCAGAGAAAGGCCCTCATAATTGAAGCTGATATTATTAAAGCTGACTTGATTGTTCCCGCTGCCTATAAGCCTTATCCCCTGATGGCAGCCTGCGGCCTCATTTCCGGTTATATTGCAGCCGGAAGAAGCCGTAATGCCTATGCCGATGTTTTTGCTCTGAATGGTGTTATTCTCAAGATTGTTTTGCATGGAATCTTCGACCATTATACCATCGACATTTAGAGAGAGATCATTGGACTTTATGCTATTGTTTGCAGATCCATCCAGGCGGATTGCAGTCTCACCTAGCAGGATTTCATTTCCGGTCAGGCTGATATTGCAGGAATGAAGAAGCGAGACCGCATGGCTGCACCCATCCAGACGATTTTCCAGGAGAGTGCAAACGCTGCTATTGTCCAGGAGGACGCCGGTCGGGCAGTCGTCGATGTCGTTTCCATTGATGCTGATATCTGTGGATGAATTGAGGCGGATTGCTGCCGCAGAAATCCTGTGGAGGGCATTTTCAGAGATCGTACCATTGCAAACATCCCGCAAGACGATTCCCAAATCTCCGCCAACAATTTGATTTCGGGAGAGCGAATTTCCCTCGCAGACGCCCATGATCGCGATAGCCTCCCGGTTGCCCCGAAAGGCATTGCCTTCCAGGATATTGCGGCTGCTTGCCACCATCTGAAGGCCCTTATCGAAGTTCGTGTTCACCTGATTGAATGAGAAGTTGTTTGCCGACGAATCCTCGAAAAATGCTCCACTGCCAGCGGAGATATTGCTGAAGATATTTCTTTGCATGAGATTTCCGTTCGAAGAGATCAGGTGGATGCCGTACTGCTCGTTGAGTCCAGCATTGTTGCCCTCAAGGCGATTTTCATGGGAGAAGAATAGGGTAATTCCGCTTCCATCGTTGTCCTCCAGGTCATTGTCTGCTACGAGATTGCCGCAGGAGTCCCACAGGTAAATGGCATAGTCGTTTTCCGATGCAGTGTTGTTGGATATGGCGTTTCCTCGAGATCGGTAGGGGTAAAACCCATAGTCGTTGTTGATGGCTGAATTGTTATGCACAGTATTATTACTTGAATTTGATAATACTATGCCATAATCGTTGGTGATCATCAAATTATCCTTAATGACATTGCCCTGGGATTGATAGAGCTTTATAGCTATGCCCATGTTTTCACTGGCATTATTATTGACAATGAGATTATCCTCAGAATCGATTGCTATGATCCCTGCCTGGTTATTGCTGCAGAAGGAATTATCGGAGATGTGATTGTCCCTTGACGAAAAGATGACAAGACCGCCCAGATAATTATCATCCACCTCATTTCCGACAACGGTGTTGCCGTCAGAGGAGATGAGGATACCTACGGCATTTCCTTGCATGGTATTATTGGCGATGATGCAATTTCGAGAAGTCACCAACACAGCCGCCCCGGACCAGTCGGTAGCCCCGAAGAGGTCCATGCCTTCCACCTTCGCACCCTCCGCCGTGATCCGGATGGCAGAGCCCCCATCTTCAGCCGTCAGAAGAGGCCGGCCACCTCCTGCCGTCTCCGCCCCCCGCAGGATCAGGCTCTTGTTGATGATGATGCTCTCCCGATAGCTTCCCGGCTGGATCTCGATGACGTCTCCGGGAAGGGCGGAATTGATGGCCTGCTGGATGCTCTGGCCCGGGAGAATGGATATGTGCGACGCTTCCGCGGTCGGCACGGCAGAAAAGCCCATTAAAATGAAAAGAAGAATGGCGAGCAGAGGCCTGTCCGATTCTAATGAGCTGCAAGTCATTGCCCATCTTCCTTGATGCGGCTTAAATCGGCTCTAAGGCCGTCTGACATCTTTGCATCTGTCAGATTGGCATCATGTAGGGATAGAAGGGTAAACTTATCGTATTTTATATGTTCAAGGTTGGCCCCGGTGAGGTCGGCACCCGTCAACTCCACCCGGTCAAAGCTGGCCTCTCTCAAATCCGCTCCCATCAAATTGGCATTGGCGAGATACACCAGTATCAGGTCAGATCCGCGAAGGGACGAGCCGGAGAGGTCAACGCCGCGCAGGTCCGTCTCGCAGAGCCTCACCCGATCCAAAACGGCCCGGCGCAGCACGCATCCCGCCAGCCGGGCCGAATCGAGGTCTGCATCAGAGAGGTCGGCACCAGTGAGGTTGGCTCTTGTCAGGTCGGCATAGGGAAGTTTGGCCGAGTTCAGGCTCGCCCCCATGAGCCGGGACTCGGTCAAATCGGCATAGTCAAGGCTGGTCCCGACCAAATTGGCATTGCTCAAGTCAGCGCCCATGAGATAAGCCCTGGTAAAGTCGGCTCCGGACAGGTCGGCTCCATTGAGGTTTGCGCTGTAGAGCTCTGCCCTGGAGAACTGGCCGCGGGAGAGATAGCTTTTGGACAGGTCAGCCCAACTGACGTGAGCGCCGATGAGGTTGGCGCTGATCAGGTATATTCCCTCGAGGTTAGCCCCGGAGAGATCGGTTCGAAAGAGCCTGGCATCGGTCAGGTCGGCATTGGAGAGATTGGCGTCGGAGAGGTCCGCCTCTGTCAAATCCGCCTTCTTTAAAACGGCATGGCTGAGAATCGCGCCGGACATCCGGGAATAGGCCAGAAGGGCTCCGGAGAGATCGGCCTCATTCATATCTGCCCCGCTCAGGTCTGCTGCCGTCAGGTCGGCTCTCGCCATATCAGCATTGCGGAGACGGGTGTTGGTGAGCCATGAGGAACGGAGATATGCCCCGCTCATATTGCAGCGGCTGAGATTGGCGCCTGAGAGGTCCGACTGATTGAGATGGCTGCCACGCATATTGATATTGGAGAGGTCCAGGCCGGCCAGGCTGGCGCGATCCGTCATCCTGGCGCTCAGGTCGTGCTGCCCCCCGGCAGAGGCGCACACGGCAGTCAGTGCGCCGGCCAGCAATGCTCCGAGCATCAATAAGGCCAGCGCAGGCGGTCTCAAACAATGCCTTCTCATAGATCCCCATACTTTTGATTCTTAATTATATCCTCATAACATTTTAACTTTCTGGTGAGATTCTAGCGGCCTCCTACTTTGATTTCTTCATCGCCGCCATAGCCGCCGCCAGCATTATAGGACCGTCGAAGCTGCCCCGCGCCCGGCTGGAGTCTATGAAGATTTTGTCCATCATCACCGGAGCGCCGTAGGAATCGGCTCCGCATAGTAAGAGCAGCGTGCGAAAGATCAGATTTCCCGACACTCCCTCCGGAGCGATGACGATATCGTCTCCCCGGCAGCCTTCAATCAAAATTCCCCTGTGACTGGCGGAAACACCGGCGCTGCGGGCCTTCTCTGCGATCTCCTCCCCCTCGGCGAGACTGACGTCCACCCGCCGGCAGCGGCCCACGTCCTCCATGCGCCCCCCGGAGAGCACCGCCGCCCGGGGGGTAACGCCCAGCCTCTGCAAAAATTCCGCCCCGCCGAGGAGAAGCTGCAGTCGGTCCGCCGCCGTCTCTCCCTCATCGATTCCCACCGGGCCCAATAGAAATGCCCAGCCGCCCACCTCCAGCAGAGCCAGCCGGCGCACTCGCACAGAAAACCGATCGGCCAGGGCGCGCATGGTCCTGCCGGCGGGCAGGCTCCCCCGAACTGCTCCGTCCACCTCGTCCTCCGCCAGGAGGCGCACCAGCTCCGTCCAGGGCTCCTCCGCCGGATGGCATTCAAATCCCGGACAAGAGAGACCCTCCAAAAGCCTCTCGCACCCCGTCTCGCCCACCAGTACCAGGTCTGCATACCTTCGGGCCGATTGCAGGGAGGCAATCAGACCGCCATCGGCATTCCAGATTCCTATGCCGATCCGCGCCCGCCGGGACCCGGCCCCCTCCTCCAGTGAACGAATAAAATCAGAGTCCATTGTAGATCATTTCAGTGAATTCCGGTCACACAGTCCTTCTCCAGGTCGAAGAGCACGACCTCCTCCTCTCCGCTGCGGATGATGAGCTTTCTTCCCTCCGTCACCCGGCCGATGACCCGCGCCGTGAGGCCCCGGACCTCGAATACCGCCATAACCTCTTCCGCGCTCTCCGGTCGGGCAGTGACCACAAAGCCCATGCCGGGATACATCTTGAGCCAGGCCCCCAGGTCGAGACCGGAGGGAACGGCGATGGCATCTACGTCCACCACTGCGCCCACCCCGCTCGTCTCCAGCAGCATGGCCAGTGTACCCAGGAGCCCCGGATTGCTGATGTCCTTGCCCGCTTTGACCAGGCCCTTTTCCCCCAGCTCCTGCATACAGGATAGCTGCCTTCGCAGGACTTCGCCCTCTTTGAAGCTGGTGGAGTCGAAGTTGATGGCGAATTTGGGATGAGGCCGGCCGTCCATATCGGCAGCAGCGATCACCACCTCCCCCGGCAGGGCGGTGCTGCTCAAAATCACCCCGCCCTTCTTTGCCTTGCCCAGTATGGCCACGTCCAGGGCGCTGTAGGGTGTGTCGGGATGCAGGTGGCCTCCTATGATGGGCACGCCAAATTTCTCGATTGCCTTCTTCATGCCGGCGAGGACCCTCTCCGCCACCTCCTGATCGGCCACGGAGAGCACATCCACCATAGCCACCGGCCAGCCGCCCATGGCAGCGATGTCATGCACATTGACCAGCACAGAGCAGTAGCCTGACCACTCCGGATCGACCTCCATCAGCCGCGACCAGATGCCATCCGCGGCCAGGAGCATAACAGAATCGCCGTCATCGATCACCGCGGCATCCTCTCCAAAGGAGGCGATGATGCGTTCTGATTCTATGGGAAAGAATTGCAGGAGATTTCCGATCTGCTTTTTGCGGGTGATGCCCACAAATCCCCGCAGATTTGAGGCCAGAGATTCAAGTTTCATTGAGGAGTAGTGAGGGTACGATCAAAAATAGATGACGCTTTGCCCGTGATTTGACCTCCACTGGAAAAATGTCCTAATAAATTTGTATAAGTTTTTGCTGATGTTGAAACGAATTAACTCTTTAAATAATAGTAATACAAAAATTTCGTGTTTTCTCCTAATAACATTATCTATAAATAGCAAATACATGCGAAGTAAAGGGGTTAACTAATAATTTATATTAGTAAGTTAGGATTTTCGTCATCATCAGGCATCTCATCCGAAAGAGGCCTCTGCCAAAAATGCTGCTATAAATTACAGATGGCCATCTCATCTTTTCCATCATGCTTAGAATTTGGCTTTCGATGCCTTCTCATCCTTTTTCCCGGACGATTCGTCCATGACAGAAAAACTTTATGAGCCAGCCCGCCGATGATACAGGAACAGGTGCCGGCTATGCTTATGAAGGATTTCAGGCAGGGGCGCACCCTTATGGCCAGCCTCGACCACGGTGCGGATATCATAGGACAGATTTTATATATTGCTGAGAAGAAAGCGATCAGGACGGGATTGGTAAGCGGAATCGGCGCTCTATCCAGGGCGGAACTGTCATGCTACGATCAGGCCGCCCACAAATACGGCAGCATCCGCATAGACCAGCCAATGGAGCTGGCAGCGTTCTCCGGAAACATCTCGCTTCTGGGGGAGAAGGCCTTCCTCCATGCCCATGCCGTTTTGTCGGACGGGTCCGGCAGGACCATCGCCGGCCACCTCATGTCAGGCACCATATTCGCCGCCGAGGTCTGCCTTCAGGAGCTCTTGGGCCTGCCTCTGAAGAGGTCCGCCGACCCGGCAACGGGCCTGAACCTCTGGAGCGAATAGATGAAAAATTCGGAATACTTTGATTTTCTGGAAAGCGGCCTGCAAGATGCCATGAGCCTTGCCCAGGCGGCCCGGAGCCGGGGGCTGGACCCGACCACCGAAGTGGAGATACCCCTGGCCGTCGACCTGGCGGAGAGGGTGGAAAAGCTAATCGGCATCCCAGGCATTGCCGCGCGCATCCGGGAGATGGAAGCGGAGGGGATGAGCCGGGAGGAGTCGGCCCTGGCTATCGGCGTTGACTTCGCTGAGGGGCGGCTCGGAAAGGGAGCAACCAAGATCGAGTCCGTGGAGAGCGCCATTCGCACGTCCGTGGCCATTCTGACGGAAGGAGTGGTGGCCGCACCCATCGAGGGAATCGCCAGGGTGGACCTGGGGAAAAACGATGACGGCACCGATTATCTCAAGGTCTACTATGCCGGGCCCATCCGATCGGCAGGAGGCACTGCCCAGGCCCTCTCCGTGCTGGTGGCCGATTATGTGAGAAGGGCGGTGGGAATAGCCCCCTGGAAACCGAGGCCTGAGGAGGTGGAGCGCTATGTAGAGGAGATCGGCCTTTACAAGCGGGTGGCTGGATTGCAGTACTCTCCGTCCGACGATGAGATCAGGACCATTGTCAGGAACTGCCCCATCTGCATTGAGGGAGAGCCCACCGAGGAGGAGGAGGTCTCCGGATACAGGGACCTGCCCAGGATCGAGACCAACCGGGTGCGGGGCGGCATAGCCCTCGTCTCTGCCGAGGGGATTGCCCTCAAGAGGCCCAAGCTCAAGAAGCATGTCTCCAAGCTCAAAATCGCCGGCTGGGAGTGGCTGGACTCTCTGGCCGAAGGCAAGAAGGAGGGAGGAGACTCCACTCCCAAGTTCCTACGCGACCTGATCGCCGGCCGGCCGGTCTTCTCTCACCCCTCCCGGCCCGGCGGATTTCGGCTGCGCTATGGCCGGGCCAGGAACACCGGTCTGGCAGCCGCCGGCATCAACCCGGCCACCATGCTGCTTTTGGGGGAGTTCATGGCCGCCGGAACCCAGATCAAGGTTGAGCAGCCGGGAAAGGCAGCGGCTGTCTCTCCGGTCAGCTCCATTGAGGGGCCGACGGTGCGGCTTCTCAGCGGCGACGTGGTCCGCTTCGACTCCGACCGGGACATCCTGGAATGGATGCCTGCAACCTGCAAGGACCCCAAGACCATTCAGGCGGCATTGAAAGCCCATGTCTCCAAGATACTGGACCTGGGCGAGATTCTGATCAGCTTCGGCGAGTTTCTGGAGAACAACCGGCCTCTTGCGCCCGCCTCCTATGTCTTCGAGTGGTGGGCGGAGGAGCTGGCGCGTGCCGGGGGCGACCCATCCGGCAAGGAACGCATCAGCGGCGAGGAGGCCATTGCCCTCAGCCGCAAATTTGGGGTGCCCCTGCATCCCGCTCACACTTACCTGTGGCATGACATCTCCCTGGAGGAGTACGAGCGCCTTTCCGCCCTGGCCATGGAGGAGGGGCGGCTGGAGGAGCAGACGGGACGCCTCGGTCTCCCCCTGTCAGCCAAAGAGACGCTGGAGACTCTTCTCGTGCTGCATAAAGTGCGGGGGGGCAGGATCATCATCGAGGATCCCCTTCCCCTGCTGCTCTGCCTGGGGCTGGAGCCCGACGAAGCTGAAAACGGACGGCTGAAAATCTCTCCCCAAGCAGAGGATGCCGGGATGAGGCAATCGAAAGAGGGTGGCGAAAAGATCGGACAGACGGACGCATCCGACGCCTCCGGCACAGTAGCCGATTCCGCCTTGGAGATGGCGAACCGGCGCTCCGGCCTGCTCGTATCCGCCCGGGCGCCCACCCGCATCGGAGCGCGCATGGGCCGACCGGAGAAGTCGGACGTCAGGCTGATGCGCCCTCCGCCCCATGTGCTCTTTCCAGCGGGCGAGGAGGGGGGCAAGTCCCGGTCCATTCTGGAGGCTGCCAGGCACTCCACCAATAACAGCACCGGTCTCAATAGCACCGGCATCATCCATGTCGAAATCGAGCGGCGGGTCTGCCGGAAGTGCGGCAGAGAGGGCTTTGCCTTCCGGTGCGAATGCGGCGGCTTCACGGAGAAGAAGAGGGTCTGCCCCAAGTGCCATGTTCCCGCCCGGGAAAAGTGCCCCAAGTGCGGAGAGGCGACCACTGCCGCCGACAAGATGCAGATCGATGTCAAAAAGCTCTACCACCAGGCATTGGAGAATTTAGGAGAGCGGGAGCCCGAGTCCCTCAAAGGCGTTCTCGGCCTGTCATCCAGGGACAAAACGCCTGAGCCTCTGGAGAAGGGCATCCTCCGGGCCAAGCATGGCGTGAACATATTCAAGGACGGCACCGTGCGCTACGACCTGACCGATCTGCCCCTCACCCACTTTCGGCCTGATGAGATCGGGACGTCCATTGAGAAGCTGCACGAGATGGGCTACACCGAGGACATGCATGGCCTGCCCCTGTTGGAGGCGGACCAGGTCTGCGAGCTATTGGTGCAGGACATCATCCTGGCAAAAGACGCCGGAGACTACCTTCTCAGGGTAGCTCAATTCATGGACGAGCTGCTCGTCAAGTTCTACGGCCTGGAGCCCTACTACAACGCCAAAAGCCCTGCGGACCTGATTGGCAGGCTCATGGTGGGCCTGGCCCCGCACACATCGGCTGGGGTGCTCTGCCGGCTGATAGGCTACAGTCCGGCCTCGGCGGGCTTTGGCCACCCCTTCTTTCACGCTGCCAAAAGGCGCAACTGCGACGGCGACGAGGACTGCGTGATGCTGCTCATGGATGCCCTCATCAACTTCTCCATGTCTTACCTGCCTGAGAAGCGGGGAGGAAAGATGGATGCCTGTCTGGTCATGACCACCCTCCTAAATCCGGCAGAGGTGGACAAAGAGGCCCATAACCTGGATCTGACCCATGTCTATCCCCTGGAGTTCTATCAGGCAACTCTGAGGAAAGCCAACCCCAAGGACCTGGAAAGCAAATTCGACCTGGTGTCCAAGCGGCTGGGTTCAGACGGCCAGTACTGCGGCTTCAACTTCAGCCATGCCACCACGGACATCGCCGCCGGCCCCAAGAACAGCGCCTACAAGACCCTGGAGACCATGGTAGACAAGATGGATGCCCAACTGGAGCTGGCCCGCATGATCCGGGCGGTGGACGAGCAGGACGTGGCCGAGCGGGTGATCAACTCCCATTTTC
>Ga0209099_1003008_pt1 | contig 14118 bp, 14 predicted proteins | sample AD_JPNHW2_MetaG_FD_184430 | JGI IMG/M metagenome (GOLD analysis project Ga0209099, IMG submission 184430) | Active sludge microbial communities of municipal wastewater-treating anaerobic digesters from Japan - AD_JPNHW2_MetaG (SPAdes) (version 2) | ecosystem: Engineered > Bioreactor > Anaerobic...
TACCACAAAAAATATTAATCAAGAAGAATTTTAGCGAGATTTATCCACATTGTCACATCTAAATCTTGCGCCCTTATTTTATCGGAGAAATTCATCTCTTCCAACGCTTTTTTTATCGCTTCCTTAGAAAATTTACTTGATAAATTGTTAAACAATGTCTTTCTGGGGGCTAAAAACCCCACCTTCACCAAATCAATAACATTATTTTCTTGTTTACAGCGTTTTTCTTTAGACAAAACTGTCAATTTTATCACACTGGAATCAACTTTAGGCTTGGGATAAAAATCTTCCGCTTTTAAATTCATTACAATCTCAGGCGCGGCCCATAATTTGGTAATAATTGAAAGTTGGTTTTCTTTTTTTCCGCCAAGAATTCTCTCCGCCACCTCTTTTTGCATGGTAAAAACCACGGACTGAGGAGATTTTTTTAATTCTCGAATAATTTTTAATAATTGCCCGGTAAGATAATAAGGAATATTTCCGCAAATTTTATAATTTCCTAAATTTTCCACTATACCAGCCAAAACATCTCGGCAATCTCCCTCCACTACCTTATAATTGCTTCCATTAGAAAGACCTCTCAATCCCTCAATCAAACGTCGATCTTTTTCAATCACAATAACATTATCTGTTATTTTCAAAATTTCTTTGGTCAGATTGCCGCTGCCTCCTCCCACCTCCAAAATAACATCCCCTTCTTCAATCTCTAATGATTCTACTATTTTTTTCAACGCCTCATCATTCTCTAAAAAATTTTGACCAAATTTTTTTATATATTCCATATTGATATTATACCACATTTTTCAACCCGACTAAAAAATATCCCTCATCAATTTTTCTGCCTCAATTTCAATTATAATCACAACTGTTATCATTGATAATAATTTAAATAAAAAAGGACGGCTATTTTTTCCATAGTCGTCCTTTTGTTTTTTGAGTTAGACCACTGCCTCCTCGTTGGCGATCAGGACGATTTCATCCTGATCGAATAAGTGGACACGATTCGTGTCCAGTACCAAGACGATACGCAAGGTTTCACAGTCCTTGCCTACGACCCACCCCACTGTCTTGTCGGGTACTCGTACAAGTTCCACCTGCTCCGGTGGAAACCATCGAGTACTGGGAGACAGCAGTTTCTGCTTCTCCGCCTGTTTCTGCGCCGCCACCAAAATCACTCCTTTGTCCTTGGTCATTTCGGCCTCCTTTTATTTGAAATGCTTTTATTATAATAGCATAAAATAATGAGAAAGTCAATAATAACTATCACTTTAATATCTTCCTGACTTCCCCACTACTTTTTGCATTCATTAATTTAATTCTTAAAGATTTGGCATTCTTAAATCCCGATAAATATGACTTAAAATATTTTTTCAAAGAATTAAAATCTCCTCCTTTTTCAATTTTTGAAAAAAGCGTTAAATGTTTTAATAATATCTTTTTTCTATCTATTGGCGATATTTTTTTGCTCTTTTTGTAAAAAAACCAAGGATTATTTAAAACATTTCTTCCCACCATTATTCCATCCACTCCGGACAATGCAATTTTTTCATAAGCATCCTTCAAATCTTTAACGTCTCCATTTCCCAATATTAAAATATCGGTTTTATTTTTTTTATTATAATTTTTCACAATTTCTACAGCAAACTTTATCGCTTCCCAATCAGCCACACCGGTGTACATCATTTTTCTTGTTCGGCCATGAACGGTAATAACATCCGGTCGAGCCGATAATAAAACTTCCAACCACTTCTTAAATTCTTCCTTATCATATTTACCATATCCAATTCTAGTCTTTACGGAAACAGGCAAACTCCCCGCCGCCTTTTTCACCGTTAAAATAATCTTCTTGGCTAATTTAGCATTTAAAATTAAATCCGCCCCCGCGCCTTGCTTTATTATTTTCTTATCGGGACAACCCATATTTATATCAATACCGTCAAACTTCATTTTTTTTGCTAATTTTACCGCCACAACAAACTTTTGAGGATCTTTACCAAAAAATTGCGCCACAATCGGCCTCTCTTTATCACTAAATCGCAAATCCTTCATCAACCTCTCTCGACCGACAGAACACAATCCATCAATTGATACAAATTCCGTCCAAAAAACATCGGGTTTCCCACAAGAAGCCACGATCTGACGAAAAGCCATATTTGTCACATTGGCCATAGGAGCCATCGCTAAAATCGGCTTTTTTAATTTTTTCCAAAATCCTTTAGACATAAACGCATTCTAAAGACTTTTCTTCAAATTGACAAGACCATCGTTTTCTTTTATGATGTGAGTAGTTTTTAAAAAACTGAAATCATCATAAACTCATTAAAGGGAGGATAAAAATGTTTCTAGTACTATGTATTCAAAACGGTAGATTCACCCTACAAGAATCGGGCATCGACACAACACCCAAAACGGCAACCAGTTTCTTTGATTTTCAGAAAAAAGAAGATTTTTCTCTTGAAAATTTAGCAAGAATAACAAAAATCACAACAAATGACATTCTTGATTTGGGATTACGCGGACTCATCACTCCGGAAGCTCAAAAAATCATCCGAGAAAAAATGGCCATTCAATGAACACTAAAGAAGAATTACTAAAAAGATCTATGCAATTATGGGATGACTGGCAAATTTTCAACCAATACACAAAGCACGACGATTGCACTCTAAGAATTCATATAATTATCAATGAGAAAAACGAAATTTATTGTCCAATCTTTGTTCAATTTATTGATAATGCGATCATCGTCTCTGTTTATGACGAAAATCCCGTACCGGAAGAATTCATAAAAATCAAAGAAAAAATACAGAAAAAAATAGAAAAAGAAAAAAATCCCCAAACCACTACGAACCGTGAAAACATCTCCTTCAAAAAAACTATCGTCAAAATATTCGGATACCCCTTTTTACAACTTACCCTTAATAGCAAAGTTCTTATCAATAAGACGATCTCTTTCCCTTGCCTCTTGATAGAATTCCCCAACGAAAGAATAGTAACTGACCAAGAAATAGAAAAAATATGGAAAAAAATTATTTCCTATATTCAAAATTAAAAAACTGGTCGCTTTATGCGACCAGTTTTTCTTTTCTTCAACTAAATCTTAAATTTCTCAGCAATTTTTCCAATCAACGGCAACGGCTCTTCTTTATGGCTTAAAGCATTTTTTACGCCCAAAATAAAGAGGACTAAAACTGCTATATTTAAAAGCCAAGAAATCAATCTCGCAAAATACCACATACTCAACGGAAAAATATTATAAATCATTCCGTTTAAAAGATAAACGACGACCGCCAAAGCGAACAGGGCTAATCCCTGACGTACATGATATCTCACAAAAGGATCCTTTTTGTCTTCAGTCAAAAGAGGAACAAAGAAAAGAATATATGCTATTACTGCCATAATTGTTTTATTATCGGCAGTCCCCTGTTTTTTCTCATTCTCAGTTGACTGATTTTTTTGTTGTTCCATAATTATTTAGAATGTTGAATGTGAAACGTAAAATATTGTTTTTACATACCATTTGCCACATTCTATTAAAATTAGATCGACCAAAATTAAAAATAACGTTTATGCATAAGTCGCTTTTTAAATGGTTTAATGTACTCATCCGTGGTTTTGGGAGTAACAATAAATTTATGAGCTTTCAAATCTCTATAAATAAAAGCCATAAACATAGTGCCCAATAAAGAAAAAGCAGACATTAAAATAAAGATAAGATTAAATCCATAACGCTCCGCCAAATATCCTCCGGCTGAAGCGGTAATGGCGCTGCCTAAAGCCACCAACATAGTTTCTAAACTCCATTGAAATCCCTCCTGCCCCCTATCAATGTGTCTCGTAAAAATAGCATACCAAGCCGGCAAGTTCATAGCGAAGCCCAAGCCATTCAAGCCTTCAATCAAATACACATGCCAAGGCAAAGTGCTAAACATATATCCCAAAGGAGCTAAACTCGCTATTATGGAACCGACAATCATTAAATAAAAATCATATTTTTCATTATCTTTTTTGTCTATCCAAGTTCCAAAAATCAATTGAAAAAAAGCTTTTACCAACAAATAAACCGTAGAGACATAACCCACCAAAGCCAAATTTCCACCCTGAATATGATCGGTAATAAAAACAGCAAAAATCGGACTAGCCATACCAACCGCCGAAAGCATAAAAAAATCCGCTGTAATTAAAACTTTGATGACTTTATTAATTCGCATAATTATTTCTTTTCCACGATAAAACTATTACCGTTGTATTTTAAAACAAGCTTATCTCCCCTTGCAAATTCTTTTTTCAAAATACTATCCGCCAAAACACTCTTAATATTATCGCTGATAGCATTGCGCATAGGCCTAGCGCCGTAAACCGGATTATAGCCAAGTTCCAACAATTTATCAATGGCCGAATCATCAAACAAAATTTCCACGCCTTGTTTTTCGGCCATCATTATCGCCACTTCTTTCAAAAGAATGATTGAAATTTTCCTCACATCTTGAGAAGAAAGAGTTTTGAAAGCAATAATATTAGAAAAACGATTTAACAATTCCGGTTTGAAATATTCAGTTAAACGTCTTTTTACATCGGCAGTAATCTGCATAATATTCTTTCCTGCTTCTAATTCCTGTTTAATCAATTCCGAATGAGCATTGGAAGTGGCAATAATAATTGTATTGGTAAAATCAATCACTCGACCGACATTATCAGTCAAACGACCATCGTCAAAAACCGAAAGAAAAACATTTAAAATATCCGGATGCGCTTTTTCAAATTCATCCAATAATATTAAAGCAAAGGGTTTTTGCCTAATAGCCTCAGTAAGCTCTCCTGATATATCCCCTTCGGGTGAACCAATAAATCTAAAAACGCTTTTTTTATCTTGATATTCAGACATATCAAAACGCAAAAAAGAATTTTCCGAACCAAATTGCAATTTAGCAACAATTTTAGCCAACTCCGTTTTACCTACACCAGTTGGACCAACAAACAAAAAAGTAGCGATTGGACCGCCCGTTCTGGAAAGACCGGCGCGATATTCTCGCAAAGAACGACTTACGGCTTTGACCGCTTCTTCCTGATCAATTAATCGTTCATGAATTTTGTCTTCTAGATTCAATAACGATTCGGCCTCGGCTTCCGTTGTCTCAGATAAAGGCACATTTAATTTTTGCTGGCATACCTGCACAACATCGTCCTCGGTCAATTCTTTCTCTCCTTTATTTTTTACAAAAGACAAAGTTTCTTTCAATAAATCCTCCGCGCTTTGAGGCAAAAGCTTCTCTCTAAAATAACGGTGACTTAATTTCACCGCTTTTTTAATGGCCTTAAAACTGATATCAACTTTATACTGATCTTCCAAGATTAAAGAAAAATAACTTAATAATTCAATCGCTTCTTCTTCGGATGATTCCTCTACCCTAATCACATCAAATAAGGACAAAAAATCCTTTTTTGTTTCGATATCTTTTTTAAACACATCCGGAGCACAATATCCTATCACCTGAAAATCGCTTCTGTTCATTACAGACATAAAAGAATCGGCCGCGCTCAAATATTGTCCACCGGAAGTTTTCACTAAATTATTAATATCGGGAATGTATAAAATTACATTACCGGCTATCAGAACTTCATTCAAAACCTGATGGCTCCTTTCCAAAACTTGTTCCGGAGTACCACCGGCCACCAATCTACTCACCGACAATTTCACCAATCTTTTATCGAATAATTTTTCTGGCACTTTATCTTTAGAAATATTGTAAGCCAAATGCCTCACCATAGCTTCCTTGCCAATTCCCAACTCTCCCACCAATAAAGCATTATTTTTATCCGCGCGAGAAAGAATGTCTACCATACGTTGATATTCATTTTTATGTCCAATCAAAAATCCAATTCTTTCTTGGCGCGCCAAATCAGTCAAATCAATACTGATAGAATCCAAATATGGAGTCGGCTTAGCTGTCCAAGCGCGATTCATAACACGATGACGTTTAGAAGAAAATTTACTGGTAAAACCACTCAATGATCTTGGGTGACCAAAAATACCAAAAATTTTATTTTTAAATTCCGTAAAAACAACCGCCACCTTTATATCGTCAGGATCAATCTTGAAATGACTGAGTAAACGCTTCAATGACGCATCATCAACATAAAACAAAGCCGCAAATAAATCTTTTGATTTTAAATATTCCGCATTGCAATAATTTAAAGAATTAACAGCCAAATTTTCAACCATACGCAAAATTTCATTCTTATCTTTTTGCTCTTCTTTATTTTCGGCTGATTTTTTTATTTCTTCTCTCAAAGCATAACGAAATTCATCCACCGGCACGTCTATTTTTTTAAAAACTTTTTGAAATTGACCTAAAGCCAAAAACTCATCCAATAAACGCAAATAAAAATTGCCTCTGGCAATAAATGTCTTTTCCCCCGCCACCTCTAAAAGCCTTTTATAATCATCAGTACTAAAATCGGCCAAATTGAAACTTTTACCCTGTTTAACATCCGCGGAAAAATTTTTATTAAACTTACTTCTAGGCTCGCGCAAATAAATTATTCTATCTATTAAAAATAAAAACAATAAAAATCCCAAATACTTAAGATTGCCGCTAGCCGATGATAAAATCCACGCCATCGCCCCCAAAGCGATATAAAACAAAAAAATAAAAACTCTAGTCACTAAACGGCTGACAAAATTCATCATTAATCGCGGCTCTTTAAAATAAAGTTGTTTTGCTGAAATTAATTCCATAAAATTATTTAAAAATCATATAAATGCAATAAAACGGGATAAAAGCCCAAGCTAAATAGATTGCTATCCCTATAATGGAAATCACTAAATAAATGATTCCCCCCAAAAAAACACGCAAAGTCCTAAAAATAAAGCCCAAAATATAACCAATAATGGTTTTATCCTGATAAAGAGGCTCTAACCAATGTCGCATCGTAATTTTGACGGCAAAAATACGATCAAACTTCTCTAAAACTCCTAAAAATTTGTGCCAAATAAAGACAAAGCTATCAATATACCAATGTCTTAAAAATCTAAAAATCCTGAAAAAGAACTGTTTAATGAGATAAAATAAAGAAAATCCGGGAATATTCATACGTTTATTATAGCATAATTTAAAAACCCCCGCCAAGAGCGAGGGTTTTCCTTTATGACTCATTTTTCTTCGAAACAAACTTTTTCATAAAAATCAGAACAGCAATACTGAAAATAAAACCCGCACTCAAGGCGATAAACACTATTTTCCGCAAAGAAGAGACCTTGTCTACGGATAAAGAAGCTACTTCGGGCGATGGACTGGAAACAATATCGTTTTCTTCTGTTATTAAATCATTATTGCTTTGTTTTTGAGAAAATTCATTGACTTTTCCCAGGGTTAAAAGATTGGTCCAACGCCAATCGTTTTTCGCATATCTGGCGAAAGAATACCCCTCTTGAGAACCGCCGGAATATTGAATTTGCGAGGCAATTCCTCCTTGAGGAGAAATCAAACTTAAAACCTCTGCATCATTATTTATAGTAATTTTCGTTTGCGGCCTAGTCAAAATCAAAAATCCTTTTGCCGTAATTTTTTCATTAGTAAAATTAAATTCCTTATTGGAAGCGTCTTTCAACTTCCAACCATTTAAATTAACGTCTGTTTCTCCTGCATTATAAATCTCAATCCATTCGTTTTCTTCATCCGAACCATCGGGATTAGGAATAAACTCATTAATATTTAAATGAATAATCTCGTCAATCGACAGAGATATTGGAGTTTGCCCTCCTAATTTTTGATTATTCAAAATCTGAGAGGGTAAAGGTGTAATATTCACAATTGGGATAGACGTAGGACTTGGTGTTGTTCCAATGTTCACCGCGGGCGGAGTCGGAGTTCCAATCCCACTGACGGTAGGCGTCGGAAGTGTCGCCACAAAACAATTAGGCACATTAGCTAAACCAGCCGAACCGCCTAAATATTGCGAAACGCAAAATTGATTAGAATAGTCATTCACTCTTTCCAAATCATAACCATCGCCAGCCCCACCCATTTCTTTCGCATATGAAATCTCATCAACAACTTGCCCGTCAACGTTTAAAATTCGCAAAATATCAGAAACATTACCTAAATTCATCACCGTATCAATTACGGTTCCTGAAAAACCTTTATAATCAGATAAAAAAGTAGGAGCATTGCCGGAAAGAATAGCAAATCCCCCAGCTGGAATAATCAAACTCCCCTGCCCGCCACGTTCCGCCGATATAACCAAGGAATGGTTGATAGTTCCGTCTCCGTCAAAAAATTTCCACTTAGTTAAATCAATTACCCCATTAGAAATATTTTTGATTTCAATCCACTCATGTTTATCATCGGCCCCAGGCAAATCATACATAATCTCATTGATAATAATTGTGCCAGCGGCAACAACATCAGGAATAAAGAATACCCCGAAAAGAAACACAAAAGAGATAAATAATCTTTTAAACATAATAAATCAAAATTAAAATGCAAACATCAAAGTTGAAAATGACAGTTTTAAAATTTTAAGATTAATGAAGTCTAAGGCCCCAAAACTCAAAACCGAATTCAGAAAAATTATCAAACCCCAATTTACAATTATTTCTTTTTTCTGATAATAAAAGAGTGGTTCTTTCTTCTAAGTCGTAATGTTTGGGTTTTGTTTCATTATCCATTTTTTCGGATTTCTGATTTGGAACTTGAAACTTTTAATTTGATTTTTATTTATTCCATTAATTTTTCCTGCTTATTATTTTGATTATATAAATTTAAATGTTTATAAGCCGAACCAGTTACCACTCTTCCCTTAGGCGTTCTTTCAATAAAACCAATTCTCATCAAATACGGCTCATAAACCTCTTCTATGGTTTCCCTTTCTTCATTGGCTGCTGCAGCCATTGCGCCGATACCTACCGGGCCACCGCCAAATTTATCAATAATAATTTCTAAGATTTTCCTGTCAGTTGATTCCAATCCTAACTCATCAATCTCAAACATATCCATAATTTTTCTGCTAATCTCTCCGGAAATCTTTCCATTGCCCTCTACCACGGCCAAATCACGACTTCGCTTCAACAAACGATTAGCGATTCTCGGCGTAGCCCTGCTGGCTTTTGCCAAAATTTCTATAGCCTCTTTTTCCAACTCCACTCCCAAAATTTGAGCATTTTTTAAAATTATTTTTTCAATATCAACGTCTTCATAAAAATCCAATTTAAAAATTGCCCCGAAACGCGAACGCAAAGGGCTAGAGATCATTCCCGCTCTAGTAGTAGCGCCCATCAAAGTGAAGGGCGGCAAATCTAATTGCACAGTGCGCGCCGACGGACCCTTGCCCAAAATTAAATTCAAAACCCGAGATTCCATAGCTGAATATAAAATCTCTTCAATCATCTTATTCAAACGATGAATCTCATCTATAAACAAAACGTCTCCCTCGGAAAGATTGGCTAATATAGAAGCGAGGTCGCCAGCCTTTTCAATTGCCGGACCGGAAGTGATTTTCAAATCCGAACCGATTTCTTGAGAAACTAAATGAGCCAAAGTTGTTTTCCCCAAACCGGCGGAGCCATACAATAAAAGATGATCGGGCGCTTCCTTTCTTTTTTTGGCAGAATCTAAAATAACTTTAATATTTTTTTTAATTTTATCTTGACCGATAAAATCAGCCCAATTTTTTGGACGCAAAGTTGAATCCAATACTAAATCAGGCTTTAAAATATTCTTTTTTGCATCTATTTTTTTATCCATTAATTATTTTTAACAAGCTTGACAAGAATATTGCTTTTATAATACAATATTTATCTCAGATTTTGAAAATTTGGAGATAAAATATCCTTGTTAAAAAAACAACCAGGCATATTTTTTCTCACTCTTTTGCTATTGACTTCTGTCCTCATTTGTGATATAATAAGAACAGTTAAAAATCTAGAAAAGACTTTCTCAATCTGGAGGCAATTGGCGCTATCTCCAATTTATAATGCCTTCTAGGGAATCTTTTTGAGGGTACTCTGGTTCCGACTGGGATATTCCTTGGAACTATTCTTGACCTTGTGCCTCGCACAAGAAATTGCCTCCGGGTTAAGGATGTCTTCATCTCCCCCACGATTTATAATCGCGGGGGAGATTTTTTTAAATTATCTAACCTCTCCAATAGCCAGATAATTTTTATCACCCGTCGGAACCACAGTATAAATAATTTAAATGAACTCCCCTAATACAGACTCTGCCTCATTGATACTAGTCGTGCCCGCCAAGATTTTCAAAATTGCATCCTGCTCCATAGTCACCATCCCCGCTTTCATAGCCGCTTCTTTCAAAATCGGCATAGACGGCATTTGCGGCTGATTTATCATTTCTTTAATATTATTATCCACTAACAATAATTCCACAATTGCTACCCTGCCTTTATATCCGGTAAAATTACATTTATCACAACCGCCCTCCTTGGCATCATAAATTTCTGTATTTTCGTTTACTTCCGGTTTTTTCACTCTACTCGGTATTTGTTCTATCATTTTTTTAATATTATCCATCTCTATTTTTTCCAATCTTCTTTTCTGCCTGCAGAATGTGCAAAGTTTTCTTGATAAACGTTGCGCAATAGCCAAATTCAAAGCCGCGGATAAAATTGCCGGTTGTATTTTCATATCCAACAATCTCGGAATGGTACCAGCTGCTTCATTGGTATGCAAAGTAGAAAAAACCAAGTGCCCGGTTAAAGCTGCGTTCATAGCAATTTCCGCCGTTTCGTTATCTCTGATTTCACCCACCAAGATGACATCGGGATCTTGTCTTAAAATAGAACGCAAACCGTTGGCGAAAGTATAATTTCTCTCAATTTCTACTTGAGTTTGAGTGATACCTTCAATATGATATTCCACCGGATCTTCCACGGTAATAATTTTCATTTCCGGATCATAAATTTTCCTCAAAAAAGCATAAAGAGTAGTAGTTTTACCGGAACCAGTAGGACCAGTATTTAAAATAATACCATTAGGTCTTTTTACTTGTTCATCTATTATAACCAAATCATCGGCACGGAAACCCAAATCCTCCAATTTCAATTGAATACTCTTAGGATTCAAAATTCTCATTACTACAGTTTCTCCATAAGCGCTCGGAATAATAGAAACACGAATTTCAATCGGCACTTCTTTTGTCTTGATGGTGAAACGCCCATCTTGCGCAGCCGAATGAACATTTATTTTCATTCCAGACAAAAGTTTAATGCGTGACAAAACCGAACGATAATGCGTCGGAGTTAAATCATAAATATCCTGCAAAGCTCCATCAATTCTGTAACGCAAACGCCCAACTTTTTCCTCAGCTTCAATATGTACATCAGAAGCATCAATTGCCAAAGCGCCAGCTAAAATAATTTCCAATATTTGAGAAGTATAAGGACTTTGAAATTTATTTATTTCTTCCTTTAATTGCTGTAAATTGGCCACTTTAGTTTGTAATTGAGCTAAACTATCGGCATTAATATCAATCCTGCCGGTAATTTCTTTTTTACTCAAAGTTACCAATTTATAACTATCCCACATTACTTTTAAAGAAGCGTCAGAGACAATATAAGTTTTCACCTTAAAACCACGTTGTTCTAACTCTCGTATTACCACTTTAGTAGCGTCCAAATCCGAATTCTTACAAGCCAAACTTAATTCCTTGTCTTTCAATAAAAAAGGAGCGCAAAAAGCGCTCTTTGCTTGCTCCTCACTGACCAACTCTAAAGCCTGTGTTTGTGGATTAATAATGGAAAGATTTAAATATTCCCTGCCGGATTTTTCCGCCAACAATTTTGCTTCCCTTTCCTTAGCTTGTAGGGAAAATTCTGAAAGTTTTTCTGCTAATTCTTTTTGCTTATCGTCGTCTTTAAGCATGAAATATTTTAAATTCTAATATACTTTAAATTTAACCTTATTTTTAAAAAAATACAACATCACAAAAACACTCTAACGAAAAACGTCAACACAAACAATAAAAAAATCATCCGTTTAAAACGGATGATTTTTTAACATCGAGAAAAATACTATTCTCCAACCAATAAATTAATTTTTTCTACGGAATCAGACGCAGAACGCCAAACTTCTCCAGCATTATTCCAATAATAATGACCGGAATCAATAATTTTATCGAAAATATTAACTTCATCGCGATCATCCAACTCTATAAAAGAAAATTTTTCTCCAGAACGCGCCAATAAATGAAAAGAATCTTTAAACCATATCAATTCGGATACATTTCCCATCTTATTGGCAATGGTAATAACATCTCCCGATTTCCTGACTGCATCTTGAATAGAATCATTCATAAAATAAATTTTAATGGAGCCACCGGAAAGATAGGCTATTTTTTGATTATCCGGAGAAAAAGAAACATTAGAAATCCCCTCTCCTATCGTATGGAAAGAACCATCTGTTTTCACTAAAATAATTTTTCCATTATCCAAAGAAATTAGAATATTTTCTGCATCTGGCGAAATTGTCATTTCTTTCAAAGACAATTCTTTTTCGTCCAAAATAGATATGGGTGTAGTGCTTTTCAAAATCAAATTATAAGAATACAATCCCCCCACCTTATCAATCCAAAACAAAGAATTGCCGCCAACATTAAAATCCAAAGGATTAACAGGAGGTAAATAATCTACTACCTTTTTATCCAAATCTAAAATACCAATTTTCTTTGACGTAGCCACCAAAAACTTATTGTATTCAAAAGGATGGAATAAAATCTTTTGCGGCTGGCTAGAAAAATATTGACCGAGAACCTTGGAAAAATCGGTTACTTCTTCCGGGGAACTTTTTTCCCACAAATAGTAAACCTGCTTTCCCAAAGAACGGCTATAATAATTTATTAAGAAATGATTGTAATTGGTACCGTCAACAACAAGATTTTTAATTAGCGCAAGGTTTTCCGATGAGTTTATTTTTCTGCCGAAAATTTCCGATAAACCGGCGGTGCTCTTGTTAAAAATGTTCAAAGTTTGATAAACTCCGGTTTTACTTTTCGTCTTCATCTCCAAAAGAATCTCATCCCCATCTCCCAAAGGCAAAACATCGATAATCTCTTGGGATGTAGTGGCATTAAAAACATTTTCTTTCAAAGGATTTTCCGGCATTAAAAGAACATTAGAAAAATTCACAACCATCTTCGGCTCAATAATAATGTTTTTCTTCCAAGTAAAATATCCCGTTTTGGAAACTTCCAAAGTGTGATCGCCGGGAATAATACTTTGCAAAAAAATCTCATTAGAAAATAAACCGGCTTTTTTATTTACCTTTTTATCATCCAAAAAGATCTCCGTAGTTTTTGGCGTAGTTTTAACATTCAATCCCCCGGTTTGAACAACTTTCCATTCTTTTATGTCCAAACGATAACCGAAAGAATAAACGACAAAAACAGTGCCTGCTATCACAAACAGAACAAGCATTGACCAAAAAAGCGCTTTTCTAATTTTATAAAAAATACCTTGATTCATTTCTATAATATCGGCAATGACAATCTGATCCCAATAGCATTAATTTCTTTAACAACATTGAGATCAACCGGCGACAATTCTACATCTATAGTTAACCCCTCTTTCAAATCGGATAAAGTTATTTTTTTCTCTTTAGGAGTTTTACCCGCAGCCATTTCTTCCGGCGTAAGCGGAACAAGTTGCGTAATTTTCGTTGCAGCATCGGTCATAACTTTTATCTCGTAAAAATTGGATTGATTTAAAACATAATCGGCAAAATTTCCCCCCTGATATCTATTGGCCATTCTCAAAATCAAAGAATCGGAATTTACTTTAACAATTTTCCCCCACAAATTAATCGAGGACATCGTTCCCGTTGTCATAGGAGGTAAAGCTCCATCATTATATTTTTGTTGAAATTTATTCTGGAATTCATCCAAAAAGGATTGCCTTAAAGCAACGTCGGAAGTACAAGGCGCGCAAGTAAATATATTCGGAAACCATTTCGTTACAACCAAAAAACCAACCACGATAACAATCAAAACGGCCCCTACAATCAAAGCAATTTTTACCCAATTATTTTTAATCATTATTTTATTTAATAAATTTAAATTTGCGCGACCTGATATTTATAAATTATTTAGCATTCTTATAAGCCTCAAC
>Ga0209099_1003013_pt1 | contig 14106 bp, 10 predicted proteins | sample AD_JPNHW2_MetaG_FD_184430 | JGI IMG/M metagenome (GOLD analysis project Ga0209099, IMG submission 184430) | Active sludge microbial communities of municipal wastewater-treating anaerobic digesters from Japan - AD_JPNHW2_MetaG (SPAdes) (version 2) | ecosystem: Engineered > Bioreactor > Anaerobic...
TTTTACCCGGGTTTGCGGGATAGCTGCGCAATCGAGGCGATGACGGCTTCGGTGAATTCGATGCCGCCCCACAACGAAATGCGGAGTTTGTTTTGTTCGGGGATATACTGGGTTTGCATCGAGCAGCGGCCGTATTCCGGGGGCTTGGAATTGACGGCGCCGTTTAACAGATTGGAAATGCGGGTGGCTTCCTCGGGATCGAAAACATCCATATCGATGACCGCAGAGACCTCGACGCGGAGCTCAAGCGGTTCTTCGGTTTCTTTTTCCGGGCGGTTTTGTTCCAAAAAGACGCTCAGATCGTGGCCGGTCACGCGCCAGCTCTTGCCGACCTTGTTGGCGCGGAGTTTGCCCTCGCGGATATAGCGCTGGATTGTTTTAGGATGGAAAGAGAGCATCTCCGAGATTTTATCGACGGTGTAATAGGTTTCAGGCATAAATAACACTCCTTAAAATGACCTATAATGGCATTATAGGGAATAATAAGAAATATGTCAAGAGGTTTTTGAAAAATTTTTCATCTTTTTCCGAATCATATAAAAATAAGGCAATCGGTAACAATAATACCGATCTGCACCGTATTGCGGCTGCGGTAAAACCGCAGGCAGAAAAACATTCGCGCGGGCTTTGCCCGCTGCCGCGTTTTAAGCGGCAACTCGAAAACAGCATTTCGATTGCGGATGATTTAACCCGGAGGTGTTATATTTTGATATCGCATAAATCGGTTATCACATTCGGAATGGTCGCGATTCCGATCGCAATGTTTACGGCGACGCAGGACAACGACATCCATTTTAATCAGCTGCACAGAGAGGACAGCAGCCGCATCCGGTATAAAAAGACCTGCGCGCACTGCGGCAAGGAACTGGCTTCCGAGGACATTGAAAAAGGGTTTGAATACGACAAGGATAAATATGTCGTCGTCACCGACGAGGAGATCGAAAAGATCAAGACCGAAAAAGAAAAGTCCATTCAGATTCTGCACTTTGCGCAGCTGAATCAGATTTCCCCCGTCTATTACGACAAGACCTATCAGGCAGCGCCCGAGGCCGGCGGCGAAAAGGCGTTTGAGCTGCTGCGCTCGGCGCTGATGGCGGAGCAAAAAATCGCCATCGGCAAGACCGTGATGGGCACCAGGGACACGCTGATGGCGATCATCGCGCGCGAGGACGGGATGTTGATTTCGACGATGTTTTATGCCGACGAGATCAAGGAACTGCAAAAACAATATAAAAAGACCGACGTCTCGGAAGCCGAACTGAATATGGCAAAACTGTTGATCAACTCGATGGATACGCCGTTTGATCCTTCGAAATATCAGGACGAATACCAGACCAAACTGCGCGCGCTGATCGAGACCAAGATTTCGGGCAAGGAAGTCGTCGCGGCAGAGGCCGATAATGCCGTCAAGGTGATCGACCTGATGGAGGCGCTCAAACAGAGCGTCGAAAAAGTCAAAAAAGAAAAGGAGCCGGCGTAATCTATGGCGGGACTTGATATATACAGACAAAAACGAAATTTCGACCGCACCGGAGAGCCGGAGGGCGGAACGGCGGTTTTGGACAAGCTCTCATTTGCGATCCAGCACCATCTGGCAAGCCGGGATCATTACGATCTGCGGCTGGAGCACAACGGCGTGCTGTTGAGTTGGGCGCTGCCCAAGGGCCCGTCGTTTGACACGCGGGATAAACGGCTTGCCGTGAAAGTGGAAGACCATCCGCTCGACTATAAAAACTTCGAGGGCACGATCCCGAAAGGCGAATACGGCGGCGGAACGGTCTTGCTCTGGGACGAGGGCATCTGGGAACCAAGAGGCGACGTCGGCGAGGGGCTTGAAAAAGGGTCGCTCAAATTTAACCTGAAAGGGCGGCGCTTGAAGGGCGGCTGGGCGCTCGTGCGGCTGAAAGGCAAAGAGGATGAAGACGGTGAAAACTGGCTTTTGATCAAGGAAAAGGACGAATATACCCAAGAGGGCGACGGGATTTCCGAATTCGTCACAAGCGTGCGAACCGGACGCACCGTACAGGAGATCGAGACGGGACAGGATGAAAAAAACGACAAGAACCCTTTTGACAAGACGGAAGTGCAGCTTGCAAAACTCACCGATAAAATCCCGTCGGGCAAAAACTGGCTGTTTGAACTCAAATATGACGGGTACCGGATTGTTTCATTTATTGAGGGCAATACCGTGCGGCTGATGACCCGCAACGGCAAGGACTATTCGAACAAGTTTAAAGGCGTCGTGCCGTCGCTTGCCGACCTTGCGGCGGGCAGGGCAATGGTGCTCGACGGCGAGATGGCCGTGCTGGACGCTTCGGGAAAGACCGATTTTCAGGCGCTGCAAAATTATATCCGAAGCCCCTCGGGCAAGGCGCTGACCTACATCGTCTTTGACCTGCTTGCGCTGGACGGCGTTGATCTGCGCAACCGCCCGTTATTTGAACGTAAAGAAAAGTTGGAGGCGCTGATGAAAGACGCGCCGAACAATCTGCACTACAGCAGGCATGTCCAAGACGGAGGGGAAGCAGGATTTGAAGCGGCTTGTAAAGCCGGTATGGAGGGGATTGTCGGCAAAAAGGCCGAATCGGTCTATTCCGGCAGCCGCAGCGGCGACTGGGTCAAGATCAAATGCGAACGGCGGCAGGAGTTTGTGATCGGCGGCTATATCCGCACCGACAAGCGGACGAACGGGATCAGTTCGCTGCTGCTCGGTGTTTACGAGGGCGGGAAACTGATCTATTGCGGGCGCGCGGGTACGGGGCTCTCCGAGGCCGATTCCCGGCGGTTCGAAGATCAGTTTAAAACGCTGGTGCGCGACGACCCGATGTTTGTGAATGCGCCGAAAATCAAGGCGGACGAGTTGGTCTACTGGCTTGAACCCGACCTCGCCGCCGAGATCAAATTTGCCGAATGGACTTCGGACAATCTGCTGCGGCAGGCGAGTTTTAAAGGGTTAAGAACGGATAAGAACCCAAAAGAAATTCACAGGGAGACGGAGGACCTCGACTGCGAAGAGGCACTGCCGGAAGAGACGGAGGAGAACATGGATACAGATTTATTGAACAAAGGCGAAATTATGATCGCGGGGGTGAAAGTCACCCATCCCGATAAAATCATCTTCGACGACCCGATCACCTCCAAAGAGGATGTGATTCGCTATTATGAGCGGGTCTCGGAGCGGATGCTGCCGTATGTATCGAACCGGATTTTGAGCATTGTGCGCTGTCCCAAAGGGATCCGGCAGACCTGTTTTTATAAAAAGCACCCCGGTGCGGACAGCAAGGGGATTGTCCCGGTGCAGGTGTCAACAAGCGACGGCGGCGAAGAGGAATATTTTTATATCGCCGACAAAGCGGGACTGCTCTATGAGGCGCAGATGGGGACGCTGGAGTTTCACACCTGGGGCAGCCGCGCCGGGACCATGGAGAAACCCGATATGATGGTGTTCGACCTCGACCCCGACGAGGGCATGGATTTAAAAACGGTGCGGCAGGGGGTTCGGGATGTGCGCGAACTGCTCTCGCAGCTCGAACTGAACACCTATCTCAAAACCAGCGGCGGCAAGGGATACCATGTGGTGGTGCCGTTGACACCGTCGGTCTCGTGGGACGGATTTTACGATTTCGCAAGGCGGGTCGTCGAGGTGATGGAACAGAAATGGCCCGATCGATACACGGGCAATGTGCGCAAAAACCGCCGGACGGGCAAGATTTTCGTCGACTGGATGCGCAACGGCAGAGGTGCGACGAGCGTGGCTCCGTATTCACTGCGGGCGCGAAAGGGCGCAAAAATCTCGATGCCCATCGGTTGGGATGAACTCGACACGGTCGCGCCGGACGGCATCGGCATGGCGGAGGCGGTTGCGCGGCTCGAAAGGCCCGACCCTTGGGCCGGATTTTTAAAAGAACGGCAGCAATTGAGACAGACGGCGAATGTGTAAATTTCAAATTTTCCGAACCGTTCCGCTCCGCCCAAACCGGAGTGGCAAACATACTTTTGTCCTGTAAATGCGAATTCCGCCCCGTTTGAAAACGGGGCGGAATTTTATAAACAAATCGTTTTGAATCAGCGGTTGCCGCGTTTGGCCTTTTGCTTATTGTTGAAATAGGAAATCAGCACAACCGCGAGTCCGAGTGTGGAGACAATCAAAAGCACGATGCTTCCGATATCCTCATAGATGCCCATCTCCGGCGTGGTGTCCTTGGTCGGGGTGCCGTCGTCGCCGATGTTGGTGTTGTTGCGGCCCTTTCCCGAGGAGGTCTTGGACGGCGAGGCCGGAGCCGAGACGGTGGACGCGGGCTGGATTCTCTGCGACGAGGTCGCACGGGACGAGGTCGCAAAGGACGAGACCACATAGGTCGAGGTCACCGACGAGGCGACGCTGCTCGGGGAGGAACTGACGGGGTTGGAGACCGGGGTCGGAACCGGGGTGTTTTTAATGATATAGCTGAGCGTGGTGCCCCCTTTGGCGATGACCGGAATATCGTTGTTTTGGAGATAGCCGGTGGGTGTTTTGGTCTCGCGGAGCGTATAATTGCCCGCCTTGATGCGGCTGAAAGTCGCAAATCCGCCGACGTCCGTGACCGCGGTCTGCACCGCTTTTCCGGTCTTGTCAAACAGGGTGAATTCGACGCCGGAGAGGGATTTTTGCGTGACGGAATCGACTTTTAAAATGCGCAGTTCCGAGAGCGCTTCGTCGACGACGGTTGCCGGGTTTGTGATGACGTCCCGGTTTTTCGGCGGGATGGTAGCCGTGCAGACGGTCTCGGAGAGGTTATAGCCGTCCGGCGCTTCGAGTTCGCGCAGGGTGTAAGTGCCGAGCGGGAGTTCCGAGAATTTGACGACGCCCGAGGCATCGGAACGGGTCGATGCGACCAGCGCCCCGGTGCTGTCATACAGTCCGAACAGCGCGCCCGGAAGGGCTTTGCCGTCGCTGTCGGTCTTGTGCAGCGTGATCGAGCCGAACAGCTGGCTGTAAGGGGTATTGATCAGCCGATCTGCGGAAAGTTGTGCGACGACGGCGGTTTTGTCGCCGTTATAGACGACGCGGGCGGTGAGCACCGTGCTCGATTCGAGATGTCCGACCGGCGGGTCGGTCTCGGTGATGGTATACGGGGTATTGCCGCTGAGGGGGACGTTTTCAAAGGTGACAACGCCGCCCACTGCGGAGGCGCCGATCGTGACGGAATGCCCGAAAAAGTCGGTGCCGGAGAGCACGAAGTTGCCGCCGGAGAGGGACGCGCCGAGCGTCGAGACCTTATACAGGGAGACGCTGCCCTTGGCGTAAGCGTCAACCGTTTCGAGCATCGGGGTATCGGAGGCCAGCCGGACGCCGCCGAAGGGTTCGGAGTTTAACAGATAGCCGTCCGGAGTGGCGATTTCTTTGACATAAAAAGTCCAGGCGGGCAGGTTGGTGAAGGTGGCGGTGCCGTTGGAACCCGTGGTCGCGGTGATGGCGCTGCCGTTTTTATAGATCGGCTGGCGGCTCGCATTCAGCAGCTGATAGACCGCGCCCGGCACGGGGTTTCCGTCCGCGTTGGTCTTATGAACGGTGAGCGGCAAAGAGCCGCTGCCGCCGCTCGACCAGAGCGCCCCGACCTGTATGTTGCGGACGTCGGCGTTGCCGGAGGGCGTGCCGTTGCTGCCCGAGAGCGAGACGGTATTATCATAGGTGTAATTATCGGTGATGATGAACGTGGTAAATTTGAGCCGGTAGGCGTTTGCGCCGTCCGGCAATCCGACGGTCAGGGTGTTGTGGTTGCCCGAGGTCGGCAGCGTCACGGAATAGCCGGCGGGGATCAGTGCGCCGGTTGTGAGCGTGCCGTCCGTGCCGACCGCCGCCGCATAGAGCTTGACGGAGGTGTTGTCGAGCAGTAAACCCGCGTTCAGCACGTCGGTCACCGAAGCGCCCGTGAGTTTGAGCAGGCCGGAGTTGATGTTCACCGTCCACTCGATATAGTCGTTTCCGGCGGTGTAGGCCGCCGTCTTGGAGACGACGGGGTTTTGAATCTGCGCCGTCGCGGTCGCGGTGATGCTGCGGCTCATCTGATCCGCCGAAATCGTGGCGGTGTTCACAAAATTCTGGGTGTTCGCCCACTGGGTCAGCAGTACCGAGTCGTCGAGCCGGGTATAGAACGTGACGGTATAGCGGTCGCTGACGGTGACGCCCGTGCCGAACCCGTAGTTGAAAGCGGTGCTTCCGCTCGCGCCGACCGTGGGCATGGTCGCGATGGCGGCGGAACCGCTGTCGGTGATGAGGAACGGATGGACGGCGTCGATATAGAGTTTCATCCCGGCGGGCAGGGAATCGCTGATGGTCAGGCCCGTCAGCGGGAGTTTGTTGCGGTTGACGGTGATCGTCCATTTGACGGTGTGTTCGGCGTAATTATAATTCTCCGCCGCCTTGGCGAGCATTTGGGTGTTAAAATTCCGGGTACCCGTGACTTTGATCGGGGTCTCGCCCGAACGGTATAGCGTGACGTCGTTTTTAAAAGCGACGCGCCCGTTGGAGTCGCCGTTTGAATACAGGGTATCCAAACCGGAGGTATCGATTGCGGCGGGGTTGGTGTCGATGACTTTCGTATAAAAATCGACGGTATAGGTCGTGTTGATATCGCCGAAATAGTAGGAGAAGTCGCGCACAAAGCTGTCGGAGGAGGTAAGCCCCGTCGGGGAGAGGGTCGACGAGCCCTGCTTGACCGTGATGGGATGGGTCGCGTCGATATAAAGCTGCTGCCCGAGGGGGATCGAATCGCCGATGGTGACTCCGGTCATGTTGATTTTGTTGCTGTTGACCGTGATCGTCCAATGGATGATGCCGGGATTCGCATAGTCGGAGGTGGCGTCGGCGGATTTTGCGATCAGGCCGTTCGCCCCGACAATCGTCGTGCTGGCGTTATCCTTGGGCGGGTTTGCCGAATCGGGCATCTCCGCCCAAGTCAGGGCGGCGTTGTTTTTAAACGTGACCGCGGTGTTAAAGTTCAGATAGGAGTCCGGGTTGTTGAGCTTGGTGTAATAAGTCAATACCGCCGTGCCGGAGAGCGCGCCGGGGAAGGCATAAGAAAATGCGCTTGCCGTGGCGGCGTCGGTATAGGAATAGGTATAGGCCGAAGACGGGATGACAGACGCGGTGCCGCCGTTCAGGGCGACGGTGACGTCATAAGTGCTGTCGTCGACCAACTGAAGTCCGGCGGGGATCAAGTCGCTGACGGTTGCGCCCGTGATTGCGCTGCTGCTGCCGACGGTGACGGTCACCACCCACTTGCGGATATAGCTGCCCGAGGTCGTCACGTTGCTGACGGCTTTGTTCAGCCAGCTGATGGGCACCGAGGCGTCGACCGGCCCCTTCACCACCGTGCTTCCGGTTTTGAGCGTGACGGAGTTTGAAAAGGTGCTGGATTCGGTTGCCGCAGTTGCGCCGGTCTCGGCGGAAAAGGTCTTGGGGTTGGTTTGATAGGTGATGATCTGCGCCGCCGTGGTATGGGCCGGGAAGGTATAGCTCACCTGATTGGCGGTGCTGAGGCCGAGGGTGAGGTCGGGAACCGCCACGGCGCTCGACGAGGTGCCGACCGTGAAAGAACCGCTCCGATAGGTCTGATTGACGCTGTAAGTATCGACGAGGGTATATCCGCCCAGATCGGTGCCCGCCGGGGGCGTCACCGTGACGGTCCACAAAATCGAATTGGTTGCGGCGTCGTATACGCCGGATTTGGCGAGGGAGACCTCCGGCTTCGGGTCGGTTTTGCGCGTGAAGAGATAGGTCTCGGAACCGAGTTTGATGCTGGTTTCGTCGTCGCCGCCGAAGGGGATCGGGTCAAAAGTGCCCGTGATTCCGACTTTTCCCCAGATGCCGGAATGGTTGGCGGCGTCCGCCGTCAGATGCACCGTGATGACGTTGTCGCCCGTAAACGACCAAGTACCCAACTGCCAAACGCCGGTCACCAAATCGGTGGCGTAAATCTTGGCGTTTTCCCCGGTGGGCGGGGTGAACGTGACGCCCTCGGGGAGCGTGATCGTGAAATAATCGCTGCCGTTATAAGTATAGATTTCGCCCTCGCCGTCGCCGTCTTCGAGATGGAAGACGTAGGTCAACGTGAGTCCGGCACCCGCCGGGACGTCGCTGAAGGTCTTGCCCGACGGCTTGATCACCGAGCTGCCGACCGTGACCGCGATGGAGGACGGCCCGCCCGTGGTCGCATAAGTGTCGGTGGTGTTATGGATGCTCAGATGATCGGTGAGCGGAGTGAGGTCGCGTGTGCCTGCTGCCGTCAGGTTGAGCACCGCAAAGAGCTGCAATGTCAAACATAAAACCAGCAGAAGGATCGGAATGGTCTTTCTGTTCTTTTTCATGAATTTTCTCCTCTGTGTGTTTGTTTGGTCGGTTGTTGTTTATTTCCCTCATCGTGTCGAAAACAGTCGGATTCCGGCACTTAGCTTCAATTATATACGGTATATATATAAATTAAAATATACAAATTGAAAAATATTTGTTTTTTTAAGCATTTTTATGTGACTTTGTTACACAGGAGTGCGCCGGCACATACTATGAATGTCGGTGAAGGCACGGCGGTGCAGGCATGCGGTAAAAATCCCAAAAATCGGCATTTTCAAAGGGGTTTATACGGATTTTTAAATTTGATTTGCTGAATATTAAATATTGACAATTCGCAATTAAGTGGTAAAATTAATACTCATGGTGCCTTTAAAAGCGCAAGGCACCGTGACTAAAGCCCGGTTTTTGAGTGAACATTGCACGTCGGGTCGGAAATGGGGGACTGCGATGCCTTGGGGAACGTTTCCTTTGATCGGAATCGCGCTCGGTCTGATCTGCGGCTTTTTACAGTATCGTTTGCTTGCAAAGCTTGTTTCGGTGACCAAAGAGGGTACAAAGCCGGGCAAGCTGCTTTTGTTGTTCTTTTTTAAATTGGGACTGTATGCGCTGTTTTTGGTACCTGCGGTGCTGCTGTCGGTACCCGACGGAATCGCTTGCGGCGGCCTTGCGGGGCTGACACTGGTGGCGACCGGCGTGATCAATGCTTTACGGAAAAGAGGTGAGGGCAAATGAATATCGCCATCGACCCCGGAAAAGTCAAAACGCTGCCGATTTTGGGCGGCTTTACGATCGACGAAACCATGGTCACCTCGGCCATCGTGATGGGGATCATGGTGCTTTTCGCACTGATTGTCCGGATATTCGTAATCCCGCGCTTTAAAGAAAAACCCGGCGGATTTCAGCTGCTGCTCGAGATGTTCGTCACGGGGATGGACGGCATGGCGCGCAGCAATCTGGGCGACAAGCTCGGCATCACCATGGCTCCGTATGCGGCTACCATCGGCGGGTTTATCGTGATGAGCGGCATTATCGAACTGTTCGGGCTGCGCGCCCCCTGCGCCGATATCAATATGACCGCAGCGCTGGCGCTGATGTCTTTTGTTTTGATCAATTATTTCGCGATCAGAGGCGGAGTCAAAAAGGCGCTTCATCATTTCAAGCCCTATGCGATATCGCCGATCATCCTCATCACCGATTTCGCCGTGCCGATTTCACTGGCTTGCCGTCTGTTCGGCAATATGTTGGCCGGCTTGGTGGTCATGGAACTGATCTACAACGTCATCCCGGTGGTGGTTCCCGCGGCGCTGTCTTTATATTTCAACCTGTTCCATGCGCTGCTTCAGGCGTTCATTTTTATGACGCTGACCATGTCTTTCATCCGCGAGAGAACCGAATAGATGCTTCGGTATTTAATTGATAGTTTCTGAATAACAGTAAAGAGGTGTTTTTAATGGAAATGATCGGAGCGGGGATTGCAGTCCTCTGCTGCATAGGCGCAGGCCTCGGCATGGGCTTGGCGACGGGTAAAGCTGTCGAGAGTGTGGCCAGACAGCCGGAGGCATCAGGCAAAATCAACAGTATCCTTCTGTTGGGGTTGGCTTTGGCCGAATCGACCGCTATTTACGGTTTTGTCATCGCGCTGATGATTGTGAGCAAAGCTTAGTCAACCCGAAAAGAAATCCGGAAAGGCATGAAATAAGATGAATCTGGATCCTTTGAAAATCCTTTATCACGTCATCAATTTGGTGATTTTGTTTGTTGTCTTCCGCTTTTTGCTGTATAAACCCGTGATGAAGTTCATCAACAAACGCCGGGATCAGATCAATTCCGAACTCGACGGCGCCGCAAAAGCCGAAGAAGAATCAAAACAAAAGCTGGAGCAGTATAACGCAAAGCTTGCGCAGGCAGACAGCGACGGCCGTGAGGCCGCCGGCCGAATCATCGACACTGCCAAAAAAGAGGCGGCATCCATGATCGATAACGCCAAATTACAGGCCGACGAACTCTTGAAACAGGCAGAGCGGAAAAAGGATGAGGAGATGACGAAGGCGCGCGAGGAACTGCAGAAAGAATCCGTCACACTCGCCGTCGGCATTGCAGGCAACATCCTTCAAAAAGAGATGACAGAGACCGAACAGCTCGACATGATCAATCGTTATGCCGAGAAGTTGAACCGGGAGTAACACGGCATGGAGAAATCGGGAATTCTGACGACTGCCGTAATAATCGACGATGTTACCGCCGACCGCATCTGCAAAAAAGCAGAGGCCTATTTACATGAGAGCGGCATAAAGTGGGGCCGCAGCGTGGATCCCTCGATTATCGGAGGATTCGTCGTGCGGGTCGATGATCGCGTCATCAATATGAGCGTTGATTTTCAACTCGAATCAATCTCCGGGAAACCCCGAATAAAGACGCCGAAAGAGAAAAACGCTTCGGAAATATCCACCGGCGATCTTGTCAGGGGGCTGAAAAATCAACTTCGCGGCTTCGACTTTAAACCGCAGGTACACAGCGTCGGAAAGGTCTATTTTTCGGCGGACGGAATCGTGAAAATCGACGGCCTTCCCGACTGCGAATACGGAGAGCTGCTCGCGCTGCCGAACGGCGGCGTCGCAATGGCATTCAATTTGGCAAAAAACGAGGGCGTCTGGGCTGTTTTGCTGTCCGGTGAAGACGACGTTTCCGAGGGCGACGAAGCGCAGACCACCGGCCTTGTCGCGAGCGTTCCGGTCGGAGACAATCTGATCGGACGCGTCATCGATTCGTTCGGCAATCCGATCGACGACAGGGGCCTGATCGAATACGAACACGTCCGCCCGCTCGAATCACCGGCTCCGTTCATCGTCGAGCGCGGTAAAGTCAACAAGCCGCTGATGACGGGCTTGCTTGCCATCGACTCGATGATTCCGATCGGAAGAGGTCAGCGCGAGCTGATCATCGGCGACCGCCAGACCGGCAAGACCGCGATTGCGGTTGACACGATTTTGAACCAGAAGGGCAAGGGCGTCATCTGCGTCTATGTGGCGATCGGGCAAAAGGCCTCGACCGTCGCGCAGCTGGCCGATACCTTCAGACAAATGGGCGCATTGGATTATACCGTGATCGTCTCGGCCACCGCCGGCGATTCGATTTTGATGCAGTACTGCGCGCCGTATGCCGGCTGCGCGATCGGCGAAGAATTCATGCGGCAGGGCAGGGATGTCCTGATTGTCTACGATGATTTGTCCAAACACGCCGTCGCCTACCGTACGCTGTCGCTTTTGCTGCACAGACCGCCCGGACGCGAGGCCTATCCGGGCGACGTTTTCTACCTCCATTCCCGGCTGCTCGAACGCGCCGCGAAATTGTCCGACGAACTCGGCGGCGGCAGCATGACCGCGCTTCCGATCGTCGAGACCATGGAGGGCGACATCTCCGCTTATATTCCGACGAACGTCATCTCCATCACCGACGGGCAGATCGTTTTGGAGAGCGAACTCTTTTTCTCGGGTGTACGGCCCGCCGTCAACGTAGGCCTCTCGGTCTCGCGTGTCGGCGGCTCAGCGCAGGAAAAGGCGATGCGAAAGGTCAGCGGAAAACTCCGGCTCGATCTGGCGCAATACCGCGAACTTGAGGTCTTCTCCCAGTTTTCAAGCGATCTGGATGCCTCGACCCAGCAGCAGCTCGCACAGGGCGTCCGGCTGACCGAGGCATTGAAACAGGGGCAGTTTCATCCGCTTTCGACGGAAAATCAGGTGATGCTCCTCTTTGCGGTTGAAAACCGGATGCTCGCCGATGTTCCGCTCAATAAAATCGGAGCCTTCAAAGAGGAATTCTTCAGCTTCATGTCCTCGGTTCATCCCGAGATCGGCAGCACGATCGCCTCAACCGGCGAATTGTCCGATGAGACCGCGGAAGCATTAAAAAAGGCGACGGAGGAAATAAAAGACAATTTTTTGGAGGGCCTGAAAACGGCTAAATAAACCCCGATGATTGATTCTCATAAAAAGGGACGGTGAACCGATCAAATGCAGAGCGTAAGCGACATCAAGCGCCACATCAAATCGAATACGCAAATTTATCAGATCACCCGCGCGATGTACCTGATTTCCGTTTCCAAGATGCGCAGGGCGATGGACTTGTATAAATCCAACACCGCGTATTTCACCAAGGTGCGCGCGGCGATGAAGGATATCATTCAACACACCGGCGGCGTCGAGCATCCGTTTCTTCGGCGCGAGATTCTCCCGAACCCCGAGGCCAAACATGCCTACATCGTCATCGCGGGCGATAAAGGCATGGCGGGCGCTTACAACCACAATGTTTTAAATGCCGCGTTTGCGCACATGCAGGGAAACGACAGGCAAAAATATATCTTCACGGTCGGCCAGATTGCCGGCGAATTTTTCAGCCGGCACGGGTTTATGGCCGATATGGAGTTTCTGACGATCGCTCAAAACCCGTCGCTTCGAAACGCGCGGCTTGTCACCGACACCATCGTCGATCTCTACCGCCAGAAACTGCTCGACGAGGTCTATATTGTCTACACCAAAATGGTCTCGTCGGTCGCGCAGGAGCCGAAGATCATCCGCCTGCTCCCGGTTTTATACAGCAGTTTTGACGATGTCAGCGACACCTGGGAGGAAGAGGGAGAGCATTACAACGAGATTCTCTACGAGTCCTCGCCCAAACAGGTCATGGATACCCTGATTCCGCAGTATTTGATCGGCACGATTTACGGGGCGCTCGTGCAGTCATATGCGAGCGGACATATCGCCCGTATGAACGCAATGACCTCCGCAACTCACAACGCCGAAGAGATGCTCAGAAAGCTGCGGCTTGACTATAACCGCGCACGGCAGGCCGCGATCACCCGGGAGATGACCGAGATCGTCAGCGGCGTCAACGCGTTATCGTCCGCGCATTGAATGCCGATTGGAGAATAGTAACTTATGGCAGATTTGAGTCAAAAGAATATCGGAAAGCTCTCCGCGATCATCGGCTCCGTTTTGGACGTCGATTTTTCGGGCGTGCGCCTTCCCGAGATCTATAACGCCCTTTATACCGAAAACCACGGGGAGACCGTCTGGATGGAAGTCGAACAGCACCTCGGGAACGGGATGGTGCGCTGCATCGCGCTGCAGGCCTGCGAAGGCCTTCGCAGGGGACTTGAAGTCATCGACACCGGCGCGCCGATCTCGGTTCCGGCGGGCAAAGCCGTGCTCGGTCGGGTCATGGACGTTTTGGGCCGCCCCGCCGACGGTAAAGGCCCCGTCAATTCCGGGATGATGCTGCCGATTCACCGGATTCCCCCGATGTTTTCGCAGCAGAACCCGACGACCGAGATTTTCGAGACCGGCATCAAAGTCATCGACCTGCTCGCGCCTTATGCCAAGGGCGGAAAGATCGGCTTGTTCGGCGGCGCGGGCGTCGGCAAAACGGTTCTGATCATGGAACTGATTCACAACATCGCCACCGAACACGGCGGCTATTCGATTTTTACCGGCGTCGGCGAGCGCTCCCGCGAGGGACAGGAACTGATTCAGGAGATGAACGAGTCCGGCGTCATCGAAAAGACCGCGCTGGTTTTCGGACAGATGAACGAACCGCCGGGATGCCGTATGCGCGTCGCGCTGACCGGCCTGACCGTCGCGGAATCCCTGCGCGACGAAGCGGGTAAAGAGGGCAAGGGCCGCGACGTCTTACTATTCATCGACAACATCTTTCGTTATATCCAGGCCGGAAGCGAGGTCTCGGCGATGCTCGGTCGCATGCCGTCCGCGGTCGGGTAT
>Ga0209099_1003014_pt1 | contig 14102 bp, 8 predicted proteins | sample AD_JPNHW2_MetaG_FD_184430 | JGI IMG/M metagenome (GOLD analysis project Ga0209099, IMG submission 184430) | Active sludge microbial communities of municipal wastewater-treating anaerobic digesters from Japan - AD_JPNHW2_MetaG (SPAdes) (version 2) | ecosystem: Engineered > Bioreactor > Anaerobic >...
GTTTTTTACTTCTCTTATAAACATATAAATATTTTTGCAACACCCAAAAATACAAAATTATTTTTATAATAAATTGTATTTCAGATATTTAATTTGGGTGTTGCAAAAAAGTGCGGAAAACAGGAAATATAGTTTTTAGTTTATAATAAGCAAAAAAAAGCTGCCATAAAGGCAGCTTTTTTTTTGCTTCAATAATTTTTTTTAATTTCCGGGAGTGACCGTAGTTGGTTGAACTTGTGGGGCATCTCCAACGGTAATTACTTCAACGTCAAATACAAGGGTTGAATATGGAGGAATCATTCCGGCATCATACGAGTCATAAGCAAGTTTAGAAGGAATAATAAGAGTGGCTTTTCCTCCCTCTTTCATCATAGCAATACCTTCTTCCCATCCCGGGATGACTTGTCCTGCACCTAACTGAATAGTAATTGGATCTTTCCCGATTGAGCTGTCAAAAACAGTTCCGTCAAGTAATTTTCCGGTGTAATGAACGGTAACCAGTTTGCCCATTTCTGCTTTTTTGCCTGTCCCAGCTTTGGTCTGAATATAGTATAACCCTGTTGAGGATGGTTTGGTTTTAATATTATTAGTGGTAATATAGTTATTTCTTAAGCTGTCTTCAGAAACTCTTGCAATTTCCATTTTTTGGTTGTATTCAGCTTGCTTGGCTTCAATTTCTGATTTGGTCATCAGGTCAATCATTTTCACATCCATATACACTTCCTTATTTTCGTAAGGGAAGTTGTTGTTTAGATAATATTTGGCAAATGAGTCGGCCGGGAAAATGAAAGTTACACTATCTCCTAAATGCATAGTTTTAAGAGCAGTATAAAGGTCTCCTTCGAAGAATTTGAAACTTTCGTTTAAAGGAAGATGTGTCACTCCTTTATTAATGGTTGTATCTTCAGTACGGATGATAAAGTCAATTAAAACCATATCCCCATCTTTCGGTTGAACGGCAGTGTCGTTTTCTACATGAATTTTGTAATAAAAGCCGGAGTCATCCTTTTTAAAACCTCTATATTTGCTGCAAGAAGAAAAAGCTCCCACAACAACCAGAGCCAAAACTAGTACGATTAAATTTCTGATTTGATTTTTCATAATTTTTTTGATTAATTGTTTTTTTAATTGGTTATTTTATTTTGTGTTTTCTTTATTTGAAATAATATCTGTCAACTCAAGGTACATGGCTAAAGAAACCCTTCCCGAAATTTTATTTCCATCACCGGCAACACCATAAGCCAAGTGAGAAGGAATAACCACCTGGGCTTTAGAGCCTTTTTTCATTAGCTTAACAGCTTCATGTAATGCAGCAATTTCGTCTGATTTGTCAACAATAAAAACCTTATTACCATCTGTTTTTGAACTATAAACTACATCTCCGGTGAGCAGAATGGTTTTATATTTCAAAGTCACTTTATCACCTTCACGAGGAAAATTCCCAATTCCTTCTTTTGTAATTTGTATTCTGAGCCCCGTCCCGGTATTGGTCGTATTCCAGCCATATCGTTTGATAAAAAGATCAATTTCTTCGTTTTCCCAAGTCACAATTTTTTTGTTCCCCTCAATAAATGGGTCTGTTTTTTCAATATCTTTATCTTGATTTTGTTTTAAAACAATTCCACTGGGAGTTCTGTCATTACAGGAAGAAAAGAGTAGAATAACTACCATTATTATATAAAAAGTTTTGATATTCATTTCAATCCTCAATCGTTATCCTGATCCATTCTTAAAGAATGATATTGCTTATATGGAGTATTAATTGTGTCACACTGAAGCAACAACTCTTGTTGATACTCTTTTATAATCTCCTCAAAATATTTAATAGTATTTTCAAGTGTATCGTAGTGATAGGCAGCAGAAGCATTTTTATGGCCACCACCATTAAAATGTTTTTTTGCAAACCGACTAACATCAAAATTTCCTTTCGAACGGAAAGATATTCTGATGCGATTGTCACGTTGGATAAAGAAAGCAGTAAACTGAACTGATTTCAGTGAAAGACCGTAATTTACAAATCCCTCTGTGTCACCAATTTTATAGTTGTGATCAATCAAGTCTTGTTTTGTAAGGTAAATAAAGGAAGTTGCATAGTCGGGAAGCACGGTCAACCGTTTGCTCAAAGATAACCCTAATAGTTTTATTCTGCTTTCAGAGTAGTTGTCATAAATTTGACGATGAATATGTTCTCCGTCAATATCCAACTTAATTAGCTTACTCAGAATTTTGTATGTTCCCGGATAGTTGCAGGCATAAGTTAAGGATCCTGTATCCGTAATAATTCCCACATAAAGGCACTCTGCAATTTCTTTTGTAAGTCGGTCTTTTGCTTTGAGATAGTCAAACAAAAAGCAGTAAACAAGTTCACAAGTTGAGGTGGTTTTAGGGGTTGAAAGCATTATATTGCATTCGATATCAGGATTTTTATGATGATCTATGAGAATTTTAAATGCTTTTGAAGTAACTATGGCATCGCCAAGTTCATTGCCTGCTCGGTTGGGCGCATTCATGTCTAACACAAAAAGTAAATCTGCTTCCAAAATCAACTTCACTGATTCTTTCATTTTGTCCTGAGCTACCAAAATAGAATCACTTCCTTTCATCCATTTGAGAAAATCCGGAAAAGGATTTGGAAGAATTACTTTTGTATTATACCCTTCATTATTAAAAAAATGAAATAATCCTAAAGAAGAACCAACTGCATCTCCATCAGGATTGTAATGAGAGATGATAACCACATTTTTGGCTTGCGATATAACACGCTTTATAATATGTATTTCCTCTTTTTTTAGCATTACAGAAATCAATTGACAAAAGTACAAAAATATTTAATGTAATAATCCTCAGTGCTAATTTCCTTTACCTGCCACAAATTTGCTTATAATCACAATATTTGCAATGGTCGGATTCTTCAGTTCTGCGGAATGGAATGGAAGGATTGAATATCTCGGTCAAAATTTCCTTAAGAGATGCTTCAAAAGCATCAATAAGATCGGCAGAAATTGTATTGCCATCTATGGAATTTGAAATTGAAGGGAATAAGATGCTTTTCCCTGTATTCATATTAATTTCTCTGAAGCTAATAATTCCGCAAGTTAAAGGAGTCTCAAAAGAGGAATTGTTTTTACAATATAGATAAGAGTAGACAAAGAGTTGAAATAGAATTTTCTGGTCCGGGTCAGTAAAGAGCGTAGGCATATCACTGAATTGTAGATTTTTTTCATCTACTTTACCGGTTTTGTAATCTAAAATTGTAACTTTATTATTACGTAAATCAATTCTGTCAACAAATCCTTTTAATTGAATTTCCTCATTTCCAATTTTTAAAATATGATTATATTTTTTTTCAAGTTCAAAAACGGTAATTTCAGTTACTTCCAATTCTAATTTTACTTGTTCTAAATAGTTTTTAATTATGCGAAAAGTGATTTCGGTTGCCAGAAAAAGTCTGCCTTTGTCTATATCCTGATTCCCAACATCTTTATTGCTTTTAAACTTACTGTAAATATTGTTTTCCAGCTCCTTTAAATAGTTGTCAATTATCACTTTATAATTGGAACTATCTTCTTTGATTGTGGCAATTATATCCCTTAGTATTTCATGAACAACGCTTCCAATAATCTTTAATTCAATATTTTCACTAATAGTTTTGGGGCTTTCAATTTTTTCTACGCTGGCCAAATAAAATTGTAATGGACAATTGATGTAAAGAGTAAGGTTTGAGGCAGAGAAGTTTATTTTTCGAAGTTTGGCAATAATATTCTCATCTTTGGTAATATCAAAATTATTTGTTTTTCCAAGCTTGATGTTGGGCGGAATTGATATAGATTGGGTACAAAAGGTGACATTATTTTCGATTTTCTGCTTTTTAATTTCAAATTCAAGTTGATTGATAAATCTACTTTTTTCTGCTAAGGAGTCAGAAGAGTCATTGTTGTATATTAAAAAAACATTTTTGGCACGTTGGAGCAATCGAAAAAAATGGTATGCATATACAGAGTCTTTTTGCTCATATGTAGGTAGTTTGAAATGCTTTTTTACATTATACAAAATGAGTGAATTCTCTGTTTTCCCTTTAGGAAGAATTCCTTCATTTACGGACAACATAATTACATTTTCAAAATCAAGGCCTCTGGTTTCCAGTAATCCCATGATTTGTAAACCTTGATCGAAATCTCCTTTGAAAGGGATTGTAAAATTATTCAAATTATCATGAATAACATATTCTATTACCTTAATGTCAGAATAATCTTCAATGCTAATTGTTTCAAGCACAACAAGTGTCTCTTTAAGTCCGTTGATGATTAGATTGATATGTTGGAAAATAGGAGAGAGGTTGTCATATTTTGATATTAGATTAATATAGAATTCAATCAGGGTTATAACAAAATCACAACCGGTTTTTTCTAAATCAGGCAGTGTTTGGGAGGGAAGTCCGGAGATGTCTTCTCTCTTAATAAAAATCCGATTACTGTTAGTTAAATTATTAATGAATTCTTTATGACTTATATCGGTAAAATAACAATGCTTAATAATGGGATTTTGAAAGTATGATAATAAGTCTTTATGATAAAAAAGAGGTTCGTTATTATTCTGAATTTCTTTAAAGCGATTTTCATTTTTTACCATATCAAGAATAGTCTGAAGCAAAATATATGCGGAGGTTTCTTTAAGAGGGAAACCCATGGTGAGATTAGCTTCAGAACAGTCGAATGAATGAATAAAGGGTAGTAGCAAGGATTCGTCGGCAAAAACCAAAGCTGTATTGTTGAGATTACCTTGAGACTCTTTTATTTCATTAAGTTTGTCAATGGCATAATATATTTGAGAGATCTTCTTAGAAATTCCAACCTGCGTAATTGTTTTCTTTACCGTGGCAAAGTGGTTGGAAATACCTTTAACTGTATCAAGGTTTAAATGAATTTTGAGTTTATCAAGAGCAGTCTTATAATGTTCAGCATACAAAACATCATAATCAAAATAGATTTCAGCATTAAAATTCTCTCGGTAATATTGAATGATTTTAATTTCTGAAAGAGACAATGTGCTTAGTCCTGCAAATATATATCTTTTATAATGATAGTGTTGGGCATATTTTGACATGTTCTCTGCCACATCCCTGTATAATAATCCATCATATCCGCTATTTTCTTTAAGAAGAGCTTCAGTAAAATTGACATAGATATCTTTTAGGTGAGTATAAAAGTTTATGTAATATGTCTGATTAGCCGTGAGGGTTTCTTTCCCAAAAGAGGTTTCCAGCTCTTTAATTTCACCAATATTTTTAAATATTTGGGTGGCATCGGCCAATTGCATGTCTATGTCGTTAATGTCATGCAGAAAAATTTCTCCCCAAGAAATAAAATCAACGAATTTTTTTTCTTTTGCAAAATCTAATTCTTTGTATATTGAAAAAAGCTTTATCAGGAGTGATAATTTTGGCAGTTTTTTATTGGGAGAAAGAGATTCAATGAAGTTATCTATGGCAAAGATAGCCGGTGAAAAGATTGGCTTTCCCGATTCTCTGATCAGCGATTGCTGTAGTAATTTGGCTGCTCTTTTGTTTGGAAGAATAACAGCCACTTCATGAATCGGTATTCCCTTGTTCTCCAAAATATGATTTGCCAGTTCAGCTAAGAATGTCATTTTTCCCTCTCTTTCATTTTCTTTAAAACTGATCCTTGAACCCGTTTATATAATACATCTTTGAACGGAATTTGTTTGCGAATTGATTCGTTTTTTATGTCGCTATATTGCTCATAATCATTCATTATTTCATTCAGGCAGGTAAGATATATATCCTCTTTGTAAGATGAATCGAAAATAGCAAGGGTTTGTTCAATAAAATCCCATCCAAAGTTATACAAATTGGCATCCGTTATCATTAAGAGAATAATATCTAAGCTCTCAATATTTTGCTTTCTGGTTGAATCAACAACATATATTGCCGGATCCCAAATATCAGGATAAATAGTTTTATTATAGTACCAATAATCATTCTGACTGAAAAGATGTTGTTTGATTGGACTGTTCCAAATGCTCCAGTAATAGCTGTCTGCAATGGTAAGCACTCTTGGAAGTTCTTTTGAAGGATCAGTGCGGAATTGCATAACGGGAAAATACATCTTTTCGTGGGGCAATTCCTTTAGTAAGTTCATCGGAGGTTCCATGTCGAAATCCAAATCTTTACTGATGGTAGAAGTTGAGTCCGAAATTTGAATAATTTCAGGAAGATCAAATCCAGATGTCCGTTCAATGATATTTACTAACTGAAAAGCTGCTTGCCACATCCCATAGGTACTCCAGTGAACTCCATATTTTGAATAGAGAAGATGATTAGTCTTCTTTTTATATTCTTTAAAATAATTATTTAAATCAAGAAAGTTTACATTTTCTTTCTTACAATAATAAAGAAAGCTATCAAAATTAGACGTTGATTTGATTTCAGGATGATAACGATCCGGAATCTGTTCAGGGCTAAAGTAAGCCTTGCCGGGTTCAAAAACTAGTATCAGATCAATACCTTTCTCCTTTTTTAGTAAGATCTGTAGTTTTTTTAGGGCTTTTACTTTTTTTTCCACAAAGAAATCGCCGATATAATTTCTTCCAAGATATTCAGTAATATAAATCTCTTCATAAAAGTAATCATCTTTTCCCAAAACTAATTTTTTAGTACCTGAGTATCTGAAAAGTCTAAAATTTAACTCGTTATTTAATCTCACCCAGTTGTTGGCAAATCCAATATTTTGTTTGGTATAAGCTTCAGCATTGTCTTGGAATTTACTACTAAAAAAATTGGGCCAAGTGAATTTTTTGAGATTGAATTCTATTTTAGGGATGTTATTTAGTAAGCTGCCTTTGCTTTCCGGAAAAAAAGAAAAAACGAGAGGGATCGTCAGCAATAAACATATTGATGAGTAAATGATTATTTTTCCTAAGTTGTTCTGACTATTCATTATTATTAAAACCTAAAGTAAATAAATGGGTTGGCAGCTCCAGCGAGTAATGCTCCGCCACAAAGAAGATACAAAACAACAGCCAAAATAAGTAAGCCTGCAAGTCTTGGCATAGGCATGTTACGATCAAAGAGTTTAAATTGCAGATTCTCAAGTTTCCCCCAAATCCCCATAAAGGAAAATAGTATTGCAGAAATAAGAATTACAATGAATTTAGTATTGAAGGAAAATTCATCAATGCGATTGTCGAAGATAAACATTTTCTTGATGAAGGCAAATGCGTAGTTGATGCTGTCGGAGCGGAAAAAGACCCACCCAATGATGACAACGAAAAAGGTGAAAATGGTTGATGGAATACGACCGATTTTTTTCAGCACTTTGAGAAGAAATAGTTTGTCTGCCATAATAAAGATTCCGTGATAGGCACCCCAGACTACAAATGTCCAGTCTGCCCCATGCCATAAACCCGATATTAAAAAGACGATGATAAGGTTCAAATACATTCGACTGACTTTAACCCGATTGCCACCAAGCGAAATGTACAGATAATCTTTCATCCAATTGCTGAGAGAAATGTGCCATCTTCTCCAAAATTCAGTAATGCTTTTTGAAATGTAAGGGAAATTAAAGTTTTCTAAAAACTCAAATCCAAACATTTTACCCAGCCCTATTGCCATATCAGAATAGCCAGCAAAGTCAAAATAAATTTGAAATGTGTATGCCAAAATTCCTATCCAGGCAGTTCCGGTAGAAAAATAGTCGGGCGAAACAGCAAAAATCATATCGGCTTGTTCGGATAGAACATTGGCAATCAATACTTTTTTTGATAAACCTATCATAAATCTTATAAATCCCACAATCCGATTAGAGAAACTATTCTCATCTTCTCTAGTATCAAGTTGGGTTTGAATGTCTTTGTATCTAACAATTGGTCCTGCAATTAGCTGTGGAAACATTAGGATGTAGAGGGCATAATAGGCGAAATTTTTTTGAGAAGGAGTAGTCTTTCGGTAAACATCAATAACGTATGACATTTTTTGGAATGTTAGAAAGGAGATTCCTATAGGCAAAACAATAGTAACCCATTTATAGGGTTGGCAACCGAATATCCCCAATAATTCGTTTACATTCCCTATAAAGAAATTGGCATATTTGAAATAGAGAAGTAGCGATACATTGATAGCGATAGATACAAAAAGCCACCTTTTACGGTGATTTTGATTTCCCTTAGAAATCCTTTGTGCGATATAAAAATCGGCTAGCATTGAAAACAGAGCTATCAGAATAAAATCAACAGCTCCCCAAGTGTAAAATAGTAAACTGAAAAAAAGTAAGGTGTAGTTTTTTATTTTTTTAGGAGATAGATAATACAATAGAAGAACTATCGGAAGAAAAATAAAGAGAAAAATGGAGCTGCTGAAAACCATGTTGAGCTATTAGCGGAGTTAGTATTTAACGATTTTAAAGGATTGAACCGGTTGATCCTGAATATCAATTTGTAACAGATAAATTCCTGAATTGAAAGAGTTAATGTCAATTTTTGTGATGTTGTCTATAAGATTTTCTTGCAATAGGAGTTTTCCTGTCATATCAAGAAGTCTCACTTTCCCATTAAGAAAACTTATACCGTCAAATTCTATTATGAAATAATTACTTGTGGGATTGGGATATATCAGGCAATTGGTTTCGTTATTAAAATCTTCTATTGAAACGGCCGGAAGGACTGTCATGGAAATAGGAATGACAATGCTATTTCCATCTTCCACATTACAGGTGAGATTGGCTTCATAAGTTTCTCCTACAACTTTATTATTTGCATTTAATGTCAAGGTAACCTCTTTGGTCGAAAGTGCATTTATGCTGCCATTTGGATAATTAACAGATGCCCAGTTTATAGAGTTGTTATTTGTACTTAAAATGTTATTATTGAAAAGTAAAAATACTGGAGTGGTAGATTGGAAATATAAAATGGTATCCAATGTTGTATATTGGGGAACTGAAACAGAAACCATATCAGGATTGATTGCAATATTCGGAATATAAGTGTCTGATGTAGGATAGCAAATATCGTCAACAAAAACCTTGTCGAGCCCTGAAACAGTATTTACATCTTTTGAATATACCCACTTAAAAGTGTGTTGACCTGCAGAAACAGGGTAAGAGATTAGCTCCCATGGATGAGTGCCTGACCATCGTCCTTGCATTACATTATCGATGTAAAATGATAGCCAATCATAATTGTTTTCGGTGGATGTCATTCTATAGAAAGTGATTGTCCCGGCTAATCCAATATTGGCATTGATTAACATGGTACTTGTTTCATTATCTCCAATGTTTGCTGAAGCAGCCGAGTGATTTGCTGAGTAGAAATTGGTCTCGGAAATTTGCCATGGCGAATCTGTAGAATTACTAAATCCGGGATTTTCAGACTCAAAATTTTCGCAATTGTTTTCACCAATAATCGAAAAAATAATTGTTTTAGAGTAATTATTGTTGATATATAAGTCCAAAATTGCATCAACTGTATTTCCTTCAATGAAGGAAGAAGATGGGAGTATTAAAAATTGAACAACTGCTTCACCACCGGGCAAAATCGAAGAAATAACCGAACTTGAGGTGGAGGAAACCTGAACGTTGGCGTCATCAATTCGTAAGTTACAATTGATGTTATTGATAACATCATCCCCATCATTTCGCAACATAATATAAAGTGTATCAACTTCATTTGGATCTAATAGAAAGTCGTTATTATCCCTTATGTAAAAATCAGTAAGATTGATTTCTGAAGCATAAACAATAAAACTAAAATTGCCTGAAGATGGGAATCCGTCACAAGTAATAGTGGATAGAAATTCTAAAACGTGTTCGTTTGGAGTGTAATAACTCACAACAAAGCTGATGGCGTTATTTAAAGTATATTCGTTCCCTGCTGCAATATATCCAAAAAACTCATTGTCATCAGTCATGGTAACATTATCATCAAAAATTGAAAAGTTTAGATTGCAGTTATTGTAGGCGATAGTATCTACATTTTTGACTTTTACGGAAAGGTGAACAGTGTCTCCAATATTGATAACATTATCACCTCCTGCTTCTACCTCAATCGAAGTGATAAGCAAGGGATCTGGATATATGCTGCTAATAGATAGTGTTTTATGTTGAAAAACATCATTGTTGTCCCAACAGGTTACGTCAAATGTTTTATTTGTAAACGGTTGAGAAGTAATACCGGATAGCTCCCCTGATGAAGAAATGGTGAGTGCTTCAATTTTTTTTGGTGGAGTAAACCGAAAATTTCGGTTTGCAACATTAGTGCAAATGGAATTGCTTGCGGGAGTTTCAGCAAATATTCTGGCATCTCCGCGGGAAATTGCAGAAGTCCCAAGTCTTCCACTATAGACCATATTACCATAATAGATCTCAATAATTCCTTCTTTAGATAGTTTTACAGTATATTGAATAATGCTTGTGCTTTGATTGCTAATTCTACCACTGACAATTAAGGTTATAGCTTCATTATTGCTTATTTTTTGAACGCTGGTTATGGTGAGGTCATCTTTAAAGGGAGCAATCATACGTGTTGTTTTGTCCTGTAGTACAGTATTTTGTAAAAAAGGCCAGTTGTAAGTATTCCTGAAAGTAATATAGCCGTCAGCATAAGTCACAATCTGGTCGTAAGATTGATCGAAAAAGGGAAATTCAAAATTAAGGGGGATAATAGCATACCCTGAGGTAGAACTTGTTAAAGAGACGTTGGTGCCCGAAAGAGAAGGATATGGGGCTGAAAATTCTTCCATATCATATTCTTGTTTGAATTCCCAGCGGTAAGGTTGTCGCCCGCCTGTGGCAGTTAGTTGATGTGAGTATGGAGTATAAGCATCCATGGGAGGTAAAATACTATCCTGAATATCAGGTTTGCTAAAATTTATAGCACGCGTAATAGTAAGAGTTGTGGTGTCATTGTTGGTGATGGAAACATTGGTTTGATCACATGCCTGCTCCTGAACTGTTGAAGAGGTATAATCCATTACGGAAAAATTAACAATTTCTCCACTCCCCGCTTGGTTGGGATCATCTTCAATAACATTAAAAAAGAATTTGGCGTAAGTGCCGGGCGTTATGTAGTTAAGTAAAGGACTTACATCAAGTCCAAGCTCGAGAGTTTTATATGATTCCTGTGTGGTATCTCCTTGCATATATAGTGCTCCTCCCTGAAAATTAAATACGTTGAACTCCATGGTGTGTTGAGGAACCGTCGCACTAGCATTATCTGCAATTCCGGCAGTCAATTTTATCATATTTCTCTTGTTATGCTTGATAGTTGCTTTATAAGTGACTTGAGGAAATACTTCATCTTTTACTTTTACAACGTAAATACAACTGTTCCAGATTCCCCCTTCGGCTGGAAGTTCTGCCAGTCTTTTATATGAAAAATAACAATAACCGTTGTCTCCAAAATTGGTCCCAAAAGTATTACAGAATTTGACACCTCCAATTTCCCAGTCCTTAACATTGACAACACCATCACCGTTGATATCAATGTTGTTTGTGTATTGACCATCCCCGTTATAATCCCATCGAATAGAATCATTATATCCTACAATTGTTTGAGAATGATTGACACTACTTGAAAATCCGGTTAGAAATTTTTTACCGGCTTCGGGAGTTCCGGCAGGAAGTGTATTCGATATGGTGCCGTAATAGGTACAGTAAAAATTGGCAAGCCCACCGATATCATCGCCTGTAAGATGATTGTCAATCCAATTTTTCATGGTCAAAATACCCTCTTCAGTGCTGGTGGGAATGGCATACATTTCTATAATTCTATTACGCATTGCATTATAATATTTATTATAGCCGCTTAGCCATTTGGTTGGTCCTCCTGAACTGTAATTAGTTCCCCAATCGGGAAGAAATGGAGTTCCTGCTGTGCGAACTACTTGCCATGTTTCCATGGAGCAGACTCCACGATTATAACCACTATTGCAAAAATTCCATACAAAATGAGAAGGAAAATGATATGCATTGTTATAGCTGATGTCACTGTAGTTCCTGTTAACTCCAATTTCATAAGAAAAAATGTAGCAAATAGTACTTGCTTGACCACATTCTAAGGCTGCCTGATAAAAAATTGGAATCATGTAGGGAGTTTGCGAGTTATCTACTACTGATGGAAGTGAACGATTACGCAAATTATTGGGCATTCTCAATATCGGAGCAGATAGTAATGCGTTTTGATCTTCTATTGATAGGGTGTTTGGATGAAGCGCATATAAACTGTCCATATATTCCATTGTTGGCTCTACTTGAGAATATAACTGCCCTATAATAAGAGAGAATAATATTAATACAAGATTTTTTTTCATTGGTTTGATTATAAGATTCGCAAAAATATAAAAATAATTTAATCGTTTTAATTTCAATTTGTATCTTTGCGCCACAAAAATAAATAATGATTGAAATTAATAATATTGAAAAAAGCTACGGAGAACTTAAAGTATTAAAAAATATTAATATTCAAATAGATAACTCCAGTATTGTGACAATTGTCGGGGCTTCAGGTGCCGGGAAATCGACACTATTACACATTATCGGTTCTCTTGATAGACCGGATAAAGGAGATGTTATTATTGATGGAACTTCACTTTTTTCGTTGAATGACACTAAATTATCGGAATTTAGAAATAGAAAGATTGGTTTTGTTTTTCAGTTCCATCATCTGCTCCCTGAGTTTACTGCCATAGAAAATGTTGCTCTTCCCGCTCTTATTGCCGGAGTGAACCGCAAGGATGCTTTACATAAATCTATGGAAATACTTGATTACCTGAAATTAAAAGAGAGAATGAACCATAAACCCGCACAACTTTCCGGCGGAGAACAACAACGGGTCGCAGTTGCCAGAGCCCTGATTAATAATCCAAGCCTTATTCTTGCAGATGAACCATCCGGAAATCTTGACTCTGATAATGCCCGGAAACTACACCAACTTTTCTTTGACCTTCGTGACCAATTTCATCAAACTTTTATTATTGTTACACATAACAAAGAATTGGCGCAATTATCAGATCGAACTATCTTGATAAAAGATGGTCTTATCAATTGATTTTTAGTAATATTAACATCTTAAAAATATAATTATGAACACCGAACTTAAAAAATTGTATCCGCAGAAATTGTGGGATTCTTTTGCTCACATTTGTGCTATTCCTCATCCTTCTAAACATGAAGACAAAATTTTGTCCTGGCTGAAAGAGTGGGCAAATGAAAATAAAATCGAATTTAAACAAGATGCAACCGGTAATCTTGTGTTTTACAAAGCTGCTACTCCCGGAATGGAAAACCGTGTTCCCGTTATTTTGCAAGGGCATATTGATATGGTGCCTCAGGCTAATAGTGATAAAAAACACGATTTTACAAAAGATCCTATCGAACCGATAATTGGGGCTGACGGATGGTTGCGTGCAAATGGCACAACTCTGGGAGCTGATAATGGTATCGGGGTATCTGCAGGACTTGCCTTGCTGATGTCTGATAATGTTTCTCATGGACCAATCGAGGTTTTTGTGACAGTTGATGAAGAAACCGGTATGACAGGAGCTTTTGGCCTTAAAAAAGATTTTTTGAAAGGGAAAATATTGATAAATCTTGATTCTGAAACAGAAGGCGAATTGTATGTGGGCTGTGCCGGTGGAATGGATGCGGTTTTCGAAATGAATTGTAAAACTGAACCAACTCCTGCAGCTATGAAAGGATTTAAGATTTTTATCTCCGGTCTTAAAGGTGGTCACTCCGGAATGGATATTGTCCTTGGTCGTGCCAGTGCAAATAAGTTGATTACTCGTTTCCTCGGAAAGGCTTATGATAATTTTGGAATCCGGATTTCCTCGGTTAGCGGTGGTAATTTGAGAAATGCTATTGCCCGTGAAGCTGAAACTGTTATTGCTGTTAATGATAATAAAGTTGCTGATTTTGAATCTTTTGTTAAGGAGATGACCGAAATATTAAAAAAAGAATTCTCAGCCACCGAACCTTCTTTGTCAGTCGATATGGCTTTTGTTGATACTCCAAAGGAAGTAATTGCAGAGGCTGATGCTTTGAGAATTATTAATATGGCTTATGCTTTACCCCATGGAGTGATGCGTATGA
>Ga0209099_1003020_pt1 | contig 14091 bp, 14 predicted proteins | sample AD_JPNHW2_MetaG_FD_184430 | JGI IMG/M metagenome (GOLD analysis project Ga0209099, IMG submission 184430) | Active sludge microbial communities of municipal wastewater-treating anaerobic digesters from Japan - AD_JPNHW2_MetaG (SPAdes) (version 2) | ecosystem: Engineered > Bioreactor > Anaerobic...
CCCCCCCGGCCGAATCCGATCTCGCGGAATGGCTTGGCCCCGCCGCGCACGCGTTCTGGCGGCGGCTGGAGCAGCACATCTCCGACAGCTATCCGTCCGTCTTCGCGCGGGAATGGCTGTTCGGCGGCAGGAAGCATGGCTGGTCCATGCGATACAAGAAGAGCCGCTCCTTCTGCACGTTCGTCCCCGAACGGCTCGATTTCAAGTTGTCGATCGTGTTCGGAGCGAAGGAGAGAGACCTAGTCGAAGCGAATTCCGGAGGCCTCTCCGGAGAGACACTCGATCGATACCGCGCGGCCGCCACCTACCATGACGGCAAGTGGCTCCTGCTGTCGATTGACTGCGAGCCGGCCTACCGGGACGCCGTCCGGCTGCTGGCCCTCAAGCGCAGGCCAGCGCCCTCGCTGGAATCGGAGCCCTCACGATGAAGATCGGAATCATCCTCGAGACGAACGAACCCGAACAGGCCTGGAACGCAGTCCGGTTCTGCAACACGGCCCTCAGGCAGGGTCACGAGGTCAAGCTCTTCCTGATGAGCGCGGGCGTCGAAGCAGAATCGATCGTCCACGAGAAATTCGACGTCCAGGCCCAGCTCCGCGCGTTCGCCGCCGGGCACGGCCAGGTCCTGGCCTGCGGCACCTGCATGAAGAGCCGGGACCAGGACGCATCGGACGTCTGCCCCATGTCCACGATGGTCGACTGCCTCGGCATGGTCGAATGGGCCGACAAGGTCGTCACGTTCTAGCTGTCCTCGAGGGAGGGGACGGGGTCCTGTTCCGGCCTTCCTGCGCGGGTCGCCGTCAGTGCTCCACCATCCGGAACCGGAACCCGGCCGGCTGCAGTTCCTCTTCGCGATAGCTGTTGGGCGGCCCCTGGGGATCCGATTCCCACAGGACCAGGTAGGGCCTGAGAGGGTCGTTCGAGCGCTCGCCTGCGAACACGACCACGCCTCGTCCGCCGGCTCCCTGGTTCAGGTCCAGCCCGTACTTCGCCATGGCGGAAGGGGTCAGGGTGACTTCGTCGCCGACCTTGAAGCGCATTCGCATCCTCCTGGATACAGCTTAACGCCACGCTTCCTTGCCTACCTGACAGATGCCCTGATCAGGAACCACGCGGATGAATGCGAAGGGCGACCAGGATCCGTCCGCACGGCCTGGGCTTTTCATTCGCGCAAGCGCGAAGCGCGTATTTCGCGGTTTCAAACACGGTATTCCGGCTCAGTACTGGTAGCCCGCCGAGACGAGGATGCCCTTCATGGCCGTGTCCTCCTCGGACTGGGAAAGGGGCTTGCCCAGGATCCGCTTCAGGTCCGCGGCATATTCCAGCTTGATGGGAAGTCCCAGCTTCAGGATCAGCCCCAGGCCGAGGGTGGTCCTGAGGTGCGGGAACGGCGCCGGGTCCCCCGGCTCGCGCTTCGCCGGGTTCAGCTTCGCGTAGACCTGCCCCGAATCCGCGAAGACCTCCCCCCAGACGGTCTGGCTGCCCAGGATCGGGAAGCGGTACTCCAGGTTGAGCACCACCAGCCCCTGCCCGCCCAGCGGGATCGTCTTGGTCCCCGTCTGGACCGCGGTCCCGCCGGCGTAGTCGTAGACCGGCAGCTTCCCGGTGGGTCCGAGCATGTCCGGCTCCACGCCCCGCACGGTGAAGGGGCCCCCGGCGAAGAACCGCTCCGTCAACGGAAGGTTGTCGGCCGTCGCCGTGGTGGGCCTGGCCAGGCCGAGCCGCGCGGAGGCCATGACCACGCCCTTGCTGGCCTGTTCGCCGAAGGACCAGTACCACTGGTGCCGCATGTCCAGCTTCACGTAGCTGTACTCGGCCCCGGTTCCGAACAACTGGTTCGCCATCTCCAGCCTGGCCTGGAAGAAGGTGCCGTCCTTGGGGTCGAGGGGATGGTCCCGCTTGTCCCGGGTGAACTGGAAGAACGGGGCGCTGATCACCGTGAGGGATCCGGGCACGCCCGCCAGCGTGAACAGGTCCTCCTGGAGGATGCCCTCCGCGTTGGCCTGGATCCCGATGCGCTCGTAGCGATGCCCCAGCCGGAGCGTCTGGAAATCCCCCACCTTCCAGTCGAAGGTGTTGGTGAGCTGCCGCCGCCGAGCCTTGTAGGCCGCCTGGTTCTCCTCGATGTAGGCGGCCTCCGCCCGGTACTGGATGCGGTCGCTGATGAGCCCCTTCAGTCCCCCGGGAAGGAACCACGGATCGGTGTAGCCGACGCTGTAGCTGTCGAGGGAGCGGTCGAAGGTCCCGGTGGGAAACCACCGGCGCAGGGTCGGGTTGTCGATGGTGGCGTCCCCGGCGCGGATCCCGAAATCCAGGGTCCGGCCCATCCCCAGGAAGTTCTGGCGCTGGGCGCCCGCGCCCACGTGGTAGCCGTGGCTCTTGTCGTAGCCGAAGCCCGAGTTCAGCACCCAGGGGGACCGCTCGTCGGCGCGCAGGAACAGGTCGCCCTCCTCCCAGGGCAGGGGTCCCCCTTCCTCGGGCACCTGGGCCAGGTTCATCATGTCGATCCGCTGATAGGCCCCCAGGTTCGCGAGGTTCGACTGGGTCCTCGACAGCCTGCTCGGGTCCAGGGGCATGCCCGGCTCCAGGGTGTTCTCGCGGAGCACGGCCTTGGCCTTCGTGTAGTCGGAGCCCTGGACCACGAGGCGGTTCACGGTGACGCGGGGCTCGTCGGGAACGGTGATCTGGACGATGTAGCCGTGTTCGCTGGGATTCAGCCTCAGCTTGGGCATGGGCCTCTGCAGGCCGAGGGCGCCCAGGCGCTGGCGGAGCGTCGAATAGACCAGGGCCAGGTCGCTCTTGACGAAGGGGATCGACTTGCTGGTCGTGAGGGTGAACGTCCGGACCTCCGGCCGCGCGGGATCCAGGCTTTCCCGCAGCGTGCCGGCCACGTCCTCCGCGGCGGCCCGGTCGCTGCGGTAGACGCGGGTGGAGGCGTCCGGCTGGGATTCGACGACCAGCCGCTCCGAGAGGATCAGCGGGAGGCATTCCGCCAGCGCCCAGGGCTGCCAGGAAGGATCCGAAGGCACCTCCAGGACGATCCGGTCCAGGGCCTGGTAGGCGCCTTCCCGCACCTGGAAGACCAGCTTCGTCTTGCCGTCCACCCGCTCCATGGGCGGCCGGCGGATGGAGACGTCGGGGTAGCCTCGGCTCCAGTAGAGCGCCTTGACGCGGTCCTCCAGTTCATTGATCAGCTCGGGCGTGGCCGTGGGAGCCCCCAGGGACCAGACGCCGGAGGGCAGTGCGGCGGCCTTCTGCAGGTCGGCCTCCGGGATGTCCTTGTTCTTCTCGAAGCGCACCTCGCTGATCCGGGTCTTGACCCCGGGCTGGACCGAGAAGGTGATGGACACCTCCTGAGGCTTCTCCGCGGTCCCGCGCAGGATCTCCCGGCGATGCCCGACCTGGGCCTCGAGATACCCTTCGTCCCGGAGGAAGCGCAGGATCTTCCGGTCCCCCTCGTCCAGCAGCTCCGGACTGTAGCGCCCGGCCCGGGCCAGCGGCACGAGGTCCTCCAGGTCCTTCCACCAGAAGGACCAGTCGCCTTCCTTCCTGATCCTGACCACCGGCCCCGGGGCGACCTTCAGCGCCAGGCGGCCCGAGGCCTCGTCCCAGGCGAACTCCGCCGTTCCCTCCAGCCGGTGGTCGGCGACCAGGCGATGCCGCAGGGCATCCAGTGCCTGGCGCTGGAGGCCGGCCGTCCAGAGGCTCTTCCCGGGCTGGATCTCCGTCAAGTCCTTGAGGGTTCTCGCGCTGTAGGGCGAGGGGTCTCCCTCCACCTCCAGCGCCCGCACCAGGGCCGGAGCGCCCGTGTCGATGTCGATCACCAGCCGCGCACCCTGCTCCTGGCGGTCGATCCGGACCTTGGCGCCGAGGTAGCCGGCCTCCTGCAGGCGGCGCTCGGCCTCCAGCTGCCACCGCTGGATCCGCAGGTCCCCCGCCCGGCTGCCCTTGTGCATCCCCGTGAACAGGTTCTTCAGCAGGGACCTGGGCACCGTGCCGCGGATCTCCCGGGATTCGATGGCGGGCCAAGGATCCAGGCCGACCTTGGCCAGGAGTCCCTTCGGGCCTTCCTCCAGGCTGCCGTCCACGGTCCGGAACCGGTCGGTGGCCCGCACCGCGGCCAGGGCCATCCGGAAGCCGTCGTCTCCCAGGGGCTTCCCGGCGACGAGCCCCAGGGCGGCGGAGGCATAGCTCTGGTCGTCCGGCGATCCCCCCGTGATCTCCACGGCGCCGAGCGTCCCGCGGGGGGCCGCCGGGGCCGGAACCGCCTGCCCGACCGCCCCTGGCACCGCCAGGAGCAGACCGATCAGCGCTGCGGGCCGGGAGAATCGCATCAGAACCCCGCGATGGCGTCCGCTTCGGTGTCCGTCACGGAGAAGACGGAATTCAGGCTGGTCATCTTGATGAGGTTGGAGATGCGGGCGTTCAGGCAGCAGATCCGGAGATCCCCTCCCCGGTTCTTGATCGAGGTGTAGCAGCCCACCAGCTCGCCGACCCCCGAGGAATCCAGGTAGGTGACCTTGCTGAAGTTGATGACCATCTTCCGGGCCCCCTCCTCCAGGAAGTGCTTCACGGCCTCTCCGAGTTCCTGGTCGCCGTCCCCCAGGACGATCTTCCCTTCCGGATAGAGGACGGTGATGTCCTTGTGTGTCCGATTCATCATGGTCATGGCGGGTCCTGGAAGGGCAGGTTCACGATTCGAATCATTAAGGATACGCTGCTGGTCCGCCCAGGGTGAAGATCCAGGCCGGCATGAACCGTGCAGGATCAGGCCGGTGCCTGCCGGGTGCAGGCCATTTCTGCAGGGTTTCCATGTTCGACCTCGTCTCCTCCAATTCCCTGATCCAGGCCATGGACCGGAGCATGACGCTGGCCACCCGCCGCATGACCCTCATCGCCTCCAACATGGCCAACATCGACACGCCCGGGTACCACACCCAGGACTTCAGCTTCGAGCAGGCGCTCAAGACCGAGCTGGCCTCCCAGAGTGGGAACCAATTGCCCATGTCCCGGACCGACCGGAAGCACTTCGGCGGCCAGGCGGGTGCCGGCCTGCCGTCCTCCACGGACGAGGCCCGCCCGAGCTACGAGCGCAACGACGGCAACGACGTGAACCTGGACCAGGAATCCCTGAAGCTCGCCCGCACCCAGAACGCCTATGTCCTGAGTTCCAGCTTCGCCCAAGTGGAGTTGAAGAAGATCCGCACCGCGATCACCGACGCGAAGGCATAACCCATGGGTTTCAACCAGATCACCGACATCGCCGCTTCCGGAATGGCCGCCCAGCGCCTCCGGGTCCAGCTCATCGCCGCCAACGTCGCCAACAGCGAGACCACCCGGACCCCCGAGGGGGGTCCCTTCCGCCGGAAGGACGCGGTGTTCGAGGTGGCCCCCATGGGCAAGACCTCGGACGGCATGGAGATGACGGGGGTCCAGGTGAGTTCGATCGTGGCCTCCGCCGAGCCCTTCGTCTCCCGCTACGAGCCGAACCATCCCGACGCCAACGCCGAGGGGATCGTCCAGTACCCCAACGTCAACCCGGTGGAGGAGATGGTGAACCTGACGGAGGCCACCCGGGCCTTCGACGCCAACGTGGCCGTGGTCCGGGCCGCCAGGAACATGGCTCTTTCGGCCCAGGACTTGCTTCGAGTGCAGTGACGGTTTTCTGACTGGCATCTCCTGCCGCGGGACCCCATCCTGATGACGTAGCATCGAGAACCCCATGGACCCCCTCAACCTCAACCCGGTCTCTTCCCTGCCCTCCCTGCCCGACCTGGGACAGGCGGGCGGCGAGCCTGCGGCCGAGAACACGAATTTCTCGGACATCCTGAAGCAGGCCCTCCAGGAAGTGGACGCCGCCCAGCACACCGCCGAGCAAGAGGTACGGAACTTGATGACTGGAGAATCCACTGACATGCACACGGCGATTCTGGCGGTCCAGAAGGCCGATGTCAGCTTCCAGATGATGATGGCCGTAAGGGGCAAGCTGATCGATGCCTACCGCACTGTCATGCAGATGCAGATGTAGCGGTTAGTTCGCCGGCCATCGAAAGGATCCCATGGCTGGCGAGAACGACCTCACCTCCCAATTCCAGAAAGCCTTCCAGAGCATGACCGTCACCCAGAAGGTGATGGTGGGAGCCATCCTGGCGATCGCCATCATGGCCCTGGCGGGAATAGGCATCTGGTCCTCCCAGGAATCCATGGCCACCCTCGCCACGAACCTGGCGCCCACGGACGCCAACGCGATCGTGGAGCAGCTGAAGAAGCAGAACATCCCCTACGACCTCAGCTCCGACCAGCGGACCATCCTGGTGCCCGAGAAGCGGGTGGGGGAACTGCGCCTGAGCATGGCCGGACAGGGCCTGATGACCGGGGACAAGCTGGGCTTCGAGAAGCTGGAGACCCCCGGGCTCACGACCACGGACTTCAGCCAGAAGGTGGTGCACCGCCGGGCCGTGGAGGCGGATCTCTCCAAGACCCTCAAGGAAGGACTGCCCCAGCTGGTGGCAGAGGCCCGCGTCCACATCACGCCCATGAACGACAGCCCCTTCGTCACCGAGCAGCAGGACGCCAAGGCCTCCGTGCTCCTCAGGCTCCGGGGCGCCAAGGCGCTCTCGGACGAGAACACCCAGGGCATCGTCAACATCGTCGCCAACAGCGTGGAAGGCCTGAAGCCGGAGAACGTGGTCGTGGTGGACCAGTTCGGCCGGATCCTCTCCAGGAGCGGCCAGGACGCCACGGTCGGCGCCTCGGACAGCCAGAAGAAGATCCAGCGCGAGGAGGAGGACTACCTCGTCCGGCGCGTCACCGAGCTCCTGGAGCCCGTGGTGGGCCTGGGGAAGGTCCGCGCCACCGCCCACGTGGACATGGACTTCGACAAGGTGAAGATCAACGAGGAGCGGTTCGACCCCCAGAGCCAGGTGGAGCGCTCCGTCCAGCAGAAGGACCTGCAGACCGTCAAGCGGTCGGGCACGACCGGCGTGCCGGGGACGCCTTCGAACGTGGCCCCGGCCACGGGCGGAGCCCTCCCCGCCGGCGTCCTGGAAAGCACCACCCAGAAGGACGTGACGACCAACTACGAGATCAGCAAGACCCTGCAGTCCACGGAGCGGGCGCCGGGAACCGTCAAGCGGGTCTCCCTGGCGGTGATCGTGGACCACGCGACCCTCTGGGACAAGGATCCCAAGGGCGAGCCCGTGGAGAAGCTCCAGCCCCGCACCGCCGAGGAACTCAAGAAGTACCGCGACCAGGTGGCGGCGGCCGTGGGCATCCAGGACAAGCGGGGCGACCAGCTGACGGTCGAGAACATCGCCTTCGCCCCCACCCTGAATCCGAAGGAGGAGGCGGACGCCGCCCGCCAGCAGTGGATCGACCTGGCCTGGAAATTTGCGCCCATGCTCGGATGGATCATCATTGGGTTGATCGTATTCTTCATGGTGGTGCTGCCCATGCTCAGGAAACTCTCGGCCACCCTCAACAAGCCTTCCCCCCTGCGCATCCAGGGCGTCGAGGGCGCGGAAGGCGGGGTCCCCCATCCCCGGAAGATCACCCCCACCAAGTCCGTGGCCGAGCTGAACGCCGAGATCGAGGCGGAACTGAACGCGGAGGGGGCCTCCACCGCCCCGGAAGCCCAGCGGCGCCAGCTCATCAAGAAGCGCGTCCAGGAGAGCACCGTCCAGGACCCGGAAACCATCGCTTCCCTCATCCGCTCCTGGATGCTTGAAGACGCGGGCGGGAGGTAGGCCATGGGCAAGCTGAACGGCACCCAGAAGGCCGCGGTGCTCATGGTGGCCGTCGGGGACGACGTGGCCGCCAACATCTTCAAGTACCTGGAAGAGGATGAGATCCAGGCCATCTCCAAGGAGATCGCCCTCACCAAGCACGTGCAGCCGGAAGTCATGGACGAGGTCATGGAGGAGTTCCACACCATGACCCTGGCCAAGACGTACATCAGCCAGGGCGGCATCGAGTACGCCAAGAAGCTCCTCATCAAGTCCGTGGGCCCCGAGTCCGCCCGCAAGATCATCGACCGCCTCACCAAGGCCCTGGAGTCCTCCGCGGGCTTCAGCTCCATCGAGCGGGCCAATCCCCAGCAGCTCTCCAAGTTCATCCAGAACGAGCACCCCCAGACCATCGCCCTCATCCTGGCCCACCTCAACGCCAGCCAGGCCGGGGACCTGATCGCCAGCCTGCCCGAGGCCCTGCGCGCGGACGTCGCCATGCGCATGGCGAACCTCCAGGAGATCAGCCCCGAGGTGGTGCGGCGCATCTCCCTGATCCTCGAGCAGAAGCTGGAGGCTCTGGGGTCCTTCGCGACGGAGGCCTACGGCGGCGTCCGCGCCGTGGCCGAGCTCTTCAACCGCATGGACCGCAGCGCCGGCCGCGTGGTGCTCGAGAAGATCGAGAACGAGAACCCCCAGCTCGCGGCCAGCATCCGGGACCTCATGTTCGTCTTCGACGACATCCTGCTCATCGACGACCTCGGCATCGCCGAGATCCTGAAGCGCGTGGACAAGAAGGCCCTCACCACCGCGCTGAAGGGCACCAGCGACGAGCTGCGCAACCAGTTCTTCCGCAACATGTCGAGCCGCGCCGTGGACCTGATGAAGGAGGAGATGGAGTTCATGGGCCCCGTCAAGCTCAAGGACGTGGAGAAGGCCCAGCACGAGATCGTCGAGATCGTCCGCCAGCTCGAAGAAGAAGGCGTCATCAGCATCGGCGGCGGCGGGGGCGACGACTATGTCTCCTAGCGGGTTCGCGAGGATCATTCCCGCGCGCGTCGCAGAAACGAAGGAGGTGGAGGCGTTCCCCTACCTCGCGGCATCTTTCACCTCCCCCCTGCCCCTGGAGGAGGATTCCGCGGACGGCGACCAGCCCGTCTCCGCGGAAATCACCACGCCGGAGGAGAACGCCAGGCGGCTGGCCTCCGTGGACCAGATCATCTACGACAAGCTCCAGCAGGCGGAGCGCCAGGCCCAGGACATCGCGCGGAAGGCCTACGAGGAAGGATTCGAGGCCGGCGAGGCGGAGGGGAGGGCTTTCGGGGAGAGCCAGTACCGTTCCTACATCCAGCGCCTGGAGACCGCCCTCACGGACCTCTCCCAGTCGGCCGCCCTCCTGGGCCAGGCCACGGAGGAGGAGGTCATCTCCCTGGCCCTGGCCCTCGGGGAATACCTGGCCGCCCAGCAGATCGAGCAGTCTCCCCAGGCCATCCGCCCGCTCCTGGAATCGGTCCTGGAGAACCATCCCTTCAACGCGCCCGATTCCGCCGCCGCCCTGGTGGTCTTCCTGAATCCCAAGGACCTGGAGCAGCTCGGGGACACCTACGTCGGCTACCAGGGCGTCACCCTGCGGGAGGACCCGGAGCTGAGCCGCGGCAGCCTGCGCCTGGAAGCCGCCGAGGGCGTGCTCGAGGCGACCCTGGAGCGCCGGAAGGAGCGCCTCCTGGCGACCCTCCACCGCTGCCGCGAGAAGGGGCCGGCCTGATGGACATCGGGCTGCTCAAGCAGCAGGTCCGCGGCCTGCCTTCCGGCGACGTCCTGGGGCGCGTCTCCAAGGTCGTGGGCCTCATCGTGGAGTCCCGGGGGCCGGAGGCCTCCCTGGGCGAGCAGATGCTCATCCACATGGGCGGAGGCCGGACCATCACGGCGGAGGTCGTGGGCTTCCAGGGCCAGCAGGTCCTCCTCATGCCCATCGAGAACGCGGAGGGCCTCCGCCCCGGACTCCTCGTGGAGGCCACCGGCCACCAGCCCCAGCTCCCCGTCTCCGAGGCCCTGCTGGGCCGGGTCATCGATCCCCTGGGGCGCATCCTGGACGACGGCCCTCCCATCCGGCCGGAAGCGCACCTGCCCATCCACGGCCAGCCCCCCAACCCCATGCACCGCCGCCGCATCGGCGAGGTCCTCGCCACGGGGATCCGCTCCATCGACGGCATGCTCACCCTGGGGAAGGGCCAGCGCATCGGGGTCTTCGCCGGGTCCGGGGTCGGGAAGTCGACGATCCTGGGCATGATCGCCCGCTACACCTCGGCCCAGGTCAACGTCATCGTCCTGGTGGGCGAGCGGGGCCGCGAGCTGCGGGAGTTCCTGGAGAACGACCTCGGGGAGGAGGGCCTCAAGCGGAGCGTCGTGGTGGTGGCGACCTCGGACCAGACTCCCCTGCTCCGGCTGCGCTGCGCCCTCGCGGGGACCACGGTGGCCGAGTACTTCATGGGCAAGGGGAAGGACGTCCTGATGATGATGGACAGCGTCACCCGCTTCGCCATGGCCCAGCGCGAGGTGGGCCTCTCCGCCGGGGAGCCGCCCTCGTCCCGGGGCTACACCCCGTCCGTGTTCACCCTCCTGCCCAGGCTCATGGAACGGGCCGGCACCTTCGAAGGCCGGGGGTCCATCACGGGCATCTACACCGTCCTGGTCGAGGGCGACGACATGAACGAGCCCATCTCCGACGCCGTGCGCGGCATCCTGGACGGCCATGTGGTGCTCTCGAGGAAGCTGGCCGTCAAGAACCACTTCCCGGCCGTGGACGTGCTCGCGAGCATCTCCCGCCTCTTCTCCACCCTGGCGGTGCCGGAGCAGAAGCAGCTGGTGGCCAAGATCCGCGACCTGATGTCCGTCTACAACGACGCGGAGGACCTGATCCAGATCGGCGCCTACACCAAGGGCTCCAGCACCTCCATCGACCAGGCCATCCAGTTCCAGCCCCCCATCCAGGCCTTCCTGAGGCAGGCCGTCGCGGAAGGCTCCAGCTTCCACCAGACCCTCCTCGGCATGGGGCAGATCTTCGGCGTGGACCTCACGCCCTACCTGAAGCAGAACGTATGAGAGAAGATTCGCGGCGGAGGCGCAGAGAAAACGGAGCGCGCGCGCGCAGGGAAAGCGCCCCGCCCCTCCCTGCGCGCCTGCCTTCCCCCCTTCGCAGGATCGAGGCCTAGATGGCCACCCGTTTCCGGTTCCGCCTGGAGGGCCTCCTCAAGCTGAGGAAGGCCCTGGAGGAGGATGCCCGCCGGGCCTTCGCCAGGACGGTCCAGGCCAGGAACCTGGTCGAGCACCGGCTCCGGCAGCTCGGCCAGGAGCGCGCCGACGCGGTGAACGCCCGGCGCGTGGCGAAGGGCGAGGTCGTGGACCTCGAACACTGGCGGTCCATCGAACGCTACCTGGTCGTGCTCGAGCACCGCATCGTCCAGACCCAGGCGGAACTGGCCGAGGCCGACCGGCGGGTCGCGGAGGCCCGGAGGGTCCTGACCAAGGCGCACCAGGGGCACATGATGCTGATGCGCCTGAAGGAGCGACGCCAGGAGCAGCATGCCCACGACGCCCAGCTCGAGGAGTTCCGGAACGTGGACGAGATCGCGGTGCTCCGCTACCGCTTCAATACGACGCGGCCCCCCGCCGCCCTCGCAAGTGAGGTTTCGCCATGAATCCCCGCACCTGGATCTGGATTCTCGCCCCCCTGGCCCTTTCCTTCGGCGTGCTCTGGCTGTCCGCCCAGGAGCCCAAGGCCTCGTCGGAAGGCATCAAGGTCACCGAGCTCGCGGAGAAGCTCCAGGTCCGCGAGAAGGCCCTGGCCCAGAAGGAGCGGGACCTGCTCGCGCTGGAGCAGCGCCTGGCCACCCTCCAGAGCACCCTGGACAAGGACCGCACCGACCTCCAGGCCCGCGAGAAGATCGTCCAGGAGGCCCTGGCCAAGCTGGAGGGCGAGCGGTCGAGGCCGACCATCGATCCCCAGATCATCCGCACCTACGAGGCCATGGACCCCGCCCAGGCCGCCAAGGCCCTCAAGGAGCTGGCCGCCCGCAACGAGAGCGTGGCCGTCAGCCTGCTGGGCTCCATGCAGGCGAAGAAGGCCGGAAAGCTCCTGGACCAGCTGGCGAACCTCGAAAAGGGGGGCGCCGAGCTGGCCGGCCGCCTCTCCGAGCGGGTAGCCCTGTCCAAGGCGCAGACCCCCGGCGCCTAGGTCATTTTCGCCTGCCTTTCCCGGCACGAGGCCTGCGGGAAGGAGCGGACCGGGAGGTCCGCATGCTGCAGGCCATGACACTGGAGATCGCTCCGACGGCCCTGAAGGCCCAGGCGGGAGGCCGCAACGCCTCCGAACCCGCGGCCGCCCCCTTCACGGAGGTCATGGCCCAGACTTCGCTCGCCTCGGCGGCGCAGCCGGCCACGCTCCCCACCGCCAGCGTCCCCAACGGGGACTGGAAGACCGTCCAGGACGAGACGGCTGGAACCGGCTCCTCGCCGAATCCGCCCGCCCCTCCCTCCAGCGGGACCTCCGCCGGAGAGACGGCGAAGCCGGCTGAAAAGGCAAATGTTGCCGAGGTCGACCTCCCGCTGCCGGACGTGGTTCCCTCCCAGCCTGGGCCCGAAGGGAGCGTGGAGATGCCGCAGGTCCCGGCGGACACCGGAACCAAGGGCAGCGGGAAACCCAAGTCGAACCCGGACGGCGAAGCCCCCTCCCCCGTCCCCGTGGAATCCCAGCCCGCCTGGCTCCAAGCGGCAGCGTTCGCGCCCGCGGTCCAGGGGACGGTTCCGCCGGAAAACGCCCAGCAGCCCACTGTGGACGGCGAGGGGGCCTCCTCCTCGGGCGCTTCCCAGGCGGTCGTCGTGCCGCCTGCCTCCGGGCAGGCCGGGCTCGCCCAGCCGGCCGACCCGGCCCTGGCCGCCATGCCCCTGACCGATCCCGGAACGAAGACCGCCCCGGCCGACGCGCCCCTTCCCGATCCCGGCATGAAGGCCGTTCCCGTCGACACGCCCCAGCCCGATCCCAACGGGAAGACCTCACCCATCGACGCCTCCCGGCCTGATCCCGCCGCGAAGTCCGTATCCGCCGACACGCTTCCGCCCGCTTCCGATCCTGCGGCCCTGGCGCGCCTGAACGCGCTTGCCACATCCCAGAGCACCGACGCCCTCGCCGGGCAGGCCCTTTCCGAAGCAGCATCCCCCTCCGCCCCCCCTCCCTCTCCCGAAGCCCTCCCGCCGGGGCTCCGCCAGACCTTCGTCCTGGATGCCGGAACTCCGGCGACCCCGGACGCACGCTCTTCCGCCTCCGGGACTGCCCGGCGGGGGGAGGCCGCACCCATCCCCGACGCCGCCGGGCACCAGGCGGCACCCGCTGCCACGGACCCGGAGACGGCTGAAATCCTGCCCGGCGATCCCGCAACCCTGCTCGAGACGGCCGATGCCGCCGAGGCCGGCCCGACGGCGCAGACCGCGGACCCCGCGCCCCCTGGAGGCCCCGCTTCGCCCGCTGCGGCGACGGCGGCCCTGCAGATGGATGCCACCACGGCGAAGCCCGACCGGACCAGGGCGCACGCGCCCAATGCGGCCTCCTCCGGGCGCGTGCCGCCCGACTCCGTCCCGGCGCAGAACACGGAGCCCGCGGGCGGGAAGGATCCGCAGTCGTCCGCCTGGAACGCGCGGGAGGGCACCTCCTGGGCGGCCATGGGGAAGACCGCGGAAACCGGATCCGCCCGGGAAACCCAGGCCGCCCCGGCGGAAGGCTTCGCCCAGCCCATGGCGGAAGCCCTCAGACCTTCTTCCGCGACCCCCCGGACGGAACCAGTCCCCGTGAAGTCCGATCCCGTCTTCGCCCAGGTCGAAGGCAGCGTCCGGTGGATCCTCCAGAACAAGTCCAAGGAGGCCGAGCTGCAGCTGCATCCGGAAGCCCTGGGACGGGTCACCGTCCAGCTGCGGGTCGAGGGCCAGGAAGTCCACGCCCGCCTGTGGACTTCCGAAGCCTCGAGCATGGCGGTCCTCCAGGAGCACAAGGCTTCCCTGGCGGCATCCCTGAAGGCGCAGGGACTCAGCCTCGGGAGTTTCGACCTCCACTTCGGCGCCCGGCAGGACCAGCCCCAGACGCCCTCCCAGGCCTGGAACTCGGGCAGCTATCCGAGAGCCGCCTTCGCCGAAGCGAAGCAGGAAATACCCAGCCGGCAGGCCGGACCGGCCCCGGCGGAATACCTGGATCCGCACCAGATCGAAGTCTACGCGTGATGGCACGCTTCCTGTTCTTGCGAACCACCTGGAGTTGATATGGAAACCGGAGCCGTGACGAACACCTCCACCACCGACACCACCAAGAAAGCGAGCTCGA
>Ga0209099_1003023_pt1 | contig 14072 bp, 9 predicted proteins | sample AD_JPNHW2_MetaG_FD_184430 | JGI IMG/M metagenome (GOLD analysis project Ga0209099, IMG submission 184430) | Active sludge microbial communities of municipal wastewater-treating anaerobic digesters from Japan - AD_JPNHW2_MetaG (SPAdes) (version 2) | ecosystem: Engineered > Bioreactor > Anaerobic >...
CCTTTGCTCAAAATTGGGTAAACATCCATTCGGCAAGCCCCGCTCCTGCCAAAATAATCCTGACGGCAGGCGACATTTCTAATACTTCCTTCAATGTAGAAGTAAAAGGTTACTATGCTGAAAATGTATCCACCCCGCAAGGTGCCAATGTGGTAATCAATCTGGACAAGGCCCCCAGAATCCTCGAATCGGGATGCCCTGACCTGCCCAAGGTGGTTACCTCCATCATTGTTCCTGACAATCAACATATGACGGCCGAAGTAACCTATTCTGCTTACACGGATTTTGCCAATATCGATATCGCACCATCCAAGGGAAATTTCACCCGTGATATCGACCCCGCGACAGTTCCTTACACCTATGGTCCGGCATACCAGCAAAATCAGTTTTATCCCGGAACCCTGGTGGAATTGAAGGAGCCATACATCTTGCGCGATTTCAGAGGACAGGCCGTGGTCACATATCCGTTCCAGTACAACCCCGTTACTAAAGTGCTGCGCGTATATCATAACCTATCGGTGAACATTCACCCAACGCCCGGACCTGTCGTTAATCCCTTGGCGCGTACCCAGCCGCCATCAAAAGTCGAAAAAGAATTCAGCCATATTTACAACCGTCACTTTCTGAACTATTACAGCAACTATAAATATACTCCTCTTGACGAACACGGAAATATGCTTATCATTTGTGCCGACGCCTATATGAGCGCCATGCAACCCTTTGTAAACTGGAAAAACGACTTGGGGATTCCAACTGAAATAGTTAGCAAAACAATCGCCGGATCCACAAATACAGCTATTAAAACCTTCGTTACCAATTATTACAATAACAACGGACTTACATTTTTGTTGTTGGTAGGTGATGCCGCCCAGATGCCCACATTCACTGTTTCGGGTGGCGGCTCCGACCCCACCTATGGTTACCTGGTTGGCTCCGACCACTACCAGGAAATTTTTGTTGGCCGTTTTTCTGCCGAAACCCTGGATCAAGTGAATACTATGGTTACCAGAACCATCAGTTACGAAAAAAATCCCACTACCGCGGCCGGTAAATTTAACCGAGCTGTAAATATTGCTTCCGATCAGGGTCCCGGTGATGACAATGAATACGATTATACACATCAGCGCAATCTTGGAACTCAAATGATGGGGTTTACATACACCAGCCGGTCGGAATTGTTTGACGGCAGCCAGGGCGGCCTCGACGCCAGCGGTAATGCCACCGCCGCTCAACTTGCTACCGAAGTAAACAATGGCGCCGGAATAATTACCTATACCGGACATGGCTCCAACACAGCTTTTTCTACAACCGGTTTTTCAAATACCAACGTCACTGCACTGACAAATACCACTATGTGGCCTTTTATTTGGTCAGTAGCCTGTGTAAACGGCAACTTTGTCAGCACTACATGTTTTGCAGAAGCATGGTTAAGGGCCAAAAGCGGCGACCAGCCCTCCGGTGCCGTTGCCACATTAATGTCCTCCATCAACCAAAGCTGGAACCCGCCCATGGAAGGCCAGGACGAAATGGTTAACATCCTTACTGAAAATGCAGCCTCAAACATCAAACGTACCTTCGGAGGCCTTTCGGTGAACGGCATCTTCAAAATGAACGATACCTACCAGGACTATAACATGACCGACACCTGGACAATTTTTGGAGACCCCTCACTGATGGTGCGTACCGATAACCCGGCAACCCTGACAGTTTCGCATGTGCCATCCGTGATGATTGGGGAAACCAGCCTGGCGGTAAATTGCAATGTCAACGGCGCCCTGGTTTGTCTTACCATTAACCACCAGATACTCGGAACCGGTATTGTCAGCGGCGGAGTGGCCAACATCACATTCCCATCGCTGACAACCAGCGACAGCATACTCGTTACCGCTACCGCCTTTAATTATATCCCTTATCAGGGAGAGGTTACCGTGATTGAAACCCTATCTGACTATAATGCACAAGCATTCAGCATGATAGCCCCCGAACAAAACTATAATTGCCCGGGTTTGTTGCTTCAGCCGCAACTTGTTATCAGGAATATGGGCAATTACAACCTGACTTCGCTAAACACCACTTTTATTTATGACGGAGTTCCCCAAAATTTTACCTGGAACGGCAACCTGTCAAGTTTTGCCACCGACACCATTACCTTTACTGATATTACTATAACACCGGGAACACATTCGGCAATAGCCTACATCGCACAGCCCAATGGCAATGCCGATGCCAACCTCGCTAACGACACCATCAAAAGAAACATCATTGTCAACAACCTGCCGGTTTCCAGTTCTTTTGATGCCGATAAAAACAGTTCCTGCACTACTCCTGCCACTATTCAATTTAACAATACCAGCGCGAATGCCATATCTTACCTGTGGGATTTTGGCGATGGCACAACCAGCACGGACCCAAACCCTTCGCACCAATATAGCATTTCAGGCGTTTACGATGTGGTACTCACGGCTTTTGCCGGCATGTGCGGCAATGATGTAAAAACCGAACCCGGCTTTATTGTCATCGGGGCCGCCCCTCCTCAGCTACACGACACCTTCGCCTGTCAGCCCAGCACCTTTATGCTCACCGCTTATGGCCCGGGAACGATAAACTGGTATGATACTCCAACCGGCGGAACACCATTCTTCTCGGGAAATACTTTTACCACACCCCTAATCAGTGATTCCGCCCAATATTTTGTGGAACAGATTATTTCTCCTCCAACAGAATATGGTGGAAAATTCGATACAATAGGAGGTTCTTCTCTTCACACCAATAACAGTTATTGGTTGGTATTTAATTGCACAAGCCCTGTAGTGTTAAAATCGGTCAAGGTTTATGCCGGTGCGGCTGGCGACCGTATAATTCAGTTAAGGAACAGTTCCGGAACCATTCTACAGGCCGATACCATTAATGTTCCCGCAGGCGAGAGCAGAGTTACCCTCAATTTCAATGTTCCTGTCGGATCCAATTTGTCGCTTCGTTGCGGGAGTACTAATCCCAATATGGTCAGAAATTCAGGCGGCATTACTTTTCCTTATGATATTGGTGGAAAAATTTCCATAACCGGCACCAATGCAACCACCTCTGTTCGTTATTATTATTTCTACGACTGGGAAATCCAGGAGGCCGAATGCATCAGCGCCCGAACCCCTGTAGTGGCCAGAATCTTAAATTGCACCGGCATCTATCAGGCAGATAACATCACGGGATTTATTGCGTATCCCCAACCCGCTGACGGGCAACTTTTCGTAGAATTTAACAGCCCTCGGGCAGAAGATTATCAATTAAATATCTATGATGTAATAGGGAAAGAAGTTTATTCAGACAAAATGAGCGCAAGCACAGGAACCAACAAACAAATGATAGATTGCAGCAAATTTGAAAAAGGAATCTATGTCATGAAATTGACAGGCAAATCTGAGGAACACGTTCAAAAGATAATCATCGATTAACAAATGATGATGTCCTGAAAAAAGGGCAAAAAAAATGCCGGTCAATTTGGGCCGGCATTTTTTTTCCACAATCAATTATAATTTGATTCCAAAAGTAAATAACACATTGTGTATCCCGTAGTCATTCAACACATAGGTGGGTGCCAGACTATACAAATAATTTTTATCTTTAAACATAGAATAGCTGTAGGCAATATCAAAGAAATATTTGCTTACTCTTAAGCCCAGTCCGCCACTGACAGAATGCCTGGTTCCGTCGTTGATGTCTTTATCCTTATAAGGGTTTGAACAGTATGTATAACCGCCGCGTACACTAAGCATCTCATATTTAATTTCGAAACCCGCCCTCACATTGGACTGAAAGGTGTAAAGGTTATCAATGATGCGATTTTCATCAGTAAAATGATAAGAAGAAGAGCGCATGCGGGCATTGCGATAATCCACAAATTCGTATTCGGCCGAAATAAGGGCCATTTTTTTAATAATAAATGACACGCCGGCATTGGCTCTTAAAGGAGTAGTAAGCCGGTAGTCGAATGAGCCCTTTGGTGATTCAGAATCATATTGGTTGCCATCATCAAAATAGGTCAGCATATCGCTGTGCCATTTGTCTTTCATATAATAAAATGATGGCGTATGAAATGATGCCCCAACACGGACCCAATCAGTAATTTTATAAATTACGCCGAGTTTGAAGTTGAAGCCGCTCCCCTGAGTGCTCAGAAAAGTATTGTATTGCATTTTCTTAAAATTGGCAACAGAATCGCCTCTGTCGGTTTCTTCGTAGGTGGCGTTTTCGTTATAAGAGATAAAAGGAAACCCTATGGTACCGCCGATAAGGAGTTTATCGTTCAGATTGCCGCCCAGCGTTAAGACCAGCTCATTATTAGATCCTGAAGTCATCATGCTTTTGCTTTGCAGTACCTTGCCCATCCACACCGGGCTGACATAATTGGTTAACCCGCCAAGGGTATCGATAAGGTAAGTATTGAAGGCAAGTTTGGCGTCAAAATCGTTCAGATCCCGTGGCTGAATACCTTGGGCTTTGGCCAGGAACTCATCGGCTATGGAATTGACGTCATTCTGACCTTCAATAAAAATGTTTGCATTATAATTATTCAAACGATTTACGCCAAAACCAAACTGGATACCCTTACAGATTGATTCCTTTTTAGGAGCATACGTAAGTACAATACCCAGGTTGTTCAGGTTAAAATTGTACTTCAGGTCGTCGGTAAAGTTGTTAAGGTACTTTGATTTAACCACCGTAAAATTGCTGGAGGGAGTTACCGTAATTTCCTTACTGGTATATATCCCGATCCCTGCAGGGTTGATGCTGAGCGACGAAAAATCTCCTCCCAGCGTTCCAAAGGCTCCGCCCATAGCAACCGAGCGGGCTGTTCCCCCATAAAATATCTGGGAGTATCTTAATGCGTCCACTTCATTTTGTGAAGCAAGTTTCCCGGTAATCGCGGCTACCAGGAAACCTGTAATTAAAAATATCTTTTTCATGTTGTTTACAATTTTTACTTAACGTCTGCCGGAGCTTGAATGGCTGGAGCCGGAACTTCCGCTTGAACGGGAAGAAGAACCTGAGCCAGCGCTTGAACTGCTACTTGATCTAGACGGAGAACTATAACTGCTGCCCGAATTGGACGGTGCGCAATAGGTGCTTCTGCTGCCCGAATTAGAAGGTGCGGAATAGTTAGACCGGCTGTTGTTATTAGAAGGTGTAGAATAGCTTGGGCTGCTTTGAGTATTATTGGAAGGTGCAGAATAATTTGAATTGTTTGAGGGTTTGGAATAAGTGTTCTCTGAATTAGATGGTTTGGAATAGTTGGAAGAGTTATTCTGCGGTGCTCTGTTGTAGTTGTTTCCGGAGTTAGCAGAACCTAAATTATTGGGTTTAACCGTATTGGGAGCGTTATAGGTTTTAGGTGCTGTATATTGTTGCTGCGGTTTGGTTTGGTTATTATAATTCGGGTTGTTGTAAGGTTTCACGTTATAATTAGGGTTGCTGTTATTTTCCTGAACCGGTTTTTGATAAGTATTGTTGGGTACACTAGGCCTGTTATAGCTATTATTGTTTTCGGGTTTGGTGTAGGTGTTGTTGGAATTGGGCTTCACTGTAGTATTGTTTTCAGGTTTGGTGTAAGTGTTGGGATTAGGCTTTACCGTAGTATTGTTTTCAGGTTTGGTGTAAGTGTTGGGATTAGGCTTTACCGTAGTGCTGTTTTCAGGTTTGGTGTAAGTGTTGGGATTAGGCTTTACCGTAGTGCTGTTTTCAGGCTTGGTGTAAGTGTTGGGATTAGGCTTTACCGTAGTGCTGTTTTCAGGTTTGGTGTAAGTATTGGGATTAGGCTTTACCGTAGTGCTGTTTTCGGGCTTGGTGTAAGTATTTGCCGGTTTTTCGGTAGGGAGGGTGTTATTATTGATATTGTTTGAGGGTTTTACACTCATATTGTTATCAATGGTGGCATTAGTTTTAACCGGTTTGGTAATTTTCCCAATCTGGTCTTTAATAGTAGGGCTGACAGTAATTCCCGCGGCCGGTTTGTCAATGGAGTTAATGCTGGGTTTCCCGATTATTGCGGGATTTATTATACCGGTGCTTGCCACATCATTCATGTGAGCAGCTACGTATTTATCTCCCAGGGTAAGGTTTTCTCTTGAGTTGGAATTTGTAGATCCGCTGATTTGTTCTCTGTGTCCATAGAATGAGTTGTAATCATAGCTGTTGAAGTAGTAGTCAGGTGAATATCCCCAGTACCCGTCGTTGTATCCGTTCCAGTAACCATCCCAGTAGCCGTTGTTATAACCGCTCCAGTAGCCATTGCCCCAGCCATAGTGGTGTCCCCATCCGTATCCGTAAGGGCTCCAGCCATATCCGCCGCCCCAGCAGCCGTGGCCCCAGCCATAGTTATATCCCCAGTAAGGGCGATAATAATAGGTAGGCCACCACCAGTTGTATCCGGTATATATGCTCACACCCCAGAAGTACGGGTCATAATTGTACCAGTAGGAGTTGGTGTAATAATTGTCGTAATATCCCCAGCCGGGGTTGTAGTCATTAAACCTTCTGATGCGTGACGAATAGGAATAATCATAATAATCATCGTAGTAGTAATTGTTCGTCACATAAGTATTCCCGTCTTCGTCGTAGTAGGTTTCCGAGTTGGAATAATTTGGATCCTGGCTGGTGTAATTATCAACGTTGTAATTACCATCAGCATAGTTTCTGTTTTGTGATGCCACATTACCATTATCCTCATTGTTATTTGTTACCCCTGTATTACTTGGGGGAACCGTTCTGGCGGGTTGGTCCACTCCGGGAGTGGCTACAACGGCCGGTTTGTTTCCGTATACATCATCATATACAGTACTTGTCTGATTGGTGGTTCTGCAGGATACAAAGAATGTTGCCCAAGCGACCAGGAAGAGAATTTTAACAAGTGTTTTCATGATTTAACCTCCGAATTTTATAGTGTTATTTTACTTTTTTAATTAGTTTTGCTTCGTTTTTTAATTAAATACAAATTTTATACCACTTTTAACTATGGCAAAAGATTTTGTTACAAAAGAAGAAAATTATTCGCAATGGTACAATGATTTGGTAATTAAAGCCGATCTTGCCGAGAACTCTGCCGTGCGGGGATGTATGATTATCAAACCATACGGATATGCCATCTGGGAGAAGGTTCAGGCCGCGCTGGATCATATGTTTAAAGAAACCGGTCATTACAACATGTACTTTCCAATATTCATTCCAAAATCTTTTTTCAGCAAAGAAGCGAGCCATGTGGAGGGTTTTGCCAAAGAATGTGCGGTGGTGACTCATTACCGTTTAAAAAACGCTCCCGATGGCAAAGGAATTGTGGTGGACGAGGATGCCAAACTGGAGGAAGAACTTATTGTAAGGCCTACCTCAGAGACCATCATTTGGGATGCCTACCGCAACTGGATAAAATCGTACCGCGATTTACCGATATTGGCTAACCAATGGGCCAATGTGGTGCGCTGGGAAATGCGCACCCGTTTGTTTCTGCGGACTACGGAATTTTTGTGGCAGGAAGGTCATACCGCACACGCCACGGAGCAGGAGGCGATGAAAGAAGCCCGGCAGATGCTTGATGTATATGCGAATTTTGCCGAAAATTATATGGCAATGCCTGTAATTAAGGGTATAAAATCGGCCAATGAACGGTTTGCCGGGGCGCTGGAAACTTTTTGTGTAGAAGCGCTGATGCACGATGGCAAAGCATTGCAGGCCGGCACCTCCCATTTTCTGGGACAGAATTTTGCCAAAGCATTCGATGTGAAGTTTTTGAATAAAGAAAACAAGCTGGAATATGTATGGGCAACGTCGTGGGGCGTATCTACCCGCCTGATGGGGGCACTGGTAATGACTCATTCGGATAATTACGGGCTGGTATTACCTCCCAAACTGGCGCCGATACAAGTAGCTATCGTACCAATTTTTAAAACACCCGAACAGCTTTCGCTAATAAGCGAAAGAGCGCTGGGCATAAAGAAAGCCCTCGAAAAAAGAGGTATCTCGGTAAAATTCGACGACAGGGATGCTATGACTCCGGGCTGGAAATTTTCCGAATACGAATTCAAAGGGGTGCCTGTGCGTATTGCCATTGGCCCCAGAGATATGGAAAACGGCACCGTAGAAGTGGCTCGTCGCGACACCCTGGAAAAATCGGTGTTTCAACTTACCGACATCGACAGCAAGATAGCCAACCTGCTGGAACAGATCCAGATAAACCTGTTTCAAAAAGCCCAAACCTACACCGACGACAACACCTATCATGCCAACTCCTGGGAAGAATTTAACGATATTCTGGAAACCAAAGGCGGCTTTATTTATGCACATTGGGACGGCACGCCGGAAACAGAGCAAAAAATAAAAGAAGAAACCAAAGCCACCATACGGTGTATTCCGCTTAACAACCCTATGGAAGATGGTAAATGTGTGTATTCGGGCAAACCCTCACAACAAAGAGTAATTTTTGCCAGAGCATATTGATATTATCAGGTTTTTTTTAATTACATTTGCTTTATTAATTTATAATAAATAAAAATCATGGCAGGAGTAAACAAAGTTATTTTAATTGGAAATTTAGGAAAAGACCCGGAAGTGCGTACTCTTGAAACGGGAGTGAAAGTTTGTTCTTTCTCTATAGCAACTTCGGAAAAGTACAAAACAAAAGACGGCAAAGAAGAAACCCAGACTGAATGGCACAATATTGTTATGTGGCGAGGATTGGCCGAAGTTGCTGAAAAGTATTTGCGCAAAGGCAACACTGTTTACATTGAAGGGAAATTAAGAACCCGCAAATGGACTGATAAGGAAAATGTTACTCGTTATACCACCGAAATCGTTGCTGACAACATGACCATGATAGGTGGCCGCAAAGACGCTGATGGCTCAGCGCCCCAGGACCATGGCGACAAAGCTACAGAACAGCCGGATATTGCAACCGGTGGTGGAAACGACGATTTGCCATTTTAATTAATTTCATACCTGAAAATCCTGTATGGATTTGCCCCTACTATATTTTGTGGTGCTTGCAAGCCTTTTTAAGCCCCTTACGGCAGGAATAATTATTGGATTTGTTTTTCTTGTGGTATTACTGGCGTGTACGGCGCTGGTTTCGGGATCGGAGATGGCTTTTTTTTCGCTCGATGCCAAACAGCTTGATGAGTTAAAAAACAAGAAAAAAAAACACAGTAAGCTTATCATCCAGCTACTGAAACAGCCTCAGAAATTGTTGGCCACCATACTGATTACCAACAATTTTTTCAATGTATCCATTGTCATCCTGTCAACCTATCTCACCATCAACCTCTTCGACCTGACGGGACATTACGTATTAAGCTTTCTTATTGAATTTGTTGTATTAACAGCCCTGATACTTCTTTTTGGAGAGATGTTGCCAAAGATTTATGCCAGCCAGAATCCATTGAAATTTGCCAGCCTGATGGCGATTCCGATGAATTTTTTGACTAAGGTATTCAGTCCGCTAAGTTTCTTTATGGTAAGATCAACCGGGGCTTTTGAGCGGAGACTCTCCAAAAAGAAACAAGCGGTATCCTTTGATGACCTTTCGGATGCCATTGAGTTGACCTCCGACGAAATCACCCAACAACAGGAGCGCAAGATACTGAAGGGTATTGTGAAATTTGCCGACATCGAAGTGGTGCAGGTCATGAAACCCCGTATTGATGTGGTTGCCGCCGAATACAACATCAATTTTCATCAGTTAATTCAGTTTATACAAAATGCAGGGTTTTCGCGAATACCTGTGTATAAAAAAACCTTCGACCACATAGCCGGCATTTTATATATCAAAGACTTACTGCAATACATCGGCAGGGAGGCTACCTTTGACTGGCAGACACTTATCCGGCCTCCCTTTTATGTGCCGGAAAACAAAAAAATAAACGACCTGCTCAGCGAGTTTAAAGAAAAGAAAATCCATATGGCAGTGGTGGTTGATGAATATGGCGGCACCTCGGGAATAGTTACGCTGGAAGATGTTATCGAAGAAATTGTGGGCGAAATCAGCGACGAATACGACATAGAATCTGAAGACATAAATTTTACCAGGATTGATGACTATACTTATATTTTCGACGCCAAAACTTCGCTGAACGACCTGGCAAAAAAGATAAACTTCAGCGACGAGTTTTTCAATGATATAAAAGGGGAGTCAGAATCTATTGCCGGACTGATACTTGAAATGACAGGCAAAATTCCTCAAAAAAACGAAACTATAAACATTAAAGACCTGTCATTCACGATTTTGTCGTCAGATATCCGGCGTATTAAAAAAGTAAAAGTCATCATTACCCCACCCTATGAAGAAAGCCAGGAAGAATAAACCGCTGTTAGCATTTTTTTTGCTTTTTGCCCTAATGTTTTTGTATGCGTGCAACAACGACGATTATGTTCCCAAGCCCAGGGGATACTTCAGAATTGCCCTGCCCGAAAAAAAATATAAACTGTTCGACACAATATATCCTTATAGTTTCGAATATCCTGATTATTCCATTGTAAGGCCCGATATCGACAAACGTGCTGAACCCTATTGGATGAACCTTGAATTTCCCTCTTTCAAAGGCACCTTGCATATCAGCTATAAAAAGGTTAGCAGCGACAGTATTTTGTACCAGTATTTTGAAGACGCCCGCACTTTTGCCAACAAGCATATAGCCAAAGCCGAAGGCATAGAGCCGAAAATTATCCGCGACGACCAGCACCAGGTGTATGGCTTGATATACGATATCAGCGGCTCCGGCGTTGCTTCCACCTATCAGTTTTGTGTTACCGACAGCAGCACCCATTTTTTGCGCGGGGCCCTGTATTTCAACGTGATGCCCAATAACGACTCGCTGTCGCCGGTAATTGATTTTATTAAATCGGACATCGACCACCTGATACAAACCCTGCGCTGGACAAAGAAAGATTAATCATTTCGCTGATTTGATTACAGATTTTTTCTAACAGTCAATACCTGGCAAGCTTTTGCGTGTCTCATGATTGCTTAAGAAACAAGGCAAGTTTTTCGAGAAACAATTTCGGCTGATCGGTATGCACCCAGTGGCCGGCATCGGGAATAAGCTGTATGGATGCCGAAGGAAAATGCTTGTGAATAATTTTATGGTCCTCTTCGGTAAGCAGGTTCGACAATGCGCCTTTGAAAAAAAGGGTGGGGCCGGTGAATGTAGCCTCACCATAGACCGGTGTCATCAGCGCTTCGAGGTTATCTGCCAGTACTTCCAGATTCAACTTCCATTCAAAGCCACCTCCCGCTTTTTTGCGGATGTTTTTCAACACCAATTGGCTGTTTTTATTATCCGGCAATACAGATTTCAACACTTCGTTGATTTCATTTATGGATCTCATGCCCTTCAGGTCGAGGCCGGACATAATACTTAACAAACGTGCAATGCTTTTGTTGCCGAAATACCTTCGGGGCGCAATATCTTCTACAACCAAGCGGCTGACCATTTGGGGTTTTTGCAGTGCGACAGCCATGGCGATACGCCCACCCAGCGAGTGCCCTATAAACACGGCGGAGTTTATTTTTAGTTTTTGGCACAAGGCAAAAATATCCTCAGTGAGCACGTTCAGATTAAACTCCTTGTGGTGCGGGGAGTTGCCGTGATTGCGCAGGTCGGGCATCACCATGCGGTAGTTTCCGGCCAGACCTCTGGCCACGGGTATCCAGTTGTCGGACATTCCCATCAGTCCGTGAATCATTATCACCGGCTCTCCGCTGCCTGATTCGCGGTAAAAAAGATCCATCGCTTACAACAACTCTCCCGCCAGATTGGCTAATTCGGAACGTTCGCCCTTTTCGAGCTGCACATGGGCATAGATAGGATGGTGTTTTATCTTATCAATCAGCACCGACAAGCCATTACTCTCGGAGTCAAGATACGGGGTATCAATTTGAAATACGTCGCCGGTAAAGATTATTTTGGTGTTCTCTCCTGCTCTGGTAATAATGGTTTTTACTTCGTGAGGCGTCAGGTTCTGTGCTTCGTCCACAATAAAGAAAATATTCGACAGACTCCTGCCTCTTATGTATGCCAGGGGAGTGATGACGAGTTTGTCTTTTTCGAGGGCTTCGGTGATATTTTTAAATTCCTTGTCGCGTTCGTCGTACTGGTGCTTGATCATTTTGAGATTATCGAACAGCGGCTCCATATAAGGATTCAGCTTTGAGTTGATATCGCCAGGCAGGTAACCGATATCCTTATTGCTCAGCGGCACCACGGGCCGGGCCAGGTATATCTGCTTGAAATCTTTTTTTTGTTCCAGCGCTCCGGCCAAGGCCAGCAACGTTTTGCCGGTGCCGGCCACGCCCTGCAAGGTAACTAATTTTACGGCTGGATTCATAATGGCGTGCATGGCAAACACCTGTTCGGCGTTGCGTGGGGTTATCCTGAAGGCCTGCCGTTTTTCCACCCGTTCTATCAATCCGTTTACGGGATTGAAAAAGGCCAGCACTGAACTCTTGGTGTTTTTAAGGATAAAATAATGATTGGGGACAGGCTTTTTTATGCCGATGTCCTCGGGTAGGCAATAGCCCGTTTCGTAAATCTTGTCGATGACGCTTCCCGGAAGTTCGTTTATGATTGTTTTGCCGGTATATAGCGTATCAATGTCCTTGATCTTTCCGGTTTCAAAATCCTCGGCGTGTATATTCAGCGCTTTTGCTTTGAGCCGCAGATTGATATCTTTGGTAACCAGCACCACCCTTTTTTCGGGATAACGCTTCATCATGGAAAGGGCGGCATTGAGTATGCGATGGTCGGGTTTGTCTTCGCCAAAAATCTTACAGGCATCCAGGTCGGTCTTGCCATTATATACCACCATGAACTTCCCGAATTTGGGACCGTCGATGGGTATCCATTCCTGCAGGGAAATGTCATCCGAAAGGGTATCGATGATACGGATAAATTCGCGTGCTTCGAAATTTTTAATTTCGTTTCCCTTTTTAAAATTATCCAATTCCTCGAGCACGGTAATGGGAATTGCGATGTCGTTGTCCTCAAAACTCCTGATGGCATTGTGATTATAGAGTATCACCGAGGTGTCGAGTACAAAGATTTTTTTTTCTTTTACTGGGTGTTTTTTGGGCATAGTTTTCTCCTCGTTTTTTTTACGTTGGATAAAAATAAACGGAATACGATTTAAAAAAACTGTGGTGAGCGGCGAGTTACTCACAAGAGGAGGTTAATAAAAGATTGGTCCTGACGAAGAAATGTTTTATTCCTCTTTATTCGCCGGCTTTTCGGCATCTTTGCGCAGGTCCACCAGCCAGCGGCCTTTTTGCCGCAATAAAAACACACGTTGTATATCGCCCGAATATGTTTTATAGTGACAGACAGCTTCGCGGCCCGCAATTTCGCAATAAAGAAACTGTGATTTGTTGTCTTTCAGGATAATTTTTCCGCCTCCTCCCAACTTTGATAAAGACTCTACCAGGCTGACGGTCTTAATGGTTTGTTCGGTACCCAGTTCTTTGGCTTTTTGGTATTCATAGTTGTTGAGGTAAGCAAAAAACAGGTCGCAGGTTTTTTCGGGTGAGAGTTTTTGATTTTGGCTTGTTTTACAGGCAAAGACAAGAATGGCAACACTAATGAAAATACCGATGCGGAGTGCTGTTCTCATAGGGTTACTTTTGTATTTTCAGAAAATCCTTACCACCTGATTTACCGGAGGCTTCTTTTTTCATTTCGACCAGCCATTTTCCGTCGGTTTTCAGTAGCAGGAGTTCGCTTTTCACGTCGTTGACAAAATAGTTGCATAGTGCGCTATCGCCTCTGACTTCGCTATCCAGCATTTGCACTTTTGAATTAACGGGCAGGGTTTTTTCGCCGCTGATAGCCACGAGCTGGTCCATCAGGTCGATGATTTGCCGGGTATGGGCGGTGCCGTAATTTCTGGCTTTTTCGTAGTCGCCGCTATACAAACAGTCTAAAAATTTTTTGGCTACTTTTTCTGGTTTTTTTGAATAGGCCACATCAAAAACAGCACAGGAGTAGGTCAGGATTCCAAGCAGGAACATGATTATTGTAAAAGAAGCGGCAAGGCGCATGGTT
>Ga0209099_1003024_pt1 | contig 14067 bp, 11 predicted proteins | sample AD_JPNHW2_MetaG_FD_184430 | JGI IMG/M metagenome (GOLD analysis project Ga0209099, IMG submission 184430) | Active sludge microbial communities of municipal wastewater-treating anaerobic digesters from Japan - AD_JPNHW2_MetaG (SPAdes) (version 2) | ecosystem: Engineered > Bioreactor > Anaerobic...
TGAATGTAATTGGAGGGTGGTTTCATGTACACACCCAGTTTACCGTCTTCGTTGATCTGAACTTCCGTATTTTCGGTGATGCCGTTGCGCACATAAGTTACCGTGATCAGGGAATTTTTGGAGGCACTCAGTTCGGCCGATATATCCTGAAAAATATTCATTTCCTTGCCGTTAACGGCAATTATACTATCACCCGCGATTAACTTTGCCTTTTCTGCAGGCGATCCGTGTGAAACTTCGCCCACCACAAACGGGTAACGAATATCAATCAGATTAGATTCTCCGGCAGCCAGAATTTTCTGAGTCAGGCTTTCAGGAATATTGATTCGTACTATTTGATTTTTACGCTCTACGGTGACGGTTTTGGCATCATCGATAAGTATTTTTTCTACGGCATCGGCGCGCGTGTCTACTTTTTCACCGTCGATAGTCAGAATTTTATCACCATTCTGAAAGCCGATATCCGTCATTGTTTTGGAAAAACTCAATCCGTATTTTGCATTTTCGAGCGGAATATATTCTTTTCCCCAGGTAAATAATACGGCCGAATAAATCACCAGCGCCAGAATAAAATTGACGAGTACACCTCCGATAATTATAGGCAGCCGCTGCCATACCGAACGCGAGCGGTATTCCCACAGTTTGGCCGGTTGAGCCATTTGGGTTTTGTCCATCGACTCGTCGATCATGCCTGAAATTTTGCAATAGCCTCCGAGTGGCACCCACCCAATTCCCCATTCGGTAGATTCGGGATAACGGCGCCAGTCACCCTGCGACATTTCGCTGAGCGGAACGGGTTCCATTACCGGATTTTTTCCGTCCATCATGGGCTGTCCGTTGCTGTCCAGCTTCATCCGTTCATTGGCGGGTACATTGGCTGCAAAAAATTTCACATTCCATTTGCCATTTATTTTTTTTGCTCTTACCAATGAAAATTTCGGATTGAAAAACATGTAAAATTTTTCTACCCTGACTTTGAATAAGCGGGAAAAAGCGAAATGTCCAAACTCATGCAATACAACCAGTATTGATAAACTCAAAATCAATTGTAATGCTCTGATCAAAAATGTTTCCATAAATTCGTTTTACTTATTTTTTCGTTTTAAATATCCGTGATGAAGTTTCAGGCCTGCCTGTTTATTTCTTTCAACGTTAATTCACGTACCTGTGCATCGGTCATCACATAGTCTTCATAATTGGGTTTATGTATAAATGTAGCCTTCTGCATCACCGTTTCAATGATGTCGCTCATCTGCAGAAAGCCGGTTTTATCTTTCAGGAATGCCGCCACTACTATTTCGTTGGCAGCATTAATGATACAAGGCATATTGCCGCCTTTTTCCATGGCCCGGTAAGCCAGTGCGAGGTTTCGGAAGCGCCCGGTATCGGGTTTTTCAAAAGTCAGTTCGTTGTACCGCCCGAAATCCAGTCTTGGAAAATCTGTTTTAATCCTGTCGGGATAAGTGAATGCATATTGTATAGGCAACTTCATATCGGGCAATCCAAGTTGTGCTTTCACCGAACCATCGGTAAACTGCACCATCGAGTGGATGATAGATTGTGGATGCACCACCACCTCAATCTGATCGGGTGTAAGTCCAAAGAGCCAACGGGCTTCGATAACTTCGAAACCTTTATTCATCATACTTGCCGAGTCGATGGTTATTTTGGCACCCATATCCCAGTTGGGATGTTTGAGAGCTTGTGCCGAAGTGACTGTTTTAAGCTCTTCAATTGTTTTGGCACGAAATGGTCCGCCTGAAGCTGTAAGAATTATTTTTTCTATCGGATTGTTACCTTCGCCCGCTAAACACTGAAAGATGGCTGAATGTTCAGAGTCCACGGGTAAAATAGCCGTTTTGTGCTTCAGAGCCAACTCGCCGATAATTTCACCGGCTACCACCAGCGTTTCCTTGTTGGCCAGAGCAATTGTTTTATTCGCCCGGATAGCCTGAATGGTGGGTTTGAGTCCGGCATAACCTACCATGGCGGTAAGCACCAGGTCAATAGGTTCCATTTCCACAAGCTGTGCGATGGCGTCCATTCCCGCAAACACTTTGATCGGTTGATCGGCCAGTGCCTGTTTGAGCTGCAAGTAAAGCTTTTCATTGGCTATTGCCACCACATCGGGCTGAAACTCACAAGCCTGCTCAATGAGTAAATCCAGGTTGTTATTAGCCGTAAGTGCAAATACCTCAAACTTATCGGGATTAGCCCTGATCACGTCCAGTGCCTGCCTTCCGATAGAACCCGTGGAGCCCAGAATAGCAATATTTTTTTTCTTGTCTGACATATTTGTACTTTTCATATTTTCAACACATTAAAACACAATCACATCCTGAGGATTGACCGGTTTTCCCTGTTTCCAGATTTCGAAATAAAAATGTTTTCGCCCGCCTGAATTTTGATCATCACCCGTTATGGCTATACTTTCACCGGCTTTTACATGTTCACCGGCACCTTTGAGTAACCGGGTATTATTTTTATAAATGGAAATGTAATCATTTTCGTGCTGCACCTGTATCACCCACCCATAATCAAATGTAAATGCAGCATAAACTACCGTACCTTCAAGTACACTCATCACATTTTCCTGCGATGATGTAATGAGCGAAATGCCGAAATTTCCCTCCTGAGGTTCGTAGGTAGAAGCTATCACACCGCGTACCGGCCGAAAGAAAACATACATTTTCTCACTGGATGCCGAACTGATGGAGCTGATGTTGTACTTCTGACTTTCCTCATAGTCCCTTATAAAATCGTTTTCCCGTTTTGACTTTTGAAGCAGCACGGTTGCACGTTCTTTGAGCATGACCGAATCGAGCGATTTTATGGTATCGTTTTGCGGTTTTTCGTTGATGATATCCTTGAGTACACTCAGGTATGCCTGTTGCAGTTCCAGTTGGTGTGTAAGCGAATCAGTCGTCATCGATTGCTGCACGATAGCTATACGGTTGCCCGACTCTCCATAACCGGGCAGATAATGCCGTAAAGGCGTAACAAAAATCAGAAACGTGAGCAGAATAAAAGTTGTGAGAAAAAATGCAGAGGCAAAAAGAAGTACGCTGAACCGCGACAATCGGGTGTGCCAGTTTTCTTCCAGTGTATTTTCATTGAGAATGGAAACACGGTACTTGAATCGCATCAGCTGCATGAAATCTGACAGGATATGTTTGAGCTCTTTCTTCACACTTATTGTATCTGTAAAAAGGATTGCAAATGTAGCTCTTTTTATGAAAACGAGCAAAATATAACCCTTTAAGTATCATTTTAATAGTTAATAATTCCAAACAACATACCGGTCAAAATCATTGAATTTCAAACATTTATAGCTGCTGTACAAGGAAAGCACTTCATACTTTCAGACCCAATCGGGTCTTACCGGCCGTAAAAATTCTTACTTTTGTAAAACAAAAAAAACAGTCATGAAACACCCATGACTAAACGATAATTTAGCCAAACAAAGGATTGATTAAACCAAATACTATTCGCACAAATCTGGTATAACACTCAAAATCCCCCCCTTTAGGGGGTTAGGGGGCAGATATAAAAATTATACAGTCATGAAAAAGATAGGATTACTCACCGATACCCACGGGCTTCTGGACGAACGGATTTATAAATATTTCGATGAAGTGGATGAAATCTGGCATGCAGGCGACTGGGGTTCGATGGAGGTGGTAAACAAACTTCAGACTTTTAAGCCTGTACGCGGAGTATGGGGCAATATCGACGGACAGGATATTCGGATGGTTTTTCCGAAACATAACCGGTTTCAGTGCGAAGAAGTGGATGTATGGCTCACACACATCGGTGGATATCCGGGCAAATACGATGCCGGTGTATTATCCGAAATCAGCAAAAATCCTCCCAAACTCTTTGTTTGCGGACATTCACACATTCTGAAAGTGGTGTACGATCCAAAGCTGGAATTGCTTCACATCAATCCCGGATCAGCCGGGAAATACGGTTTTCACAAGGTTCAAACGCTCATCCGCCTGGTGATTGACGGAAATAAAATCAAAGACCTGGAAGTGATAGAGCTTAAACCAAAGGCCCCCCAACCCCCTAAAGAGTGAGCTTCAGAAAATATACTGAGAATTTTTTATTAATATCAACAAGTTTTTTTATAACTATTGCAAGCTGTATCTTTCTTTAAGCATTCCTTTATACGCCGACAATATATTACAAGGAGTAATTACATTGAATTACAATGTCTTACATTAACTTAGCAAATTAATAAAGTGCGGTTTTTTTACCGCACTCCGTGCATCAGTTTTTGCAGTGTTTTGGAGAGTGCAAAAAGGATAAGCGACGCAATAGCCGACATGACCACAAACACCATAAAGAAATCGTAGAGATCGGTAATCTGGAAGGTGAGGAAAGTTTTAGGCTTTCCTGCTTCGGGATAAAGTCCACTGAGCACACCGGCAAATTTATTGGCAGTAGCCATCGAAAGATACCACACACCCATCATCAGTGATGCAAATCGTACGGGCGACAGTTTATTCACCATCGAAAGTCCGATGGGCGACAGCGCCAGTTCACCCATGGAATGAATGAAATAAAGACCTGTGAGCCACAGCATACTTACTTTGGCACCCGGAGCAGCTCCTTTGACCCCAAAAGCGATAAGTAAATACCCCAGAGAAAGTAAAAACAGCCCGATAGCCTGCTTGGTTGGCGATGCAGGTTCCATGTTTTTGCGGCCTAACCGCAACCACATCATGGAGAATAGCGGAGCAAATGCAACTACAAAGATTGGATTAAAAGACTGAAACCAGCTGGCTGGCATTTCCCAGCCGAGTATACTTCTGTCGGTTTGCTCATCGGCAAAATAGGTAAGTGATGCACCGGCCTGCTCAAAGGCCGACCAGAAGAAGATGACAAAAAATGCAATGATAAATATAACCCAAATACGCTGCTTTTCGATTTTCGAAAGCGAACTATCGGTGATTACGTAAGCCGGCACTACAATACAAGCTGTATATATCACGGCCCCAATCACGTCATTGTCAAAGAAATGCATGATCACTGCAAATAAGCCAACCGCCACTGCACCCAACACCAGCAATCTGTTTGTATTTATTTTCACTTTCGGAAGTCCTTCGGCTGTATCTTTCGCCTTATTGATTTTATGAGGAGCATAAATCCCGATAGCATTTCCGTCCGGTCCTATCAGGTATTTATTTTTCTGTGTTACATAGAGTATAAGGCTTAATCCCATCATGATCGCAGCGGCCATAAATCCCCACTTGAAATCGGCAGGATCGCCCGTATCACCCAGATAACCGCACAAGAGCGGAGCCATAAATGCACCCACATTGACCCCCATGTAAAAAATAGTATAGGCAGAATCGAGCCGTTTGTCGCCCCTTTCGTACAGCTGACCTACAATGGTGGAAATATTGGGCTTGAAAAATCCGTTACCGAAAATAAGTCCGGCAAGTCCACCGTACATGAGCCACTTTGCCAGTTCGGTACTTTGATAATTCAATGCACTGAAAAACATCAATAACTGACCCAACACCATCAGCACTGCACCCCAGAAAATGGATCGGCGCATACCCAGGTAACGGTCGGCCACATAGCCGCCAACGAGCGGAGTGAGGTAAACCAGCCCGGTATAATTACCATAAATTGCTGAGGCAAATTCCTTGTCCATCAGCAGGGCTTTGATTAAATACAACACAAAAATGGCACGCATTCCATAATAGCTGAAACGCTCCGACATACCGGTAGCAAAAACGAAATAGAGCCCCTTAGGGTGTGATTGTTTGATATTTTCTGCCATGATTATATTTTTGATTTTTACAAAAAAAAGAACGCCTTGGTTGTTGCGTTCATTTTTCGGATTTTAAAAGTGGTGCAAATGTACATAATTTATTTTAAAGATAGAATTATCGCTGTCAACAAGCTGCTTTTCTTTATCTACTTTTATCAAGTTCGATTTTTACGCTCTCCACACTCCCCCCCAGGGGTGGATTGAGTTTGGAAAGCTGAACCTTAAGTGTCTTTATTGGGGTAAATGTGTCGAATACAGCGTCCAATATCCTTTGTCCGGCGTGTTCTATCAGATTGGAAGGGATTTCCATTTCCCGTCTCACCACATCATACACCTGTTGATAGTTCAACGTATCTTCCAGATTATCGGTTTTACCCGCAAGTGTGGTATCCAGCTCCATAATTACGGATACCAAAAACGTATTTCCTTCTTCTTTTTCGAAATCCAGACAACCGTGATAGGCGTGGAATTTCATATTGTGTAATGTGATGACTGCCATAGTAGCCTCCTAACTCCTAAAGGGGGAATTTTTAAAATATTTTTATACTAAATCGTACGAAACTCTCTTTCATGGATCTAAGGCTTATTTCAGCACATAATGTGCCAGCACTTTTTGCACTTCGTATACATTGACCGAGCGGGTAAAGTTTTTGCGAATGCTGGGCTGTTGCTCACTCGAAATCCAGATTTTCAGTTCGGCTTCCAGATCAAAGGTACCGGCGGATTCAATGCAGAACCGGGAAATGCTTTTGTAGGGAACGGATAAGTACTCCTGCTTGCTGCCCGTAATTCCCTGTACATTAATCATTATCATCCGTTTATTGGTGAAAATAAATGTATCACGGATTAACCTGAATCCCATTTCGATGTTTTCATTTTCGGTCAGTAAATTATTGAATTCTTTTTCGAGTTTCACCGGATCAATGGTGCCGGCATTTCCTAATAGTGCTGAGAATAGTCCCATATTGAGTAATTGATTTTAAAATTGCTCTGATTATTTTTTTAAAGAATTAAATTTCGATGTTATCCTGTCTTCCAGTTGCAAATATGCTTTCAGTAAAATTTTTTATTAAACCCATGGTGACGGTTTTGTTCTCCACCCTTGGTGTATGTGCAGCCTCAGGGATGATAGCGATGGTAACCGGTGCAGTTATCTCTTTTTTCAGCACATTCAGTTGCTCTTCGGTATCATAGGGGTCTTTTTCACCCCGAAAAGCCAATACAGGACAGCTAATGTCGGTTAACAGAGGAATTATACTCCAATCGGCAAAAAAATCGCTCAACCAGGTCTCGTGCCACCGTTTGAAAAGTTCTTGGGTTTTATCGCCGTGATACTTCCGGAGTGACTGTAACAATGAATTATGTCGGGCTCTGTCGCGATTTTCCCGAACAGCTGCTTTCCCTTTTTCCTCGATAAAACTGTGTGCTCCCTCCAGTATTACTGCATCAAACCGGTCGGGATAGTTGGCTGCAGCAATCAAAGCGATAGTCGCACCATCGCTGTGACCATACAACACTGCTTTCTGAATATTCATCCTGTCCATGATGCGGATGAGTTCATCGGCTTCATCGTGGAGGTAGTATTTATTGCGTTGCGTACTGTCAAATGGCGAGGATTTGCCGTATCCGCGCCGATCGTATAAAAAGGCATTCATTCCGGTGATTTCCACCATTTTTTTGGGAAAATCGCCCCACATTTCCACGCATCCCCACGAATCATGCAAAAATATCAACACGGGTTCATTCCGGTTTTGGGGATATTCAATTCTTTCATAATAAACGCCAAAATCACTCAACCACATACTGTTAACTGTTTTCATAAACCTATAATTCACACATTCCACACCTGCAAAAGTACATAAAAAGGGATAAATACAGGTAAATGAGGTATATAATATTTCGATAAAGAGATTTTTCAAGTACTTTTGCACGACTGGTTACTTTTTCAGAACCAGTTCCGTCGCCATGAAAAAAAAATTATCAACGGTTTTTTTAACCTTTATTGTCTGCACTATTTTTGCTGCCAATCCGGTGAAGTCGTTCACCGACAATGACCTGCTGCGAAAGGCCAACATCAGCATCACCGTGAAAGACCTGAATACGGGCAAAATAGTGGAAAGCTATCGTCCGGAATGTGCCACGGTGCCGGCATCTACGCTCAAACTGGTAACCACCGCAACAGCACTGGAACTCCTCGGGCCGGAATTTCGGTTTAGCACGACCCTTGAAACAGATGGACTGATTACTGCCGACAGCACACTGAACGGAAATTTGTACATTCATGGCAGCGGTGATCCTACGCTGGGGTCAGCCATGCAGGGAGATACTGCTTTTCTCACCAACTGGAAAAGCGGCATTCTGAAAGCAGGAATTAAACGGATTAACGGGAGTATTGTAGCCGATGCAACCCGCTTCGATACACAGGGCATAAATCCCAAATGGCTGTGGGAAGATATGGGAAACTACTACGGAGCCGGTGCTTACGGAATTTCATACAAGGATAATTTATTCACCCTGGAATTTCGCTCAGGGAAAGCAGGCAGTACTCCGGAAATTGTGAAAATGATACCAGAAATCCCCGATTTCAAATTCGAAAACAACCTGAAAAGTTCCGCTATCGGGTTTGACAGCGCTTATTTCTATGGAGCGCCTTTTTCAAATTTTAGAATGATTTACGGTGAAATTCCAGCCAACCGACCTTCATTTAAGGTCAAAGGCGATATTCCACGTCCGGGATTGCTGCTGGCCAGGGATTTTACTGCCAAACTTCAGTCGGCGGGAATTCAGGTGAGTGGCATTCCTACCGACGTTTTGACCGGTAATAATTCCCGGAGCATCATTTATACCCATTTTTCACCTCCATTGCGCGAGATAATTCGTGAAATTAATGTTCAAAGCAATAACCATTATGCCGAGCATGTTTTTCGCTACCTTTCGATGGTAAACGATACGGTTGCAACAAGCCGTGGTTCGGTATCGGTAATCCGAAAGCTCTGGGCATCCAAATCATTGCCGGTGGATGAACTTTTCATGTACGACGGCTCGGGTTTATCACCGGTCAATGCGGTATCGTCCGGATTTATGGCCGGTTTATTGGAATATATGGACAAATCTCCCAACAAAGAGGTTTTCAAAGCTTCGTTGCCCGTAGCCGGCACCACTGGCACCCTCAAATCATTTCTGAAAAACACTCCTTTGCAGGGTAAAGTACGGGCAAAAAGCGGCTCCATACATCGGGTGAAATGTTATGCCGGTTATATAAATACAAAAGGTAAAAATTATGCCTTTTCGATAATGGTGAATAATCCGAACGGAACTCTGAGCGAAACGACTAAAAAAATGGAAGAATTTCTTCTATATATAACAAAATGACTCCATCACGGCATTACATAGCATCAACCGCTTCGACCAACACATTGCTTCATGAAATGATGCGGCAGGATAAGCTGCCCGAAGGATTTCTGCTGTATACCGATTTTCAGAGTGCCGGCAAAGGTCAACCCGGAAATACCTGGGAAAGTGAAAACGGAAAAAATCTGCTGTTCAGCATGTTGCTATACCCGCACTCCATTAAAGTGTACGAACAATTCATCCTGAGTGAAATTACCGGTCTGGCCATCAGAAAAGTGCTGGAAAAATATACAGATGACATCTGTATAAAATGGCCCAACGATATTTATTGGAAGGATAAAAAAATTGCCGGTATACTGATAGAAAATTCACTTTTCAGAGACCGGATTGACACATGTATAATTGGTATCGGGCTGAATGTGAACCAGGAAGTATTCATCAGCAATGCTCCCAATCCGGTTTCACTCCGACAGATTACCGGAAATGATGTAAACAGGGAAATATTATTAAAGGAAATTCAGGCTGAATTATTGAATATTTATCAAAATTATTCGCCCGAATTTATTCATCAGGAATACTTGAATCATTTGTACCGGAGGAATGGTTTTCACCGCTATGCAGAAACCGCTGCGAACACAGTTTTTGATGCTGAGGTTGAAGACGTTTTGCCGGACGGCAGATTGATTTTACGTACACAGGCAGGCGAAATCAAATCGTATTATTTCAAAGAAATTCTATTTGTGATATAAAAAGCAAAGAGTCGGAAATTCATCCGACTCTTTGCTTTATAAATAAATGATTTATTTCAAATTTCCCACTGTTCCAGTGAATTCACCAGGTCATCGAAGCATTTGATTTTTGATTTCTCCTGTACTTCGGCTATCTGGCTATCCATAGCATCGTTGTAGGTTTCGGTCTCCACACTGCGGATTACTCCCATAGCTATCGGCATATCGGGTCCTTCCATCATTGCCAGTTTGTACTGCAGGGTAATATCTTCACAGTGTGCATCGTGTACCAGCAGGTCTTTTTCGGTAATTCCGTTTTCACCAATGGTAACAGCTTTCAGATTAAATCCGTCAAGAACAAGCCCTTTATCTCGATTCACCCCATAAATCATGGGTTTTCCGTGTTCCAGAAAAATAATGCGATCCGGTCGGGTCTCCTTTTCGGCAATCCATCCGTGCGCTCCGTGATTGAAAATCACACAGTTGACCAGGCACTCCACAATCGAGGTGCCTTTGTGACGGGCGGCTGCTCCTATTGTTTCAGTAGCATTTTTCAAATCCACATCCAGCAAACGGGCAAAGAATGTACCACGTGAACCAAACGTGAGTTCCGCCGGACGAAATGGACGTTCAATGGTACCAAAGGGAGACGATTTTGTTATGCTCCCTTTTTTAGTGGTGGGCGAAAATTGTCCTTTGGTCAGACCGTAAATCTGGTTGTTGAACAACAATACATTCATATCTATATTTCGTCGAACGCTGTGAATGAAGTGATTGCCACCTATAGCCAGTCCATCGCCGTCTCCCGAAATCTGCCAGACTGTCAGTTTGGGATTGGCAATTTTCACACCGGAAGCCACAGCCGCTGCGCGACCGTGAATAGTATGAAATCCGTAACTATTGATGTAGTAAGGCAGGCGCGAAGAGCATCCGATGCCCGATATTACGGCAATATCCTGAGGAGCAACACCCATATCGGCCATCACTTTCTGCAAACTGTTGAGGATGGCGTAGTCACCACAACCGGGACACCAGCGAACGTACTGATCACTTTTAAAATCTTTGGGGGTATATTGTTTTATTTCTTCCATAGCTATAAATTATTTCAGAATTAATTCAAAATGTTCTACAAGTTCTGCCATAGTAAATGGTTGACCCTGAACTTTGTTGTGTTGAAGGAAATTCACTCCCGGCACTTTGGAGCGCAGGAATGAAGCAAACTGTCCGTTGTTGAGTTCGCAAACGACTACTTTTTTGTACTTTGAAATCACCTCAGCTGTATTTTTTGGCAGCGGATTGATGTAGTTGAAATGAGCCAGTGCTACTTTTTTCCCTTTTTCATTCATTTCAGATACGGCACTCATCAGGTGACCGCGGGTTCCACCCCATCCAATTACCAATAAATCAGCATCTTCCGAACCAGATACTGTTAGATCCGGAATAACGGCAGTCACATTTTCCACTTTTTCGGCACGGGTATCCACCATTTTCTGATGATTTTCGCCATCGGTGGAAATGCTTCCCTTTTCGTAGTCCTTTTCCAGTCCGCCATTTCGGTGTTCGAAGCCCGGAGTTCCCGGAATAGCCCAGTAACGCACTTTCGTATCTTCGTTGCGGTAAGTTACCTTGCAACCTTCCATACCGGGTTGAACGTAATTCGGTTTTATTTCGGGCATATCGGCCAGTTTCGGAAGTTTCCAGAGTGAAGTTCCATTGCCCAGAAATGCATCTGTCAGCAAAATAACCGGTGTCATATATTCCAGTGCAATTTTGGAAGCCATGTAAGCAAAATGAAAACAATCATCGGGAGTTCCGGGCGCCATTACCACCAGCGGACTTTCGCCATTTCGGCCATAGAGTGCCTGTAATAAATCGGTTTGTTCTGTTTTGGTCGGCATACCGGTGGAAGGGCCACTTCGCATTACATCCACAATTACGATCGGCAATTCAGCCATCACTGCGAGGTTTATTCCTTCTGATTTCAGTGCCAGACCGGGGCCGGAAGTATTGGTCACAGCCAGACAGCCGGCAAATGCAGCTCCGATGGAAGTAGTTATGCCGGCAATTTCATCTTCACATTGAACCACTTTTGCACCCAGATCGCGGCGCAAAGCCAGTTCGTGCATAATATCAGTAGCCGGAGTTATGGGGTAACTGCCCAAAAAAAGTTCTAAGCCTGCTTTTTCGGCAGCGGCCACAAATCCGTATGCGGTTGCCGTATTTCCGGAGATGCTTGTATATTTTCCGTGAGGAACATTATCCGATTTTTCTACTGTGTAGGTAGGAACTGTCAGATGTAAATTATTTCCATAGTTGAAACCATCAGTAAGCACTTTTACGTTGGCTTCGAGTACCGAAGGTTTTTTCCCGAATTTATTTCCCAGAAAATGAATGGCCTGATCCATCGGACGGTTGAACAACCAGCAAATCAGCCCCAGTGCAAACATATTTTTGCTGCGAAGAATAGCTTTATTGTCAAGCGGATATCCTTCAAGACTTTTCTGGGTGAGCGTGGTGAGCTGAGCAGGCACCAGACTGATGGTGTCGGAAATGGATAATTCCTCAAAAGGATCATCGGTCACAAATCCGGCTTTAACCAAATCGCTCTTTTCGAAGCAATTCTCATCATAAATGATTACACCGCCTTTTTTTACATGTTTGGCATTTACTTTGAGTGCGGCGGGGTTCATGGCCACGAGCACATCGGCATCGTCGCCCGGAGTATAGACCTTACCGGAACCAATGTGTACCTGAAACCCGGAAACTCCACCTAATGTACCCTGAGGGGCACGAATTTCGGCAGGATAATCGGGGAAAGTAGAAATTTCATTGCCGATAATGGCCGAAATATTCGAAAAAATAGAGCCTGTCAATTGCATTCCGTCACCGGAGTCACCGGCAAAGCGAACCACAACCTGATCCAATTCTTTTACTTTTAGTTTTTCCATATTATATAAATTCAGATTTTTCGGAATAATCTCTCATTTTTTAAAATTCAGCATTTTTTGGAGTACGCGGGAACGGTATCACATCGCGGATATTGGTCATACCGGTAACGAACAGCAGCAACCGTTCGAAGCCCAGACCGAAACCGGAATGTGGTGCAGTGCCAAAACGGCGTGTATCCAGGTACCACCAGATATCTTTTTCGGGAACTCCCATGGAGGCGGCACGTGTTCTTAGTTTTTCGAAGTCTTCCTCACGTTGCGATCCACCGATTATTTCTCCGATTTTCGGGAAAAGTACATCCATGGCCCGTACGGTTTTGCCGTCATCGTTTTGTTTCATGTAGAATGCCTTGATTTCCTTTGGATAATCGGTCAGAATTACCGGTTTTTTGAAATGCTGTTCTACCAGATATCGTTCGTGTTCCGACTGCAAATCAGTTCCCCAACCTACGGGATATTCAAACTTATATCCCTTTGCTACAGCTTCTTCAAGAATTTTCACTCCTTCGGTGTAAGGCAGCCGCACAAAATCATTATCCACCACAAACCGCAGTCTTTCAATCAGTTCCTTATCATACATTTCGGCCAGGAAGTTGAGATCATCCATGCAGTTATCGAGCGCCCAGCGGATGCAGTACTGAATAAAGTCCTGCGCCAGCTGCATGTTTTCTTCTATTTCGTTGAATGCCACTTCGGGTTCAATCATCCAGAATTCCGACAGGTGACGCGGTGTGTTGGAATTTTCAGCGCGGAATGTTGGTCCGAATGTATAAATTGCTCCCAGCGCCATAGCGGCAAGTTCGCCTTCAAGCTGTCCCGAAACGGTGAGATTGGCCGGTTTACCAAAGAAATCGTCGCTGTGATCCACTTTTCCATCCTCAGTCAGCTTGATATTTTCCAGGTCAAGTGTAGTTACCTGAAACATTTGTCCGGCACCTTCGGCATCAGAAGCGGTGATAATGGGCGTGTGGAAATAGAAAAATCCACGGTCGTGAAAGAATTTATGAATAGCAATGGCCATGTGGTGACGAACGCGGAACACAGCTCCAAACGTATTGGTACGGGGGCGCAAATGCGCTATTTCACGTAAAAATTCCAGTGTATGACCTTTTTTCTGCAATGGATATGTTTCGGGGTCGGCGCTGCCGTATATAACGATATCATCCGCCTGAATTTCAACCGTTTGTCCTTTGCCCTGTGATTCGACCAACTTACCGGTGGCACTGATGCATGCACCGGTAGTTACCGGTTTGAG
>Ga0209099_1003025_pt1 | contig 14064 bp, 14 predicted proteins | sample AD_JPNHW2_MetaG_FD_184430 | JGI IMG/M metagenome (GOLD analysis project Ga0209099, IMG submission 184430) | Active sludge microbial communities of municipal wastewater-treating anaerobic digesters from Japan - AD_JPNHW2_MetaG (SPAdes) (version 2) | ecosystem: Engineered > Bioreactor > Anaerobic...
ATTGAGCTTCACATGAGATCAAGGAAAAACGGAAAAACAGCCTAATGATGCAGTTTTTATTTCTGGACAATTAAAAAAAATGATATTATTCTGCCGGCAGTCGTATATAATAAAAACCGGCATACAGCAGATGTTAACTCAATTTTTGATTTATCAGCACTTTGGAGGAAATTATGTTTTCAGAAATCGCATATACAGTGTTAGTACTTGCTTCAGCAATTTTTGTTATTTATTTAACATACAGATTCAAACTTAATCCGTTTTACATACTGATTCCTGCTTCATTCATTTTCGGAATGTTCAGCGGGGTATCTCCTGCTAATACCATAGTTGCCGTAAGGAACGGTTTCGGGGCAACAATCGGCTATTATGGTATCATGATCATTGCAGGTACAGCCATAGCGGTAGTAATGGAGAAAACCGGGGCAGTGATATCAATCACCAATAGTTTGATGAAAATTGCAGGGAAGAAGGAAGCTCCTGCAGTGCTTACCCTGGCGGGAAGCGCTCTTTCTGTCTCATGCCCGTCGGAATCGGGATTTATTCTTTTCGCTCCGACAGGAAAGTTCCTGGAAAGAGAGAATGGAAAACAGGCGGGAACAGTTACTGTGGCGCTTGCAGCCGGTATCTACACAGTTCACTCTCTGGTTCCGCCGTCAGCAGGCCCTCTTGCGGCAGCAGGAATACTCAATGCCGGGATTCTTAAAATTTTATTAATAGGGATTGTTTCGTCCGCAGCCGGGATTGCAGCTGTATACTTCTGGTGCGCAAAATTTATTTCAGCAGATAGTGATATTACAAGCCAGTTACCGGACAAACGGCATATAATGGAAAAAGATCTGCCGTCTCTGCCTGTTTCAATTCTTCCTCTGGCGGTACCGGTACTGTTCATTACATTGAAATCGTTTTCCTCAATGGGATCAAGGCCGTTCGGCAGCGGGACAATTGCTGCTTTTTTTGAATTTTTCGGAGATCCGTCTGTCGCGATGTTAACAGGATTATTCCTCTCGCTTGTTTTACTTAAAAGAAAGGATTTCGGTAAAACATTCACCGAATGGGCTGCTGAAAGTCTCGAACGTTCTGCGAAATTACTTATTATAGCAGGAGCCGGCGGCGCATTCGGCGCTGTTCTCAAGGCGACCACTCTTACAAAAATGATATCTGAAAATTTTGTTTTTACCGGAGCGGGACTGCTTCTCCCGTTTCTGATTTCCGCGGCGATCAAAACAGTTAACGGATCCTCTACCATAGCAATAATCACAGCAGCATCAATCTCCGCAACTATGATACAGGGCGCCGGCCTGGACCCGGCATTTACCGTAGCAGCCGTAACGGCAGGGTCCATGACGGTATCACACGCCAATGATCCGTACTTCTGGATTGTATCACAGTATGGAGGTATAAGCATAAAAAATTCATACAAATATTTTACAACCGCAACTCTGATTTCCGGTACCGCGTCTTTTGCTTTGATCTGGATATTGTCACTGATTTTTTAATCTGCGTTTTAGCGGCAAACCTTTATTTTAATTACTCCGGCCATAATTTTATTGTAATTAAAATAAAGATGCGGTTGCCTGAAAAGTTAATTTTTTGTCATTCAGGCTGTGGTAAAACGGAATGCCGGAATCTCACACAACCCATTCTCTCATGAGATTCCTGTATTTGGCGGATAGAAAAATGCAAAACCGGAAAGACCGTTACAGAAACATCAGTTATTTATTACATCGTCAACGATCAATTAAATTTACAAACCCGTTTTATTTCTCAACTATCTCTTTATACCTTGCGTCTTTATACGGCGGCTGAAGTACCAGTCTCTGAATATTGTACAGAGTGTTGTAGGGAATATCAACAAGCGAACTGTTCACAAGACTGTCCGGAACTTTACCTCCCGGTTCCGAGTGAAGCCTGTATGTAATTCTTACCTGGCCGTTACCGAGAGGTTCGAGCATCCAGTAGCCGTTTACTTTTGTCATTCTCACTTTACCCGGTTTTGCCGGTATATACTCAGGGAGTCCGCTAATCGCGACTGTAACAGCCAGAGTTTTTTTATTTTGCGAAATAACCGATTTAACAGCTATATCTCTGTCAGCAACAGGCCATGGCGAGGATGTAACAGTATACGTAATCCGTTCAAAAATATTTTTTTTTGCCAGAAGGGACGCATCGGTACAGCGGTACATCCACCTGGGATATGAACCGGTGTCGTCAAGCATTGCAAGGACAGAGGATAAGCTCCCCCGGACTACAGTTACAGCACGGAATTCCTTTATCGCGGATCCGGATACCGCGCGTGTATATACTTCAATACCGCTGCTGTTTTTAACCCTCTCCCACTGAATTTCCGAGGCATGTAAGGAGGTGAAGATAAATAATATGGAAAATATTCCCGCTGTTATTCTTAATATTTCAGTTTTCAAGAGACTCACCTTTTTAAAAATTTTATACCATATATATATATTTCAGAATTTGGTCTAACGATTATTATCATCCGGAAATTTTATTAATAGAATTTAAGCATTACATGATGGCCTCTATTAAAATAAATGTTTTCTACGGTTTTTCACGATAATTATAAAATATAAAAAATTACCCACAATGAATTTCAAGAAATATTTATTTTCAGTTTATTAAAATAAATTAAATTTCAAAAAACAATGTTAATTCCTTAACATATATTTCAGTGCAGAATAAACGGTTTCATTTCAGCGAAGGAGAGGTGCAACCGTTTTCTATTATAAAAAAGTTCAGAAATTATTACTGTTACAAAAAACGTTTTGAAACAATCCATGTTTTTTTATTGCAACAATTTCACGTAAAATAAATCATATCTTTCTGATAAAATAACTACAGGAATAAATAAATATGAACAGATCAGACATGACCTCACTGTATAAGACTGCCTTTATATTAAGTTTAATTACTATTTTCTACAATATTATCGAAGGAGTTGTTTCGGCATATTTCGGATATACTGATGAAACACTGGCGCTTTTCGGTTTTGGTATCGACAGTTTCATTGAAGTAATATCAGGTATCGGAATTGCCCACATGATCATCAGGTTTAAAAAGAACGACTTTAACAAAGAGAACAACTTTGAAAAAACAGCTCTTAAAATAACAGGAACTTCTTTTTATCTCCTTACTGCCGGACTTACGGTTACTGTAATTTACAACGTGCTGACACAGCATAAACCGGAGACTACATTCTGGGGAATAGTAATTTCACTGCTTTCAATAACAACAATGTACTTTCTCATGAAGGCCAAGCTTTCTGTCGGGACAAAGCTTCAGTCGCAGCCGATAATCTCTGACGCGGGCTGCACGAAAGTCTGTCTTTACATGTCGGTTATACTTCTTGCATCAAGTGTAATCTTTCAGTTTACAGGAATAAGTTTCGTTGACTCTATCGGAGCGGCCGGTCTTGCGTTCTATTCGTTTAAAGAGGGGAGAGAATGCTTTGAGAAGGCTGAAGGAGGAGAGTGTTCATGTTCGTGCGGAGGGTCGTGTCACTGAGCATTTCAGTCAATCAGCAGATAGAGAGAGTCAATGCAGCGTGGTAACTTTCAGTTGAAGCATTAACTCTCTCTGTCGGTCAGATTGTAAACTCGTTATGAATTATTCCTATGAGATATATTTTATCATTCTCTTTTTTAAATACTAAACGAAGAGCTCTCCAGTCCGCGCCTTCATATTGAGGATCAATCACAGGGATCATAAATTCTGTAAATTCGCAATCGGGATATGCCTCTTTCACATTATTCGTTGTGTTGCCCCTTTGTATAACTTTATTTACAGTCACTTCCCCCTTTGTCAGAAAATCAGCGTCATAGACAAACCTGTTGAAGTATTCACCAATGGTCATATTTATAGGTTCACCGCTGCCGTCATACTCTCCCCAAAGAAACTTCTTCTTAGGCTGAGTTATATTCATAAGCTGAACAGCTGTGAGCTTACGGTCTTTCTTAATGTCAACATATGAATAAGGAGTAAACCTCAGGCCAAGCACAGGATGGACATAACCAGCCAAAGCTTTGTAGTTACGGGAGCTTATTGTTTTTAGAATATCCTTTGAAAGATTTACCAGAAGTACTTCCGATTCTTTAACAGTATCAGCAGATAGCGTATCAGATGTTTTAATACTTTTCTGATTTATACACCCTGCAAGTAAAATTATAATAGCCAGATTAAAAAAATATTTCATACTTCACCCTCTATTTAAAAATAGTCTGCCCTGCTTTCCCGCCGCAACCGGCACGGTAATAGCATAACAGCAGTTATATGCAGTAAATTTTACGTTTGATCAGTCAGCTCTGACGAACTCAAGAAATTTTGAATCACAGATCTTAAAGCAGACATACTGATTTATTGAATTACCATAGTTCTGTATTATAATTTTTCTGTCTGACCATGCACCCTCTATTGCTGTTTTATCACCGTTGCGTTTAGTACCTGTAAATATCAGATAGGTTTCAGCATTATCTTTAACAATTGAAAGTTTTCCTGAACTCTTAACACCGGTTCCATTTATTGTATAAATGAAATCACTCTTAACTTTTTTAATTGTTATTACAATACTGCATACTTCAGTATCTGCCAATCTGTATATCCCGGAATAATCCGCCTCACTCATATTTTTTTCTGCGACAGCCGGTTTGATTTCTTTAACATTCTGAACTGAAGTTTTATTACCGGAACATGCGATGCATGCTGTAATTATAATCATTATCATCCCGGGGATAACAAAACCCTTTATGTTCTTATATTTATTCATTCTACACTTTCCCTGTTACTTTTCTTTCAGATAGTCTATAAGTATATAGCGGCCTTTACCTTTCTCTGTAACTTTCCGCAGAGTTGCCTTAATTACTTCAGAGATTTCAGGAACATCCTCCGGTGAAGTTTTCTTCCACTCCTTTGCGTCTCCATGAACATTTCCTGTCCATCCGGAACCTGCAGCATATACATTCACAATCGCTGTATACATATTGTTTCCATCATCGGAAAGGCTTACTATCTGTGAAAAGTAATACTCCTCGCCTGACGCATCAGTTGTAAAATACCAGCCGTCTCTGTACTCTATGCCGGATCCAGCGATAGACTGGTTTTTTTTAATATTTCTGCCGAAAAATTTAACTGCGGAGTTATCGATATATGAAGCTTTAATCTTAACCTGGTACTCTTCGCCGCCTTTAACAAAAAGTTTTTCATTGTTCCTGTAGTTGTGAGAAACACTGAACTCAATAAGTTCAGTATCAGAAATCGCATCTTTTTTAAACGGTTTAACGAATACCTCGGAAAAATTGCTGAAGAAAGTATTCAGCTGTTTCTTTTCTGCAGGGTTGAGTTTTACTTCTTTGGGGGTCGACTGTGCGGATACAATACTGGTGAACATAATCAGCGATAAAACGGATGCAGTAAAAATACTTCTTTTCATTGAAGGCTCCTCTGACTAGTAATTGTTTATATTATCAATATTTAAGTTTAATATAAACCAAAATATTTTTTTCTTTAAATTTATTACAATTCATCCTGGATCAGGATTTTGGAATTTTCATGATTAAGTAATAGTTTAATCTTAAAACGATTTACTATTTTTTTACAGTTACCATCGACCAGACGTTTCCAGAACCAGCAGCCGCGAAGGGACTCCCCGCAATCTCCGTTAATGCTCCGGTTGTACTATTGATGGAATAGGCTGAAACAGTATCATCATTATAGTTTGAAACATAAACAAACTTATCACCAGGATCTATACTTAACGAAATAGCGCCTTCCCCGGCGGGAACTGTATTGACATACGTTAAAGCGCCAGTACTGCTGTTAACAGAATAAGCATAAATATAACCTTGAGAGGTAAGCCCGCTGTCGGTAATATACATAAAACTGCCGGTAGAGTCAACTCCGACCCGCCCCCATGAACTTCCAGAACCTGAATAAGCAGTAGTTGCCGGAGTTCCCAACTCGCCAGACACTGAATCAATTGCGTATGTATTAATTGAACCGTTATTTTTAGCATAAGCAAACTTACCAGCCGGATCAACCGTTATTGAATGAGTACCGGAGAAAGTATATGTAGTTATTAAAGATAATCCGCCAGTGACAGGATTAATTGAAAAAGCATAAATTTTACCTGTCCAATCAGCAGAGGCATATGCAAATTTACCGGTCGGATCAATTGCCAGCGATTTCATATAGGTAAAATCACCTGTTGATGCTGTTTTATACTCACTTATGAATGTCAACGCTCCGAAAGAATCAACCGAATAAACCCGGATATAAGTATAACTATCTCCAGGATTCCCGGAGGCCCCATCTGCCATCATACAATTCACATAAACAAATTTTCCGTTTGGATGAACAGTTATAGTATCTGTAGCACGTTGAGTATACGTATATTCATTGATATAAGTCAGAGAACCATCACTATTTATTTTATAAACGGATAAAAAATTGTAATAATTACCATTCTCATCCCTGACAACGTAGAGAAACCTCCCTTCAGGATCTGCTGCAATATGGGAAGGCCAGACTCCGGTTGAATAATTATTGATTAAAGTTAAAACTCCACTAGCCTTGTCAATAGAATAGGCTGAGATGTTAGCAGCATTATAGTTTGCAACATAGGCAAATAATTTGTAATTCCTCCCATTGCCGGCATCCTGTATCATATCATCAAATCCCGATTCACATGAGGTAAACATAAGTGCCATTATTATAAATATAAACATCTTTTTAATTTTCAATTTAAACTCCTTCTTTACTCCCCATCTCCATATAAAAAGGGTGGAGTTAATATCTTACAACTCTACCAATATTCCGCAGCTTACAAATCCTTCGTAAAAATATTTCGCTCCTGCGCTCTCATATATCATTCCATAATCTCCACCGATTGAAAAAATAAAATTATCTGTACCTGCCGTTAATGAAAGTCCTGCAGCCGCTACCGGATCAATGATCGTCTTATCTGTTTCACCTTCAGTGCCTGTATATTTTACTTTTGAATATGATTCTCCCAACTTCGCAAACGGGAAGATTGAAAACCAATCGCCTAACCAGAGATGATACCCGGCATAAGCTGTCATTGCCATAAAATTCAGTGTATCTGTATTCATCTCCTCTTTATCGGTAAAAGTTATATAACTGAAGCTTATTCCTGTTTCAAAATTCTGAAACATAAAATTTCGAAGCCCGATGTTTACAGCTCCGCCGTAACCCGGGTCAAACATATCACCAAGTTCGCCTGTAAGAAAGAATGCAGCAGGGGCAACTGAAAGAACAAGCTGCATAGGCATCAGCACCCTGACTTTTTCCGATTCAGTATCGAGATCATCGACAGCTGCAATCTCTAGCTTGTAAACAGAAACATTATCAGGAACTATATATTCAGGAGTCTTTAATGTTGCAATTTTCCCCTTATCTTTTTGATCTTTGTTGTAAACATTATAACCTTTAACTTTACCGTCAGGATCTTTTACTTCACTCCATTTAACAGTTACCTTAGCGCCTTTCATCTCACGGATTATACCTGCAGGTTTTTCAGGAGGCACATTCTTTGTAGTAATCTTAAGTTCATTACTCGGTGAAGATTCGTAATTGGTACTGTCAACACTTGTCACTATTAAAAAATATTTTGTATTGCTTGAAAGATTTTTCAGGGTAATAGATTTACTGCCCGAACTGTCGATCAGTTCGTATTTATCTTTATCACTCTTCTTTATATAAACATTATATTTCTTTACAGCATCATAAGGAGGGAGCCATGTAAGAGTTACTCTATCCGTTCCGACTGTACCGTCAACCTGGAGCCCCGAAGGATTCTTCTCTGCCATAAAGAGAACATCGCTTCTCTTCAGAGTAAACTCTTCGGGACTATACAGTTCCATACGGAAAGTATAGCTCGCCCTGTCCTCATCAACCATGTATGCAACAATGCCTTTCCCGTCACGCTTCTGTATATATATCTTTCCCATTTTAAGTTCAGTATATAAAATACGCATTATATCACTGCGGGGAATCTGTTTTGTTTTTTTACCATCTGTGCGTATTGTAACAGAAGTTGCCCCGTCTGAAACTATCGTTCCGTCGACAATTGATCCGTCTTTTAAAAATACGGCTTCAGCCAAAAGAGGCATTTCTGAAACCGCAGTGAATATAATCAGCGCTGCAGCAGCTGTTATAGATTTCCGTATCATCGTGAATTTCATTATATCATCCTAAAAAAAATGTATCACTGCCGGCATGGCAGGGTGAACTAAATGACTATACTTCCCGGTAGAAAAAGACTTTAAAAATTACCTAAAAATATATTTGTTATTTTATAAATTTTAAATTGTTCATAAATAGATATTTTAGATTCTATTATCGCAGTACTTACGCCGTATGATTCTGCGGAGTTGCATGGAGGGTCACATGTTATATTTACAATCGTATCAATATTAATATTAATCAGTATTAAAAAAACTACTGTCACGACAGGCAAGTATTTCATCAAACTTCCTCTTTTAAAATCCGCATTGCTTTTTAAAATTTTTATTTATTTTCTGACTGATATACGGGCTTGCGGTCAATAGCATCAGCACCTTTAGAACGTTCGAAAACTATACCAGTTTTCGGAACTATGATACATCATCGGTACACCTGCCGACTCCAGTAACCGTATTAAAAAGTAACCCTGAATTTTAAACTAATTGCACCTGCCCGGTCGTCCAGATTTATAAATTTAGACGTATTAATATTTTTTATTCGCTGGACAGAAATATGCCTCATAGTAAATACAGAAGAGTAATATTTCAGGTAAGTAATAATTCGATGATTGAAAGTATATTAAAGTACAGTGAATTCACCTGCGGCATAACACTTTTTTTATTTGCCGCAATACAGATTATATATAAAAACAGGGATTTTATAAATTATAATCTCGCAGGACTTTACTTCTGCGTCTCTTATGTCATACTCACCTTATGGGCTTTTAAATCAGGGATGATTCTCAGCGTACCGTGGCTGCTGCATTCAGATATGGCTGCACCGTTTGCGATCGGGCCTTTTGCGTATTTCTATGTAAAAACAGTACTGGGAATCAGGACTAAGTCATACCTTAAATACGCACTCCATTTCATCCCCGCAATTATAGTACTTTGCGCCATTATTGCAAGCAACATTATTGACGGTTCACTGGCTCACTATTACCGGCAATTTTCGATGGAATATCCATCATATAACCTGACTCCATTAATCCGGAGTATCGATTTTATCTCCAATTTTTACATGATATTTTATTTTATTCTTATTGTAAAAAATGTTTACCAGCTCCTTAAAAACAAAAATCACAAATCCATCAGGGAACTGCAGATTTTATTTTACTATATGTTTTTAATTGTTCTATTCAATACCATGATGCTCATGGCGAGTGTTACGGGGAACAACGTGCTTAATATTACCGCAATCTACCTCCTCACTTTATCGGGAGTCTGGTATTTTATTTTCTCCTTCCGCTATCCGGAATTTGCACAAAAGGCAATCAAAGAAGCTAAAGTCATAAGATATGAGAACTCTATCTTAAATGGTATAGACGCCAAAATAGTTCTTGAACGTCTCGATGATCTGATGGAAGAGGAAAAAATATTTATTGATGAAGAACTGACCATGCAGAAACTAAGTGAACTTCTGATGATTACTCCTCACCAGTTTTCGAAGATACTCAACTCTAAAAGAAAAATGAATTTCAGAACTCTTGTGAACTCATACCGTATTAAAGAAGCGATGAAACAGATGGCGGATTATCCGGATAAAACCATTCTTGAAATAGCGCTTTCAAGCGGATTTAATTCAAAATCATCATTCAATGGAGTATTCATGAAAACAGCAGGCGTCACGCCGAGTGATTACAGAAAGAGCATAAAGAACCGGTAACAGTTTACTCCGCGCCGCAAGACACATAAATATCAGTGTATTTTTTACATTTACAATGAAGCTCCATTATTCGGGCTTTACGGAAGTTTTGCTTTCGTATTTCGGATTTCTGAAACCGAGATCGACCATCACTCCATATGTCAGGGCCAGGCGGAGATTCCCGAAAAAAGCGTCACTCCCTTTTATTTTAGTAAAATCGCTGTCAATTCTGTCTTTCCATAAATATTCAGTTTTTTTCAGAACATGCGATGTTGAAGGATTTTCATTGAATGCAGTAATTATCTCCTGCCGGAAGAGATCCATAAACTCACGGTGATCCTTAAACACAAAGTTAATATCATCAGCCCCGGAGATAATACCGAAGTGGCAGAACCCGATGAGCTCGGGATTCATGCTTCTGAGTTTGTCCATACTGCTGATATAATCTTTATAATTGAAGTTAGGCGGCATGGACGTAGGAGTGGAGAGCATTTTATCATTAGTATAAATTGTTCCAAGCGCTTCACCGGCGAATGTAAAAATTGTTCTGTCTCCAAGAATGACTGAAGGCGAACAGTGATCAGCAGTATGTCCCGGAGTATGCAGGAGCCTGACTCTTTCCCCTGCTGAAAATTCGACTGGAAGAAAATCATCAGGTTCAACGATAAAAAATGCTTCATCCGGCAGAAAATCCATTGTACCTACGAATTTACCGAATGTAGTCTTAGCACCGCGCAGATGGCCTGCTGAATTCTGAAGGTTTTCTTTTGTGATACGGTTAGTATAAATTTTAAAATCACTATTTATATCTTTCATCCGTTTCCAGAGTTCAGCAGATCCTCCGCCATGATCAAAATGGTAATGGCTCAATACAATCCCGGCTATGCTTTCAAGATCAACACCGCGGCTGGTAAGAGATTTAAACACGGTGTCGATATTATCCGATGTCCCTATATCCATGAGAAGAGATTTATTTCCGTCGCTGTAACAGTAGACACTGGTGATAGTTTCCATATTAAACTGCAGAGTATCGATGAGATAAACATTCTCAATCCTGCACTCTTTTCTTTCAAAAGCCATTAATCAACCTCACAAATTACCAAACAATCAAAACACTTAATGCAATGAAAGTAAAGTTTTTTATTACTAAATTTAATGGATACCACAGATAGGTGCAGATCAAAAAGGATTAACACAGGTTTAATTACAATTTATCAGACAGCATATTCACACCCAGGCTTCGACACGTTCAACACATCGTCGGGCGCAGCAGGTGTTAAAAAAATAATTCCGGATATTTTAAAATCAACGACTTTAACAGCATGCTCCGGAGGTTCCGTCACAGCCGCAATCCGGTTCTGTTCCACGGATCATTCCATTAATTACCGCAGTCGCACACCCGACACCGGCCTTGACAGAAATCGCGCCGAAGTCACAGTTCTTTTCACATGCACCGCACTCCATACATCTGTCTTTATCCGTTATCGTAACTTTTTTATCCTCAAGTTTAAACACCGCATGGGGACAGACTTCCATGCATCTTCCACACCCTGTACACTTATCCGGAAAAACCTGCAGTGTTGTAATATTTTTAAGATATGTCATAACATCCCCCAGTCAGAAATCTTGTAAAAAATCAGAAATATAAAAGATAATACCGCTCCCGATATATAAACGGGAAAAGCAATTTTAAGTTCTTTCTTCACGCCGGAGAGACTTGTATAAGTTGAAGCGCCGGTAAACTGAAGAGCAATGTATGACGAAAGAAGCGGAAAAAGAATCATCGCTGATATAATCAGAAATATATTGCAAGACACAAATGTTCCGGTAAAATACAGCACCCCTCCAAAAAGGACAATCCCGGCGACCCATCCTTTTAGAGCAAAAGCTCTGAACGGAATAAACGGAAGAAATACCGGTGTGAAAAACGCTCCTGCAAAAACCGCAAGCAAGCCCGCCGCGAGAAAGAAATACCCCTTCATAATCGAATCCCTGAATATAATCCCATCAGGAGTAAGCCCGAAAACCACTAGAACAACAAGAGCAAAGTAATGGAACTTAGCAAAAATCTGTCTTATCTCAATCGGTGTAAGAATCAGCCTGTCAATAATATCAAACCGTACCCTGCGCATTTCAGCATCACACTTATGGCCGTTTTCAACATACTTTCTCAAATCTTCCGCGCGCACAGGGCCGTACATGACACTGAATCCGCTCTTCCTTCTGACCTCGCCCGAATTAACTCCCGGAGCGCCGAGCTGCGGAAGAATAATTTTTCTGTGTAAAACATTTTCCGCGAGTTTTGTCCGGGAAATCCGGTTGAGCAGTTCGCCGGTACCGAAAGTTCCCTTCCCTGCAGCGCACCATACGTTTATACCTTTCGTATCAAGAACCATTATCCACGCATTCAGTCCGTTCAGTGATGATCTCACAGCGTCAAAACTCATCTTATAGTTTGCAGTGACAAAAACATCTGAATTTTCATCAGGCGCCCCTACTGCATAGAGGCCCGGTTTGACGGAAAAACTCATTCTGAATGTACTCATCCTTGCCTTTACAGTTTCCCATTTATCCCGTGATGAAAGTATCGTTGATACCACGGGCATATCTCCGGTTTTTGCCCTGATGTATCCCGTAACAAAAGGAGGCGCCGCTTCCCGGGCCGATAATGATTCCGCGACAGAGCATCCGCATGAAGGTTTCGCAGTGACAAGCGGAGAGAGTCTTTTATCCGGAGTATTTAAAGCCTGAAATTTCATATCATACCTTTTCAGCAATTACATTTAATATTTTCAATTTTAATTAATGAGAAAAATTCTCCAAAGATAACAGACATCTCCGCAATCCCCTCAACATTGAGGCAGTAACACGATCTGGGACCCTCAATTATTCCGGAGATAAGCCCTGCCGATTTCAGTTCTTTCAGGTGCTGGGAAACAGTGGACTGCGCAAGTGGAATCTCAAGAACAATCTCTCCGCAGATACAGCTGTTTTTCTCTGCAAGAATCCTCAAAATTTCAATTCGTGCCGGGTGAGAAATTGCTTTTGCAAAATCTGCGATTTTCTGAGAATTACTGCAGAATATTTCTTTTTTGTTGTTAGCCATAGTAAACGTATATCGTGAATATACGATAAAGTCAAGAAATTATTCTTACTATTTAAAAAATTTTTCTTACATTTGCAGAATCAATTTTCTAACCAGGAGCCCGGAGTTCTCTATCAGGATCTTGCCCTGCTCTGCTCTGGCAGCAAATTATTTTTGAGAGGCACAGTGCTTCGAGCTGTGGGGAAATATGGGATTACGGAGGCAATGCCCTCTTAATCCCATATTTCCCGCGCATGCAGAGCATTCGTACCCCTGAAAATAAATCGCTACCCTCTACACCGGCTTTTTTCATAAAATTAATTTATTGACACAATGAACACACATTCCTTTTTATAAGATTTTATAAGGATGACCAATGCACATTAGAGAAATAATAGAAAATCATAAATTTTCGTTCAGTTTTGAATTTTTCCCTCCTAAAACTGAAAAATCGTCAGAAACCCTTTTCGAAAATATAAGTGAACTGGTGAATTTAAAACCTGCATATGTAAGTGTCACTTATGGAGCCGGCGGTTCTACCCGCGACCTGACCCATAATCTTGTTGTAAAAATTCAGAATCAGACAAATCTTACTGTGGTTTCGCATCTTACATGTGTAGGATCAACCGCGGAGGAAATACATTCCATTCTTTCCCGATACCGTGACAACAAAATTGAAAATATAATGGCTCTCCGCGGAGATCCGCCTGCGGGATCAGAGCGCTTTATAAAAACCGAAGGTGGTTTTCAATACGCCTCTGAACTGGTCGAATATGTTAAAAAACATTTCCCCTCAATGGGAATAGGAGTTGCCGGATATCCCGAAGGTCATCCTGAAACTCCAAACAGAATTAAAGAGATGGACAATCTAAAGAGAAAAGTTGATGCGGGAGCTGATTATATATGTACCCAGCTGTTTTTTGATAATAACGATTTTTATGATTTCTGTGAGAGATGTGAAATAGCCGGTATCAGAATTCCTATCATTGCAGGTATTATGCCTGTTACATCAATCAAGGGGATGAACAGAATGGCAGAGCTTGCTCTTGGGACAAAAATCCCTGCAAAACTGCAAAGAGCAATCG
>Ga0209099_1003027_pt1 | contig 14059 bp, 12 predicted proteins | sample AD_JPNHW2_MetaG_FD_184430 | JGI IMG/M metagenome (GOLD analysis project Ga0209099, IMG submission 184430) | Active sludge microbial communities of municipal wastewater-treating anaerobic digesters from Japan - AD_JPNHW2_MetaG (SPAdes) (version 2) | ecosystem: Engineered > Bioreactor > Anaerobic...
CCGGCAACATCGCCTCCGGGAAAAGCGTGGTGAGGCAATACCTGGAAAACGCTGGCGCGCTGACCATTGACGCGGATTTGCTCGCCCAGGAAACGTACTTGCCCGGGAACCGCGCTTATCAGCCGATTCTGGATACCTTTGGGACTGACCTTTGCCTCTCTGACGGCCAAATAAACCGTGGTAGGCTCGGCAGGATTGTTTTCAGGGATCCGCGGGCGCTGGAAACGCTGGAAGGAATCATCTACCCCCTCCTGGGCGGGCAGCTCGAAAAAAACATCCGGGAATGCAAACTACCGCTCGTGGTGATTGAGGCGGTCAACCTTTTCGAATCTGACACGTCCCTGCTTTGTGACCGGGTTTGGGCAGTGATCGCGGATGACGAGGTACGCAAGGAAAGGTTGATGGATACACGTGGGCTTGAAGAAGCGGACGCCCTTCAGCGCATCGCGGCCCAACCGTCACAACAGGAAAAAATCAACCGCGCGGATTATGTCATCCATACCGATGTAAGCCATCAAAGCACCTATGACCAAACCGCCACAGGTCTCCTTGGTTTGGGCCTGGATTTGACTCAAACGGTTTTGGCAGGTGAAGGATTTGAGTATCGAACCCTGTTGCCCGCGGACTTTGCACAGGCCGCTGAAATCCTCTCCCGTCAGAGCGAGGAATGTTACCAAGCCGAGGATTTTTACCGCCTTTTGGGCATGCACACCATCCTCGCCGCGGTGAATGACCTGGAGCTCACCCATTTTGCCTTCTGGAAGATGGACCACCACCTGGCCATCCTGGAATCGGTCTGGCCAAGCGCTTGTGGTGATGTGGCCAGAACGGGCCTTGTGAACGCGGTGGAGCACTTCGCCTGGCTCCATGGCTGCCAGGTTTTTGTCGTACCAGAGTCTTACATGAAACCCGCCGAGGCTAAAAGCGCTGGTTTTCTGCCCGGAAGTGATGAAATTCCTGGTATCCACCCCCTGGCGCTGAATAATTTCCTTAGAAAGCACGGCCTGATGCCCGGAGAAGTTTTCCAAAGGCCTCTGCAATAGACTGTTTTTACCAAAAACGCCCGACCAAAGCGGTTATACTTAAATTTAAGGGTTAGGCTCCATGCAAGAATTGATTAATAACCTTATCTTTATACTGCAACGCTTCACCTGGTCGAGCGTGCTTGATGTCGTGCTGGTCACGATTATTTTCGCATTGGTACTGTACTTCCTGCGGGACACAGAAGCTCAAAACCTTATTCGTGGCATTTTCCTGGTTATCATCCTTATCACCCTGCTGACCACGGTGGTCAACCTGCCTGCCTTCACCTGGATGGTGAACACCTTTACGCCCGCGTTAATCCTGGTCATCCCGGTCATTTTCGCGCCGGAGATTCGCCGCGCGTTGGAACGTGTGGGACGCCTTGGAAGCATTGACTTGTTCACCCGCCGAAAAGGCGGCAAAAGCACCGACCAGCTGGAGATGACCCTCCAGGCCATCGTCAAGGCAGCGGTTCAGCTCTCGGAACGCCGGCATGGCGCGCTAATTGTCTTGCGCAGGCAGCAATACCTGGACCAATACTACAAAAATGGGGTCATGCTGAATGCCGAAGTCACCCCTCAGCTATTGATGCAAATCTTTTACCCGAACTCCCCCCTGCATGATGGCGCGGTAATTATTGACAACAACCGCATCAAGGCTGCCTCCTGCGTGATGCCTCTTTCGAGCTCAGGGGTATTGAACAGCTCGGTGGAACGGTCTGTGGGTTTACGCCACCGGGCCGCCCTTGGGATTAGCGAGGTCAGCGATGCCATCGCGGTGGTGGTTTCAGAGGAAACCGGCACAATTTCCATCGCGCACCGTGGCCGGCTCATCCGCCGGCTGGACGCTGAGCGTTTGGCCAACAGCATGCGAGCCTTCCTCACAAGCAACGAATTGCTCAATACGGAAAAAGCCAAAGGCAGGCTGCGAAACTTGTTCACCAAAAAACGCAAAAAGACGGAGGAGGAGCAGGAATGAAATCCCTTCGCTCAATTATCCGTTTTATCCCCACGCTCCTGACCGCTTTGTTGCTCGCGATGGTGGTTTGGGTTTCGGCCGTTACCTCCACGGATCCGAATGAAGAGATTACATACATCAACCCTGTGCCGGTGACCATCCTGGGCCAGAACCCGGACCTGCTTCTCACCAGCGATACCCCCAGCGCGGTCACGATCAGGATTAAGGCCCCGCGCTCCATCCACGCCCAGCTGTCCAGCAATGCCAACCTCATTCACGCGTCGATCAACCTGTCGGGGCTCTCCGCTGGGACTTACAAACTGACCCCAAAAGTTACTGTAGATATCGGCCCAACCCAGGTCACCAGCTTTACACCGGCGGTGCTGGAATATACGCTGGAACAAATGGTCTCCAAGTCCGTGGATGTGACCCTCCGCCTGACCGGCAACCTGCCAATCAGCTTCGAAGTCGGGGAGGCCAGCATCGCTAACAAAACCGTCCAGGTGACCGGCCCCGAATCCAAGGTGAACCTGGTGACGCAGGTTGTTGCAGGGGTGGACCTGACCAACATGACCACCAGCATCTCCCGGACGGTGGAACTCAGTGCCCTGGATTCAAGAGGAACCAAGGTCACCGGTGTGGACCTGACTCCCTCACAGGTGTCGGTGGATGTTCCCATCAAGCAACTGGGCGGGTACCGCAATGTGTTCGTCAAAATTGTCACCACGGGCTCCATTGCGCGGGGGTTCTACCTAACCGGCCTGGTCGCCTTGCCCCCCAATATCACCATCTACGCCAGCAACCCGGAAATCGCTAAAAATATGCCATCCTTTGTCGAGACCGCGCCCATCAATTTGAACGGGGCGGAGCTGAGTTTTGAGACCATCGCGGACCTCAACCTGCCAGAGGGGATTACAGTGGTGGGTGAATCTAATGTCATCATCCAGGTAGGGATTGCCCCCATTGAAAGTTCTCTGCTGCTCGTGGATGTACCCTTGGAAGTGATTAATCTCACCGGCGGTCTCAAGGTCACCCTTTCACCGGATAAGGTGGATGTGTACGTCTCCGGTCCGCTTTATCTTTTGGACCAGCTCACCAAGGCCAATATCAAGGCGACCCTGGACCTGGCCCAGATGACTGCGGGGAATTACCAGCTCACGCCCGCCATTACGTTTGAGAATCCGGATCTTCGCCTTGATACAATTCTCCCTGGAACCATTGAAGTGGTCATATCCCGGTAGCAAGTAAGGAAATGTGAATTAGCTTATGAAAAAACCTGTAATCGCGCTTGTGGGCAGACCAAATGTCGGCAAGAGTACTTTGTTTAATCGCCTGGTTGGGGAGCGGCTCGCCATTATCGACGATGTTCCCGGCACCACGCGTGACCGCCTGATTGCTGAAGGCGACTGGGCCGGCCATGATTTTTTCGTGGTGGACACTGGGGGGATTGACCCGAGCAAACAGCGCACGCAAAAACCCCTCTCGATTGGTTCCGCGGAATTTGTGGATGATATCCGCGCCCAGGCGGAAGTGGCCATGGAAGAAGCCAATGTGATTATCCTGGTGGTGGATGCCCAGGCTGGCATCACCCAGGCCGACCGTGAAGTGGTGGACATCTTGCGTCAGCGCCAGCGCGGAACTGACCCGGCCAACCAGCCGGCCATAGTCTTGGCCGCCAACAAGGCCGATAGCGACACCTACCGGTTGAACGCGCTGGATTTTTACACGCTCGGTCTTGGGGAACCTTTCCCCATTTCTGCCATCCATGGCACCGGCACTGGCGACCTGTTGGACGCTGTGGTGGCTCACTTTCCCCCGCCACAGGACGAGACAGCCGATACCAACACCATCAAAGTTGCCATCGTTGGCAAACCCAACGCGGGGAAAAGCAGCCTGCTCAACAAGCTGGTCGGCAGGCAACGTTCCATCGTGAGCAATATCCCAGGCACCACGCGCGACGCGATTGACACCGATATATCCCTCGATGGGCAGGATTACACGCTTATCGACACCGCGGGTATCCGCAAGCGTGGCTCCGTCATCCCCGGCGTGGAAAAATATTCCGTCCTGCGCGCCATGCAGGCCATCGAGCGCTGCGACGTCGCGCTTTTGGTGATTGACGCGGTGACGGGCATTACCGCGCAGGATACCCACATTGCTGGCTACATTAACCAGGCCTGGAAGAGCGTCATCCTGGTCGTCAACAAATGGGACCTTGTTGAGAAAGACACCAACACCACGGTCGAGTTTGAAACGCGTATCCGGGAATCGCTCAACTTTCTGCCCTATGTTCCAGTCATGTTCATCTCCGCCGCTACGGGTCAGCGCACCAACCTGGTACTGCCGATGGTCAAACGGGTCCAGGCCGAACGCCTGGCCAAATTGCCCACCGCCCACCTGAACCGCATCCTGGTCAGCGCTCAGGATTTGCACCAGGCTCCCTCTGGTTCCGGCAAACTCTTCCGGATTTATTATGGCACCCAGGTGCGTACGGAACCCCCAACATTTCTGCTCTATTGTAATGACCCCAGCCTGAGTCATTTTACCTATCTGCGTTTTCTTGAAAATCAAATCCGCAAGGAGTATCCTTTTATTGGCACCCCCATCCGCCTGATCCTGAAACAGCGCGAACGCGAAGAACGGGATGAACGCTAAGGTTGGAAGCTGATATAATGCGGTTTATCCCGCGGGGATAAAAAAGTTAGGACATCAAGTGGATAATTTAACTTCTTCGACTGAACCGGAAAATAATCCTGAGACACCCTCAGGCAAAAACACATCTTCCCTTGGTTTTTGGCGCGACCTGTTTGAGACCATTCTTATGGCCGTGCTTTTGTTCCTGGTTCTAAACACCGTCACCTCGCGCGTCCGCGTTTACAACATCAGCATGGAACCCACACTGAAACAGGGTTATTTGCTGGTTGTCAACAAGCTGGCCTACCGCTTCGGGGATCCCAAGCATGGTGATGTGATTGTCTTCCATTTCCAGGGTGACACCAGCGAAGATTACATCAAACGCGTCATTGGCCTACCCGGCGACCAGGTGGAAGTGAGCCAGGGGGTGGTCAAAGTCAATGGCGTTCCCCTGACCGAACCTTACCTGAACGAGCTGCCGAGCTACGCCAACATCTGGACCGTACCAGAAGGCAAATTATTTGTCCTGGGTGATAACCGTAATTATTCATCCGATTCCCACGAATGGGGCTTTGTGGATGAGAGCTGGGTGGTGGGCAAGGCCGTCGTGATTTATTGGCCGCTGGACCAAATCCGCCTCCTGACCGGCCCTGACCTGGTGAAGGCCGCCTCTGTTTCCAGCCAATAGCATCCATCGGAACGAGTCCGCTTTTACACTGTCAGCCTGCTTTGCCAGGTTGTAGAAGCCTCAATATTACGGGTATAATAATCATAAATGAAATCATCTCTTCCAGCTAATCCAGAGACCTGCCCGCGCTGTTACGTTGGTCGCATTCAACAGAAAGGCACTCTGCTTTCGACCATCGTGAATGGGGAATTGCTTTCAATCCCCAATTTCCCTACGTGGGTTTGTGACATGTGCCACATTTCAATGTACGACCCCGCGGCCATTGCTCAATTGCGCGCCCTGCTCGTCCCATTGGGCACGCCCTCCCGGCAGTCAAAACAACGCAAGCCCAAGCTTGTCAACACCCAGCAGGAAAACAAGGTTTCCCAAAATCCTGCCAAAACCAACCCCCTCTAAAAATTCAAAACTCAATTTATGGGCAAGTGTCAGATTTTTGTCTGATATTGCCTTTTTCGTTGACTTCAATTTGTTGAAGTGCTATCATATATTAACACTTAGAAATTATTTTCATTTATTCTGTACATTAAAAACGGAGAGTTTGTTTATGGATGCAGTGTTATTATCCCGCATTATTGGTTTGGTTGTCTTTGGCATTATTGGAATTTTTTCCGGCATACCCATCCACAATTTCTTGTTAACCTTTTGGTCCACTTACCCGCTTTCCAACGGGGTCACAATGGCTATTGTTATTGTGATTCTCGCGGCATTGGGTTTTTTAATCACGCCCTGGATTACCATCAAGCCGCTTCAGGCGCTAAAAAAAGCGTTTCGCCATTCCGCGCCGCAGGTGCTGATTAGCGGTTTGGTGGGCCTCATTGTTGGCTTGATCATTGCTGCCATCATCGCTTTCCCGCTTTCCTTGCTTCCCTCTCCGATGGGTAGCCTTTTACCCGTATTGGGTCTTTTCCTGTTCGGTTACCTCGGCGTTTTCCTATTCACAACCAGGAACCAGGATTTCACCAATCTCTTCAAAAGTGTTTCCAACAGGACGCCTGCGCGTGGCAAGAATGCCCCGTCGGATTCTGAACGCCGCATTTTGGTGGACACAAGCGCCATCATCGACGGAAGAATCGCGGATATTGCCAAAACCGGCTTTTTGGGGGGAACGCTCATCGTCCCTCGCTTTGTTTTGAATGAACTGCAATATGTTTCGGACTCCGCAGATAGCCTCCGGCGTCAGCGCGGTAGGCGTGGCATGGATGTGCTTTCAGAGCTCCAACAAAACGCGGACATACCGGTAAGCATCTCTGATATGGACGTGGATGGCGTGCGGGAAGTGGATGATCGGCTGGTTATCCTTGCCCGCCAGATGAATTGTCCAATCCTGACCAATGATTACAATCTCAACCGCATCGCGGAGCTCCAGGGTGTCAAAATCCTCAATATCAACGACCTGGCAAACGCGGTCAAGGTCATCCTCCTCCCTGGTGAAACTTTCTCCATCCGTGTCATCCAGGAAGGCAAGGAATACAACCAGGGCGTAGGCTATTTGGACGACGGTACCATGGTCGTCATCGAAAACGGTCAGCGCTACCTCGAAAAAGAGATTCCGGTCACAGTGACAAAAATTCTCCAAACATCCGCTGGCCGTATGATTTTTGCCAAGCCGGAATAGCAGGCTGGAAAGCAGGTCCACATGGGTCTAAAAATATACAACACGTTGACGCGCACGAAGGAAGATTTTGTGACGCTTGAACCGGGCAAGGTGCGCATGTACGTTTGCGGACCGACCGTGTATGACAAGGCCCACATTGGTCACGCGATGTCGGCGCTCGTCTTTGATGTTGTCAGGCGCTACTTGGAGTACCGTGGGTACGAGGTTCGTTACGTCATGAACTTCACCGACGTGGACGACAAGATTATCGACAAAGCCAACAAGATTGGAGCTAACCCCTATCAGCTCGCACAGGGCTATATCGATGACTACAAGCGCAACCTCGCCAGCCTGAATATCAAGCCTGCGACGCTCAATCCGCGCGCGACTGAGGAGATGGACCAGATTATCGCGATGATTCAACGCCTGATAGACCAGGGTGCCGCGTATGAGACCGCCGGTGACGTCTATTATCGCGTCTCGAAAGACGAAGACTACGGCAAGCTCTCGGGCCGCCGGCTGGAAACAATGAACGCCGGGGCGCGGATAGAAGTGGATGACCGCAAGGAACATCCGATGGACTTCGCGCTTTGGAAATCCGCCAAGCCCGGTGAACCCGCCTGGGACAGCCCCTGGGGAAAGGGACGTCCCGGCTGGCACATTGAGTGCTCAGCGATGAACATGCGTCATCTTGGCGAGCAAATCGACATCCATGGCGGGGGGAACGACCTCATTTTTCCGCACCATGAAAACGAAATTGCTCAAACAGAAACGCTCACCCATATGCAATTCGCGCGCTATTGGATGCACAACGGCATGCTCAGCCTCAAATCCGAAAAGATGTCAAAATCGTTGGGTAACATGATTAGCATCGACGATTTCCTTGCCGCTCACCCGGGTGATGTCATGCGCCTGTTGGTGCTCAATGGGTCCTATCGCACGCCGCTGACCTATAATGAGGAAATCGTGGAACAAACTGAACAGGGCTACAGAAGGCTGCTGACAGCCAAAAAAAGCGCCAATCCCGGGGCGGCAGGTCTCCAGCCGACCCAAGCCCTCGCTGTGGAAGAAAACACCCAAAAAGCCCGCGCGCTCTTCGTCGAAAGCATGGATGATGATTTCAATACCTCGGCTGCTGTTGCGGTTTTGTTCGAACTTGTCCGGGTCATTAATCAGGCGCGGGATGATGGGGCCACACAAGCCCAGCTGCAGCCCACCCAGGACGTGTTCAACGAACTGGCCAGCGTGCTTGGCCTCGAGCTCCAAAGTGAAGCGCGGGGGACCTCCAACGCGGACCCCTTCATTGATTTGCTGGTCGGGTTACGCGCTAAATTACGCGCCGAGCGGAATTGGGCTCTCTCCGACGAGCTTCGGGATGAACTGAAATTGTTGGGTGTGGTGCTTGAGGATGGTAAGGACGGCACCACCTGGAGCTGGGGGTAAGCTTGCGGGAATGGATTACCGGTCGCAACCCGGTGTACGAGTCACTCAAGGCTGATCGCCGGCATTTCTTCCGGCTCATGCTGGCTCGCGGTTCCCGCCTGGATGCCCGGCTGCCCGAGATTTTGACCTTTGCCCAAAAACGTGGCCTGCCCGTGGCTGAAGTCTCCCGGGAACAACTGGATAGCCTCTCCACCCATCACCAGGGCGTGGCCCTTGAGGCCAGTGAGTATCCTTACGCCGCCCTGGAGGATTTGATTGCCTTTAGCAAGACAAAATCTGAACCGCCCTTTTTCCTGTTGCTGGATATCATCCAGGATCCTCAAAACCTGGGCACCCTGTTGCGCACTGCTGAAATCATGGGTGTGCATGGCGTGGTCATCCCCTCCAACCAGGCCGCCCAAATCACCCCCACGGTGGTGCATGCCTCCTCCGGCGCGGTGGAATACCTGCGCGTGGCTCAATACAACCTCGCCCAGGCGATAGAACGCTTCAAAGAACTGGACGTGTGGGTGTATGGCTTGGATGAAGATGCCCGCTCAAGGGTTCCCGCGCAACTTCGCTGGGAGGGTGCCCTCGCGCTGGTGGTTGGCAACGAGGGGACAGGCTTGCGGGAGCTTGTTCGCAAAAAATGCGATGAATTGGTGCGCCTGCCGATGGTTGGCCAAATTGACTCACTAAACGCCGCGGTGGCCGGATCGATTGCCATCTATCTTGCCCGCCAGGCCAGGCTCAGCGCGCAATCGCCCAAGCCAGGGCGTTAACGTACCGTTCTTCCCCTTTAACACAAAAGGCTGATTACCAAAACAGGGTGATAACCCACAATCCAATCATGAGAGCGCAGAGCAGCAGGCGCACAATCGCTGCGGAGCCTGCTCCCAGCGCCATGGCCTTGGTGGACTCCCAGGCTTTTTGCTTGTCGTTCGCGTTGCGCTTTAATTCCAGTAAGAACAAAACCCCCAGGGCAAGCGCCAGGCCACCAATTGGAGTGAACAATATCCCGCCAATGATCATTGCCAAAATGGAAACACCAATCTCCCACCAGGGTGCCCCCTTTTCGCGTGCCCGGCCGGCCATGAAGACGTTATCCAGCCACGAGCCGATCAGCATGATGAGCGTGTTCACCACAAAAATCCCGATGGTCAGCCCGCGCTGCCACGGTTCAGCGGATTGATTGAACCTCGTGAAAAGCATCCAAACCAGTTGGCCAATCCACGCCACGGTGAGCCCTGGAAAGAAAACCAGGAATAACCCAAAGAAGCCAACCAGGTTAATCAGGATTGAGATGACCAGCACAACAATCCCGACCCAGGCGGGTAGGTTCATTTCTGGATGACTTCCAGACCACCCATAAAGGGTTTCAGCACCTCAGGGACGACAATGCTGCCGTCAGCCTGTTGGTAGTTCTCCATCACCGCAATGAGCGTGCGCGGCAGCCCAAGGCCGGAACCATTGAGCGTGTTGACAAAGCGAGCCTGGCCACCATCCGCGGGACGGTACTTGATATTCGCGCGCCTGGCCTGGAATTGCCCAATATTGGAAATGGATGAGACTTCCAGCCATTCCTTGCAGCCCGGCGCCCAGACCTCAATGTCGTACGTCTTGTGCGAGCCGAAGCTCAGGTCTCCGGTGCATTGCAGCAGGATGCGGTAGGTGAGCCCCAATTCCCGGCAGGTTGCCTCCGCGTCCGCGACCATGTTGTCCAGCTCCTGGCTGGCGTTTTCGGGCGCGCAATACTTGTACATTTCCACCTTGTCAAACTGGTGACCACGCTTGATGCCGCGCACATCCTTGCCCGCCGACATTTTCTCCCGCCGGAAGCAGGCTGTGTAAGCCGTGTAATTTATCGGTAATTGCTGCTCGTTTACCACCTCGCCCATCAGCATGCCGGTGAGTGGCACTTCCGCGGTGGGCACCATCCAGTAGTCCTCAACCGCGTCATGGTACAGGTTATCGGCAAATTTTGGCAGTTGGCCGGAAGCAAACATCACCTCCTGGTGAACCATCCAGGGCGGGTATATTTCGCGGTACCCTTGCCGGATGTGTAAATCCACCATCCAGAAGATAAGCGCGCGCTGCAGCCGGGCGCCAGCGCCCTCCAGCACGTAAAAACGCGTTCCCGAAAGCTTGACGCCGGCTTCAAAATTGAGGATGCCCAGTTCTGGCCCTAGTTCCCAATGCGGTTTGGGTTCAAAATCGAACTGTTTTTGCTCGCCGATGACCCGCACTACCACGTTCTCTTTGTCGTCCTTGCCAAAAGGCACATCGGAGTCCGGGATGTTGGGAATCCCCGCGACGGTCATGCGTAAGTCGTTCTCCACCTGTTTGAGTTGCTCGTCCAGCACGGCAATTTCATCACCAAGCTCACGCATTGCAGTAATCTTGCTTTCGCGGTCTTCTGCGGTTTTCATCCGGCCAATTTCCTTGCTGACCGCGTTGCGTTCCGACTTCCTGGATTCCACGTCGAGGATTAATGCCCGTCGTTTCTCATCCAATTCAAGAACCGAATCGACCACGTCCGAGTCCATTTGGCGCTTTGCCAGGGCTTCGCGAATTATTTCGGGTTGTTCCCGTATCAGCTTGATGTCGAGCATATGTACCTCACCATATTTTATTCTGCCAGGCCGGAAAACCAGCCGTCCCTTTATTCTACCAATCCTGAGGCATGCCTGCCAGTGTCAGCGGCAAAACCACCCTTTCAGTCTCGCAAATTGCCGCCAGGAATAATACAGATATAATATGACCCATGAAAAAGACCCTCAGGCTGCTGACGCTTTCCATTTTCGTATGCGTCGCTTTTGCTAGCATCTTGCGGCCGGTAGCCGCCGCGCCCAATGCCGTTGGGCTCTCGCAGGAATCCAACCCCAACTATGGTGTCATCACCTCCACGCCCAACGCAGATGGGTCCATCATCCATATTGTGAAAGAGGGCGAAAGTTGCTGGACCATCGCCATGGCCTATGGCCTCACCTGTTCAGAAATCCAGGTCAATAGCGGTAACAGCGCCCAGGCCGAGGAAGTCTATGTTGGCACCACCCTGGTTATCCGCCGGCCTTTCACCCCGACGCCCACCAACAACCACACCCCAACCCCAACGCGCATCACCCCCATGGCAACCGTCAACCGTCCGACCTTCACGCCGATGCCGTCCTTCAGTCCCTTCCCGACGGCTACCGCCACCCCACCGCTGCCTTTGACCCAGCGCGTGTTTGGCAACAGTCAGAAAGTGGGCTTGGGGATGGCCGCGCTTAGCCTGGTCGGATTGGTTCTGCTGGTCATTTTCGGCTTCCTGAAAAAAGAAAAATAGTCACTTCCGCGTGAATGTGACCAAAAAATCACCCGCTCCCTGGAGGCGAAACGGGAGAAAAACCTCTTTCCGTGGTCTGAAAACGCGAATGGCATATTGACAGAGAAAATCGTTTACGGTTAGAATACTTTTGAAGGATGTGAATATATGTTTCTAGCGATGTCATTGATTTTCCATCACGCCGAACAAGTCGCCACCACAGGCAGTTTCGTCGTCGATGGCCGGATTGCGCCTATTGGCTGAACCTTTCTTAGGATTTGCTTTCAACCACGGGCGTAAGCAAGCTCGTGGTTTTTTGTTTCCTGTTGATCAGGTAAGGTTGTGAAGAACAGAGGAAGTGATGGTTTATACCATCCAGAGGTAAAAATGGAAAAGAATGAAATTTTAAACAAACGAATAATTGATTTACCAGACGCTCCCAAGGTGCCAGGGTTGATCTATCGCCACTTTCAGGGCGAGGCGGATTATCCTGGAATGTCGGCTATTGTGATGGCCATTTGTGAAGCGGGGTTGATGGAAGGTTCTTTCACGGCGGAAGATATGGCTAACGAATACCGCCACCTCACCAATTGCGACCTTTCCAAAGACCTGATTATCGCTGAATTGGACGGCTCAATCATCGCTTATGGTCGTGCCTGGTGGGCTCAGGAAAAGACAGGCAAAGCTTATTACATGCTCCTGGATGTCTTACCGGAGAAAATGGACCTGAAGATTGCCGCTCCCATGCTGCGTTGGATGGAAAGCCGCGCCCAGGATTCCGCCACGGCAATGCCCGCCGATTATGCCGGTGATCTGTTGGATGTCGTGGACCAAAAGGACACCGCCAAAATAACCATGCTCAAGGAATTTGGTTATCAACCAGTTCGGTATTACTTTGCGATGGAAAGGGATCTGGAAAACATTCCTGATATCCCGCTTCCGGAGGGTATCGTGGCACGCCCGGCAATGCCCAGCCAATATCACGAGGTTTGGGACAAAGCCGAGGAGGCCTTTAGTGAACATTGGGGATTCACCGAGCCCACGGAAGAAAATTACCAGGGGTGGAAGGAAAGCCGTTGGTTCCAACCGTTCTTATGGCAAATTGCCTGGGATGGCAACCTGATGGTGGGCCAGGTTCAAAACTATGTGGATATGGTGGAAAATGAACGCGAAAAACGCTTGCGTGGGTACACGGAAGGCATCAGCACGCTCAAAGGTTACCGCGGGCGTGGCATCGCCAGCGCCCTTATCGCCCGTTCACTGAAAATGATGAAAGCGCTCAACCTGGATGAAGTCGCCCTGTCCGTCGACTCGTCCAATGCCACGGGTGCACTGCGTTTATATGAGGCGCTTGGCTATCGCACTTACCGCAAGATGGTTGAGTACCGTAAACCGCTTTTATTGAACGACTAACCAATAAGGTATCGGAGAATATTTATGGAAACAGGTCATGTTGAGAATACTGACACCCCACTTGTTTTTTCGCTGCCAGGGGTTAACTTCCGCCATTTTGCTGGGGAAAGCGATTTTCCCGGGATGGTGGCCATCCTGGCAGCCCGCTTTCAAGCGGGGAAGGCTGAGCGTCTCTCGACCCTCGAGGACATCAGGAATCAGTTCGCCAACCTGGCGAACTGTGACCCCGCGCGCGACTATCTCTTCGCGGAGTCTGATGGGAAAATGGTTGGGTACGCGTCTGTTACCTGGGAGCTGGAAGAAGACACCCAGGACCGTGTGTTTTTCCTAACTGTAAACGTTTTTCCGGATTGGGAGGACAAAGGCCTCGATGGCATCCTGCTGGACTGGGCGTGTGCACATGCCCGGGAAATCATTGCTGAATCGCCAAGGCCGGAACAGGATAAGATGGATTTCTTCACCATGCTGTCCGACCAACACCAGGTCGCCCTGCTGGAATTAACTGGCTTCTCACCCGTCCGCTACTTCTTCCGAATGCGGCGCGACCTGGACACCTTACCCAACGATCCGCTTCCAAAGGGAATTGAGCTCCTCCCTATAACCCCCAGGGACTATCGCGCGCTTTGGGATGCCTCGGTGGAGGCTTTCAAGGATGAATGGGGCGCGGTTGTTCCCCGGGAAAGCTGGTACGAGGAATGGCTGGGCCATCGCTACTTCCAACCGCTCATTTGGCAAATTGCCTGGCACCAGGGGAAAATCGTCGGGATGGTGCTGAACTATGTTGACCAACTGGAAAATGAAGCTTACAACCGATCCCGGGGCTACACTGAAAGCATTTGTGTGCTGAGGGAATGGCGTGGCAAGGGCGTCGCGAGTGCGCTTATTTGTCGTTCGTTGCAGATGCTTAAGGCCATGAACATGACCGAGGCAGCCCTGACCGTGGACACCGAAAATCCATCCGGGGCGCGTGGGCTTTACGAAAGGCTCGGCTTCCAACCCTACAGGACATTGGCGGCATATCGTA
>Ga0209099_1003028_pt1 | contig 14058 bp, 19 predicted proteins | sample AD_JPNHW2_MetaG_FD_184430 | JGI IMG/M metagenome (GOLD analysis project Ga0209099, IMG submission 184430) | Active sludge microbial communities of municipal wastewater-treating anaerobic digesters from Japan - AD_JPNHW2_MetaG (SPAdes) (version 2) | ecosystem: Engineered > Bioreactor > Anaerobic...
TATGCTTTGCTAGATGATGATTCTTAAGCATGCCTAAAATATTCAAGTTCTCAAATACAATTAGATCAGCGGAATCTACCAGTTTTCTTGATACTTGATGTAGAAACTCATCCCTGTGGTTCTGCACATCTTGACTGATCTTAGCGACCTTCGCCTTGGCTTTCCGTCTATTTGCCGATCCCTTCTTCTTTCTGGATAGGTTCCTTTGGGCTACGGCTAACTTAGCCTGTGATTGGACATAGTACCGAGGGTATTCTATTGTGTCACCTGTTGACAAGGCTACAAGGCTCTTCAAGCCAACATCGACACCAATAGCAACCTTAACCTCAACTATAGGAATGTCTTCGATTTCGGTTACCAGGGTGGCATACCAATGACCCAAATGGTCTTTCTTGATAGTGCAAGTCTTAATTTTGCCTTCAACTTCCCGGTGCTTGAAGATCCTGATAGATCCTATCTTGGACAGAACCAACTTAGATCCTTCAATCTTGAATCCAACTTGTGGGTAGGTGAAAGACTTATACCAGCCTTCGCCCTTGAATCTTGGGTAGCCAGGCTTATCTCCAGCCTTAACCCTTCTGAAAAATGCTTTGAAGGCTTTGTCTACTCTCTTCAGAACATCCTGAGAGACCTGGGAAAAGACTCCCTGCCATTTTCCTTCCTTCTTTTCAAGGGTTAATGTGGCTGCTTGATCTTCGTAGGATCGGCTGATGCCTTCCAACTCATAGCAATTCTTCCGATCGGCAAGGGCGGTATTATAGAGATGCCTGCAAGTTTCAAGAGTAACATCTAACATGGCTTGCTGTTGCTTGTTAGGATACATCCTGAATTTATAGGCTGTCTTCATACCGCACCTTCTAGACAAAACCTTAATATGGGGCGTAAGCATATATATCTTTTGGTGACTGGGAACCGCTACCTTCTAGACAATCGTAGCCTATTTTCCAGTCACCAACTATTCACAGTGGGGTCGATTCATCCCAGGGCTAAAGCACCTGGGTTTTCTCTCCCCCTACACCCCTTCATCATAAAACGACACATGTATCACCGAAAAAAGGGATTATTTCTTTAACGTAAGAGTCAGTTCCTCATCATCATCTTCTACGACCTTGGGTTTCTTGGCAGACTTCTTGGGAGTTTTAGCAGGCTTCTTCATTGCCTTCTGTATGCGTTCATAGGCCGCATCCTGCTCAGCTCTCACTTTCAGGATCTTGTCATAGGCACTGGTTATGGCAACATCGGGCTTGGACATGCTGAACCTGAGATGACGGCCATCATTGTCGGTTTTAACAAAATCCCGAATGCTTTTGATCCCACGGCTTACGTCCGGCTGCCTCATGTCTGCAGAAAGCTCTAGCTCTCTGGATGTTGCAGGGCCAACCAGACATAAATATGTCATAACTTTAGCTGTCTTGGTATCCACGCCGAGAAGCTTGAGATCCTCTGTGAACTGGTTTTCCTTATCGGTCAATACCGATATTATCTTATCTTGCATGTCTTCATCACCAATATCGTATTTAAGATATGACTCACGTATCAACATAAAAACCTTTTGGTTAAGAACATCGAAAGCTTTAAATTCAACGTGTACGTAGTACGATTATGCCTCCAAAGTTGGAAGACCCAGATAACGTCAGAGATGCCGTTACTATACGAATCAAGCGAGGAAAGCTCAATAAAATAAACAGATATTGTAAGAACACAAACACACCCAGATCGGAGCTTCTTGCTGGTTTTATAGATGATCGGGTAGCAGAGCTTAAAATCTGAAGAGTGGTTTTATGGATTATAACAATATTCCAGATACGCTACGCGCTCTACGTCAGTTTTGCGTGCGCGTAGAAAAACAGCCATTTGTCAAAGGAAAAAAAGGCTTTGTATCACGCGGTTGGTCAAAGAATAAGGGCAATTGGCTGACATTCGAGGAAGGACTGGCTGCCCTCGAAAAGCAAGAAGTAGTCATGTTCCAAGACAAACCCAGAAAGGTCGAGGCACTTGGTTTCCTCATGAATAGAGAATCTGGTCAACCCCGGCCAGTGCTCATCGGAGGAGATCTGGACTGCTGCAGAGATCCGGAAACGGGTGAGCTGAGTCCATGGTCAGAAGATTTTATCATGAAGGTGCTACCGTTTTATACCGAAATCAGTCCCTCTAAATGCGGTATAAGATTTTTCGTCATGGGCAGCATCGGTAGAGACAAGCTGACCGGCGAAGGCCCCCAAGGGGATATGTCGGACGAAACCCGACAACGTATCTTCAACGTAAAACCAACAGCATTGGCCAAATTCAATAAAGGAGAAGCGACATTTAACGCTTTCGAACTTTATGAATCTGGGCGACACCTATCGCTTACAGGTGATAAAATTGCTGATATGTGTTTCCCCGTTGAGGATCGAACTGCATCACTGGTCAAGACCGTTGCCGATTGGATGTTGAAAGAAAGACCATCTGAGGAAAATAAAAACAATCCTGGCAATGAATCAAGTCTTCCGCCAATTCATATTCTTGATGTTATAAATACCAATGATTTTGTCTCTTCTGGCGGCCAGCTCCTCGGACCTCACCCAACTCTCGGGAGTTCGACTGGAAAAAACCTGGTAGTTAACCCAACGCTAAACGTTTACTGCTATATGCATAATGGCATAAATGCAGGCGGCGACGCATGGGTCTGGTTGGCCTGTGAGTGCGGGGCGGTGCCCTGGGAGAAGGCCAAGACCGGGGTCCTGAAAGATAGGGCTACTCTGGAAAAGACACTGCAGTATGCCGTTTCGAAGGGACTAATCAGCGAAGCAGAAGCTAAAGTAGACCTCAATAGCGCTGTTAAAAAGGTTAATCTCGATAGTCGTTTCTGGGAAATCGGAATGTATGAACCCAATGGAACGTTGGTTAGGATTGAACCTAGTAAAAAAGATGCAACTAAAAAGACCGCAGTGTGGATCTCTGATTGCGTTCTGTGGATTGATACTGAACTGAAAAATGAAGAAGATACTGAGTACATCTTCCGGGGAGTAGGCGCGAGAGATGGCCGAGAGGTCGAGTTCGAGCTGCCTGCGGTGGCCCTGGCCGACAACCGAAAGTTCAAGGCTGCCCTTCTGAATGCATTTGGTGGTCAGAACCGGGTAGGGGAGCTTGAGTTCGAGCAAGTGCAATTAGTGACTAAGCATATTAAACATGTGGTAAAGGTCACTAGCCCAAGGTGGGAAGGCAACGCTCCTTTGATCCCAGGGTATGACGCTGATCTTGATACCGTTTTCAAGCTGAATAAAAAGATTCCTGCAGAAGTGATAAATGGAGATATCGAGCTGGCTAAGGATGCGTTGCGAAAATACTTTGACATCCATAAATACGCATGTATAGTCGCAATTACCTCACTGGGAGCACCGGCCATAGCCAGGTGGCTTGAACATGAACGGTATGGGTTGGGCATATGGGGTCCGTCCGGAACTCTTAAGACTGTCTGCGCGACGTATGCTTTGGGCTTCTGGGGTACGGGTTATCTGTTCGGGCCGAACCTGAAGGCCGGAAAAATGGGATCAACCGTGAATGCAGCCATGGACATTTACAGAGCTGCAGGTTTCCTCCCCCAGATCTACGATAACCTCAAGTCCGTGAATAAGAATGATGTTTCGGCATATGTAGGGCTGATTCACAATATCATGGAAGGCCGGGAGAAGGCCCGTAGTGACAAGGAAGGTAAGGCCAAGGAAGGTTTGCCATTCCATAGTACTCCCATAGTGACCGGAGAGGTCCCACCCATGGAGTCTAGCACTACTGCGAGGGTCCTGGGGCTAAATTGGGTCATGACTCCATCCGAGCTGGAACATGCTTACAAGGCTGCAGACGAAGTACGAAAGATTCAGGATCAGTTGCCCATAATCGGGTATCATTGGATCAAATTCTTGCATGAAACAGACGAGGTTTTAGGATCAGAATACTATGCTTATAGAGCTTCAATGGCTGATAAATTCGGAAAGATGGGTTATACCAATATCGGTAGACTCGCTAGTACAATGGCCATCATAAAAAGCATCTGGGCTTTGCTTGAAGTATCGCCATTGGGTGACGTATTTGTCGAATATCGACCTAAATTCGTTAAGGCTCTTGATTCCGTCATTGCGGATCAGGGGGAGGTGGTCAGCGAGGAGACCGATGCCTCGCGTTTTTTAACAGGGCTGCAGGAGGTCGTAGGATCTTGCCCAGCCCTAATTCAAGGTCAGGCAGTCACCGCAAGCCTCGGAGGTTTTAATAACGTTGTCGGTAAATGGACTGAGCAAGGACTGTTTATCGTTCCCAATCTGGCTTTAAAGAAAATTACAGACTTGGGAGTCTTTGAGCAGCTACCAAATGAGCTTAGTATGGGTCGAGCGCTACTAGAAAAAGGAGCATTGGTAACCCAAGAAGGTAAAATTAGATACCAGTTAAGATTCAATGGCATCAAGGCAAGAGGATGGATGATAAAAGACGAATTCGTTAACAGGATACGCGAACTACCTCAAGCTGTCCCTCCGTCCCCCCTACCTGAAAAATAGTCAAAACATGTATCAATCGACATGTTTCTTTCTTTTTTCGTGTCTTTTTCTCCCAAGGGGTAAAATTAGGAGGTACAGCAATACGGTATCAGGAGATCTAGTGTCCCTTTTTCCCGCCTGTCCCACCGAAATTAAGCCATTTCGCAGAAAATACCTCCTTTTGAAACTTAGTAAAAATTGAAGTCATATGATAACGGTTTTAGTGCTGACGCGAACTAAAATTAACAAAATCGCTATCAGCGTTATTACCTGAAATTATTACAGTTATAGTTTGGATTTATGCACGTTTAACAAAACAGGGAGGGACAGGAGGGACAGGAGGGACAGTGATATATTTTATGTTATTAATTACTACTATAGATACTTATATTATATTCTATTTTATTATTGTTTAGTGTCCCTCATACCGTCCCTCCTCCGTCCCTCCTCGGAGATTCGTCGTAACGAATAAAAATAGACTACGTAGATTGACGATATTAGAAAAGCTTAAATACCTTCAAACCTCAAATTTTAAGTATGAAGTTCACAATTCTATCAAACATGTCAGAGCTGGATAGCGTTAAGACCAAAGGAGTTGTATTACCTTTCCGTCCGAGTCTCGAAGATATCATTAAAATGAAGGTTAGCAAAATCAAGGTAGTCCAGATCTCGCCTGCTTCTGAAAAGAGCCTGAACACCAACGCCAAGACCCTGTTTGATCTCTTCGGCATGACTCTGAGGATTGGGAGCATAAAGGGCATCAGGAAAGACCGTCATGGCTGTGTCATCGACATAGATGTTGAGTCTAAGCCAAAACTTTAATATTATGGCGTCAGTAGTGTACCTATGGCATCTTTCACTACTGGCAAGAAAGCCTCATCCTCTCTTGCTGCTAACAAATCAGTTAGCGTAGGTTCATTTAAGGTTCAAACTCGCGTATCATCGAGCAAAACCGGCAAAGCCACGACCTCATTTAAGACGATGGATGCACCTAAGAGTTCATTTTCAGACCAATCAGGCAGATCATCGTCCTTTTCGACTGGAGAAAAATCAACGTCATCCTTCAAGTCATTGGGTGCTCCAACTCCCAAGCCAGTCCAAAATTACGACATAAAAATCAAGCCAGTCAACAAGTTCGCAGATAAGGTCGTAGAAACCAATATCAAGGCCAAAGTGAACGAATTTAAGGGAACCCTAATCAAACCAACCAAAGTAACTCCAACCAACGGTGTAAATGACAAGAATAAGCCAGTCACTCCCTACCGAACCATTTCCTTCAAGCAAACGACCCAAGTCAAGCCCGTTACGGACAAAGTAAACATCAACCCCGTAAAAATCAATATCAACACCAATAAACCAGTGCTCAACACCAAAATCCGTCCAGTTACCGAGATAGATGTTTCTGGTCGAGTTCGAGAGTTCAAGGGAACCCTGATCAAGAAACCAGTTCCAACCACCAATCCCATAACCACATCCGTCAAGAAAAGAAAATCCAGTAGCGGCGGAAGCTCCGGAGTCTGGGGTGGAACCGGCTCATTGAAGGCAACTGGTGGTCTCAGCTCAGCCGAAAAAGAGCGTAAAGGCATAACTGGTAGTGCATATACTCAAGGTTCGGATAAGACACCTCGCACTGCCAAGAGCTACAATACCGGCAAAAACGAGAGGATGTAAATGGTATTATTCAAGGCAAAAAAGGTTTAGAGATCGATAACTTCATCCACATCATCGACAACTCTAGCCGCTTTTCTTTTTCTGTACTCCTCACCCACATTGGAATACAGCATATACAGTCTTTCCGTAGCCAGCACATCCCCGATATTGTGCTTCCGGATCTCGTCAAGCTGCCCCGTCAAGAACCATTTCGGCACCTCCGACCCATGGCCGTAAAGCAGGTCCTTGAATCCCATCATGGCTGCGAACATCTCCAAAGTAGCGCTCTGTTGCTTATTCCATTTCCCCTCAACTAGGACCTCATAAAGATCCACGCAGTTTTTATCGTATTTTCCCTGGGGCAAAATGTTCACAAACGGTATGCCATGAATCAGTCCTCTCATCTTCAGGTGAACAATATCGAACTCCTTAACATTGAATCCGACATAGGGCCTGGGTGCGGCCTTCTCCAGATACGCATAGGCGTCTTCGAGTACCGTTACCTCATCGGTATCACAGAAGCAAATCGGCTCTTTCCCTATCTCCTTGGCCGTGATGCATATCGTATTACTGGTATGCCACCTCAATGCGGCATCAGCATCGCATTCAGCGCAATAATCCTTCTTCAGCTTTGGATGTGTCTCGGGATTATGTTCGCACTTCGCGCATTTGATTGACTTATAGGTCTGCAGTTGTTCGGCACTGCCGCCTACTGTTTCTATATCAATCGTGACAGGCTTAGACATAAAAAGAATTTACAACGTCCTCCTACATAAACCTTCCCACTGGTTGCCCCTGCTATCGACATTCCATGCATAATTGAGATATGTTCACCATCGTATCAAAAAGCTTAAATACGTTCAACACTAAAATGCGCTTACACAAATCATTTGGAGATAAAACGATGGATAAATTAGCATTAAAGGCAATCGTGAATTTCGATATCCACATACGCCAAGGCGAAATAATCCCACCTGCAGTCCAAAGCTGGCTTGCATCCACTGGTCGATCACAGGAGTACCTTGAGAAAGGCTACGTAGCCCTGGGAGTTGTCGAGTAATGCAGCTCAACCTTGCTGGCATAATCGACATGTCTACCATTGACTGGTACGGACATGGTTCCACCGTAATCTTTTTGCGTGGCTGCCCTCTCCATTGCCCCAACTGCATCAACGATGAATATCGCGCTGGCGAGAGCATGGTTGATATGGCTGAAATTTCGGCCAGGCTTGTAAGGGCAGTTCCCTTCACCGGCCACATAGTCCTGAGCGGTGGCGAACCCCTGGCCCAACCTGAAGCCTGCACTGAAATCATCCGTAGGGCGCATAGCCTGGGCCTGCAGATCGGAGTTGAGACCTCTGGGTGCCTCCCCCTGGTAGACGGGTTTGACATGGTATTCCTATCAATTAAATCGCTCAGGAGGGGTCTGAGTAGCGTTGTAGGGATGGATGATCGGATGTTTGATAATGTTATAGCAAATTTATCCAGAATGCATCCCAAACGTTCTGAGATCCGTTTAACGTTATTTCGAAAATCGTTATATGACATAGAATCATTTGATAGACTGCGTGGGTTTACGATACGTGTAAACCTGGGTATAGAGTCAAAGCCCCTTTCGAGTAACGATCTGGTTGATTTTTGTGACAAGTTGGCCAAACGACTGAGATATTCTATAGTGAGTAATACTGGCAAATACATATTACTTAAACCAAGGTGTTAACTGGCGATTCATATGATAATTTCATTAACCCAAGGAATGCGCACCATGGTCGATGCTGAAAATGCTGATTTATCTCATATTAAATGGCATGTGCAAACAAATGGTAAGAATTCATATGCAGTTGGCAAAATATCTGGTAAATCAGTTAAGATGCATCGTTTGATCATGTCAAGATCTCTGGGTCGTGAATTTTTAAAGAGCGAGCTGGTTGATCACGTTAATGGTAATGGATTGGATAACCGATTATTTAATCTTAGAATAGTGGATTATCGTGGTAATGCTCGTAATAGATATATCAATGGAGGAATAAAATCAAGTAGGTATAAGGGTGTCAGTTTCAATAAATGCACTGGTAAGTGGAACGCTTATATATCGGGTGATGGAAAAAAACATTATCTCGGCATGTTTGAGGAAGAAGAAGATGCTGCTAAGGCATATGATAAAGCATCAATCTCATTGCATGGAAAACATGGGTACTTGAATTTTCCAACTAAACGCTTTAGAAAGCATATTCATAAACTGTGAGGATTTATTTCATGAAAGACACGGTTAAGATTCCCGACTACATGGCCAGGCTGGTTGGGAAAGGAACCATGAGCAATAAAACGATAGTATGGGACTATCCGTTGCTCAACATGGTCATGGTTAACCTGCAGAACGATGATTCGGTTGGAGCTTATCGATATGCCATGTTGACACATATTCCAAAATATATGAGGCATATGGTTGGCAAGGTGAAAGTTCAGGAGTTCGTGGATGAAGTTGAAACTGAACGTGGGGTCCGCAGGGTCCGGACTCCCGCAACCTGGGTGCTTTATCCGATGATTTTTGATTCGGGAAAGACAGTTGTCAAGAATGGCCAACGCTACGTTCGAAAGCAAGTTAGCGCATTCACGGAAAGATATTTCGCCATTAAGGAAAAAGAAGAGGATTTTGAGGAAACGATAGCCCTGTGAGGAATGGTTGATGAAACAGGACAAAGTTATCGATGTCTGGCTGCTGTCTCTTATAGCTGCCAACAACAAAATAGACGCTATCTGCATGAACCTGGCATTGACGTTGGGAGTTTCACCTTTACGATACAATGAGCTTGGAGAGACTATTAATCGGATGCTTGAATCATCCAGTGGCCCGAGGGATTTCTGGGAAAGTGTAAACAGCAGACGGAAAGAAATGTTTCTGAATGACATAGAAAGCGTTGTATTTGGTGCTCTACTATGTAATATTCTGATTAAGCTTCCGAACCCGGTTTTATATGGTAGGACGCTTGCAAAATTCAATAATATGGATTACGAGAAAATCATGGAAACGTTCGGGAAGGAGATGGGTGAATGTCCTGGAAGAATGGCTGGCGAGAAAGGGCAATAGCACAGGTTGAGTTCAAGTGTGACAGATGTGGAAGATGTTGCACTAGACCGGAAGTAATTGACGTATTGGTTGAAGATGTGTATCGGTTGGGTAGACATTTTCATACGAGGTTTACGCAGACGGTAGAGAAGTTTGCGGTGCCTCATAGGGACAATCCGAGAAGGATGATGTTCAAGAATAGTCATCCTTGCATGTTCTATCAGAGCATTTGCAAAATCTACAGCTCTAGGCCAATGGTCTGCAGAATGGCTCCGTTCCTGGCTGCACCGATACCCAACCACAACATTGAGCTGATTGGGGGTAAAGAATATACAGACGATGAGATATTTGAAGGTCTTATGTCGTCTAGTGGATTAACGAGGCATGAGGTCGTGAGATGGTTGAGATACATCGGGGCCTGGGAGGATGGTAATAATGACTGGCATGAACAAACAGGTTAAGTTTGGGGCTTTGGTGCCTATCTGGGAAGGTTCGAAGGATACGAGCTGGAAGATAGTGATGGCCGCTAATTGCGATGAAGCCTGGGAAAAGGCGAAAAAGCTGTATCCGGGAGTCGAGGAAATTGTGAATACGGAGAGGTGCGGGCTATGCTTGGATTGACGATAGTGCCTAGTGCTATAGCTAGGGGAATGGATGAAATTGAAGTTGGGGATAAGGTTCGGAGGAGAACCACCTGGGGTAGCGATAGGGACAATACGATCCATGAGGTAATGAGGATCACTAAGGCCGGGAAGATTAGGCTGGACAATGGGCAACTGTTTAGCATGTCTGGGTGTAAGGTGGAGAAGGGCTGGGGAAGCTTTGTGCTATTTCGGCTTAAGAAAGGTGAAATGGCATGAAGGAGAAAGATGAGATTGCAAGTATAGCGGAAAAGATATACAATCTGTCGAATAAGATATGGTTCAAGGTATCGCCATATCGGAATACTAATAGGGGTCACCCTGGGGTCCCGGTTTCATATAACGATAGATTGGCCTATGTGGATGCTGCGATTAAGACTCTGCAGGAAGCCAGGGAAGGGTTGATGGAAGAAGCATTCCCGAAGCTGAAAGAGGTAAGGGATGAGCAGCAGCAGTTTTGGGATAGGATGTTTCCGGGGGAGAAGTAGGCTATGAATAAAATTCTTGAGCTGAAGGGGTTTCGGGGAGATGAGGGTGGTGATTATGGCCCGACTGGTAAGCAGGGAGGGAGTATTGAGGAATCACCTCTTTTTGATCCTCCGAAGGCTATTATGCTGGGAGGGTTGCTGGTTTTCGTGCCAAGGGGATTGACGGAGGAACAATACGAGGAATGGTATAGAAGGATGACTAATGCTAATCATGTTATATTGGGAATGAGAGAGGAGTTGCATGGAGGAAAACGAGAGCTAGACCTCGAATCTTTACATGAACCTGAAGGAATGGGTGTAGACTTTGGGGTTTGGCTGAGGAAACAGGTTGATAAGATATGTGGGTATGTGAGTCGATTTTGGTATAAAGGTGGTCTGTAGATAGTGATTGGGTAGATATTCGAATAGTGTAACTGGATAATTTCGAAACGTTGCAAAATTTTTCTACATTTTTGAAAAAAAATCACTATCCGGCAAAAATAATTCAATTTTCTATAATAGAGTTGGGGTGAGATTAGATATAAGATTTTGTTTAGTGAGTTGAGTTATGAGTTAGTTAGGTGGGGTATAGGTTAGATTGGGTTATAGGCGAGCCGTGTTATTCAGGCGACCTGTGGCGTGGCTGTCCCGCCCAGGGATCGTCCTGGGTAGGGTCCCTGGTACGGTTCCGAACTGAGGTTGGGGGATCGCAACATCCCCCTATCCCCCTCGGGAGAGGCTAGTTGCAGACCACATCATCCTCCGTAGGATGGTTGTTTCGGCATGGGGTTTGGGGAACGGTAGCTCTCCAACGGCCTCCTGCTGGAGGCTTGGGACGCACAGGGCGTCCCTTTTCGGCCCCTCTTATATTATCTTGTCTGAATAAAAACATTATGCTACCTATTGGAGCATAAAGCGTCAAAGGTGCGCGGTGCTGCTCTAATCGGTCCATCAACGTACAAATCTGTGCATCCATGCTCATAGATGTGGCTTAATGCCCAGATTCGCCCGCTGGTGTTGATATGAGACTCATATTAACCTGATATAGGTCTCTGCGGTTGGGTTGCTGCATCCTGATCTTAATATCATGCTGCCGACAGGCAGCGATCTTAACCTAAACATCATTGTCTCAATGTGTCCATTTGCCCCACCCTCTTATTATGTCTTAAAATATCCATCCTAATCAATAGATGTATCAACTTATACCTATATGCTTATACACGCAGCAAGATAACGCCAAATGTATCAAACCCTTCATAGCTCTATCGCGATGCACCTATTAGCGCATTCTCGCGCGAGACTGTCCACCTTCGGCCCGGCCCGGCCCACGCCGCCCATATAGTAGCCTTCCAGATTGCCCATGAACCGCTCTAATTAGCTCAAGGCTGAGCTTTCACCCTAGAGACTGTATAACTCTGAGCATTCCCGGCCAAAGGCTAATTATGGCCATCCTGAGAGATTACATAACCTAGACCTATCGGCATTCTATATCTTATTTTTAAAATGGATCGCTTGATCCTTCTATTATAGAAAATGATATTATTTTTCCCAAATTGATTTTTTTTATTTTTTTTCATTTTTCTTTTTTTCGGTTTATCCGTTATCGATTTTAGTTTATCTATTATCTCTCTCCCTTCATCCCTCATAAATCGCTATCAGTAGCATCATAGAAAGATATTTAAGCTTATATTTCTATTATCCCTTATGGAAGAAAAGCAATGCAGCAAATGTAAAAAGGTAAAGCCGTTATCTGAATTCTATTATCATAAAACTGGAAAACTGACAGGAAAACCTTTTCCGCAATGTAAAGCATGTTTAAATAATACGGCTCATGCAGACTATCATTTAAAACGTGCATCGCGTACAATAAAGATTAAGCCTAAAATACATTCCAAAAAATACCTTAAAAATAAAGATTGTCCGTCCTATTTAGGCGTTGCAGTAGCCGAAAAAGTATTATCGCGATTCTTCAACCATATTCAACGTATGCCTTTTAATAATTCTGGTTATGATTTTATCTGCGGCAAAGGCTATAAAATCGATGTAAAGGCGGCGTGTCTGCATTATCCAAAAACAACCATAACTGACAACAAATATATAAAGAAATATAATCCATATTGGATGTTTCTTTTAAACAGAAACCAAATAGCCGACTATTTCCTCCTTCTTGCCTTCTCCGATCGCGAGACCTTAGAACCTATCCACGTATGGCTTATACCTGCATCTAAGATTAACATGCAAACCGGCTTAACAATAACAAATATTCCTAAAGCTCTTCTCAAATGGCAACCTTACGAAAAGCCCTTAGACAAGGTTATCCATTGCTGCAATCTGCTACGCGACACGGAAGAAACCATATACTTCTAATTCGTCCACCTATTTTTATACATTTTTCAATATATCTGACATTTAATTCCAAATATACCATATATACACTATATATGTAGCCGTCAAAATCACGAAAATAAGCATCAGTCAACCCACCGCGCGACACGCCGCAAAACCCACCCTAGACACCGCCAAACCTCGCGCTCCAAGAAAACCGCCATCAGCAAGCCCATTTTTCCCAGAGCATGGTTGTCTCTCTGCGCCGCATTTCCACCCAACCGCCAAACCCAATGTACAAACATATACATCACTCAACATTTTCGTACATCAATGTCTCTTGCTATCCATTATTGTTCAGAAAGCTTTATATTCTCACCGCCTAAGGGTAAGGTGTCGAAGTGCGACGCCAAAGAAAAAAAAGAGGTGATACAAGGGCAAAATTGAGGCAATACGGGAAAAGGCAAGATGGATAACCCTTTTCCCGCACCCTTTCAATAGCCAAAAAGACGACAAAAAGACGCCAAAGGTTAAATCCGTCTCACATAAATCGATAGATGCAGCAATCTATTGTGTGGGCTTAATGGTTGGGCGGAACCTAACCAAACGGGTAGCATTCCTTAAAACGCAAAATTAGTAGTCCGAAAGAGACCTTAAATCCCTTTCCCGCAATGGATCAGTCCAGAGTGACGAGCCGAAAGCCTAAAGCCAACCTCCCATAATTGGCCCACCGCTCCCAAAAGAAAGGACTCCGATTAAGCCATCTCTTCCCGGTCGAAGTTGGATTTGACTAGCCAACGGCAAGCGATAAAATCAGGCTTGATCAGCGAGACTCCATCTCACCAATAATCAAGCCTGATGAGGAGTTTTCGCCCAAGTTGTGAATCTGCGGATTCACCCAATCTCCCACTACTCACACGTTTTAAGCCCATAGTCCCAACGACGGGCTTTAAAAAACGATCTCCCGCAATGGCAATCTGCTGATTGCCTCACTAAAGACGACGGGCCTTCACGCAATGGGAGTGAAGAGCCACGGCTATTTAATTATAATTTCCCAACCAACCAATAACGGGAAAAACCAATATGAGGTGAAACATCATGTCCAAGAAAGCCGACGCAATACGCAAAAAGATAACCGCAATGCTGAAGAACATCAATGATGAGGCCGTTTTAACCGCAATGCTCGTATTCGCCAATAGCGCGAGCACTCCTGAAAAGCTGGCTGAACTCCAAAAAGCCGTAACTGCCCCAAAACCCAAAACCCCCATCAAAGAGCCAATCGATAGCCGTGTCCTTGAATACGACTATAACAACAAAAAAATGCTTGCCATCCAAACCTCAAGCAAGCCTGATGAGGCCGTAATCGCCAAATTCAAATCTCTTCACTTCCGCTTCTACAGT
>Ga0209099_1003029_pt1 | contig 14056 bp, 12 predicted proteins | sample AD_JPNHW2_MetaG_FD_184430 | JGI IMG/M metagenome (GOLD analysis project Ga0209099, IMG submission 184430) | Active sludge microbial communities of municipal wastewater-treating anaerobic digesters from Japan - AD_JPNHW2_MetaG (SPAdes) (version 2) | ecosystem: Engineered > Bioreactor > Anaerobic...
CTCGTTCTTCGTCTTCAGATCCAGAAGGGTCAGCCTCTTCTTGGCGGCGACGAAAGAGAGGTACCGTCCGTCAGGGGAGATCTTCAGAGTCTGACGTAGGAGGGGGGTCTTGGTCAGCCTCTCCTCCTTTTCGGGCGCCAGAGGGTCCATGGCGAAGAGGTGAACCTCCCCCTCCTTGTCGGAGAGGTAGTAAATCCTCTGGGAATCCCGATCCCACAGGGGATCCTCGGCTCGGCTCCCCCCTTCGGTCAAGGGAGTGACAAGCTTTCCCTCCTTGTCGGAGAGGTAGAGTCGCCCCCTGGCCAGAAGCAGAAGCTTCCTGTTGTCCGGTGAGAGGGAGAAACCGTCCAGCTTCGAGACCTTCGCCCTGAAGAGATCGGGCCCTTTCGTGTCTGAAGGGAGGAGGATGGGAAGAGGCTTGGTCTCTCCGGTGCTCGCATCGTAGAGCCAAAGCTTGTGGTCGTGTTCGAAGACAACCCTGGGAGCCCGAGACGCCGAAGTCACCCAGCGGAGGGTTCCCGAGGTGAAGGAGGTGATCTTCTCGGGTTTGCCTCCCTGGGCGGAGATGCGGAAGAGGTTCTGGCACTCCCCCTTGGGGTGGGCGGAGTAGTAGAGGCTCTTGCCATCAGAGGCCCATGCGGGAAAGAGGTCATTGCCCTGATCCTCCGTCAGCTTCAAGAATGAGCCTTTCTCCTTTCTGTAAAGCCACAGGTCGGCACCGTTGCTCCCCCGATAACCCTCTCTCCACCAGTAGGCATAGGCCTCTGAGGAGGTATTGAAGACCAAAGACTTTCCATCCGGAGCCTCCCGCCCCCAAGAGGAAACCATCCAGAACTCTTTCCAGAGAGGCCGGGCCCCTCCTCCTTCGAAAGGAACCCTATAGAGACCGTTCATGTTCTTTCGGTTGGATTGGAAGAGAATCTCCTTTCCGTCGGCGCCCCAGCCTGTCACCAGATCGTCTCCGGAGTGGAAGGTCAGGCGCCGGGGGATTCCCCCCTGAGCGGAGACAACGTAGACGTCATAATTTCCAGACCGTTTCGAAGAGAAGGCGATCCACTCGCCGTCGGGAGAAAAAGCGGCATAACCCTCAAAGGCCTCGTTGTCGGTAACCCTCTGGGCTCTTCCCTCTTCCAGCCCGTAGCTCCAGATATCACCCCGGTAGGTGAAGGCCACTTGCTTCCCGTCCGGAGAGAGGGAAGGGAAGCGAAGGACCTCTCCGAAGAGGGGAAAAGCCAGAAAAAAGGAAAGAAGAAGGGCGAGCACCGACTCTCTCATGGTTTAAACCTCCAAGGGTGTCTATTCTTTTTAAACGTTAATCCACCCCTTTTGTTTCCGCCCATGAGAGGGCAAGGCCGCCGGGGACGGACACCTTCGCCGAAGAACGGGAGGAGTCCATAAGGCGATTCTGCCGGAGACTCTCCCCTTCCGTAGTGGGAGAGTCGTTTGTCTCTTCCTTCAGGAAAGGGTAAAATGGATGTGAATGATAACAAAGCGTTCCCAGGATCTCCTCCTCTGGATCCCCTCTCTTTTTCTCTTCCTCTTCGGCCTACTCGTTCTCTCCCATGAGGTCAACTCCAAGGGAGGCAACCCTCTGGGCCTCTTCTCCATCGGCTACGAGCGGCTCGAAGGGTTTCTCTCCCTAGCCGATCCGGAGAGTCTCTCCCCCAATCCGAAGCTCCTCTTTCCCAACAGCGATTTCGAGAGGGGGAACTTGGAAAACTGGAGAGCCTCGGGAACCCTTCTGCTGACCCAGCCGGCCTCTTATAGGTCCACCGGCCCTGAGTACCGTCGGGTGACGATCAACCCCCAGGGCCACTACTGGGCAGGCACCCGTGAGGTGGGACGCAGGGGTCTCTCTCCGGGAGAAGAGATCACCGGGGAGCTCCTTTCCCAACCTTTCACCCTGCTCCGTTCCCCTCTGGCCTTCCTGATCGGTGGCGGTGCCTGGGCGGGGAAGACGGAAGTCACCCTGGAGGTTGAGGGGAGAGTCGTGAAGAGGGCCTCTGGTGCAAACAGCGACCGACTCACCTACATCGTCTGGAATGTGGAGAGGTGGAGAGGAAAGAGCGCGGTCATCCGAATCGCCGACAACGCCCGGGGGAAGAACACCTATTTTGGCCATCTCTGCGCCGATTTCTTCCACTACCCCTCGGTTCCCCTCCGAAGTTCGCCGCTCCTCAAAAGCCGTCTCATCGTAAGAGGCTCCGGCTACGACGGCCAGTTCTTCTACTTCATAGCCCAGGACCCTTGGTTGAAACGCTTCAGAGACGACCCAACCCGCTACCGCCTCTTCCTGGACGATCCGGCTTACCGGTACGGACGAATCGGTTACCCTCTGCTCCTGAACATCCTCTCCTTCGGAAATCCCCGAAATATCCCCCGAAGCGCTCTCTTCCTCATTCTTCTCTCTCTTCCCGCCCTGGCCCTCTCTACCTCCCTGATACTCAGAGATTCCGGCGCATCTCCCCTCTGGGCGCTGCTCCTCCTTTTCGTCCCCGCCCTTCCCTCCTCCCTGGGCCATCTGCTTCCGGAACCCTTGGCAGCCGCGCTCATGGTGGGAGGGCTTCTCTTCCACCGACGGGAACAACCTCTGAAAGCCTCTCTTCTCTGGGCTCTCTCGGGACTGGTACGGGAGACGACCCTCCTGCTCCCTTTAGCCTTTGTCGTGGAGGCTCTCTGGAAAAAGAGGTTTAAAGGGGCCTTTCAAACGGCCTTGTCGGCACTTCCCCTCCTCCTTTGGAGACTCTACCTGCTGGTCCGACTCTTTCCTGACCAAGCCTGGAGGTCCCTTCTCCCCAAGGGGGGAATCCTGGACATCCCCTTCAAGGGGATTCTAGAGACACTCAAGGCACCTGCCCAAGGGAGCTCTCTCTCTGTCACGGTTGGAGCCCTCCTCCTCACACTCCTCCTTCTCTTCGCCTCCGTCTATTTCCTTAGGCATCGAGACGGTTTCTCCGGAGCGCTCCTCCTCTACTCTCTGTTAGCGCTCTCCCTGAGCTCAAGGTTTGTCTGGATCGATCCAAGCAACGTCCGCCGTACGACCTTCGAACTCTTCGTTCTTCTCCTCCCCGCGGCACTGGACTCCTCCAAGACCCTCAGGCTTCTCCTCTTCCCTATCGCGCTGCTCACGGGTCTCTTCCTCTTTCCTCTCTGAACCCCTTTTCCTCTCATTGTCGAGATGGTATCCTTCCCCCTATGAAGAGTCTTTCCGACTCCTGGGTTGACACCCTTTTAAACTGGTTCAGAGAGGTTCGCCACCCCTACCCTTGGAGAGAGGGCAGATCGCCTTACCGGGTTTGGGTCTCCGAGGTCATGCTCCAGCAAACCGTCGCGGCCACCGTAGAGGAGCGCTTCCGTCGCTGGATGGAACGCTTCCCCAACGTTGAGAGCCTCGCGTCGGCGTCGGAAGAAGAGGTCTTGCGGATGTGGGAGGGCCTCGGATACTACAACCGGGCCAGAAACCTCCATAAAAGCGCCAAGATTCTGGCCGACCAAGGTTTTCCCGAGAGTTCCCAAGGGTGGCGGTCGCTTCCCGGCGTGGGCCCCTACACGGCCGCCGCCATTGGCAGCCTCGTCTTGCGAGAACCCTCTCCCGTCATGGACGCCAATGTTCTCCGCTTTCTCCGCCGTTTTTGCCAGGAGGGAACTTCCGGAGAGGAGCTCCTCCAAAGGGTGATCCCCAGGGAGAGCCCCGGAGAGTTCAACGAAGCCCTCATGGAGTTAGGGCAACAGATCTGCCGCCCTAGAACCCCCCTCTGTCAAGAGTGTCCCCTCAAGAACTTCTGTCGCTTCTTCCGCGGCGGCGAAACAGAACCTCCCCCTCAGCCCAGGAAAGTAACGATGAAGGAGAGCTGGGTCCTGATGGCTTTGCTGCAAGGATCCCTCCTCATGGAGAAGACCCTTAAGGGACGCTTTCACGGCCTCTGGCGCCCCCCTATACTCCCCAAGAGGGGAACCCTTCCCCCTGTCGAAGAGATGGGGGAGCTCTTTCCAGGAGGGTTCAAGGATCTTCGCCCACTCCCGCCGAGAGAACACCTCTACACCCGCTATCGAGAACTCCTCTTCCCTCTTCTCTTTTTCGTCCAGGAAGCAGGCTCTTTTCAGGCCTTCTCCCAAGAGAGGCTGAAGGAGCTTCCCATGCCGACCGTCTACAGACGTCTGGTCGACGAGACTCTCTTCCCCTGAAAAGCTCATAGATTGGATCAAAGTGAGGGGGCTGGCCGATCCGAGTTCATGCTGGTTCAGATCCAGGCAGAGAGCATCGGGGGAGATGAACGGATACGACACTACCGACGGCCGGACTAGAGGGATGAGACCTTGGTGAAGGAGTTTTCCGCAGCCGAGTTTGTCGGCAACACTCTCCTCCACTACGACGGAGAGATCGCCGAGGACGAACAGGGTGTCTACCGAGTGGAGGCCAACGTTAACGGCCCTCCAGTGAGCCTCTCGGCAGAAGAGCGTTACTGAGCGGCTTGAAAGAGGCGCTTTGACAACTCCACCCTTCCTCCCCTATAATGAAAGATAGTCCAGCCCCAAGAGAGGGTTTTCAGGAGGAGAAGATGGAGAACACCTTAGAGGAGATCCGCACTCTCGCTCAGAAAAAGCGGGCTGTCATTCTCGCCCACAACTACCAGGTCCGAGAGGTCCAAGAGATCGCGGACTTTGTTGGAGACTCCTTGGAGCTCTCTCGCAAGGCGAAGACCACGGACGCCGAGATCATCGTCTTCGCCGGTGTCCGCTTCATGGCAGAGACGGCCAAGATTCTCAACCCCGAGAAGAAGGTCCTCCTCCCCCGCTCCGAGGCGGGCTGCCAGATGGCGGAAATGGTCAACGCCGAAGCGGTTCGGCGTCTCAGAAAGGAGTATCCTGACGCCGCCTTTGTCGCCTACGTCAATACCGACGCCGAGGTGAAGGCGGAAGTCGATGTCTGTTGCACCTCTTCCAACGCCGTCAGGGTCGTCGCCGCACAACCTAACAAGAGGATCGTCTTCCTTCCTGATCGCAACCTGGCCTCTTGGGTCGCCCGCCAGCTTCCTGAGAAAGAGATCATACCCTACGACGGCTACTGCTACGTTCACAACCGTTTCAACGTCGAAGAGGTACGACTCGCCAGGGAGAGGCACCCGGAGGCGGAGATACTTGTCCATCCGGAAGTTCCGGCCCCTGTCTCCCTCTTAGCCGACAAGGTGCTCTCCACGTCGGGAATGCTTGAATACGCGCGAACCTCCCCCAAGAGCCGCTTCATCATCGGCACGGAAGAGGGGATTCTCGTCCGCCTCCTGAAGGAGAATCCGAAGAAGGCCTTCTTCCTCTTAGGTTCCGTCAAAGTCTGCGCCAACATGAAACGAACCTCCCTGAAGGACATTCTCATCTCCCTCAAAGAGGAACGCCATGCCGTTGAACTCCCCGAGGAGCTGAGAAAGAGGGCGAGCCTCGCCTTGGAAAAGATGATATCCCTCTGACCTCCTAGGGTTCTCTCGATTTCGATAGCAAACCTAGAGAGTCCCTTCGCTTCGGATAGGGGCGGCTCCCTTTCAGATCACTCTCGACAGGACTTTCCGCTCCTTGGAGCTCCGAATTTCCCTGCAGGAAGGAACCTTTTCCCCAAGATTCCGTATCTCTCCTATTCCACCCTCTTCAACTCTTCATATCTCGTAAAGGCGACTTCGATTCCAGGAGGAGAAGGATGATCAGAAGGTTCTCTTTGCGAACAACCGTTTTTTTCTTGCTTTTCTCCTTAGCCGTACCCTTTCTTGCGGCTTCCGCCCAAGAACCCGGATTGATTCCCAGGGAGCTTCTCTTCGGCAACCCTGTTCGGTCGTCCCCACAGATCTCTCCCGACGGGACGCGCCTCTCCTATCTGGCCCCATCGGAGAAGGGAGTCCTCAACATCTGGGTTCGCACCATCGGCAAGAGCGACGATCGGCAAGTCAGCAACGACACCCACCGGGGAATCAAATTCTACCGCTGGGCGATGGACGGCCAAAAAATCTTCTACTTTCAGGATCTCAACGGCGACGAGAATGACCACGTCTACTCCGTGGACCTCCAGAACAGCACGGTCCGTGACCTGACCCCCTTTCAGGGGATCAAGGCGGAAGAGATCCTTCTCAGCCGAAACCACCCGAAAGAGATGCTGGTCTCTCTCAACCTTCGAAACCGGTCCCTCTTCGATGTCTACAGAGTCGACCTGGAGAGCGGGGCCATCCTTTTGGACACGCAAAACCCTGGGAATGTTCTGAGCTGGTTCGCCGACAGGGAGTTGAAGGTTCGGGGCGCCATGGCGCAGGACACCAAGGACGGGTCTACGAGTTTGTTGGTTCGAGACGACGAGAAGAGCTCCTGGCGGGAGCTCATGCGTTGGCCCTTCGGAGATGAAGGCAACGTCGTCTCCTTTACCCTCGACGGAAAGGCTCTCTACCTGGAGACCTCTCTGGGCGCAGACACAACGCGTCTGGTCAAGGTTGACATCGCCTCAGGAAGAGAGCTGGAAACCATCGCCGGCGACCCCAAGGCCGACATGGGAGCCGTCCTGCTCAACCCCGACGACTATACCGTCGAGGCGGTCTCTTTCAACTACCTCCGCAACGGTTGGAAAATTTTAAGTTCCAAGGTCAGAGAGGACTTCGCCAACTTGTCGCTTCTCGGTGATGGGGAGTTCTCCGTCACCGGCAGGGACAACACCGATAAACAGTGGATCGTCACCTACCGCAGAGACGATGCCCCCTTAGCATGGTACCTCTACGACCGGGAGAAGAAGAAGAGTGAGCTCCTCTTCCTCAGCCAACCGGAACTCTTAAAGCACAAGCTCTCCAAGATGACCCCGGTAGTCATCAAGTCCAGAGACGGTCTCCCCTTGGTCAGTTATTTGACCGTACCCGCCGCTTTCGAAGGAAAGAGAGGATTGCCTCTGGTCCTCTTTGTTCACGGCGGCCCCTGGGGAAGGGATGTCTGGGGCTACAGCCCCAACGTTCAGTGGCTCGCCGACCGAGGCTACGCGGTTCTCCAGGTGAACTTCCGGAGTTCCACAGGCTTCGGCAAGAAGTTTCTCAACGCCGGAAACGGGGAATGGGGAGTCGGTTCCATGCAACACGACCTGACCGACGCCGTTCAATGGGCCCTATCCAAGGGAATCGCCGACCCCAAGAAAATCTGCATATTCGGCGGCTCCTACGGTGGGTACGCCACACTGGCGGGCCTGGCCTTCACCCCCTCTCTCTACTCTTGCGGCGTCGACCTCGTCGGACCCTCGAACATCTCTACCCTGCTTCAAGCCATTCCTCCCTACTGGGCACCCATGAAGAAGCAGATGGTTCTGCGAATCGGCGATGTAGAGAATGACGAAGCTTTGAACAAGAGGATCTCCCCCCTCTTTCACGCTCAGAACATCCGTGTTCCCCTGCTCATAGGCCAAGGGGCCAACGACCCCCGCGTCAACATCCGTGAAGCGGATCAGATGGTTCAGGCCATGAGGGCTAAAGGGCTGGAGGTGGCTTACTACGTCTACACCGACGAAGGCCACGGTTTCAGCCGTCCCAGCAACAAGTTGGACTTCTACGGCCGGGTTGAGGAGTTTCTTGCCAAGAACCTCGGAGGAAGGGCCGAACCCTGGAAGAAGATCGAAGGAAGCTCTGTGGAAGTTCGTTAAACTTTTAATCGGCCGGGGGAGCGGGACCTTTCTCTCCCCCGGGTCCTCCCCTCATAGGGCTAGAAACGCCTGAGCAGGGGGAAGGGCCCTTGAACACCCCAGAATTCCCTCTCCGCCGCGAGAATAGGTCTAAGGAGGGGCTCCTCTCTCCGCTTCTCCTCCCTGCGCAAACGGTAAAGGTAGCGTGGGACCAAGCCCTTTCGTCCGAGTTGAAGCCACCTGATCAGGGCCTTCCTTCTCAGGAGAGGTTCAGCGTAAGTGTTGGACATGAGGGCATAGGCTTCGGACAGGGAGTAAAGAAGCCCGTCCTGCCTTTTCGCGAGGGTCCGGTTTTCAGGGCGAAGGCGGAAGATGAGCCGTGGGACGAGGGCCAGAATGGCCCAGACCGATAAGCCCTGAAAGAGAAGGGAGAAAGAGCCCATCAGCGCTTCCCCTCTCCATTGGGAGAGAGCCACGGCGACACCTCCCAGGAGACGTCCCCCCTTTTCCAGGAAAAAGAGGGCATGGAGGGATGCGACCTCTTCTCTATGGAGAAAGCCTCCCCCTCCCTTGGCGAGTCTCCTGAGGGAGAGTATCGCCTCCAGTGTCCCTTTGATGGAGCTAAAGACCATGACCGTCCCGAGAAGAAGAAAAAGAGAACCGATCAACCGGACCCCCTTCGGGGGAGAGAGAATCTCTTTTAGAAGCTCCCCGTCGACGATGCCTCGGCCGAGAACTCCCCGAGAGAAGAGGGGGTCTCGACTCGGACGGGCCGCAAGCTCCAGCAGTTTGTACGCCTCCTGGGCCGAGAGAGAGGGGTTTTCAACGGCCACCCGTCCGGCCAGGGCCATGACCAAGGGGGCGGCGAAAGAGGTTCCCCGTGCGTTGTACCATCCCTTTCTATCGAAGATTCGGCTCCAGCCAGGAGCGGCCAAATCAACATGCTTTCCGTAGTTGGAATACCCTGTCTTGAAGCCGCTCTCCTCGCCTACAGCGGCGACGGCCTTGACCTCTGGGTAGGCGGAGGGGTAAAAAGGCTTGTCGGTATTGTCGTTTCCCACGGCTCCGATCACGACAACCCCCTTTTTCTCCAGTGTCGCGAGGCGCTCCCGCTCCTGATTATCGGCAAGATAGGATCCAAAGCTGAGGTTCAGAAAGACCCGATGGTCAGGATGGATTCTCTTGTACTCAAGGACATCGTCCAACCGGAGGAAGAAGAGTCTAGGGTCGTACTCCCCGGGAAGGTTCCCAAAGGTGAGAGTCTGGACACGGCATCGAGGGCAAAACTTAGCGGCCACCGAGGCGACAAGATCGCCATGGGAGGGTTGGCCGGCTACCCACTCCCCTTTCGGTTCAAGGACAAAGAGCATGACATCGCTCTTCTGAGAGGGGGAACAAGAGGCGAGGAGGAGAAGCGAGAGGAGAAGAGGAACCCGACCGATCCAGGCCGGCATTCCTTCACTCTTCCTGATCGGGATTTGGCTTCTTTCGGCGGGGATTCACCTTGATAAGACCGATGGCCACAGGCACGGGAAGAAGGTACCAAGGTGTAGCCCCCAGAATGAGCAGAAGGGGAAAGGGAAAACGGTCGACAAAGAGCGGCTTGATCGTCTCGTTTTCCTCCCGGGCGCGTTTCCGGCGGGCAAAGCTGTAAAGAACCAGGGCGGCGAAGAGAACTCCGGCAAAAAGGGCTCTCCAGAGAGCCTTGATCACGTCAACCATATCGGGAATCACCTCAAAGGATCCTCGATGATACCGCCAAGCCACGGCTTTGTCAAAGTCCCAAGGGCCGCTCCGAGAGGAAGAACCGGTCAACCCCTTAACAGAAGGGAGCCCCCTCCCTATTGGATCCCCGAAGGGGTATAATCTCCGATGACAGAGTACCGAGACTCACCGGCAGCCGAATTTTGGGAGTCTTTTTTCTCCTATGTCCAACGTTTTCCCTTCCCAGCGGAAGAGGTCAGGGAGGCGGCTACCCTTAAGGTCGACCATACCCTGAGGGTCGCCGACTCCTCCCTCGCCATCGCTCAGGAGCTCTCGCTCCCGCCGAGGGAGCTTCTGCTCGTCGAAACCAGCGCTATCTTTCACGACCTGGGGAGGTTTCCCCAACTCCACCGTTACAACACCTTTCGGGATTCCCTCTCCCAAGACCACGCCCTCCTAGGGTACAGGGCCCTCAAGAGAGAAGATTTCCTCAAAGGGCTTATGCCGGAGGAGAAGAACGGAATCTACCAGGCCGTTCTCCTCCACAACCGCCTCTCGATTCCCGAAGCGGTTCCGGAGAGGGTGAAGATACTCCGGGACGCCGACAAGCTGGATGTTCTCGGAGTCCTGGTTGAACTCTACCTCTCCCCGGCGAAGAACCCCCTGGTTGCCCTTGAGCTCCCCGAGAACCCCGGATACAACCCCGCCCTTCTTGCAGGGTTCAGGGAGCACCATAGTTCTTCCTTCCAGAACCTCACCTGCCTGAACGACCTTCGCCTGGGCCACCTCTCCTGGGTCTTCGACATTTCCTACCCCTGGACTCTCAGGGAGATCCTTCGCCGAGAGTACCTAGAGACGCTTCTCTCCCTCCTTCCGAAGGACGGGGGGACCCAGGAGGCGCGAGAAGCTGTCGACACCGAGCTGATCCGGCGTCTCGGGATCGGTTTAAAGGAGAGCAGACCATGAGGGAATTCTTTGAACGGGCAAGCCTCTGGTGTCAGGACCGTCCCCGTATCCTGAGGGCGGCTCTCTGGCTCTATTTCCTTTGGGCCTTGGTTCACCATGTACAGGATCCTCTCTACCAGAGCCTCTTTAAACCCATCAACCTGGGAATCCACGAACTCGGCCACATCCTCTTCATCCCCTTCGGCATGACCCTGGAGATCTTTGCCGGTTCCTTCGTCCAATGCGTCGCGCCCCTGATCGCCCTTCTCCTCTTCCTTCGCCAGGAAGACTACTTCGCCATCTCCGTGGCCATAGGATGGTTCTCCACAAACCTCTACGATGTCGCCACCTACCTGGGCGACGCCCGGGCCCAGGAGCTTCCGCTGGTCTCCCCCTTCGCCGGCGAGCCCCTCCACGACTGGAACTACCTGCTCGGCAAGTGGCACCTTCTGGACCAAGACCAGGCCATCGCCTCGGGTATCCGCTTCTTCGCTTTCCTCTCCATGGCGGCGGCTCTCCTTTTCGGTGCCTGGTTGCTCTACGAGATGTCCCGCAAGCGTCCCCAACAGCCTCAGGGGCGCTCCTTCTACCGATGAGGGTTGACCCCACCCTCCCGACCGGGGTACTCTAAGGGATGAAGACCCCTATCCTCTACCTACACGGCTTCGCTTCGGGCCCTCTCTCCAAGAAGGCGCTTTTCTTCAAGGATCTCTGCGATCGGGATGGGCGGACGATCCTCATTCCCGACCTGAACCTCCCGGATTTCCATACCCTCACGATCACAAGAACCCTGGATACGTTGACCCAACAGGCGGCCCTCCTCCCCTCCCCGCCGGTCATCGTCGGATCGAGCCTGGGAGCCTACATGGCCACCCTTCTCACCGCTCAACACCGTTTTCCCGTGTCTGGTCTCTTCCTCATGGCCCCGGCCTTCGCCTTCACGAATCTCCTGGACAGACTCTACAAAGAGGAACTCCTTCGGTGGAGAAGGGAGGGAGAGTTTACCATCGACCACCCCGGCTACGGAAAGTCTCTTCCCCTGGCCTACGACTTCTACCTCGACGCTCAACGTTTTCCCCCTTTCCCGGAGACAGGAGACACCCTTTGCCGAATCGTCCAGGGCCGCCTGGACAAGGTTGTCCTCCCCGAGAACTCCCTTCTCTTCACCAAGGGGAACCCCTCCCGGGAGATCTTTCTCTTCGACGATGACCATGGCCTCCTCAACTCCCTGGAACCTATAGGCTCGCTCTTTCAGGGTTTCCTCTCGCTCCTGGACAAAAAATGAGCGCCTTCCTCGGTCCTCTGGATATTCACGCCCAGAGAATCGACAACTATGGAGACGCGGGATGGAGCTGGAGACTGGCTCGGGAATTCGCCTACCGCAAGACGGCAACCACCGTCCGTTTCTTCTTCGATGACCTGAGCTTGCTGAACCGGATGGAGCTCTCCCTATCGCCGGAGTTAACCCATCAGCGCGTGGAAGGAGTGGAGGTTTACGACATCAACCGCTTGACCGAAGAGGAGGCCGCCTCCATGGAGCGCCCCGATCTCCTTCTGGAGATCTTCGGAACAACACCCCCGGAGCGCCTCCACCCCTACCTCCTCCTTCCCGCCAAGCTCAGAATCCAGATGGAGTACCTTTCCGCAGAGCCTTGGGCGGTCGAATCCCACCTCCTCCCCTCGCCCCTGGGCTGGGGACCTGCGAGGTACTTCTACTTCTCGGGATTCTCTCCTGAAAGCGGCGGGATTCTCCTGGATTCACGCCTGGACGAGGACGCCAGAGAGATGAAGGCTGATTCTGAAGGAGCCCTGGCGAGGTTTCTCCATCCCTTCGGCCTCACCTCCCCACCCGACGGCAACCCCCTCAAGGTTTTCTTCTTCCCCTACGGGGGGCGCTACACGGGCCTGATCGAGGCCCTCAAGAGGTACAAACGACCGGTCCTCCTCTTCCTCCTTGGCAGGGAGTCCCTGCTCTCCCTGGAGGAGGAGTTCGGCTCCCCTCTCCTCCCCGGAGAGATTCGACGGCAAGGCTCCCTCACCCTTCTCCCCTTCCCTTTCCTCCCTCAGAGAGAGTTTGACCGTCTCATGGCCCTCAGCGACCTTCTCTTCGTGCGGGGGGAGGACTCTCTGGCCCGAGCGGTTCAGCTCGGCAAACCCTTCCTCTGGCAGGCCTACCGCCAGGAAAACGACTACCAGCTCGTGAAGGTTGAGGCGTTCCTGAAACACTGGAGCTCCCTGGCCCCTCCGGGAGCTCTTGAGTCTTTCCTCCCCCTATGGTATCATTACAACCGGAAATTCGAGAATGAGGGTGCTTTGAGTGCCGAAGAAGGGGATATCCTTTTGGAATCCCTGGAAGAGTTGAGCTCGGCGGTGAAATTCCTCTCCCACAGCGTTCGGTCGAAGGCCGACCTGGTTGAGAAATTCACCCAAGCCCTCGAGAATCTTTCTAAAGGAGTGACGTTTCAATATGAAGGAAGCGCAGGACCTAAGAGCAGGAAACACGGTTAAGATCAACAACGAACTCTTTCTGATCACCCACTACGACTACCATAAGAGTGGACGGAACGATTCGGTCGTCAAGTACAAGCTGAAGAACCTGAGAACCGGGGCCCCCTCGGACGCCATCTACAGGGCTTCCGACAAACTCGATCAGATCGTCTTGGACAAGAGGCCCATGCAGTACCTCTACAAATCCAACGACACCTATGTCTTCATGGACCAGGAAAACTATGAACAGATCGAGATGACCGTCGATGACCTCGGCGACGCCACCTACTTCCTCAAGGAAGAGATGGAAATCGAAGTCCAGATGTACGACTCGAAGCCTGTGGGCGTCGAGCTGCCCATCAACGTCGAACTCAAGATCACCTTTACCGAGCCCGGCAACAAGGGTGATTCCAGCGGTCGAGTTCTGAAACCCGCCAAGCTTGAAACGGGGTATGAGGTTCAGGTTCCCCTCTTCTGCAACGAAGGGGACATCATCCGAATCGATACCAGAACCGGCGAATACGCCAAACGCGTCTGAACGAATCTTTCCGCCATCCGGAGAGGGCGGTGGTCAACTGGCCCCCGCCCTCTCTTCCAACTTCTCAAACCACACGAAGGTCGAGTAGAATCCCGTTCCCTTATATGTCGCCGAAGGGGTGTCGTCGGTGAAGAGGTTCGGAGAATAACCGGCCTGACTCTCCCAAGGGGCCTTGTAGATCAGGATCGCCCCTGAGGGAACTTCGTTCTTAACCTCCAGCGTCATCTCCGCGGCCCCTCTCTGGTTAAAGACCCTTACCCTGTCTCCGGACTTCAGGTCCGCCTTCCGCGCCTCCTCGGCGTTGACGAAGACTCGGTCCGGGAGAAAGTTGGTCGTGATCTTGAAGAACTGAGAAGAGACCAGGTCCCTGTGACCGGGAGAGATCAGCCGATAGGCCCCTTCCGGAACAACCTCGCAATCTAAGAGCGGCTCCTCCGGCAACTCCCCTTCTGGGGGAAAGAAGAGGGTGATCGGCTCATCCCCGACCGGCTCTTTGCGAAAGGGAACGAAACCCTCTCTCAGCAGCTCCTCCTTGTCGAGTCCCGCGCGGCTCAGATAGCCGGAAATCAACTCTTCGTCGCTCTCTTGGAGTGAAAGATCCTCCAGCTTCAAAGCCTTCGCGATCTCCCGGAACTGATCCGTAAGAGAGAGGGAGAGGTGGAGGGGCTCCACGGCCCTCTGGTTGACCTGAAGGAAAGGGTGCCAGGGCGACTTGACAAGGTCCGAGTGCTCGAAGAAGGATGTGGAGGGGAGGA
>Ga0209099_1003041_pt1 | contig 14014 bp, 8 predicted proteins | sample AD_JPNHW2_MetaG_FD_184430 | JGI IMG/M metagenome (GOLD analysis project Ga0209099, IMG submission 184430) | Active sludge microbial communities of municipal wastewater-treating anaerobic digesters from Japan - AD_JPNHW2_MetaG (SPAdes) (version 2) | ecosystem: Engineered > Bioreactor > Anaerobic >...
TGAAATCGTGATCAGGGAAATCCTGAAAGGGGACTATGATTTCGCATATTCGTTATTACGGAAAGATGACGTAAAACCGGAGCTTCGTGATACTTCAGGTTTATATAACTGGCTTGCGGCAAAAATTGTCGAGGAGATCATCATTGAATATGGATTTAGGAGCGATGTCAATGTTATTATGGATAAATCGCTGTACGGGATCCAGCAGCATGAGTTCAACCAGACAATGATGGCCAGATCGTTTGACCGGTTCAACATGCACCAGAACCTGGAAGTAAAGATTTTTCACCGGAACTCTAAGACGGAATACGGCATCCAGATTGCAGATATTATTGCAGGAACCGTGTACCAGCATTATACCCGGTATAACCGGAACCCGGCGCATGAATATAATTATTTCCCGCAAATATGCGAAAAAACAACCGTTGCACTGGATTTTTTCAAAGGCAGACGGAAATAAGAAGATGTGAAGCCGTTCCCTACTTTGTCACACCACTGAAAAGTGGCCTCATCCTTTTCGGGAAGGACTTACTCACTGTTTGTATGATACGTAATTTCAATATTTAAAGATGCGTTTCAAGTACACTTTATTGTGCTTATTCTCGTCTTGAATTCTCGGGATTACCCCTGGAGTTGAGAGATTCGTGGGGGTACATCCCCCCTCATGGATGCGGGAGGGAGGGGAGTTCCCCGGGAATCCGGGGTTGTGTTTCCGGGTTATACTAATCCGGCCCCTTACCGTGCCCGGATTGCCCGGTTTTTCCGGAAAATGACATGGTTTCTTTAAAAAACAGCAGGGTTTTGAATAAAAACGGAAAATTTCACGTCGGAGCCTGATGACACGGTTTGGCAGAGTTGGGGCAGCGGAAAACGGGCCCTGACAGGTTCCGGTCAATGGCAGGGGATTTTCGTGCCCCGGAACGCCGTGACGGCCGTTGCAGTGGAAACGTTGCCTTCACGCCGGAGGGGGAATCAGACCCCGGCCGGCGGCGGCACTGATTCAGGGTGATGCCCGGAAGGGAGCTGAGGGACGGGGCGTGGATTTTTTAAGAGCGGGTTTTTTAAAAAAATGTACCGGGCCGGGGTGGGGCCGGTGATCCGTTTCGATCCGGATCGGGATTCCGGGCGACGGGAAACGAGAGGGAGATTGTTTATTCTTTAACGTGAAGAGTAGTTTCATGGGATTTTTTGACAGAATTTTCGGGATATCCGATAAGGACAAACTCGGTTCAAAGACGGGCCAGACTGCATCCGTTTTGTCATTTCAGGAAAAGGACAATTTGGGTTTAAGGATCAACAGTTATTCCCAGTCAACAGCCTATTGGACAACACGACTGGTAAAACAGATTGATGACCCGTTCATTGCATATACATTTCAGACGGAGGATAATGCCCGGAAAGCTCTTTTGACATTGCCTTGTATGCATATCGCAAAAGATTCCGGGAATATTATCTGCACGGAAGTTCTGGATTTTGGCGTGCATGAGGATCCCGAGGCAGGTCCCTATGTTGCTTTTATTTCAGGAAAGGGGTTTGATTACGATCTCTATGAACAGGCAAATGCCCGGTTTTCACATTTCGGCGGGAAAGAGATCAATAAAAAAGAGCCGGTAAAAACAACAAAAAAAGTATCCGGGCCTGGTAGTACCGGTCTCTCGCAGGTAACGTTTGTCCGCGAAGATAAGGAGGACGGTTTTGGGGGTATTGCAACATACAGAATATACAAGGCCTCTTCTGCTGAATCAGCGAAAGCATTTCTCAAAGAACAAAAAGTGACAAAACAGCTGTACTATATCTCTGTTCATACACCGGAAGGAAATTTTGGCAGAGATATTGAAGGCATCTACCAGGAATAAGGCAAGAGAGAACCATGGTACGGGCTATCCTCTGGACACCTTTTTTAATGCGCTGATATCAATTTTTTTCATTGTGAGGAATGCAGCCGTTACGCGTTCCACTTTCTCAGGGTCCCGGTCGGTGGTCATCGATGCAAGAACAGTCGGGACGATCTGCCAGCTGAGGCCGAATTTATCCTTCAGCCAGCCGCACTGCTCGGCTTCCGGAACAAACGACAGTTTTTCCCAGAAATAATCTATCTCTTCCTGGGTATCGCACAAAACCGTGAAGGAGACTGCTTCGTTCAGTTTAAACACGGGGCCGCCGTTCAGGACCATAAATTCCTGTTCCTCCAGGGTAAACCTGACGGTCAGGACCGTTCCCTGTTTCTGACCCGAGACCTCTTCAGCGGCCTTGGGGTAATAGGAGGTTTGCAGAATTTTTGCATTCCCAAAAACCGAGACATAAAACGCCGCGGCTTTGTCGGCATCTTTTTCCAGCCATATGCAGGGAACGATCTTCCGGCTTATTGTTACCATGCCATTTCCTCTCCACTCCCCCATTCTGCCGGGAAATATTTAAGATCATTCTCCTGAAACAGATTTTGAAACAAGGTTGAAACCCAAAAACCCTCTCCGCCAGTGGTGGAGGACCGGCGGGAATCCCCCGCAGATCATCCAGGGCGGAAGCGGGTCCGGAAAAACCCCTCCCGGAGCCCTGCCGCCTCCCAATACGCATGCCCTCCTCCGTTCGGCCACAGTAACGTTGCCAAATACGCTGCAATTATTCCCGCCGGAGCAGGCCGGATTGTTCCGGCGCAATTCCGCATTTTTGCGCATTATTGCCTCGGCCCGGGGGAATTGAGGGGCATCCGGGCCTGTTGCGGGCTCCGTTACCCCTGAACTGCCTCTGGTGTACTTCAGAGGTCAGGACCCCCCTCCTCACGACGGAGGATCTTCCGCCGGCTGGCCCGGGGGGTTGTACCCTTCACGGGGATCCTGTAAAAAAAAGCTGAAAATTTTCCGGCTGCCTGCTCAGGCACCGGTGCCGGCAAGCGCCTTGCCGTCGCTACCGCTCTCGGCAAGCCCGTCCGGAAGTACCCGGAAGAACCGCCACGTTCCGTGCTTGGACCGGATCCAGAGCTCGGCCGTTGCGGCTGCATCCCGGGCAATGAGCCGGAGCCTTGCGATCTCTTTCTCGTAATACTCCGCAAGATCCCGGATGGTCGCAAGAATTTCCGGTGCGAACATGATGCGGGCGAACGTGTACGGGATCTTCGAGACGATGGCGATGTCGAAGATCTGTTCCGGCCCGCTCATGGTCAGCTGGATCATGCCACGCGCCTTGGCGATCGGGATTGCTTCCGAGAATGCCCGGTGCGGGCGGAGACCGCGGCTCATGAGGGGGGCCTCCTGTTCATACGGTTTTTCGTTGATTTTTTCATGGTGTGTTTACCTCCTTTTTTTCGTGCGTCATCGGGCCCTTTGACTAGGGAGCATGAGTCCGGGCAGACTATGGCCTTTTATTATAAACCGGCCTGAGCGGAAAACGGAGTGCGGTGCAGGCGATCCGAAATGATCGGGGCTTGTCGTCCGCGATTTTTGAAGGAACAAATTTGTTCCTCCGGCGTTTTCTCCGCGTTCATTTTCCGGTCCTGCTCTTTGTCCTGGTGTTCCCTTTGACCGAATATCGTAGGTCTGGCATACTTCAAGCGCTTGGCTGAATAAATTTTTTGGAGGGAAATCCGGGCGCGTTGATTATCGATTTGGGAGGAACGGGGCGTGGATTTTTGAGAGCGGGTTTTGCAAAAAATGTACCGGGCCGGGGTGGGGCTGGAGAAGGGAGGGGCGGTTTTCAGGGTTAGTGCAATCTTGACATACCATATCGATAGATTTTAAAAAGTCACATAGATGAAAAACCATATTCACAACACATACGGAATATTTACTTATTCAAAGACAAAACTGTGACCATGAGCAAAGCAGGATCTGAATTCAATTATATCGATACTCAAACCAGATTCTGCGATGGCGATGTGACAGATTTCCGGGCAAAAGAATCTTCACTGGAAAAAAAATTTGCTGCAAAAATCTCTGCATGGAACCGCAGGCCTGAAATCATCAATACAATTCATGAATTTTTTGAAGGCGATGCAAGACAGATGGAAGAGATTGAACCGGATAAAAAAATCCATCTTGTCGTAACTTCACCACCCTATTGGAATTTAAAAAAATATAGTGATGAAGGTGACGGTCTGCAGTTAGGCCATATCGATTCCCGCGAAGAATTCCTCAGTGAACTGGGGAAAGTCTGGAAAAATTGTTTTGATCGCCTTGTTCCCGGCGGGCGGATGTGTGTAGTTGTCGGAGACGTATGCCGGTCCCGGAAAAAGCACGGGAGACATCTGGTCGATCCTCTTCACGCATATATTCAGGTGCAATGCCAGGAAATCGGGTTTGATCCGCTCTCACCAATTATCTGGAATAAAATTTCAAATGTTGTTACCGAGATGGAGGGTAATGGCACTACTTTCCTTGGGAAACCGTTCGAACCCAATGGAATTGTGAAAAACGATATTGAATTCATCTTACTGTTCAGAAAGCCGGGAGGTTATCGCCACCCGACACAGGATCAAAGAGATTTAAGCATGATCGACCGGGCAGATCATGAAAAATGGTTCCAGCAGATATGGACTGACGTTCCGGGGGAGATACAACGAGCGCACCCGGCACCATACCCGGTTGAGGTTGCACGGCGGTTAATCGGTATGTTCTCATTCGTCGGGGATACGGTTCTCGATCCCTTTGCGGGAACCGGGAACACAACGCAAGCTGCAATTAAAATGCACCGGAATTCCATCAGTATCGAACTGGAACCTGCGTATATGAGATATGCGGAGAAGCGTCTGAAAGAGGCAGGCAGTCCGGTGATATTCCATTATACCCCAAAGAAGGTAGTATGACTCCAAATCCCATCAATTTTCTGCAGCACCTCCAGACGTTAGGCTATCATCCAAGATCCGATAAACATTCGAATGCATTGGCTGAGGCAATAATGGGCGATTTATTGAAATATTGTCCCAAAATTGCTTCGAAGGCCGCAGCAGGCCAGCTCGTTTATGATCTGAATTTTACGATAACTGTCGGGACTGCAGACTGGAATATTGATTTGGTTATTGGCAGTGCCCCCCTTGGAATGAAACCCCCAGAACCCAATGTTCCGATTGTGAAAACACCTCCGGCTCTCGTCCAGATTGCAATTGAAATAAAGTCAGTTATGACCGAACACCGGAAAGCCGTGAAAAACCGTAAGCGGGACTTTGATGCCCACCACGCCCATGTTCACCAGTATAACCCGGTTTCAATCGCGGGTGGAGTTCTCATCCTCAATGGTTCGCCGAAATTCAAATCACCGCTCCGTCCTGCCGAGACGATTCATAAAAATCCTAATGATCTTGTGATGCATTGTCTCAACGAGTTCCGCGGGATTTCTTCCAGTGGAGGAACAATCGGAGCAGCAGGTCTCGATGTAAAAGGGGTCATTGTCGTGAATTGCGATAATATCGTTCACCCGGGCACCTGTTATGTGACGACAAAGCCCGCACCGGTTGTTGGAGATCCGATTCATTACGATGCGTTTATTCAGAATATTTGCGATTTGTATACGGCAAGGTTTCCCTGAGAGAAGCCGATGATGGATAACCCCCCTCCCACCCTGGGGGGGAGGTAGGCAGCGAACCCCCTACAGCCCGGGGCCGGAGGAGGTGAGGGAGGGTTGCGATATGCTCCTCCTCCGCCGGATGCTGAAGGGCAATGACCCGGGTACGGTGCCCGGGAGTTTTGCTGAGGGGGGGTTGGCGGGGAACCCCCCCGGCTGCGCTGGGGCCGGGCGGGGCTGTGGGATCGGCTGCGTTTTTAGGAGGCGGAACGCGAGGGGTGGAGGGGGTGCGGGTGGGCCGGAGAGAGGTGGGGCGGTATTTCTCTCTCTTTAAACGAGCCGAAATTTTGTATCTGTGGCGAGCGCGAGACCAATAGGCCTGCTGTGTCTGGGGTAGGGCGAGCGGAAAAAGTCAATAGCATTTTACTGAGTGTTCCCCCACGCCACTCCAGTATTTAATTAAAGTTCGGTGAATCTCTTAAAATCGGAATTGCCGTTTCAAGTTACTAAAATTATGAGATTAATTTTCGGTGATTTTTTTATATCCATTTAAAAAGTAATCTTGTCGTTTTTATTCTAATTGTCACGGAGGAATTCAAAATCATTAATGTATAAATACACAATAGAATCTTATAATGGATTATAATCATTTAATCTGAAATCCTGTTAGTTATGGAGTGTATGTAAATGAGCACAATAAAAAAACAAAAAAATCCGATGGAATGGATTGGCTATGCGCATAATGATGCAATAAGGTATATTTTGAAGAAAATGAAAAATGAACCCACCATTATAAAGAATAAAAAAGCAATTAAAAAACTCGTGACAGAGTATTTTGAAAATACCGGCTTCGGAAAACAACCTGTTAAATCGAAATACCCATCTCCGGTAGCAGCAGACGAATTGCTTGTATTGCTACGGAAACAACTACCTCTTCAAAAATTACTTCCAGAAATTGAACGACTTGAAAACCAGGTTACAAAAAAAATCCTTGACGAGAAGGATTTACTCTTCTTTTATAGTATGGCCGCGATCGCACGGCATAGTGCAATACTCTGGGCTCCCGTCGATGAAGGGGGAGAAGGCGTTTGGCCAAGTACATCTCAATCTGCTAAGTACTGTCCCTATGTGGAAGGATATCTCGCAGATGCGAAGTCTTATCATGAACATGGCCCATTTGGCTTCGGATACGTGGTCCATGATTCAATTCAAGCGTATGTAAATGCGTTATGAGCCAGAGCTCTGGTTGAGACAGATCACTGATAAATATTTTTGAAGGAACAAATTTGTTCCTCCAGCGTTTTTTCCGCTTTCCTTTTCCGGTTCTGCGATTCTGCTCCTGATCATCGGTTTCCCTTTGACCGAATATCGTAGGTCTGGCATGCTTCAAGCGCTTGGCTGAATAAAATTTTTTGGAGGGAAATCCGGGCGCGTTGATTATGGATTTGGGCGGAACGGGGCGTGAATATTTGAGAGCGGGTTTTGCAAAAAATGTACCGGACCGGGGTGGGGGCGAGGGCTGGATTCCGGACCATGGGATATTTTCCGTGGCGCTGTAATCTGCTCGCGTTACCGGGAGGCGGTACGCGAGGGGCGGATGGGGTGCGGGAGGGGCCGCTGTTGTATTTTTACTGTGGGTTTAATTTCGATATCATTATCGCATAAAAAAACCACAAGCATTTGATGAGAGTGTGGCAGAAAAATAAAAAATCAAGCGATAATTCTCAAGGTATCAATAAATATTTCATTTATCTTATTATCCTTATTGTAGCAGTTCCGATTTCAGTTTTTTTCATATATCTTACACTCTCTATGATGGCTTTCGGCCCAAATACACCGGCCTATGTTAGCATCATTTCACCGGAATTGTTTTTAGTGATGCGATGGGGTTTAGTCTTTATTACATTCCTAATTTTTTTCATCATAATTCCTATGGCAATTTACCGTGTTTTTAAATCGAAACGTTTGATCTAAAGCAGAGTTTCTTTGAAAAAATTTCTTACGGAATTTTTTTACACTATTCCGCCATCCTGACCGCGTTTCTATGATAGATCAAAATTATAGGACGTCCGGGACGCGCGATATTTAATGATTTTACGGGTGAGTCCGGATTCGCCCGGGTTGCGGTGCGGCTGAATATTAAACGGGGTTGAAACGCCTTTACTTGACGCTGTTTGGCAAAATGGGGCTGAGTTGATAGAGGGAGGCTTAAGTATGGGGATAACTCGATGGGCTAAACGGTTTTAGGAGGCAGGACGCGAGGGGCGGAAAGGGTGCGGGAGGGCCGGGGTGGGGCGGTGCGGTTTTGGGTGCAAAAAAAAGAACAAAAGAGATAATACAGTTCTCATAAACGAATCATCATATGTCGGTGACTGCCCGCGTTCGTTTGTCGTTGCCGGGTATATGATCGCTTTCATTGGGGCATTTGCCGGGATCTGGTACCTTCTCATCTGGGTCTCGATCTGCAATCCCTGTACCAGAACCCCGTACGAATTTGTCAATATCCTGGTGGGTTTTATTGTTATTCTCCTGTTCAGCGGATACATGATCGTCAAGATGCTGTTCCCAGTGAGGACCGGGCCGCTGCTCGTCCCGCACTGACGGCAGGTTTCTGTCCGCGTCTGCGGCGGATGGGGCGCTGTAATCTGCTGTGGTTTTGGGAGGCGGGATTCAGGGGTGAATGGGGTGTGGGTGGGGCCGGAGAAAGGAGGGGCGGTTTTTGGGGGTGGCGGAACATAGATTATTTACAACAGGCACTGACATTTTTTTTTACTTTGGAAGGGATTCCAAGGTCTAAAAAATGGCATTGTTGTGAACCTGACTTTCCTGTCCAAATTGATCCTTTTCAATAGATAACGAAATTGTTATATAACAAAAACGTTATACAATATTGTATCAGGTGATCGTAATGTTACCCGTAGGTGGCCCCGCAACTGGAGAGGATTTCATAGACAGGAAGATTGAGACAAAACTCATCCTCAAGAAATTAGAAAAAGACAACGTCATTCTTGTCGCGCCAAGACGATTTGGCAAGACCTCTATAATGTTGAAAGTAAAAGATGAACTTGAAACTCAAGGAAAAAAAGCGATTTTTCTTGAAGTGGAAAACATTCACACACCCGCTGAATTCATTACTGAAATAATAGTGTCCCTTACCGAAATTAAAGATAAGAGATATAAACAAATTGTTATTTCCTTTCTTGAAAAATCAGGATCTTGGATTGAGGCGCACTTTGCTGATATTGAAACTCCAGTTGTTAAAGCAACATTGCGAGGCAAAATTCTATCTGAATTAAATGAGGACTGGCAGAGTATTGCAAAAAAGATTATTTCAACGCTACATGACACTGACGAGATTTTTTATTTTGTTGTCGACGAATTTCCAATCGCAATTCAAAATATGAAAACTGTTGATACGAGCGAAGCAAAACAATTTCTTCAGTGGTTCAGGAAATTACGTACGATTTCTAGGAACGTAAAATTCTTGGTAGGTGGATCTGTAAGCATTGATAATATTGTTCGAGAGGCTGGGGGAATAACACTAATCAACGATTTCGATAGAGTGAAAATTAATGGTTTCGAAAAGAATGTTGCCCTTTCAGTTTCAAAGCAAATCATTGGAAAGAAATATCGACCTGAGATTGGTGAAAAAATATTGGAATGTATTGGTGAGCCTTATATTCCCTATTTTTTAATGATAACACTTAGTCAAATTAACGATGAACATGAACTACATGGAGACAAAATCACAAAAGACCTAGTCGAAATTGTATACAATAACAAAATACTTGGGAGCCAGGGGAGACATTATTTCCAACACTATTCTGACAGATTAGCGGAAAGATGTAATTATTCCGAAATGGGTGAGAAGGTTTCAAGAGCAATTCTTGGAAAAGTCTCTACGACAAATTATTATGATATTGAACTTGCATTTGGAGTATATAAAAAAGAAACAGGGGATTCCGATCGAAGTAAATTCATGGATTTGATTGCAAACCTTGAAAATGATTTTTACATAGAATTTGATCGTAAACAGGGACTAAAATTCTATTCAAAAATGCTTAAAGACTGGTGGAGGATCTATCATGCTAGCATCAACTAATATCTTTTTTTTTAGATTCTCTCCAGAGAATATGCCGGAAGAGTTTTTAAGACAGCTATTGACTGGCAAAGAAAAATTTCTTGACCAACAGATGTCCGAGATCTCTAATTCGGTTTCCAATAAAACTCCAAGATACATTTTAATTGTCGGACCTCGTGGAATCGGAAAATCTCATATTATGATGCTTCTTTATTATGAAATTAAGAAGCAACTATCGGCTAAAATGATCCCGATAAAATTTGCGGAAGAGGAATATTCGATTTTTCGCGCTTCTGATATTTTTTTACGAGCTCTTGAAGAAAGACATTTTGATACGACTGAAATTCGTTCACTCAAAGATGAAAACTTAATTCTTGACGCTGCTGTTGAACAATTAAAATTGTCAGCGAAAGAAGAGAATAAACAATTCATTTTTTTGATTGAAAACCTCCATATGGTCTTTGCCCAATTGGAAAAAAAAGAGCTTCAAAAGCTTCGATCAATTTTCCAAAAAAACAGAATTTTTTCAGTACTGGCTTCAGCACCTTTGACATTCGAGGGCATTTCTGAACATGACGAACCATTTTACAATTTTTTTAAGATTACACATCTTGAAGAACTCTCCTTAAAAGAAACTAAGGAGTTAATGAAAAAAATTGCAATACTAGAACAAAATAACCAATTCATTGAAGAATTCGCAAACCATGAAAAGAAAATTGAAGGTATATATCACCTTACTGGGGGGAGTCCACGACTAGTTGTACTACTTTATGAGATTATTACAAGAGGAGATTTTGAGAATCTGGAGAAAATTTTTTTAAAAATGATGGATGAGCATACACCTTATTACCAGGAAATTTTTCAGATGCTCCCCCCTCAACGCCGATTAATTCTTGATACATTAATGACCTCTCCAACCCCGTTAACTCCAAAAGACATCGCTAATAATTCTAGAATTGATGAAAAAATAGTTAATCAGCAACTCAGAAGGCTTGAAAATGACGGTTACCTGCTTTCTCACCGAATGAAAAAGCGAACCTCATACGAAGTGAGAGAACGCCTGTTTAGACTCTGGAGAGATATGCGAAAACCGTTAGGTAAAAATAGAATTTCAATATTCATTGATTTTTTAACCTGTTGGTATACTCCGGAAGAACGCGAAGGTCAATTTAAAACAAAATTTGAACTTCTTTCAGCAGGAAATAAAAATCTTATAAAAGAGGTTTATTACTTTGCCGAAAGTTTACCTCCAGAATGCCGAGTTCGTTATCTGCATAAGTATGCAGAAAAACTAACCAAACTGGGAGCTACCTGTGAAGTATACTATACGATAAAACATCTTAAAAGTTGTGTCAATCAAATCCCAGATGAAAAACTTAAAAGCAGTATCTTTTCTGAAGATGGCAAACTGCGATTTGAGAAAAAGGAATATGAAAAAGCGCTTAAAGCATTTGACGAAGCTCTCCAAATAAACCCCAACGATATAGAATCACTTTGTCAAAAATGTATTATTCTAAATATTCTTAACCGGTATGACGAAGCTCTTAAAGTTATAAACTACGTTCTTGATTTAGAACCAGAAAATGCATTCGCATTGAGAATAAAAACGAGTGTTCTTGGTCCTAAAGAGAAATACGAAGAAGCTCTGGAATCGATAAATAAGTCCATTAGTATTGAACCAGAAAATCCCCAGGGATATTATTTACAAGGGCTTTCCTTGAAATGTCTGCATCGATTTGAAGAATCACTTATATCAATAGAAAAATCTCTTGGGATCAACCCGAATGATGAAATCAGCCTTGCATTGAAAGGCGATATTTTAATAGACCTTGGAAGATACGATGAGGCAATTGTAATTTTTGATAAAATCCTGATCAATCAACCAGAAAATATTGAGATCTTGTATAATAAAAGTTCAGCGTTAGGATTATCAAAAAAATTTTCTGATGCGCTTGAGACTATCGGTAAGGCCCTTTCGATTATACCTGATGATTTCGATCTTCTTGATCGGAAGATCCAAATCCTGTTTAATTTAGATCAATATGAGGATGTGATTAAACTAGCTGATTATCTCCTCACTCTTCAACCAAATCATTTAGAGATTTTAATCATAAAAGGGATGGCATTCAATTGTCTCGGAAAATTTGATCAAGGTCTTGAGATATTCAATAAAGTACTTGAAATCAATTCTAATAATCCATTTATCCTTTATTCAAAGAGTTTTGCTCTTAGACAACTTGGACGATATGAAGAGGCCTCAGCGGTAATAAATAACGCACTTAAAACGTATCCAGATTACTCATATCTACTTAAAATAAAAATCGAGATGGATATCGATAATGACCAATATCAAAATGCAATCGACGCTGCAAATATATTACTTAAAAACGATCCAAAAAATGCCTATATATTACAAAAAAAGAGTTTTGCCCTTAGTTTATTGAATCGATCAAAAGAGGCTCTTGAAGTAATTGATCAATCACTCAATGTTGATCCCGGTGATAATATCTCTTTGTTTATCAAAAGTGTGATTCTTTATGATCTAGAGAGATATGATGAGGCACTCAACAATATTGAGAAGGTAATAGAGACCGACTCGAATCTCATATTTGTAAATCGAAAAGTCCAATATTTATTAAAATTGAAAAAATTTGATGAAACAATCGAGGTAATAAAAAATATCCAGAACAGAGAGGACTATCCGGATTTTATGAATGAATTTTCCTTTGCGTTGATTGAAGCTAATATTGCACTCGGAAATAATAAGGTATCTCTGCAAGAAATAAAAAAACTCGAACCAATGATTACAAATTCACCAGCTGATGAGATAATGAGATTTGCTTATCTTTCTTTCACTCAAGCCATTGAAGAATTTAAATCCGGAAATCAAGAAAATGGTAAAAAATTGATTAAACTTATTTACCAAATTGAAGAGGAATGTCCTGATAAAAAAATTGATATCAAATCCGCAACTATCGAATTTCTCAAAAATCTCATTGAATTAGGAGACGTTCAAATAATCGATTCTGCCATAAACCAAATCATAATGTGTAAAAACGATTCATATCGCTGGTTTATAAAACCGCTAACTGACGCACTTGAAATTATTAAAACTGGTGATATTCGAATTTACTATAAGGATATGCAATCCGAAGAGAGAGAGATCGTTGCAGATATTATCAAAAAAATTACCAAATCTGATGAATTATTTCCAAAAAATTCCCTCAATTAATCGTTTTAATCACATTTTTTTCATGATGATTTCATGTAAAGATTGAATTGAGAAAATAACTCATTTTTTTCAATATACAATTTTATTTTCATTCCCCAAAAAAATCCCCACTCATTATAGATTCTCCCCAGACCGTGCTACACTCTAGCACACACAATTATATACCCCCGGCATCATACAATAGAATATGCAGGACGAGTGCCACCGCATTCATGAGGGTTTTTTTGCCCGTGAATGTCTTTATCTCCGTTAACTCACCCGCCCGCTGCATCAGTGAAACCGTTTCTGAAGCACTTCTGAACGCTGGTACGTTCGCGTATCGCGCCTTTGGCTTTTATTTTAGCTATTATTTCTGGTATTGAGTAAGCCCCTTGGTTTGCCGGAAAATTCAGGCAGGACAAGGGGTTGTTGTTGGAGTTGTTACTTGTGAGAGGAAAGGAAATCCGTCTGGAACGAATCATGAACCGCAATACGAAGAAGACCGTCATCATCCCGATGGACCACGGCGTGACCAACGGGCCGATCGCAGGGCTCATCGACATGGGCCAGGCCGTGAACCTGGTGGCGGAAGGCGGGGCGAACGCGGTGATCGGCCACGTGGGGCTCGCGCTCCACGGCCACCGGCAGGGAGGGCGGGACGTGGGGCTGATCCTGCACCTGTCCGCAAGCACGATGCTTGCGCCCGACCCGAACGAGAAGGTGCTGGTGAATACGGTGCAGAACGCCCTGAAGATGGGCGCCGACGCGGTCTCGATGCACGTGAACATCGGCGCGGAATCGGAGGCGCAGATGCTCGCGGACCTGGGCGCGGTCTCCGTGGAATGCATGGAATGGGGCATGCCGCTCCTCGCGATGATGTACCCGCGGGGCAAGGACATCAAGAAGGCCAACGACCTCGAGCAGGTGAAGCTTGCGGCCCGGGTTGCCGCGGAGCTCGGGGCCGATATCGTGAAAACCGTGTATACCGGCGACCCGGAGAGCTTCCGCGAGGTCACCCGGGGCTGTCCGGTACCGGTCGTGGTGGCCGGAGGAAGTAAGACCGATGACCGCACAACGTTAGAATTAATAGAAGGCGCAATGGCCGGGGGTGCGGCAGGCATCTCGATCGGCAGGAACGCCTTCCAGCACAAGCACCCGGCGCAGTTCGTCCGGGCGGCTGCCTGTATCGTGCATAAGAACAAGAGCGTGGACGAAGCGCTCGAACTGCT
>Ga0209099_1003045_pt1 | contig 14008 bp, 15 predicted proteins | sample AD_JPNHW2_MetaG_FD_184430 | JGI IMG/M metagenome (GOLD analysis project Ga0209099, IMG submission 184430) | Active sludge microbial communities of municipal wastewater-treating anaerobic digesters from Japan - AD_JPNHW2_MetaG (SPAdes) (version 2) | ecosystem: Engineered > Bioreactor > Anaerobic...
TAATGAATACATGAATAATGTAACCCGCAGTTACGAAGAGGATAAAAAGTTGGTTTTGGATATTATTGAAAAAGTTTTTGTTGAAAGTCAATTAATCCACTGGTATTTTGAGGAAAAAAATGTGCATTGGTTCGATGATTATAATGAGTCTCTGCTGATGGTTTACAAAAATATTGCCTCATTTAAGGAAACAAAAAATAATCAATGCAAAATTACTCCCTTGTTTAAAGATGGGGAAGAGGATGTGGCTTTTTATAAGGATCTTTTTCGTAAAACTATTATGAATGATGCTGATTATCTGGAAATAATAGAGAAGAAACTGCAAAATTGGGAAGCAGAAAGAGTGATGGGGTTGGATATGTTGCTGATGAAAATGGCTTTGTGTGAACTTATGGAGTTCCCAACAATTCCGGTAAAGGTTATTATTAATGAATATATTGAACTTGCTAAAACCTATAGCTCTGCCAAAAGTGGGTTTTTTATTAACGGACTTCTCGATAAGATTTTGATCGATCTGAAAGCAAACGGAAGTCTTAATAAAATTGGGAGAGGCTTAATTGACAATTAGATATGAATTCTTTTGACTTTATCATGACGAATGTTACAATTTTAAATTAGATATAAATGAAAAAACTGGCTATTTTACTACTTACCATCGCAATCCTCTCTTCCTGCGGAAACAACAAGTTAAATGAAGGGGATGTGACAGTTCATGATATTCATAATCCTGCTTCTGCTGATGCTTCTCGTTCTGCGAAATTAACTAAAGACATGCCTGTTATGACTTTTGAAGAAATGACACATGATTTTGGTAAAGTCATGCAGGGAGAAAAACTGAGTTATTCTTTCAAATTTACCAATACAGGCAAATCCAATCTTATTATTGAAGAAACAAACTCTTCCTGTGGCTGTACCACATCTACTCCGCCAAAAGCTCCTATTCGCCCCGGTGAAAGCGGTGAAATAAAAGTTTCTTTTAATTCTGCAAATAAAGAAGGCGCAGTTACCAATAGTGTTGTTATTTCAGCAAATACTTATCCGGTAAACACGCTTCTTAAAGTTACAGCAAATGTTATAAAACCTTAATTATCAATTTTTAAATTTTATTATTATGAATTTTAACTCATTATTTTTATTATTTTCCTCTGCAACAGGAACTGCACAAGGTGCAAAAGGCGGTGGAGCAACCCAAATGATTATTTTTATCGTCCTGATTATTGTTGTTTTTTATTTCTTCATGATTCGCCCTCAGCAGAAAAAACAAAAACAGATGCAAGATTTTAGGGAATCCCTAAAAAGAGGAGATCATATCGTTACTATTGGCGGTATTCATGGAAAAATTGTTGATATTCAGGAAAATACTTTTACAATTGAAGTGGAAGACGGCGTCAAAATTAAAATCGATAAAGCTGCTGTTGCCGTTGATCCCAATCAGGTCAAGAATAAAGATAAAAAATAAATAATGGCCGAGGAAACCAAAGGAACCAGGTATAAGCTCAAGCTTCCTCCTGTCACTTTCCTTGTCTGTCTGTTAATAGCCGGACTTGGCTGGGCGATTGTGAACGTTTCTAAAGAGTATTCCGTCACATTAAGTTATAAAGTGGTTTGTACCGAATTGCCTAAAAATGTTGATTCAGTCTTATTATCCGATTCAATAGTAAATCTTACTTTTAATACAAAAGGTCTTAACTATTTGAATCCTAAATTTTCTGAAGAAAATAGGCTGCTGTTCTTGTCGGTTAAATCTTTGATTCATAATAAATCCAAAAAATCAAGCTATACCATAAAAAAGAAAGCATTGAATGAATATATTCAGGAGAAAGCTATTTTTGAACATGATTTCGTTGAAGTAAAAGATCCTGAAGAATTGACTTTTTATCTTAAATAAAGTGGGGTATGCTGAAAATTGCTTTAACCGGCGGTATTGGAACAGGGAAAACTTATATTTCAAAGTTTTTTATTGATTTTGGAATTCCCGTTTATTATGCTGACGAAGAAGCAAAGAAATTATATGATGAACCCGAAATAATGACGCTGATTGCAGCTCAATTCGGGGAAAGCGTCTTTTCGGAACAGAAACTCGATCTTCATAAACTTGCAAAACTGCTTTTTAATAATTCAGATAATATAAACCGAATAAACGCAATTATCCATCCAATTTTGATGGAACGCTTTAATGAGTGGGCTGAATTACAAAATAGCCAATATGTGATGCTGGAATCGGCAATCGTCTTTGAGGCAGGGTTGGATCATTATTTTGATTTCATTATCGCGGTTGATGCTCCTTTTGATCTCCGTCTAAATCGCTTAAGAGAGAGAAATCCTTCTTTTTCAGAAGAAGATTTTAGAAAAAGAATCAACTCTCAAATGGAGCAGTCCCTTAAATGTGAGAAAGCAGATTTGGTTATTGTGAATAGCTGATGATGATTATTTATGGTTTGGAATAGGCATTATTACAAATCATCGGTAAGCATTTCTCCCCTTGGATTTCGAATCGTATATTTGGTGAATCTTTCATCTGCATCAAAGCCATCTCCTATATTGACGGTTCCATCCGCTTTGATTTGTCGAACCTCTGACTCAGAATAAATCCTTTTATGTTTTTTATCCCAGATAATAATTTCAGTTTCAATAGTTTCACGTTTAATCAAATCTCTTATAACAACATTACTTCTGGCTTCCATTCGCTCAGATTTATCTTCACTGATGGCATAATCGGCAGTTAGGACAGACTGTTTATTACCCTCATTGTCAAAAGAAGTGATGGTGATTCCTTTAGGGCAATCCATATAAGGTTTATCAATTAGATATTTGTTGAGGAGTGGTGCGTACAAAATAAAAGAGGTACGCCCGGAATCGCTGAAAATAATCTCAATATCAGTAGCGGACTCATCAGGGAATTTCCCATTGTATTCTTTTGGGGCAATTTTCTTGAATTCATCTGAGCAAGAAATAAAAAACACCATCCCTACGACAATAAAGATGGTGTTTTTCAAGAACGAATTCATTCTATTATTAATAATAAAATATAAAAGATTAACGAACAGTAGTATTTTCCTGAATCCAACAACCTACATGATAGGAATCTCCGGCATTCAATCCTCTTTTAAATTTTTCTTCCTTATTGGGATAAGACAGTCTGGCTCTTTTAGCATTGGCAGCTTCAGCACAGCTAGGGTCAACGGCAGCCGCTTTATTATATTTATCTGCAGCAGCCCAGTTGTTAGCGTAAGGAGTATTGTCTCCCCCGGAGCATAATGCACCTGAGTTGGCGTAAAGGTCTCCGATTAAGATATAAGCATTTCCAAAATTAGGTTTAATTTTTATTGCATTATAAGCTGCTGCACGTGCTTCAGAGTAATTTCCTTTAAGCTGTAAAGCAAGTCCGAGCATATAATAAGGGTTTACTTTTTGCTCATTCGTTTCATACAACTTGATTGCTTCATTAAAGTACTCAATTGCTTTATCAATTTCGTTTGACTTTAGGGATAAATTGCCCATAAAGTAGGCAGATTGGGCACCGGGTTCAGCCTGATGAAGAATTGCCAAAGCTTCTTTGAAAACTTGAGAATCGGTACATCCTTTTTTAAACATAGTACTTACAATTTTCTTAATTACCGGCATGTTTTCCTTATTCATTTCTAGTTTTTTGCTATATACCTGAACTAAAACAGGACAAGGAGCATAGGGAGAAAAAATACCGTCAATGTTGCTCAGCGTTTTGGTATAATTGGAAATAAGTTTCATTTGTCTGGCAGTGTCAGCAGTGAGCGATTTATATCTTTTATCATATTCTATTTTCGTAATTTGACCAAGGTTGAGAGCAGAATCCAGATTTGCCAAATTGGGAAGTTGCTTTTCGTATTGTTTGTATGCATTATTGATGGCATCATCAATATATTCAGTAGCTCTTTCATATGCATCAATGATGATGGTGGTGTCTTTTCTCACTTTAACCATCCCTTCAGCAGTTTTGAAATATACATCCCAGATATTGGGTTGTGTTTCTGCCTTTTCAAGTTCAATGGATTGTACAAACCATTCGTATGCTTTTTGATAATTAGCATTGCGGTAACGCATGGTGTTAAATGCCTTGAATCCAAGTCCATTTCCTTCAGTGTAATTGTCCGGAAAATAAAGATGGCGAACTTCGTATGACCATAATAAAGTATCAATATATCTTTCTCTTTGTAGAGAGTCTTTTTCATCTTTAATAAGTTTGTCAAGCATTGTTTGAGAATAGACAAAAATTCCATTCCATGAACAGGGACAATTAGCTACAAGATTTTTCCAGGAATGATAAGCATCATGATACATTTGTTGTTTATAAAAAGTGTTGAAAGAGGTTATATCCTCAAGACATTTTAAAGAATCCGCCTCTGTTTCTCCATATTTATATTTGCAAGGTGTTGTTTGTGCAACAATACCATAACTTGCTAAAAACATGACGGCTAATAATACTAATCTTTTCATTTTTTTCTTATGATTTATTTATTATACTAATTAATTAACTGATAAAATGTTGAAATATTATTCCAATTTAACTCTTTGATACCATTTTTCTTGCAAGATAAAATTAATAGAGAACTTGAAATAATTCTGTAAAATCAAATCTTTTTTGACCGTTCCCATCTGACCGAATTCAGCCATAATGTTTAGAGTTGATTTTGAAGTAAAGCTTTTTAAAGGGAACCCAATCCCCAATGTAAAGGCGTATTCTGAAATGGGAGAGTTGTGGATGCTAAAATAACCCGTTGAATATTTGGCTCCGGCGCGAAAACTTATCCTGTTTATGTATTTAGTTGACATTGGGTCAGCAGTGTATTGCAATCCCACGGCTCCAATGAGGGCATCTTTTAATGAATCAGATTTCCCCATTAACTCATATTTAGACCAATTTTGCCAGGATAGATCAATGCCAACAAGTAATTTGTCTTTAAAACAATAGGATATCCCGGCCCCGATAGTCTGGGGTAATTTAAGTTGCCCTTTTGTTCCCACTTTGTTTAAGACAGTGTCATAACTGCTACTACTGCTATATGCATCTTCGTAAAAGTTAATCAGTAAATTTTCACGGGCCCAAATATAGGCGCTGTTTTCGTAAACAATTCCTATTCCCAGCTTGTGTTTTTCTTTTATAGTATGGAAATACTGTAGTCCCGCTGAAAAATAGATGCCATCAACATAGATTGAACGTGCAATTCGGGTATTATAAAAATTTTCACCATTGAATTCAACATATCGGATTGAACTAAGAGTTCCAAACATGTAAGAAGTATTGATTCCTAAAGAAAGGCCTTTCCATATTTTGAATGCATTGCCCCAAAAGAGTTGCATAAGCCCACCCTCGCCGTTATAAGTGTATGTATAGTCTTCGTATGCATCATATACTTTGTATCCCATATCGCTAAAAGGAACAATTCCTGCAGTGGTTCGCCAGTTCTTGACAACAGGCAACCCCATCATAAGATAATTTGCTCTTGCATAGGAAGTTCTCTGAGCCAAAGCGGTAGTTTTTAATTTTCCACTGATTACAGACAATGAAGCATCTGCAATAAAAGAAAGAGAATCAAAAGCAACATAAGATGCAGGGTTTTTAAAATTTATATATAGAGGATTTTGTAAAGCATAACCAACGCCCCCCATGGATGCCATTGTACCATTGGTGATGTTTGTTAACAATCCAACACCGTAGCCCGAATAGGGAGAATTAATTTCATTTTGAGAATTCACTTTTTGAATAAAAATGGATGACAAAATGATAAATAAGAAGAGCAGTTTAGTTATTTTCAACATTAAATTTCAATATTTTATGTAATCCACAGAGGATAAAACTTGAGCCGACAAATATCGTATTTTTTATTGAATTTTGCAAGTAATCTGAATCCCCTCCTGAGATAACTATTTTTAGATCACTATAGTTCGTTTTGTAATTACTGATAAAGCCGTTAATTTCATAAATTACCCCATTGATAACGCCACTCTTAATAGATTGTTGTGTAGAATGTCCTATAAAATAATTAATTTCTTTTTTTGATAATAATGGAAGACGATTTGTGAATTCATGCAGGGCTTTGAATCGCATTTCTATTCCGGGTGAAATGGATCCTCCCAAATATTTGCCTTCTTTAGTAATAAAATCAAAAACAAGACAACTTCCCGCTTGGATAGATACAATATTGTAGCCCGGGAAATTGGAAAATGCTGCTACGGCATTTGCAATTCTGTCAAGTCCAAGTGTTTGAGGGTTATCATATTCTAATGATATTGGTAGTTTTGAGTTATATGAGAAGGAGAAATAGTGTGTTTTAGACTGCAGATATTTTTTAATTTCATCATATTCTTTTCCTACTGAAGAGAAAATAGAACGTTCGATTTTGAAAAAATCGAAAAATTCCATAACATTATTAATAGTTATATTCTTGAAACATTTGTAATATACCATATCTCCTTCTTCAGAAAAAAGGGCCGCTTTATGGAAACTGTTACCTATATCAATTGCTAAATCCATCTTGATAAACTTTGAGTACAAATATACAAAATAAATGTTATTTTTGTAACACTAATAAATTACTAACAATGCTCGACGAAACCTTTTACAGAATTGCGCTGCAATATCAAGATGCTTTAGGGAACAAAGTCATAAAAAAATTGATCCAACATTGTGGCAGTGCGCAATCACTTTTTGCAAGTTCCTCTAACTCTTTTTTCAGAAAAAACATTTTGGGAAAAACCCTACCCAAGCCTGTTCTTACTGATAAAATTTATTCTCTTGCAGAGAAAGAATATAAATGGATAGAGAAACATGGGGTTAATCTTTGTTTTTTTACGGATGACAATTATCCAAAAAGATTGAAAAACTGTAATGATTTTCCCTATATGTTTTATTATAAAGGAGATGGTTTTTTTAATAGGTCAAAAGTTGTGGCGGTGGTTGGAACACGGAGTGCTTCTGATTATGGGTATGATATTGTGAAAAAATTAATTTCTGAAATAGCAGGATATGATATTTCTGTGGTAAGCGGCCTGGCAATGGGCATTGACACCATGGCCCATGAACAATCACTCTCTTTCGGTTTGAATACAGTGGCAGTTCTTGGATCCGGACTCGGAGTTATATATCCACCTTCAAATATCAAACTGGCAAACCGCATTATTGAATATGGAGGAACTATTATTTCTGAATTTCCGCATGAGATGATTCCCGACAAGATTAATTTTCCTAAAAGAAATCGTATTATTGCAGGAATGGCAGATGCTACTATTGTTGTGGAAACGGCCAAAAAAGGGGGTAGTGTCATTACGGCTTATCTGGCCCATTCTTATAACAGGGACGTATTTGCTGTTCCGGGTTCAATCTTTACTCCTCTTCAGGATGGATGTCATGAGTTGATTCGCTCCAATATTGCCTGTCTGCTAAATTCAGGAGAACATTTGATTGAAATGATGGGATGGAATTCATCTCCTCCCAAAGCAGTTCAAAGAGAACTTTTTGTTGAACTGGATGAAAACGAAGAAAAAATTGTAAAAATCATTAAAATGCATCAAGATATTTCTGTTGATGAAATTATTCAATGTTGTAATGAATTAACTCCCTCAAAAGTTGCCGGACTCTTATTGGGGCTCGAATTAAAAGGAGTGGTGGAATGCAAACCCGGGAAAATCTATAGATTATAATTTATTTAAATATAAACAGTCCCCGGAAGGAAACGAGTAATTGCCAAAATGAGGTGGGATAGATTTGTACGTGTTGAGGTGGGATAGTTCCGGTTACTGTTTATATTGAAAAATTATACCGCTCCAAAAATAATAATTTAATAGTTAATTTTTATCCTGTTTATAAAAAAAGTTATCAACAATCTGTTAATAACAACATAAATAATTTATCTATTTAGCCAATTGTTAATAGAAATCTTCAAATAATTAACTTTATTTCATGAATTACATCAATGATTTTTTTGACTATTTTTGCTTCATTAAATAACGTTATATGAACTCCCCGAATTTTTTTTTAACTCACTTAAATGATTCTCAGCAAGAGGCTGTTAAAATTATTGATGGTCCTTTAATGGTGATTGCAGGTGCCGGATCAGGAAAAACCAGGGTACTTACTTACAGAATTGCTCATATGTTGACTCAAGGTATTAGCCCCTATCGGATATTGGCCCTTACTTTTACAAATAAGGCTGCAAATGAAATGAAGGAACGTATCTTTAGTCTTGTTGGTGATGCTCAGGCAAAATCTGTTACTATGGGAACATTTCACTCTGTATTTTATAGGATTTTAAGAGTGGAATGTGAAAAAATTGGCTATACCAAAAATCTAACCGTTTATGATACAGATGATTCAAAAGGGTTAATAAAATCTATTGTCAAAGAACTGAATCTTGACCCTAAAGTTTACATGGCGAATATTATTTTGAGCAGGATTTCTGCTGCAAAATCCAATCTGCTTTCCGCTCAGGAATATGCAAACAGTCCTGAAATTATTGAGGCTGATGTAAGAAGCGGGCGCCCACTTATTGGTGATATTTTTATTCGTTATGATAATCGACTGAAAAAATCAAGTGCGATGGATTTTGACGATTTGCTTTATTACATGAATGTTTTGCTCAGAGATTTTCCTGAGATGCTTTATAAATACCAAAATCGTTTTCAGTATATATTAGTTGATGAATATCAGGATACCAATTATGCTCAGTATATCATCATTAAAAAGCTGGCTGCAGCCCATCATAACATTTGTGTTGTGGGAGATGATGCCCAGAGTATTTATGGCTTTCGCGGTGCAAACATCCAGAATATTCTGAGTTTTAAAAAAGACTATCCTGAAGCAGTTGTAGTAAAGCTTGAACAAAATTATCGTTCTACTCAAAATATTGTCAATGCGGCAAATGCCATCATCAAAAATAATAAAGATCAGCTGTATAAGGAAATATGGACAGGAAATGGGGAAGGTGATAAGATTAAAATTGTTCAATCAAACAGCGACTCAGATGAAGCACAGTTTGTAGCGGGTGCTATTTTTGAACTTAAATTCACGTATCAACTCAAGAATAGCGATTTCGCTATTCTATACCGTACAAATTCTCAGTCACGTGCATTGGAAGAAGCTTTGATAAAACGACATATTCCCTATGTTATTTACGGAGGGCTCTCTTTTTATAAAAGAAAAGAGATAAAAAACATGCTGGCCTATTTTCGTTTAGCGGTTAATCACTATGATGAAGAATCTCTTCTTAGAATTATCAATTACCCTCAACGTGGAATTGGCGCAACCACTATTGACAAGCTTCTGGTAACGGCAAACGAGAGCAACCAAAGGATATGGAATATTATTGAAAATCCGGATCAATACAATTTGGATGTTAATGTGCCAACTAAGGCAAAACTCAAGGATTTCGCGATGCGTATCAAGGGTTATTCAGCTATGATTACTACAACAGATGCTTATGAGATGGGAAAACATATTGCGTATTCTTCAGGTTTGATGCAGGATTTGAAAGATGATATCACAGAAAAGGATAGGATAGAAAATGTTGAAGGGCTTCTTGATTCAATGAAAGAGTTTACTGAAAGAGAACCTGAAAGTGAATTTAATGAAGAAACAGGAGAATTAATTCAGGATTATTTTCCCTCATTGGATAGATTTATTGATAGTATTGCTTTATTGACTGATGTTGATAACAGTGGAGATATGAATCAGGATAAAGTGAAATTAATGACAATTCATTCTGCCAAAGGATTGGAATTTGACTATGTTTTTGTTACCGGAATGGAGGAAAATCTCTTTCCTTCATCTCTTTCTTTAGGAACTCGTTCTGAACTGGAAGAAGAACGGCGTCTTTTTTATGTTGCCATTACCCGTGCAAAGAAGCTGGTAACCCTTACTCATTCCAAAATGCGCTATAAGTATGGATCTCCTCAGTTTTGTGAACACAGTCGCTTTATTGATGAAATTCCGGTTCAATTTATTAATCAAACTCACAAAGCTTCTTCAGGAAAGGAATTTTTTGAAAGGCAATCTTCGGAATTTAATTCTCACAGAGCCAACCTTACTCCCATCAATAAGTTGACTGATTCAAATCGGGTTATAAAAAGTAAGATTGTGGAGGCTCCGAACTCATTTGGAAAAGATGCCATGATAGAGGATATCTTTCCCTCTTTAAGAATTTATCATGCTAAATTTGGATATGGCAACGTGTTAAGTACTGAAGGATCGGGTCAAGATAAAAAAGCTGTGATAAAATTTGATACCGTTGGAGAAAAAACATTGCTGCTTAAATTTGCAAAATTAATTTTACCCAAAGAATGAAATTCAGAACTGAAATCCCGAGACCTGAATATCCTTTTCAGATAGGATATGAAAATAAATCTATTTTCATGGGTTCCTGTTTTTCAGACCATATTGGCAATTATTTGAAGAATCACGGTTTTCCTGTTTTATCAAATCCTTTTGGTATTTTGTTTAATCCTGCATCTATTGTCAATGCTCTTAAAATGGCAATAAATCCTGACTTATTTAAGGATACATTTTACTCGTTTTATGATGAAAATTGGATTAGTTTTGCGCATCACGGAAAATTTTCCAATCCAGATAAATTGCTTTTTTTAGAAAATATTGACAATCAACTTAAACACACAAACCTCTTCCTCAAAAATACCAATTTTCTTTTTATTACTTTTGGCACAAGTTATTGTTATTTGCACAAGAAAAACAATATTATTGTTTCAAATTGTCATAAGATCCCGGCCTGTGAATTTGAAAAAATCCGTCTTGATACTGAAGAAATAGTGACTTCTTTTGATTTTTTGTTTGAGTGGATAAAAGAGCATAATCCCGAGATGAAAGTAATATTTACAGTCAGCCCGGTGCGTCATTTGGGAGATGGTTTTCATGAGAATACCTTAAGCAAATCAATCTTGCATTTGGCAGTTGATAAAATGGTGGACAATAAAACTGCATTTTACTTTCCCTCTTATGAAATAATACAGGATGATTTACGGGATTATCGGTTTTATGCTTCTGATCTTTGTCATCCGGGAGACAATGCCATAGAATATATGGAAGAAATGTTTGCCGATTTTTTTTTTGCTGAGGAAACAAAAAAGAGATTAAAAGTTATTGAAAAGGACAATAAATTGAAATCTCATAAAGTTATAAAGAGACTTTAATTTTTTATTCAGACTAAAAATTTATCAGGATGAAAAAAGTTTCTTTTTTACTTATTGTTATGGCAATTATGACAACTTCTGTGGTTTCATTGCAGGCACAAGTTCCATACAAACATAGTATTGGAGGAGTTGTGGGATCCTATTATGGGGTATCTTATAAGACTTTCCTTTTAGAAGATTTTTCACTTCAGGCAGATTGTGGAACTAAATTTTTACATTATTGGACTTTTGACTTAAACCCGAATTTGATGTTGGAGAAAGAGATTAAGAATATTGGCCTTTATTGGTTTGTCGGGGGTGGGGCAAGTTTAGGATTTGGCTATTATTATAAAGATTTCGCTTTCAAGCTAGGTCTTAATGCTATTGGCGGAATAGAATATAAATTTGCAAGAATTCCCTTAACCATTCAGGTAGATGTAAGACCCGGATTTGGGACAAGCTTTAGTCGTAGCGGACCTTATCCATTCTTTGACTGGGCTTCTTGCGCAAGTGTGAGATATACTTTTTAAGGAAGAATTCTATCACTATTTTTGGAAATAAAACTATCCCATCCACTAAGCTTTTGCCCGCCAATGGTAATTTTATTTTGCAGAAAATGACAGACTGCAACAGCCAAAGCATCGGTTGCATCATAATAATTTGAACATTCCGGAATAGGGTACATTCTTTTAAGCATGGCAGCTACTTGCTCTTTTGTTGCATTTCCGTTTCCGGTTATAGATTGTTTTATTTTGCGAGGCAAGTATTCAGATACCTCCATGCCATTGTGTATGCAGGCTGCAATGACCACTCCCTGAGCACGTCCTAATTTAAGCATTGACTGAGCATCTTTCCCAAAAAAAGGAGCTTCAATGGCTAAAAGAGTTGGATGGTATTTTTCAATTATCTTAATAGTGGATTCAAATATTTTTTTTAGTTTTTCATTTTGGTTAGGTAAACGGGACATCTTAATCACTCCCAAATCCACCATTTCAGTTTTTTTGAAATTGACTTTCAGCAAAGCATAGCCCATAATCGTAGTTCCGGGATCGACACCCAATATCAGTTGTTCTTCCATAAGGTCAATTTCTTTTCGTAGTAATCTATCAATGCACAGTGTTTAGCCAAAAAATCTCCTCCGATAATTCCCTGAACATCAGGTAATTTAATAGAACGATATGCCCTATTTATGTTTTCCAGATCAATAAGCACAACTTTGTAATCATTAATTTTTAAATTCCCCACTTTAAAATTTTGGATTACAGTAATTTTACTCTCAAAATCGGAACTACCAACCCCGACATTCATTCCGTCATTATCAGTAATGTGAGCATTTTGATTCAGCGATTTAATGAAATTAAGGTCAAAGCAACTGTGTGATGCTCCGGTATCTATAACCAAATGAACCGGAATATTTTCAATTTTCCCCTTTATAACAATATGATAATTGTCAGGTTCCAGCTCAAGCAGTTTAAATTTGATTGTAAATTGTTTTTTCATTGAAAGTTATCGGTAAAAAAACAGAGAAATTACATCCATCTTTTTCGGCGAAAAGAGAAAAGAAGTCCAACAATTACGCCTACACAGAGAGCCATAATTATCCAAAAAGCATACGACAAATGACCAAAAGGAAGTTTTACATTCATTCCATAAAGCCCGGTTATGAAAGTAAGTGGCAGTACAATAGTAGAGATAATGGTCAGAACACGCATGATTTCATTAGTTTTATTTGCCTGTAAAGAATCAAAAGTATTAGAAAGTCCTGCTACCAATTCGCCGTAGTCGTCAATCATATCCCACATTTTTTGGTAAAAGTCAAGGATATTTCCCCAATAGTCTTCCATATCTTCGGCAAAACCTCTTACTTCTCCGGATTCAAATTTATGAAATAGTCGGAGTTGAGGTTTAAAAATGGTATTGAGTTGAATTATATTTTTTCTAAAACGTGAAATTTGTTCAATAATTTTCTCTGATTTAGCTTCAAAAAGCTCGCGGTTAATAAAATCAATTTCAGTGCCCATCCGTTCTACAAGAAGAAAAGTTTCTTTCATCATTCTGTAAAGAACTTTATATAAAATGGCGTCACTGGTTCCGCTAATGGCATCTTCTTCAAGTTCTTCAGGATTAAGTTTTATTAAGTTAAAAAGATCCTGAACCACATAATGGGAATTGGCAACCGTGATAATAAAATCCTGTCCCCAGAATATTTTAGTTTCTTCTGTTTTGACCAGACTGGTTCGTTTGTCCAATAAAGGAAAATGGAGAACTAAAAAGAAATAATCATCGTAGATATCAATTTTGGGACGTTGAACAAAACTGGAGCAGTCATCAATGTCCAAAGGGTGAAAATGGAAGTTATCTCTTAAAAAATCCAAATCCTCAACAGTCGGATTTGTAATATGGTGCCATTTTAGCGTCCCAAAACTAATGGTATCAACCATCTGAACCTCCTTTCCACTTTGGAAAAATACTAATTTCTACATTCCGTTAAATCAATTTTTTTTTGACGTGCAAATGTATAAAAAAAAATGATGTTTTTTTAACATGAAATGAAAAAGAATATCATTATTTAAAATTCGTAATCATACCAATTACTTTGCGTTAGCGAAGCGTAGCGAGCCGGAACGCCCTGATAAATAAGATAATGACATAAATGTCTGTTATTAAAATTTGCCTTGTTCCCAGGGCAATTTTATATGGAAAAAAAGTGTACCTTTGCCGCCAATTTAAAACGGACGTCGAAAACGTATTCCCTTGTTCAAATTCTAAAGGCAGTGCCTTTGCTAACAATAGCTTACACGTCAAAATAACGATAAGGAATTTTCGAGAAAATACAGTGGGCGTGTAAACAAAT
>Ga0209099_1003046_pt1 | contig 14006 bp, 11 predicted proteins | sample AD_JPNHW2_MetaG_FD_184430 | JGI IMG/M metagenome (GOLD analysis project Ga0209099, IMG submission 184430) | Active sludge microbial communities of municipal wastewater-treating anaerobic digesters from Japan - AD_JPNHW2_MetaG (SPAdes) (version 2) | ecosystem: Engineered > Bioreactor > Anaerobic...
GTAGTCCTGAGGTAGGCTTTTCTTTTTATCAACACGTTTTAAAAGGTAAGGGTCTTCCTTTGCCCGTGCCTCGACTTTTGTAAGCAGATCGAAAAATCGGTCAGGGGAAGCCTCGATATGTTGTTTGATCACAGTAAGGTCGCTTGAGGGAATTTCCGCCTTGTCCAAGCTTTCCTCCACGGCGGCAAGCGCCGATTTTTGCGGGCTTTCCTGAGTTTGCTTCTGTTGTTTTTGCGACGACGATGCTTGCGAATTGCCGCGCCCGCATGAAGCAAGCGCAAAAACGAGCATGAAACACAGGGTCAACAAGGTAGATGGAGAAGAAGAGCGCCCATTTTTCATGCCAATAAGTATAACGGCGTGCAGGGTCTTGTGAAATAGGCTACATTTGATTTCTAATAATCATAATGGGCAGGATCTTAACGGGCAGGGTCTTAACGGGCAGGCTGTCAAGCGAATTCTAATCCTGAACGCATTGAGCATCGACGAGCATCGAGCATCGAGGGGTACAAAACATGACGAAAGTGCAATTCGAGGTGTACAGGCAGATTTGCGGTGAGTTCAAAGAATATGTTGAAGAGCTTATCCGCTCGATGCCATGGCTTCTCGACGCTCAAGAGGGGTTGCGGCAGCTCAGGGGCTACGAGGATTACAGGATCGAGCTGCCGGTTGTGTATAACCTCGCCCTGGACGATATCAAGCTGGAAGATGAGATTCAGTTCATTTTCGTCGCAGACAATCCAGGCAAAAACGAACAAAAAGCGTCAAACCAGCGTTATCTCGTCGGGCAGGCAGGGAAACTGGCGGAAGGATGGTTTCGTAAGGAGCTCAAGATCGACTTTCGCAAAGCGGGAATCATTATCAATAAGACGCCAATTCATACACCAAAAACCGCCGAATTGCGCCTCCTTGCGGCACAATGTGGCGAGCACAGGGCGGAGTTCTTGGACAAATTAAAAGAAAGCGAACTCATGATGGCTCGCTTTGCGTTTCGACTGCAAACCACATTGAACAATACGCTCTGGGTTTCCGGTTATGGCGAGCTTGCAAATGGAAAACTCTTTGCGCCCTGGGCCGAGGAACTGGGCCGCTGTTACGCCGAAGGCTTGGTTCCTGCCGCGACGCTGGACAAGGTATGGGTCTTTAGGCATTTTTCGATGAATCAGTTTGCTATCGAATACAAAGCCGAGTGCCAACACGAACTTACAGCACTGCCGGGGCTGGATCCATACAAGGTTTTGCACAAGCTCGGAGTTGCCAATCGCAGGCGGATTCTGGGGTGGTAAAGTTCTATTGTTTCATCGGTGCCATTCCGGGCGGTTCTGTAGTGGTCGACCATTGTGCGTTTGTGCCGCACTGCGTTTGTGCCGCTATGCTTTGTGCCGCCCTGCTTCGTGCGCAGCTATGCACCTGTACAGAAGACAGGCCAAAACGATAAAATAAGGCTTCGCCTTTGTAAACACACGGGCGTTCATGGAGTAAAAAATGCAGGATTTTACGGTCGCAACGCTTGGTCGCTGTGCGGTGCAGTCGCCTTTGGGTCTTGCTCCCAAGGCAGGACAAGGAAGACCGGGATTTGTTCCGGACGATAGGTTCATTCGGTACAAAATCGATGCAAAGCCAGACGAAGAGAGTGTCGCGTCGCGCTCGGAGCTGTTGGAAGTGGCGGGCCCGAGAGAGAAAATCTATTTCAGCCCTTCGCATGTGCACGCGGGAATCGTAACCTGCGGCGGCCTGTGCCCTGGCCTTAACGACGTAATCAGGTCGATTGTGCGCAGCCTTTGGCTTCTCTATGGCGTGCGCCGGATTTCGGGGATCCGATATGGCTACAAGGGTTTCTTGCCCGAATATGGCTACGATATCGTGGAGCTGAATCCTGATGTCGTGGACGACATCCACAAGATAGGCGGGACCATGCTCGGCACCTCGCGCGGAGGCGGCGAGCGGACCACAGAGATCGTCAACACAATCGAGCAACTTAACCTAAACATGCTTTTTGCGATAGGCGGCGACGGCACCCAAAAGGGGGCTTTGGCCATCGCCGAGGAAATCGAGCGCCGCGGGCTCAAAATTGCGGTGGTGGGCATACCCAAAACGGTGGACAACGACATTGCGTTCGTGGAGAAGACGTTTGGGTTCGACACGGCGGTGGCCAAAGCTTCCGATGCCGTCGCCGCCGCGCATATGGAGGCTCACTCGCAAATCAATGGCATTGGCCTCGTCAAACTGATGGGTCGCGACTCGGGCTTCATCGCGGTGCAGACGGTGCTCGCGGTCCATGAGGCCAATTTCGTGCTCATTCCCGAAGTGCCTTTTGCTCTTGAGGGAGAAAACGGCCTGCTTTTGACTTTAGAAAAACGCCTAAAGCGGCGTGGCCATGCAGTCATCGTAGTTGCCGAAGGTGCAGGACAAGAGCTTCTCAACAAACAGAATGATGCTGCCGGCAAACCGCAACAGCTTTACGATGCGTCTGGGAACAGAAAGCTTGGCGATATCGGAGTTTACTTAAAGGATACGATTCAAAACTACTTCGGTGCAAAAGGTCAGGAGATCAACCTCAAATATATCGATCCAAGCTATATGATCCGCTCGGCCCGTGCAGAACCGCTCGATTCGATGTATTGTGAGCGTCTTGGCAATAACGCCGTCCACGCGGCCATGGCTGGCAGGACAAAACTCCTTATCGGCTACATAAATGACGAGTTCGTGCACATTCCCATTAAAGCGACAGTCTCACATCGAAAACGAGTCGATCCGGAAGGGAGCCTCTGGCGCGACGCCCTGGAAGATACGCAGCAGCCGGACATGCGCCCCGCGCAAGCCTAGCACAGGCCTAAGTCTTGAGGCTCATGTGGGAGGAGTCTCCGCAGAATCCGAGGCTCCGATAAAGGTTAATCGAATCGTCTGTTGGCTGGAGCGTCACCTTCTCCAACCCGCGCATTCGAGCCTCAAGAAGTGCCACCTTGACAAGTGCTGTCCCGACGCCGTGGTGCCTGAAACTTGTGTCTGTGTACACGGCAAAGAGCTCGGCATGTCGAGCCTTTCTATATGCTTTATCTGAAGCCGATCCGGAAGTTCCCCGCAGCAATAATCCCGCCGAACCTACAATTTTGTTGTCGTACTCGTAGACCCAAAGCAACATCGAGCCATCCTGAATGCCTTTTTTGAACATTTTTGTCTGGCTTTCGAGTACCTCGGCCCTTTTTCCCGAGGTAAGGGTTTTTGTTTGCTGAATGAAGGCAAGGCGCATTGCTGCAATGCAGGGAACATCCGCAAGTACGGCTTGCCTGACACCGCCCTGTGCGTTTTCGCGAACGCCTCGAGGCGAGGGTGCAAGTGCATTTTGTTCAACAGTTGGCGCTTGCAACTGTGCGCTTGATGTCACTGCCGCGTCTTCGATTTGATCTTGAGATAGACCTGCTTGCCAGGATCCATCGGGTTCGCCCGCTCGTCTATGTCGAAAAGCCCAGAGGCTTTTATGAGATCACCTAGTTTTCTAAACCCGTAATTGCGGGGATCAAACTCAGGTTGGCGGTTCGCAATGTAGGTGCCTACGGCGCCCAAATAGGCCCAGCCAAATTCGTCGGCGGCTTCTTCCACAGCGCTTAAGAGCAGTGCCTTTACACGTCGATCTGTCTTGATATCGCTTTGAATCTTGGCTTCTGCCTCTTTTTCGGTTTTGGTTTCCTTTTCTTCGTCGCCTTCTCTCAAGATTTCGGTGTAGATAAACTTGTCGCAGGCTGCTACAAAAGGTTTTGGAGTCTTCCGCTGTCCAAACCCGAGCACGAGCTTGCCGTCCTCGCGCAGTCGCGCTGCAAGGCGCGTAAAATCGGAGTCGCTGGACACAACACAAAAGCCGTCGAGATTCTCAGTATAAAGCAAATCCATCGCATCGATGATCATGGCACTGTCTGTGGAGTTTTTGCCTGTTGTATAAGAGAACTGTTGCACAGGCTGAATTGCGTACTCAAGGAGTTTGTCTTTCCATGAGCGCAAATTGGTGCTAGTCCAGTCGCCGTAAATCCGCTTGACGCTCGCAACGCCATATTTTGCAATCTCTGCCAGGAGACCTTCAATTATTTTGGCCTGGGTGTTGTCCGCATCTATGAGTACTGCCAACTTAAGTTGGTTCTGTTCGTTTTTCATCATTCGTCTCCCAAGAGAAATCCCTTCTCTTGTCGTATTTGGGAAATCGAGCCAACTCGGATGCCTACAGCCTGACCGGTAGCCAGGTCTTCTCCGATCAGCATCCAATCGTCGGCGGTGCGCGTAAGTTTTACGGGTCGCACGGTAGTCGATTTCGTTGTACCGCCGGAAGTCCAGCGGATTTCCAGTTTGCAGAATCTGGATTTGAGTGCACTTTGAATTATATGGAGTTTTCCCTGAAAATCCAAACCCCCGGCCGAAAGTGGGCCTAAACTCAGTCTTCGATGGGTTTTTGTCCCGAATTCGACGTTTCTGTCGGCCCCCATTCGTCTTAACAGCAGGTCGGATAGGTTTTGTAGCTGCTCTTTTGAATAGATGAGTTTTCGGCGTATTCGCTCTTCCAGAAGTGTCTGGATGGGCTCGGGCAAGGCAAGCGTCTGTAGGGTGTTGAGTAACTCGGACTCGAATTCGTCCGGAGTTTTGGCAGCTTCTGGATTTTCTGAGTTTTTTGGAAGGGAACGACCTCGTACCGATACACGAGAAAAATCCGGGCCTGCATGTCCGCCCAACTTCTGCGCCTGTTCCAATGGAGAGGGGCGATTCGAGCTTTGCGTAGAGACTTGTTCTTTTTTCTTTCCACTTTTTGCCGAGACTACCAGGGAAGGAGCAGGAAGGCCAAGCCGCTCGAACATCTGTTCAATGGTAGCATAAGGCACGGAACCTATGAAGTAGACGCCATCCCTTATTTTCTTGAAAGGCAGTGAATTAATTGCACCGCTTTGCTCAAGAATTCTCGAGGTGGTGGCGTCCACGGCGAGCACTGAACCTTTGTAAAACACGAGCGCGTTGTATTCCTCTTCCCATGTGGCAAGGTTATAGCAAAGCGCTTGAGGTGGCTCGGCCCCGCACAGTCGGCTGAGTGTAGCGAGCATGCCTGCGGCGGTTTGTCCCTCGGCAAACGCCAACTTTGCCGTCTCTTTGGTTATCTCAAGATCCCAGGAATCAGAAATCGAGGTCGCCTGGCCAAGATCAAGCAAGGCGAGCAGATCCTCTACCGGGGCCTCAGGCAACACGTGGATACTGCCGGTGCCTTCAATAATGGCCTGTCTTCGATCTCGGTCATTTTGGACATCGTTCTCTCCGGGAATCGGAAAAGAGGCAAATGGCCTGCGTCCAAGGGCTCTCTCTTTGTTACAGATCCACACATCCTCGACCTGTCGAATCAAATCAAGTTCTTGCATCGCAAGAAAATAATCAGGACTAGGAGAACCTGCTTCGTCCTGTGCCCTCAGTGGATCCTGAAGCGCAAAAGAGCCAAGAGGCAGAAAGAGCGAAGAGAATCTCTCAACACCGACCGAAGAAAATCTGAATTCGACCTCGAAATAGGGGCTCACCGCCTCGCTTAAAGACCGAACGGTCTGCAAGAAGTTCATGCTTTCCAAGAGCAGTTTGGGGCCGCTTGATCTGGGCTGTTTGGGGGATTCTGATCCAGGTCGAGCGGGATCCTCGCCGGTTGGCTGCGGCAAGGTCAAAAGCACTGCCAACGCAAAAGGATAATTCCTACCATGCTCCAAGAGAAAATGCTTAAAAGCCAGTGTATCGAGGCTAAGCCCTTGCTCCCCATCTTTGAGAATCCCTGCTATTCCAAGAGCTCTGACTATTCCGTCCAACACGGCCATAGTCTGTGAATCGGCGTCAAGCAGTTTCTGTAAGCGCTCTCTTACTCGATTTGCAAGCACGCCACTCTTTAAAAAAGCTTTTCTTTCGTTGCGGAGAAAAGAGTAAAGCACAAGCGAAAGGTCTATAACCGAAAGTCCCTTAAACGAAGGGAGCCGCGCAGCCAATGCGTTGGGAAGAGCCGTGGTTCCAAAAAGATAGGTGGGGTTTGCAAAGCGCTCGGTGAACGCAGCTTCGAAAAGTGGCACAACCTGCAGTAAGCCGTCACCGTCTTCGTAGACAAGGAGGCGTTCGCTCAGGTTTGCAAGCCGATACTCAAGATCGAAATAGTTAAGCGAAGACGCCAATGCTCTCTGCAAGGTGCTCTTAGGAATACCCCGTACGATGGTTATGCATCCGAGGATGAGAGCGTCCAGGTCATCAATCATGGTTAAAGCGGCGTCTATGACTTCTGGCTTGGCCAATAGGGCCATGAGTCTATCGACGATTTCGTTTTTGTTCGCCGTCGGATTCGTGCCACCAAGGTAATTCTCGGCAAGGGCTCTAAGACGATCGAGTGGCTGCACAAGAAGGGAGGAACGCCATTTTTCGAGCGTGTTTGCGTTGGTTACCGTTTGCGTTACGGGGTCTATAGCGTCGAAGATGCTGCTCATGGCCTGTTATTCGTCCCAGGTCTCGATCGTATAGCGATAACCTTGCTCGACCAGGAATTTGCGACGCTTATCCGCATACTCTTCTTCGACAGTGTAACGGGAGACCAAAGAATAGAAAAAACTATTGCGGTCTTTTGGGCGCAATATGCGCCCTAATCTTTGGGCTTCTTCTTGTCTGCTGCCGAAAGTGCCGGAAATCTGAATTGCCACCGAGGCGTCGGGCAGATCTATAGCAAAATTTGCAACTTTCGATACAATAAGCAATTTCTCTTCACCAGCCCTGAATGCGGCATAAAGGGCTTCCCGTTCGGCTTCAGGGGTGCTCCCAGTAATGAGTGGCGCTTTAAAAAGCCTGGCATACCGTTTGAGTTGATCGATGTATTGGCCAATGATGAGTATGCCCTCTCCACGGTGGTGCTCGACTATAGCCTGGGCTACCTTTTCTTTTTCCACGTTTTCCGAGGCGATTCTGGACTTTGCGCGATGCTCGGCGATAGCGTAGGAAAGCCGGGTGGGTTCGTCAAGCGGGATACGGATTTCTTTGCACAAGGCCTCAGCTATAAAGCCCTTTTTCTCCAAGTCCTTCCACGGAACGTCATATCGTTTGGGACCGATAAGTGAAAAAACCTCTTCCTCTCTGCCGTCCTCGCGTACGAGCGTAGCGGTGAGGCCAAGCCTGCGTACCGCTTGAAGTTCGGCCACTACTCTAAATACTGGTGCGGGAAGGAGATGGACTTCGTCGCAAATGATAAGACCCCAGTTTACAGCCCGCAGAAGTTGAAAATGTGGGAAGTCCGAGGTTTTGTCTGGCCTCCAGGTGAGAATCTGATAACTTGCTATGGTGATGGGGCGAACCTGCTTCATAAAGCCTGAATACTCGCCAATTTGAGACTCGTCGATGTCAGTTTTGTCCAGGAGTTCGGTCTTCCATTGACGAGCCGCGGCTATGTTCGTCGTTATAATCAGTGTAGTACGTTTGTAGGCAGCCATTGTGGCCATGCCGACGATCGTCTTACCTGAGCCACAGGGGAGGACCACCACCCCGTACCCATAGCCAGGTTTTCCGTCTCCAACAAGAGAAGCCACTGCCTCATCCTGGTAAGGCCGCATGCGCCAGCGCGGAGGCTGGCCAAACTTCAGATTTATCTCGAGCGGATCCCCTTCCCGCAGACTCGCTTCGTCCTTGACAGGCCAACCTCTCTTTAAGAGCTCGACTTTTACCGTTCCCCGATCCACAAGCCGCAACAAAAAACCCCCTGCGCTAGGGGTTAGCCATTTCCCAAGAACCTTGTCTGCAGCCAGCTGCTTCTCAATTTCCACTTCCTTACACTCGAGAAAGAGTGTGTTTTGAATGCCCATGCCCGGACCGGGCAGTTCCTCTCCTCTGTACTCGTGCAAAACGAGTATGCCGAACCGATCCATCGTATCCTTGATTATAAAGGGGATATCTTTGGGCATCTCGTACCGGGAAAATTCCTCGAGTTGCGCAACGACTTCGTTTGCGCTTGCCCCGGCGGCGGCGGCGTTCCACAGTGACAATGGCGTAATCTTGTATGTGTGCATGTGTTCCGGGCTCTTTTCCAGCGATGCAAAACGGCCTAGTGCTTTGCGAGCATCTTCGGCCCGAGGAGCATGTAAATCCAGAAGAATACTTAAATCACTCTGCACAATGAGGGGTCCATCTTGGGACATAGGGTCTATTATAACAAGAATGCTACGTTCTAAACAAGACTTAACACTATTGTTTAGCTTTGGTCGGTATTGTTCAGTGAATGAACAATGCCATAACACAGACTGCCAAAAAAGCACTGGTGCCTTCAATTGCAGTCGCGGCAGTCCAACTGCGCGCCATGTCTTTAGTTGATAAGCCCAAACTTCTTTGTAATATCCAGTACAAAGGATCATTTATGTGGGATGCAACCAGAGAACCCGCTCCAACCGCGGCGACAGCCAGCGCAGGGTTTAACTTAACTGCTTGAGGTACGGCTGCCATAGCACCAGAAGCCAAAACAACCGCGATCAAAGAGGAGCCTTGGATTGACTTGAACGCCGCTGCCAAGGCAAAGCACAAGAATAGGGCTCCAAATCGTCCGGCAATGCTTGTTGTCGGGACTATGCGGCTAAAGAAATCCACGAGTGGCCCTGCCTTGACGATCTGAGAAAACGAGGCAGCAAGAGCAGCAACAATCAGAATTGGGGTAACCCTTACAATTGCCTCTTCCACACATTCTGCTATTGCTGGATTACTAGAGGTCTTACCCTCTACAATGCGCTTCCGGAAGAGTAACAGAGCAAACGCCAGCCCAAGGCAGGCCGCGACCACTGGATGACCGCAAAACGCGATCCAACCATATACCCAACCACTCCCAAAAGGACGTGCTGGCAGATCTGCAATCATTTTGAGCACCAGCAGGACAAACGGCAAAACAATAGGAACAAGCGGACGCCTGATAGAAGGTGCACCAGTCTGAATTTCTATCTGGGCACCAGTCTGATAGTTCTCATCCTTGGCAACATCTTTTTGCACTACAGCCGAAGGATTCTTACGCGATATCCACCAAAGCCCAGAGACAAGCGCCACTGCCGCTGCGATAAGGCCTACAAAGAGTGTTTGACCAAGACTTGCGGCAAAGGCACGGGCGGAAGAAAGAGCGGCAACCGTAGGCATAACCAGGGAACTTGCTGCAAATATTCCTGCAGCATAGGCTAGAATGAATCTGGTTCTGTCTACTCTGCTCTCATCTGTAAGGTCTTCAACAAATGGCAAAAAAAGGAAATAGCCAAACTCCCCAGGCGAAGGAACTGCAAGTATAAACCCCAAGATGGCAGCAAGCTTGGTAAAATGTCCTCTTTGCGCACTCTTTGCCTCCACGTTATGCGTAGCCCATTGCCCGATTGCCGCAAGAGCGCCGGACTTTTCCAAAAGAGTTGCAGTTACTGAAGTTATTGCAATGGCAAGCCCAAAGGTCCCCAACCATCCTCCAAACCCATCCATCACGCCCAAGGCCACGGCATCCTGCGGTAGACCTATACAGAGTCCGTACACCAAGGCACAGCCCAGCAAGGCAAGAATAGGACTCGTTCCGAACCGTCCGACTAAGATATACGCAAGGGCAAGAATTATTGCCAACCATAACAAAGCCACCGCCCCGGAAACCATTATTGTCCTCCACGCCACCGTAGTCTGAGTTCGATGGGAAGGTGATCGGAAAACCCCTTCTTCCCATCCCAACACAAGATGTTGCCCTTGTTGTCAAAAAGCTCTTGCGCGCCAGCCGGTTCAAAAGCTTCGTAGTCCAGGCCCTTGCCGTCAACCAGGGCAGCGTTCAGCAAAAACCCATCCAATCTTTCAGTTTTTCCATCGAAGGCATAGCTGAATTCCTCAGAACCGCCCCAAGGAGAAAACAGTGCCCAAGAGTTTTCAGTCGTCGGTAGGACTTTATCGGGACTATACGTTATGTGCAAACTCTCAAAGCCTGAATCCTCATCCCCAACAGGCATTATCGCTGTTTGGTAGGCCTGCTTAACCCGCTGGAATTCGTCCGGTGACTCGTTAAAGTCACCACACACCAGTATAGCACAGTGCTTGTCCTTGGCTTCCAGCGCCCTGATCCTTGATGCAACCAGGCGCGCTGCCTCGATCCTTGCCACTTCCGTCGTCTGCTCCCCTTCCTTCTTCGACTTCCAGTGACACAAAAAAACGGTTAGTTCGTCCTCCAGCCCCTGAGATGATCCTTGTCGCGATACAAACGAGCTGAGGTCAAAAACCACTTCCAGAATATCGCGCCCTTCTCCGAAGCCCCAAGCGTCAGCCACGTTGTGCGCCACTACTGACTTTACCGGCAGACGCGACAGAATCCCGCATTTTATGCTTGAATTCTCTGGCCCGCCAATGATTCGCCATTTATAGCCGAGCGACTTGAACTCCCCATCTGCAAGATCGTCCAAGACTTGCTTGTTCTCGATTTCTTCCAAACAAAGAATATCCGGTCCAGTTTGCGTCGAGTAACCAGTCTGTGGCGAGTTAAACGAACGCACCGCAAGAGCCGTATTTTTTAGCCTGGTATGGTATCTCTCCTCGTCCCAGGTCTTGGAACCGCTCTTGAACTCCGGGTATTCATCGCCATCATCGTGGCAATCGAAAAGATTGTGAACATTGTAAGCAACAATACTAAGTTCATCCGACTTAGGCTTTGCAAATGGCAACGAGCACTGGAACCCTACGAATGGAAGCAAAATCATACAAAAAAGCACAATTCGTGAACGCTCTACGCATCGCTTTCCCATGGAGCAACTTCCTCCACAGATATAACGTCACGAATTGTACCTTGCGCTTCAAAAACTGGCGCCTGCAGTTCTTTCAAAACCCTATAACAAGACTTAAGAATCAGTTCGGCAGTTCGGCTCGCTTTGTCACGATCTTGCTTAGAATTCCATACTCTTGAGCCTCTTTAGCATTCATCCAGTAGTCGCGATCAGTGTCCTTAGCCACTCGCTCCAGAGTCTGGCCCGTAGCTTCGGCAATGATCTCGTTGAGCCGCACCTTGGTCTTTTCCAGTTCGCGGGCGTGGATTTCGATCTCCGTAGCTACCCCTTCGATCCCGGAAAGCGGTTGATGAATCAGATAGGAAGAATTGGGCAGCCCAAACCGCCGTTCTATGGGGACAGCCAAAAAGATTAAAGCAGCAGCGCTTGCAACCAATCCCATTCCGATCACACGCACTGGTGAACTTACAAACCGAATCGTATCGTAAATTGAAAAACCAGAGTACACATCTCCACCGGGAGAATCGACCAAAATAGTTATGGTATCATGAGATGCATCGTCCATTATCAGAAGCTGCTTTACCACCTTCTCCGCAAGGTCCTTGTCAACTTCCCCGTTGAGCAGGATGGTCCTCGTCTTTAGGAAACGCTCCGAAAAGGGATCTTCAGCCTTCACCACAGGCTTCTTCTCCTCGGGCTCTGTCTCAGGATCGTCGTCCAGATATGTCAAATTCAGATTTTTCATGCTCACTCCCTAATGTGCTAAATCATCTTTTACAAGATACTCTATTTTTCGACATTCCGACAACGGCTTGCGCTGAGAGTTGTTTTTTATATAGTATTCTTACTATATTGTTACTTTAGTTTTTTGTGTAGATTCTTTTGTGTAGAACTAAAATGAAGGGAGTGAGTATGGTAAAGTCCGGCAAGAATCGAAAAAGTCACCTGAACAGAGTGTTCGTGGCGTTATTTGTGACCCTGATGTTTTGTACCGTCGCAGGAATCAATGCGGCAACTCCCCGCCCCTGGTATGTCGCCAGCTTCGAAAAACTCGGCTTTTCTGTTTTCGATCCACCGATGACAATGAAGGATTTTCTCGTCGTCAACCTCAACGGCGCGAGCAAAACCCGCGCGAGCGCCAAGGGCAACATTGTACTGCTCAACTTCTGGGCCACTTGGTGTCCGCCATGCAAGGCTGAAATGCCGAGTATCGAGGCGCTTTCCGCCAAAATGAAGGGCAAAAAGTTCGAGATTATCGCGATAAACGTGGGTGACAGTAGCGCAGAAGTAAAGGACTTTCTAAAACAGTACAAATATACTTTCCCCATCTACCTCGATACACAGAATAAGCTTTTGGCCACCTATGCCAGCCAGGGCATTCCGACCACTTATGTGCTGGACAAACAGGGCCGCTTCATTGCCGGAGTAGTGGGTGGAATGGACTATAGCAGGCCGGAGGTGGTTAACCTCCTCACAAAACTGGCCGAAGAATGAGTGCCCCCTCGATTCTGTCGGCTTTTGTAACTGGGCTCTTGTCGTTCCTTTCGCCATGCGTGCTGCCGCTTATTCCTGCGTATATATCTTTCATATCAGGAATAAGCACTCGAGACCTCGGCGTTGAAAGCAAGAATAAAGAAACGCGTGGCAAAGTCATGCGCGCGGCTTTAAGCTTCGTACTTGGTTTTACCCTTGTTTTTGCAGTCATGGGCGTTGCATTCTCAGGCGGGGCCAAGATGCTTCAATCTGCAGGACTCACTCGCATACTCGATATTGTTGGTGGCGTCCTTGTGATGCTTCTGGGCGTGAATTTGATTTTCGACTTTATCGGTTTTTTGCGTGTTGACAAACGGGCGATCGCCCGTTTTTCGGGTAAGAAAATTTCCGGTGACCTGGAGGCTCTCTTACTCGGTATGTCGTTTGCCGTAGGATGGTCGCCTTGTATTGGACCGCTCCTGGCATCGATTTTGTTCATGGCCGGGCAAAGTGGTTCCACGCTACAGGCCTTCGTACTTTTGCTTTTTTACTCGGGCGGCCTTGGAATTCCGTTCCTTCTCACTGGACTGTTCTTTGAAAGGGCAAAACCGATCATCCACTTTTTCAATCGCCACGCCATTGCAATTCGAATAATCTCTGGAGTGATATTGCTCGTAGAGGGTGCAAGCATGGCTTTTGGCAGGCTCGCCAGCTTTCCTGCCAAGGTTGCTCAGCTCGGGTATCAGCTCTTGAAGTTCCAGGGGAAGAGCCCTGCCCTGGCCTTCTGGATCGATCTTGGAATTCTCGGGCTTCTACTGCTTTTTGCCTTGCGATCGCTCTTATTGAGACTCAAGCCAAGGTCTACTGAAAACGCTCCATCGCCAGGGAAGATACGGCTCGGCTTTGCCTCGGCAGGGTCTGCGGTGCTCACTATTCTCGTAATCGCCGAGGTGCTGGGTAAGTTTTCACTTCTTGGTGTGCTTGCACAGTGGTTCAGTTCAGGCTTTTGAGAGCGCGGCCTGTCGCCTGCCACGCATTGTTCGGCGCAGACGCTCAAGCCACACCACGGCAATCGCCAAAAGAAAACGAGGGATGATGAGCCAGGCGACGCTTATTCCGAGCCCTGCATAGAGCGTAGTGTCTTCCATCAGTGAGTGACAGATGGCGGCATGGTGATTGAAGAGATCCCCGTTTTCTTTGGGCAGTTTGCCTTCGTCGTATTCCGCTTTGATGATGCCTGCCCCATAGGCGTAACCAACAATATTGATCACAATCCACAAAAAACTGACACTTGCAGGAAGACCTAACACCTTCATAAAGGGCGCAAGCCCCTTGGAGAGATATGTCATGATGCCAAATTCCTCAAAAAGGCTTTGAACCAGCATGATAGCGACGACGTAGAGCACCACGGTCCCCACAAGCTTTAAGGTCGACAGGCCCCATGCCCCCAACATCGGCCAAAAATCGCTTCGCCCCGCGACCACACCTTGAGAAAACTCCACGTTGGATAAGTTTTTTGGGAGCAACAGGTTCAAAAGAAAAGCTGCAACCAGGGATATGCCTACGCGCAAGGCCACCATCTTGATGGCAGAAGACCCTGCCGACTTCATCACAGTAGTCTCTACAAGGAGATTGTGGCAGATAACGCACATCACGGCGAGAATGGTGGCATCACGAAGGGAAAGCGCCACTGTGCCCATAACCGCTATCGCGGAATAGTTGTTGAGCAGAGCCCCGGACAAAAACACGAGAGCTGCTTGTCCGGGTAGCCCGATAAGCCGCATAAGCGGT
>Ga0209099_1003047_pt1 | contig 14000 bp, 21 predicted proteins | sample AD_JPNHW2_MetaG_FD_184430 | JGI IMG/M metagenome (GOLD analysis project Ga0209099, IMG submission 184430) | Active sludge microbial communities of municipal wastewater-treating anaerobic digesters from Japan - AD_JPNHW2_MetaG (SPAdes) (version 2) | ecosystem: Engineered > Bioreactor > Anaerobic...
CAATATCTTCTCTTGATTCTTTAATATATTGATTATATTTTTTAATCATATTAATTTTATTTTATTTTTTAGACAATAATCTTTTAGATATTTTATATATTCTTTGGAAAAATCATTATTAGAACAATTTAATATTTTTAAATCAACTAGTTTTTCTATTCCTTCTAATGAAGTTAATTGATTATTATAACACCATAACGTTTTTAAATTAACTAGTTTTTCTATTCCTTCTAATGAAATTAATTGATTATAAGAACACCATAATTCTTTTAAATTAACTAGTTTTTCTATTCCTTCTAATGAAGTTAATTGATTATTATAACAATCTAATATTTCTAAATTGACTAGTTTTTCTATTCCTTCTAATGAAGTTAATCGATTAGAATGACAATCTAATATTTCTAAATTGACTAGTTTTTCTATTCCTTTTAATGAAGTTAATCGATTATGATGACAATATAATGTTTTTAAATTAACTAGTTTTTCTATTCCTTCTAATGAAGTTAATTGATTATGATGACAATATAATGTTTTTAAATTAACTAGTTTTTCTATTCCTTCTAATGAAGTTAATTGATTATTATAACAATATAATATTTCTAAATTAACTAGTTTTTCTATTCCTTTTAATGAAGTTAATCGATTATGATGACAATATAATTCTTTTAAATTAACTAGTTTTTCTATTCCTTCTAATGAAGTTAATCGATTATGATGACAATATAATGTTTTTAAATTGACTAGTTTTTCTATTCCTTCTAATGAAGTTAATTGATTATAAAAACAATATAATATTTCTAAATTAACTAGTTTTTCTATTCCTTCTAATGATGTTAATCGATTATTAGAACAATATAATTCTTTTAAATTAACTAGTTTTTCTATTCCTTCTAGACTAGTTAATTGATTATAAGAACACCATAATTCTTTTAAATTAACTAGTTTTTCTATTCCTTCTAATGAAGTTAATTGATTATTATAACAATCTAATTTAGTTATTTTATCTAGTGGTTTTCCTTGTTTCAAAGCGATTTCTATGATTCTAGGTACTTCCTCCCAGATTTCTTCGCCATAAGGATCAATATCTTCTCTTGATTCTTTAATATATTGATTATATCTTTTAATCATATTAATTTTATTTTATTTTTTAGACAATAATCTTTTAGATATTTTATATATTCTTTGGAAAAATCATTATTAGAACATCTTAATATTTTTAGATTAACTAGTTTTTCTATTCCTTCTAATGAAGTTAATTGATTATTATAACAATATATTATGTCCACATTATTTTTAATTAAAATGTTTTATAATATATATTAATTTTTTTTTCTAAAATCTTCTTTATCTATGCTTTTAATAAAATTATTAACGTTAAAATATTTATCATAAGTTTCTATAATATTATCTAATGTTATTTGATGTATTTGTTTTTCAATCGACCATTTTTTTGGTTTTATATAATATTCTATATTATTGTGTCTATTAATTGATATTGTATCAATTTTATTGATTATAGAATTTTTAACATTTTCGAATTTTTCTTTAGTTAAGAATGATTTTTCTTTTAAAGTTTTATCTAAATTATCCATTAAATATGGCAATTTACTGTCTTCTGTTTCTGTCATTATGACATTAATTCCGGAATAATCGCTCATTCTATTTATATTACATTTTATATAATAAGCCAAACCATGTTTCTTTCTTATATTTTTATATAAAATTGACCCTATTCCGTTTGATAAAATATAATTTATAAAAAATACTGAAGCCCAATTATCATTAATTATTGGTGACACATATATTAATGAAGTTTTATTCATTGAGAAATGTTTTTCGTATGTTATGTTAGAATTATTTTCAAAATAAATATGATAATTGTTTTCAATATTATTCAATTTTATATCTGTTTCAAAAATTGAATTTTTAGAAACGTTGATTATTATAGAAGGTGAATTATAATATTTTGTTCTATATTCACAACAATCTTTTTTAGTTATATCAATTATATCTTCTTTTTTACCTATTGTATTATAAGAATTGAATAATTTTCTATATAAATTTAAAAGATGCGAGGAATTTTGTATATTGAATAAGCTAGTGTACTCTTCAAGTAATGAATTTTTTTCAATAATAAAATCCTCGTCATTTATATAAATATATAATAATTTCTCCAAAAATAAATTCATTCTTGAACAACTATACTTAATTTGTTTGCCACTTGATGAAGAATTTCAGTTTTTCCAATGCCGGGAGCCCCCCAAATATATAAAGCGTGATTTTTTGTTCTTGGTTTGTTTTCTTCGACTCTATTAGCGTTCATTTTATACGCAAAAACGATTTCATCGACCAATTCATCGACATCTAAATTTTCAATACTAGGATCTGGATGTTGTAATGTGATTTGTTTTTCATTGATGTCGAATATGCCAAATTTAAAATTGCTATATTTTTTTTCGGGAATTTCAGTCATTTTATCTAACGAATTGTTAGAAGGTAATATAATTTCAATTTTATTTTTTGGTAATTTATTAGATTTTTTCAAAAATAACGCATAATAAATCCAAGCTGACTTTCTATATTTATTTCTAAAAAACTCTTGAATTTTCATCCATGATTTTTTAATTAAATTTTCATTTAAACTGTATTCTTTCGAAAAATCAACATAACTTTTAATAATTTTCATAATTAAATATTGTTTCTTTTTATATATTAAAAATATAAAGTGTTTTTTTTGACCTTGTTAATAACTAACAGAAGACATGAAAATTTAAACGATTGTTTTATATAAATCTTTTTATAAAGAATATATGAAACAATCGTTTATTTTTCTAATGGATTTTTTCCAACTATAGGTCTTCCTCTAGTTTTACTTTTCTTACTTTTACCTTTCTTTTCTTCTCCTGTTTCTTCGTGAGCGAAATGATTATAAATATCCGGGTATAATTTTGAATCATGATCAATATTAAAATTCAATTTGAAATAATCATTGAAATTGAGTAGATCAGATTTTTGCAAATTATATTCCCTATTTATATTTAATAATTTATCTATATGAGCACTCAACTTATCCACAAAACTATTAAATATTTCAACTGTTTGTTCGTTGAATATACCAATTGGTTTTTTCCTTCTTTTACTAAAAGTTCCAAGTATTACCTTGAAAATATATTCTATTTTTTTATCTGATTTAACATGTTCAATTGTTTTTCTATTATTTAATAAATCGATATTTATTTTAAATTTTTCTTCTTGAAAAAATGGGGGTATATTAAATTCCAATTTATCAATATCTTTTTTAATATTATCCATATATTCATTAAATAATTGACATATTAAATCGATATAAATATCATCCTTTATATTAGCTTTAACTTTATATGTACTTATGTCAATTAATTGACAATATTCTAAAAAATTTAAAATTATTAAACTATACATTTCTACATATTCGTCGTCATTATAATATGACAATCTCTTATAAAGAGGATTTAATACTTCGAAAGATAAATCATCGTTACCTTCTATTTTAATGACAATTTTTTCTAAATTATTATTAAATTCATCGTCTTGCATTAAAAAAGAATTTTTCAACTGTGGATTTAATATATCATAAAAGAATTTAGCAAAATTACTTTCGCCGAAAACAAATTCAACATCTTCTCGCGACGTGTGTAAAAATAAATTAATGATTTCGAGTTGTTTTACATTTAATTTACCCATATAAATAACAGGAAGAGGATCACAATCAAATAAATTGGCATATTCTTGTAATTCAGCATAATCATATTTATATTTATTTCCTTTAACTATACAAGTTAATATTAAATTATTTTTCGGATTTTTAGCATATTCAATGTTTGCTGGACAAGCATCATATGGTGGAAAATATTCAAAACAGAACCACCAACTTCTAGATAATAAATCCGTTATATAACTCGGTAAAGATGCAAAATAATTATAAGCTTGATTATAAAATTTTTGAACTGTAAGATCTACAAAATTGAGAGGATCATTTTTTACTGTTTTTGGTTTTATTATGAATTTTTCACCATCATATTTAACAAAAATTTTACTTCCCTGAATATCTTCATAAATAAGAAGCTGTTTATCCGATATAATACTTATAAATTCTTTTGCACTATCAATGTCGTTGTTTAATTTAACTATTTTTGTCATTGCAATTCTTTTGTTTTTTGAATTTTCTATTATATATATATATATATATTAAAAATTGGTTCCAATTTTTAATATATAGCTTTGATGAAAAATTATTTAACATTCGTTAATGAATCTATTCCTAGATTCAAAATTGGGGATGTTGTTTGTTTTTATAGAAATCCAAATAAAGCAATAGTAATAGATGTAGATATTAGAGATTATTTCTGTCTTTATAGGATTGAATTTCCAGATGGGTATATGCTTTGGACGGCTGAAGATAATTTATACGTCCAAGGTAATTCGTTTTCAAAAAAAGATGAAGATTCTGATGGGGAATTTAGACGATGGAAAAACGGCAAAATACAAGAATCCATTGATCCTTTATCTGGAACAACAGATATTAAGATGAATGTTGAAGGTAATAATTTTCTAATTAATCAACTTATCGATAATATGTCATTAATAGTTCAAAAAAGATCTTCAAAATCATTAAGAATTAAAAGTATATATGGATATATAAATAAAGAAATTCATAGTAGGCACAATCTTTATTATGATACATATTTAGAAATTTCTATGATTAACAAAGATTTTATAACCGCTGAATATAAATCAGTAAATAGTAATATTGTTATAAAAATAAATGACGATATTGTTTATGATATGGTCAGTAAAAGATTCGATAATGAAATTTTATTTGATAAAATAATAACAGAATATAAAAAATATTTGAAAATAAATAAATTTATTATAAAAGAGAATTATTCAAAAAAAGATGATATAGTTTATGTTTATGGAACAGTTGATGAAATTGAATTTCGTTACAATAGAGGAAAAATAATATTAACAAAAGATGAATTTAATTCGGATTATTTGGTTTATGATTATTTAATTTTATTTGATGATAGATTTAATGATGAATTACATTCAGCTGAAGAATATTCAGAATTAAATTTGCCAGATCGATGTTATTATGTGTATAAAGAAAATGTAATAACCGAAGAAAAATATTTAGAAAAAGAACGAAAAAGATTAAAAAATGTTGAAAAATATAAAGAATTTGATCCCTATGGTGAGGAAGACTGGGATTATTAAAAAAATTAGTATATGATAAAAAATTTTAATAACTTTGCGTTAGAATCAGTAAATATGCAAAATAATTTATTTGTAAATGAAATGGATCTTAGACATCTCTTTCAACTATTGAAAAATAGTAAAGATTTGGTTTGTTATGAAATTAATAAAGTTTTATCAGGAAAAGAAATAAAAATTGCAGAAATAACATATAATGAAAAGAAAAATTTATTTTATAACAGATCTATAATAAATAGATTTGTTGTTTTTAATCGAGCTGATAAATTTAATGATGATTATTATATCAAATTCGACGACGACTGTATGATAAAATTGAGTAATAAATTAATAATAGAACATCGATTAATTATACACGATATCATTTCTAATAATTAATATATAAAAAATAAAAAATAGATGATTAAACATTTTAATAAATATATTAAAGAATCCCATAAAGATGTCGATCCTTACAACGAAGAAGATTGGGATGAAGGACTGAGTGAATTAAATCATAATATTTTAGAAGTCACAGATGATATGAATTTTAATGTCAGATTCATTGAAAACGATAATATACCAGGAATAGTAAAACATTTTGAAGAACAAATTAAAGAAATAAATAAAAATATTTATAATTATTTACACCCAGAAGATTTAAGAGAAGAATATGCGTAATTATAATGGAATAATAAATGAATCAAGAAGACGATCTAAAAAAAATAGAGTTGGAAAAGCATGGCCTGAAAATCAAAAAAAATTCAACCAGACATACGTGTTGCCAAAAATATCTTCAGGAATGGAAATGATAGTGTCTGATAGATTTAAATATATTTTAACAAAAATGGCAGACACAGGTAATAAAATAGCGAAGGATTTATTGCAAATATGTGATCAGAAAGTGAAAACGCTATATGATATGTCTTATTTGGATTTAACTCCCCGTGAAGACACTTTATCATATTTACCAAATGGAGGAAAAGATTTACCAGAATCAGAAAGATACAAGAGCAATAAAAGACAACATTCTAAAATATATAAAGTTATTAAAACTATTTTTAGTAATAGATACACTAAAGATGAAGTTAAAAAATTTGTTTCAGTTTATAAAAGTATTTATAATAAAGGGCCTGAACCGCAATACCTTCCTCCTTTAAATCAAGGACAATTAGTTAAAAAATTAATGGAAGACACTAAAAAAGATAAATTGAAATGGGTAAAGTCTTCATCAGCTAAAGGTTGGGTAAAATATGAAACTACACATAAAATTACAGAAAATAAGAATTTATTATTTAGTTTTTATATTTTTAATAAAATACAAGAAAATTATACTTTCTTATCTATACATTTTCAAGATCAGACAAGAAAAGAAAAAGATATATTCATAAAAAATTTTAAATTCAGTGAAATTAATGAAATTGTGGATTTTACAAAGGAAATGATTAAAAAATATAATATAAATTTCGAATGAATTCATCAGACGTTTTAAAAAAATTAATTGAAGATACTGAAAGTGATAAAATAAAATGGGTTGTCACTATAGAAAACGAATTGGTGAAATCTATTTTTGAAAAAGAATTGACACCAAATAAAAAAGTCGTTTTTAAAATAGTATATTATAATCAACATCCAAAAAGTACAAAATTGTATGTATATTTTAATAAAAAAGATAATTGGGGAAGTACGACATTAACCATCATGGATATTGGTGGTAATAAAAAAAGAAATGAAGCTAGAATAGTATCTCAACTCCTAAATAAAATTCTTTTAAAGGAGGAAAAATTAAGGAATGAAGTTGATATTGAATTAGATGATGAATTTGCAATCGGTGATAGAGTAGTTGTTATTAAAGAACAGGATTTTCAAAAAGATGTTATTGTCGGTCAAAAAGGAATTATTGTTAATCAATTCAATAAAGACGGCTTAAAATTTTTAGTTGAATTCGATGACAAGTTTAGTTATCTTCTTATAAATAACGATTTCAATTATGAAATCAATGATAAGAACAATATAAAAAGCGGGCAATGTTGGTTAATGGATCCAAATAACATAAGAAAAATAGGTTATAAAAAATCTAAATAATTTATTGTATTTCTTGTTGATTAATCAAAATCTAATTTTATTATATTTCCATCCGAATCTTTGAATTCATATTCATTGAACTTACTAAAAGATAATATAAACTTTTGATAATTAGTATTCTTCACAGTTATTTTGTTTTCAATTGATATTATTTCACCAAAAGGGATATTATTGTTACTTCTAAATATTTTCATTCCTATATATTTATCCCGTTTTTTATCTATAATATTATCGCCTGAGTCATCATCATAAATTTTTCCATTTTTCCACCATTTTATTCCTTCGTTTAAGTTTTTAAATTGTTCATATGTAGCAATTCTCCTTGTTGAAGGATCTCTTCCGCCTGATAATTTATTGGTTCTAGATTTTCCAGACCTTTTCATCAATCTTTTAAATTGATTCACTGTTGATTTTCTTGGTAATCCGGGCATTTAAAAATCATTAATTTTTGGTCTTATTTTAGTAGATTCCCAATCTCTTAAAAATTTGGCAAGTCCTATTTTTTTAAAATGGTTTATTATTTCTGTTTTTTCTACCATATAAGTCTCTCTTAAATAAATTATTAATTCGTCAATTTTTGACAGAAAAACATCTATTTCCGAATGTTTAGATATGACTTTTAATCCGTCTATTATTTTTATTAGACCCGATAAACTAATACCTGTGAATTCTTTCCAGTTACCAATTTTTTCATCTAAATATTGCGTGTTCTGATTAAAGGTATACCGTTGCCACCCGTTAAGGTCCCCAACAGTTGAAATATTTGATTTTGATTTTTGAGTAGAATTTGTAGTTGTATTTTTTGTTTTTTCTTTTTCTACCTTTTTTAAGTTTAAATCCACTTTTCCTGTTCTTTTATATTCATCTTTCACTGACTGAGGGGCGAATTTAAAATATCCTCTTATTCTGTCTAAATTGTTTTGTTTGCCGATCAAACACATCAATTTCCAACAATTATCATAAGAATTATAATATTTTTTATCTATAATCATATCACTATATATGAGTTTCATTATTTTCTTCGAATCTTCTGGTTTTTGTAAAATGATAGTTTTCTTTAAAACATCTTCAGTGAAATTAAGCTCTGGCATTCCATTTTTATAAGCTTGTTCTAGCTTTTGATGTTCTTCGTCAGAATATAATTTTCTCTTATGTTTCGATAATGCTGGTTTAAGAAATAATAAATTATTCCTAACCTCTTTTGTTCCTTTATTATCTCTTACACCTAGCCATCTAGTATCACCTCGTGTAAAAAACGTAGAAGCTTTTTTATCTCCTCTTTTAACTCTCATAAAGTCATCCAGAAACTTATCCAAAAAATAAGGACTAATTGTTATTTTATTATCATTTAAAAGAGCATTAGACAATTCTTCTACATCTAACGTTTCTTTTTGTTTAAGTCCGACTACTATATCATGAATAGCATCTCTTAATTTTTTAGTAGCCATCTCTGACATATCTTCGTTTAAAAATTCATAATCGTCCATTATTAAATATTAATTTTCACTTAAATACTTTTAATATATACCTATATATAAAAAAAATAATTCAAAAAATAAAACTTTTAAAATAAAAATCAATAAAATAACAAAATAAAGATGCATGAATTGAAATTGAATCTTAAAGAAAAAATAGCTTACAAATCCTTTGAAAACCAAGATAAGTTGAATCAATTTATCCTTGAATATATTTTTAATGCCAAAACAGATAAAATAATATTTAAAGGAGATCCTTGGGAAATAAATCTTAAGCTTCTTAAAAAACTCATAGATAAAGAAAATCCTTTAGTTGAACACGGTGATATTAGAGGAGCTTTTAGAAAAATAATACAAATAACAAAAAATGAACCCCTTTGTGTTATTTACAAAGAATAATCATTTCGTCATTTTATCAATTAAAATTCCTCTATTATAATTTTTATATTTTTCCTCTGATAATTTATCTCCATCTATATAATATTGATTACCAATGCCTGAAAAAAATTCAATAGCTGGACCTCCTTCTCTATGTAATTTATAATTTTTCTTGTATTCTATTCTATTTGAAAATCTATGTATTTGATATTCTTCCGTGCTTTTAAGCCAATCAAGAACACCAATTTCTTCTATATAAAATTTTTCGTCTTTGTTTTTCTTTTTTACCATGAAATTTGAAGATATTCTATATTGTTTTAATTATATTTAATATTGTTCCAATAAAATCCTTTATCCAATTTCCAATAAGATTTCCGCTCCAAATCGGAGCGAACAAAATAATCATCAACATTAAAAAAAGAAAAAAATTTAATATTCTCTTTTTATTCCTTTTTAAATACAATCTAAAAAGAAAAAAATAGGATTTTTTATTAGGATCTACAATCTTGCGTCCGTCATGTAATTGCATAATCGTATAATTGTATTTTTTGTCTTTATATATTAAATTAATCAAGATGTTTAAAAAAAATCAGATATACAATCCATTAAGCATTTTTTATTAATAATTTGGCAAATTGTTAATAAACATTTAATATTATTCATTTCAATTATTGTTGCCGAAAATAATCCTCTAAACTTTTTATTGGAAGGCGTTTTGATTTTGACAAAAATATTTTTTACCTCACCTTCATCATATATAGAGCGAATAATTGTATCTCTGTCTTTCTTTTTCAAAATTTTAAGACCTTCTTCTGTGGTTATTTTCCCTATAACATCATACTTCGATTGAATACCAATAATATCTATAAAGGCTTGATTAACGTCAATTAATTCGCCGGTTTCCAATTTACCTATTACCATTAAACACGGATTCAGATCAAATACTTTATAAAATGTTTCTTCAATTATTCTGAAATTTTCATTCAAACTCAATATATCAATATTTTCTATTGTTATATTTGATGATGATAAATTCATTTCTATATCTTCATGTCCAAGTACCATATACGTATATATTAATATTTTATTATATTAAATTCCGTATTCTATTATGTTATTTTTATCTGAATGAGGTTTATCACCTTCAATTTTTAAAATATCATAAATGTCTTTTGGTTTTATTGTAGTTATAGTAGTAGTTTCAAAGTCTATCGCTAAATATTCGGTGTCGCCTTTATTAATTATAATATCTATTATTCTTAATGTGGTTTTTCCGTCTCTAAGTATTACTATTTTATTTTTCATTTTAATTATTTGTTTTTTGAAGAGGAATAATATCCCATGTATAAATTTTAAATATTTCTATTTTTTTTACTGTTTCAAAATCATCGTCATTCCAATTTTCTTCACAGTAAGGATCAATTTCTGAAAATGTTTGTTCACCACGATTTATTACTTTTTCTTCAGTTCTCCCTGATGCTCTTAATCCCATTCTATAATTTCCATTTAATAATTTAACAGTTTTTCCACATGGAGTATTTAAAATTTCTACATCACCGTATATTTTATTGTCAATCAATTCAATATTCTTAATACTATGACTTATTTCCACAAATTGGACAATAATAATGTCCAATTATCGATTGAAAATCATGGTTCAATTTAAACCAATTAATATAGTTTATTTAAATATAAAGTTCAATTTTGAATTTGTTTAGTTTAATTTTTTAATAAACTTTATATCATTTTATAAATAAATGTTTCATGAAAAACTTATATTTTAATAGTGAAGGGCATAACGGCGACATACATTATTGCAGAGAATATGTGAGAGATATAATAAGAAAAACAGATTACGATAATTATTACTTTTTATGCGAAAACATAAACAATGCTAAAAATTTACTAAAAGATATACCAGAATTAATATTCGATAAATTTAATGATGAATATAATTTAAATGTTTTATCAACAAACCCAAACTACATATACGGTCATTATATTTTAAGAGTAAATGATAATGATTGTTATATAAGTCTACCTATAAACATAGATGTCATGGCTGTACATTTTATATATTCTAATATATATGATGAATTACAAATAACATTAGAAGAATTAAGTCATTATGAACCAAAAATAGACTACAATTACTATAATATAAATAACGTTAATGAATATCTAAAAAATAATATAAGTAATTTTAAAGTATTAATTAGTAATGGCCCCATTCGTTCATATCAATCTGATGATATAGATTTTTCAAAAATCGTAGATTCTTTATCTGAAGATTTTAGAGAAGTGGATTTTATTTTAACTGATAAAATAAATATCAATAAAAATAATATATTTTTTACTTCGGACATCATAAAAAATGATGGATGCGATTTAATGGAAATATCATATTTATCAACATTTTGCCATATTATTATTGGAAGATCTTCTAGTCCGTACACACAAACGATAGTCAAAGAAAACATTAGAGATGTTAACAAAACTATAATTTTTATGACAAAAGCTTTGAACAGTGGAATATATTTCTATAATAATCCAATATCTAAGATATGGATAAATAATTCTGAATTTAATAATGTTTATAACACAATAAAAAATGAAATAAATAAAAAAACAGATATAGATAAATTAATTTCTATAAAAAAAAAAAAAAAAAAAAACAGGATAGATATTAAATGTTTGCAATATTTAGATTCCAAAATGGAAATGTTTTTTTATATTCATGATATATATGAGCATATGGATAGAAAAAAACAAGATGGTAACTGTTATTGTTATCATCGTCTGACTGTCACTGGTAGTGATAGTTACTGGGTAATACCTTATAGCGGATATGATTGGAAAGTTAAAACTAAAATTAGAATTAATTATAAAAATTCGGTTTATGTTAAAGTATTATATTAATCAATCATCTTTTCGATCAAACTTGTTCTTTTTTTATTTTTTAAATAATTACAAAATTGACTATTTCTAAAATAATCATAGGAACGTCTACATTTATAATATTCATTCAAATGTTCAATTTCCATAGGAATAAAGTAATTCAATTCCAATTCCATCATTCTTCCTTTAAATTCTATATAATCTTCCCAAGTGAATTCCATCGTTCATAATTTTTTCACTAATGAATAACTTTCATCATATTCCATGAATATTTCAAACCCCATATTAAAATATAATTTTATTGCTTTATAATTATCCTTATCCACTATTAATGTGACAATATTAAATTCAAGAATATTTTTTGTATACTCAAATATTTTTTCTAATAAATATCTAGCAAATCCTTTGCCTCTATATTTTTCAATTGTTTTTAAATCGTAAATGCTGATGTATTTTCCATTAAACCATTCATCTGGATTCTCTATCTTAAATCCAGATTCAGCTAGCAAAATATCATCTAAAATTACATAAAATTTGTGATTCTTTTCATCCACTACAAATCTTTTTTCTTCAGATTTTTTTTCTTTTAAATATTTAACAAAACTTTGATGTATTCTCATATCCAATATATTATTTATAATTATATATTAAATTATTTCAAAAGAACTAATACCATTTTCATCTTTAACAACATTAATAATCAAATCACTTTCTACTTCATTATTATGTTCTATTACTATTATTTTAGTAATTTTAGTTTTTAATGTTTCTAGTAATTCCATGAATTTATTTATATTATTTCTAAACCATTCTATTAATCATTTATATATAAGTAAAAAATATAAGTTTTTATAATTTATTTAATTTCATGAAAATTAAAAATAAAGAAAATGAACAAAAAGAAAACTTTAGAAGAATTTATACAAAAATCTAAATTAAAACACGATAATAAATACGATTATTCATTAGTTAATTATGTTAATTGTGATACGAAAATTAAAATAATATGTTCAGAACACGGAATTTTTGAACAAACACCAAGTTCTCATTATAAGAGCGGATGTCCTAAATGTGCTTATGTAATTAAAAGTATTACGAAAACAAAAAATGTAGAAAAATTTATTGATGATGCTAAGAAAATTCACGGGGATAAATATGATTATTCGTTAGTAAAATATGTTCATAGTTATAAAAAAATAAAAATATTATGTCCTACTCATGGTATTTTTGAACAAAGACCGTCTCTCCATTTGAGTTATGGTTGTTATTTATGTAACAAATCAGTAAAATTATCACAAGTTGATTTTATTGAAAAATGTAAAAAAATACATGATAATAAATACGATTATTCAATAACAATATATAAAAATACTAGATGTTATATAAATATTATATGTCCAAAACATGGGATATTTAATCAATTATCTGGAAATCATTTAAAAGGTATGGGATGTTCAGAATGTGATAATGATAAAAGAAAAATTAAAATAAAAGATTTTATTGAAAGATCTAATAATATACACAATAATAAATATGATTATTCTACCGTTAAATACATAAATTCAATGTCCAAAATAAAAATAATTTGTCCATCACATGGAGAATTTTCACAAACCCCACATAATCATTTAATTCAAAAAAATGGTTGTCCTATATGTAAAGAAAGTAAAGGCGAAAGAAAAATATCAACATTATTAAAAAAATATAATATAGAATATGAAAGAGAATATATATTTGATAATTGTAAAAATATAAATAAATTACCATTTGATTTTTATTTACCTGATCATAATATATGTAAAGAATATGATGGGAAACAACATTACGAACCAAATGAATTTTTTGGTGGAGAAATAAAATTATTAGAATTACAAAAAAGAGATAAAATAAAAAATGATTATTGTAAAGAAAATAATATAAATCTCGTTAGAA
>Ga0209099_1003050_pt1 | contig 13985 bp, 10 predicted proteins | sample AD_JPNHW2_MetaG_FD_184430 | JGI IMG/M metagenome (GOLD analysis project Ga0209099, IMG submission 184430) | Active sludge microbial communities of municipal wastewater-treating anaerobic digesters from Japan - AD_JPNHW2_MetaG (SPAdes) (version 2) | ecosystem: Engineered > Bioreactor > Anaerobic...
GAGATGTCCGCCCGGATGGGGCTAGTCACGGGACAAGGTTTAGGGGGGCTGATCCGGGAGAAGTTCGGCGTCAAGACGACGGTCTTCGCCATGGGGCTCCTGCTCTTTGCCAACCTCTTCGTGACGATCTCCAACTTCTCCGGTGTCGCCGCTTCTCTGGAGATCTTTCACATCCCCAGGTATGTCTCCGTCCCCCTGGCGGCGGCCTTGATCCTCCGTTTGATCATGAAGGGGAGCTACCGCTCCATCGAGAAGATCTTCCTCCTCTTCGCCCTCTTCTACTTCTCCTACGTCGTCTCCGGCTTCTTGGCCAAACCGGTGTGGGGAGAGGTTTGGAAGGGCTTTGTTCCGGCCTTCCGTTTCTCCTCTCCCGGGTACCTCGCCCTCTTCATCGCCTTCGTCGGTACGACGATCACCCCTTGGATGCAGTTCTACCTCCAGAGTTCGGTGGTGGACAAACGACTCACCGAAGAGGACCTTCCCTCCTCCACATTGGAGGTCTACATCGGGGCCTTCTTCACGGATTTCATCGACTTCTTCATCATCGTCGCCACGGCGGCGACCCTCTTCAAGAGCGGCGTCAGAGTGGAAAGCGCCTCCCAAGCCGCCTTGGCCCTCAAGCCTCTGGCGGGTCCCTACTGTATGGCCCTCTTCTCCTTCGGCCTCCTGAACGCCTCGATTCTAGCGGCCTCGATCCTTCCCCTCTCCACCGCCTACGCCCTGTGCGACGCCTTCGGGTGGGAGTCCGGGCTGGACCGAAAGTTCCGAGAGGCTCCTCTCTTCTTCTCCCTGGCCATAGCCACGACCCTGATCGGAGCGGCGGCGGTTCTGGTCCCCGGGTTGGACCTGATGAAGGTGATGCTCTACTCCCAGACCACCAACGGGGTCCTCCTCCCCTTCATCCTTGTCTTCATGCTTCTCATCGTCAACGACAAGACCATCATGGGGAAGCACACCAACGGCTGGGTCCGGAACCTGGTGGCCTGGGCGACCGCGGTCAGCCTCATCGTCATGACCATCCTCCTCCTCTACTTCTCCCTCCTAGGAAGGGGCCTTTAGATGAGGAAGAACGACCGCGGCGTGATCCTGCTCTGTGAGGCCGCCGATCGGTTGGACAAGACGGTTTGGTGCTACACGGAGCTGAGGGGGCTGATCTGTGGGACCGCCAAGGGGGCCCAGTCCGGGAAGAACCGCTTCGGTGGTTCCCTGGAACCCTTCAACGAGGTCGAGCTGGTTCTCTACGAGAAGGAGGGAACCGGACGGCCGATCATCGAGAGCGCCTCCATCGTCGATCCGACCCTCTCCCTGAGGGAGGATTGGGTGACCGCGCTCTCCCTCTTCTCGATCGCCGAAGTCGTCATTCGCCTCTCACCGCCCCAGGTGGCCCAAGAGAAGATCTACCGGTTGCTGAAGGCGGTGATCTCCGCGGCCCGTCAGAGGGGGGACCAGGACCGTCTGCTCCTCTACTTCCTGATCTGGTTCCTCCGGCTGGAGGGGTACGTTCCTGCACTGGAGGGGTGCTCCCGTTGTGGAGCCCCCTTGACCAGGGGGGGAGAGATCTTCCACTCTTGGCAAGAGGGGAGCTTCTCCTGCGGCGGGTGTGCGAGGCCCGGCGACTTTCCCCTCCCCCCCACCTTTCACCTCTTCCTCCGGACGAGCCGGGCCCTCTCCCCTTCAGGCTTCTCGGAAATTTCCATCCCCGGCGAGGAGAGGGTGAAACACTTCTTCTGGGAGATGGCCAGGCGGCAGGCCGGGAGAGAACTGGGGGCCTTGGAGGTCTGCGAGAAGACCAGGCGTTACGCCTGCAAGGGGGGGGGAATCCAACCCTGAAGAAGGGACGCCAGGCTTTGGAGGGGATCTTCGGGAAAGGGGAAGGAGACCTCCCATTGGCCAAGGTACCTCCCCTTCCGCTTCCTCACCGTATCGACCAGGGCGGAGTCGACGACCGGAGAACCCGGGGAGAAGAGGATTCTGAGCGTACGAGCGCTCAGGTCCAACTTCTCGATCTTGAGGCGTTTGCACAGGAACCGGATTCGGATGGAGAAGAGGAGGTTCTCCACCTCCAGAGGGGGAGGGCCGAAGCGGTCGGCGATTTCCGAGGCCAGGGCGTCCAGGGAGACCTCGTCTTGGAGGGAAGAGAGCCTCTGGTAGAGGGTGAGCCTCTGGGAAGAGGAAGAGAGGTACCCTTCGGGAACGGCATAGGAGAGGGGCAGGTTGATCTCCGGCGAGGCCTCCTCTTCGACCTTCTCCCCCTTGAGCTCCTTGACGGCGTTTTCCAGGAGGCGGAGGTAGTATTCGAAGCCCACCTGTTCGAGGTTGCCGTGCTGTTCGGCTCCGAGGAGGTTGCCGGCGCCGCGGATCTCCAGGTCCATGGCGGCGAGGCGAAAGCCAGAACCGAGGTCCTGAAACTCTTGGATTGCCTTGAGCCGCTGTCTGGCCTTGGGGGTGAGGGCCTCTCTGCTGTTGATGAGGAGGTAGGCGTAGGCCTTCCTCTGGGAGCGTCCAACCCTTCCCCTGAGCTGGTAGAGTTGGGCGAGACCGAAGTTCTGGGCGTCCACGACGATCAGGGTGTTGACGTTGGGGATGTCGATCCCGTTCTCGATGATCGTCGTCGAGAGGAGCAGAGAGGTCCTCTGGGTCAGAAAGTCCATGAGGGTTCTCTCCACGAGCCTGGACTCCATTTTGGCGTGGATCACGCCGATCGAGAGGCCCGGGAGAATCTTGACAAGGAACTCCCGGAAAGAGTCGATCTTTTCGATGTTGTTGTAGACAACGAAGACCTGGCCGCCCCTGTTCAACTCTTTTTCGACAGCCTCTTTGACAAGATCGGCGGAGAATTCGTCCACATAGGTGGCGACGGACATCCGGCCGGGGGGAGGCGTCTCGATGAGACTCATGTCTTTGACTCCCGAGAAGGCCATGTTCAGGGTCCGGGGGATGGGGGTCGCGCTCATGGTGAGGACGTCGATCTTCTCCTTCCACTTGAGAATCTTCTCCTTCTGTTTCACGCCGAAGCGCTGTTCTTCGTCGATGACCAGAAGGCCGAGGTTCTTGAAGAGAACCTTGTCGGAGAGGAGGGAGTGGGTTCCGATCAGGATGTCCAGAGTGCCTTTGCGGAGCCTCTCCAGGATGTCCGCCTTCTCCTGGGGCGTGGTCGTCCGGCTCAAAGAGGCGATCTTGATGGGGAAGGTGGAGAAGCGGCGGGAGAAGGTTTGCATGTGCTGGTAGACGAGGATGGTGGTCGGGCAGAGGACCACGGCCTGCTTGTGGTTGATAACGGCCCTGAAGACGGCCCTCATGGCCACCTCGGTCTTTCCGAAACCGACGTCCCCACAGAGAAGCCTGTCCATAGGCTTATCGGAAGACATGTCCAGGGAGATCTCTTCCCAGGCGGTAGATTGATCTTCCGTGGGCTCGTACTCGAAGGCCCCTATGAACTCCTCTTCCCAATCGTCGCCGTGGGGAAGAGCGACACCGGAGGCGGCCATCCTCTTGGCGTAGAGGTCCAGAAGGTCTTTGGCGACCTTGAAGACTCCGGCCTTGACTCTCTCGTTGGTCCGTTCCCAGTTCTTACTCCCCAACTTGTCCAGGGGAGGCCGGTAATCACCGCTCCCGGAGTAGCGGTAGATGGCGTCCAAGGCGTTGACGGTGATATAGACCTTGTCGCTTCCGGCGTAGCCGATGACGATGTAGTCGTTGATCGTCCCGGCGGCGGTCATCCTCTGAACCCCGAGGAACTCTCCGATCCCGTAACGGGTGTGGACTACCAGGTCCCCCTCTTTCAGATCCTGAAGCTTTGTCAGGAAGGGTTTCAGCTTGCTCTCTTCCTTCTTCTTCGTCGCTTCCGGGGGGAAGAGGAGAGAGGTCGGTACGAAGGTGAAGCCCCCCGAGGGGTTTCGAAACCCCGAAGGGATCCGTCCCGGGAGGACCCGGGCTCTCTTCTCCAGCCCTTGCTCCCGGAGGTGCTCCTCCAGAAGGTGGCGCCTCTTCTCTGTGTCGGCAAAGAAGAGATACTCCTCTCTCTCTTCGGCCAGGCTCTTCCAGAGGGTGGCCGGAGTGAGGGCGAGGGGGAGGTACCCGAGGGAGGGGGCCGCTTCTCTGGCCCCCAGGTCGAGGAAGGAGAGAGAGGGTTCCGGAGGGGAGAGTGTGAAAAGCTCGTCCGGCAGGAGCCCGTCTCCGGCGGCGGATTCCTCCTTCCACCTCTCCCGGAGCTTTCGTAGGCTCTCTTGGATTCCTTCCACGGTCTCCCAGGCGACCAGGAGATCCTGGGGCAGAGGGGAGAGCTCCTGGGGGAGAAGGAGCCGGAGGAGCTCCTCCCCCGGGAAGGGGTGGTTCTCCCGCCAGCTCAGATCCAGTTCTTCGCCCCTGCGGGCGAGACCCTCCGGGGCGTCGCCCCTTTCTATCAGGTCGAGAATCTCCATCCTCTCGTCCGGCAGAAGATGCTCAGTCAGGGAGGGGACGAGGATTCGGGAAACCCTCTCTTCCGTCCTCTGGGTGGAGGGGGAGAAGGTTCGCAGCGAGAAGAGGTCGTCCCCCTCGAAGTCCAGACGGAAGGGGAGAGGGGAGAGGGGGGAGAAGAGGTCGATCAGGTTGCCCCGGGAGGAGAACTCCCCCGGGGAGAGGACCAGGTCGGTGGCGGTGTAACCGTAGAGGAGAAGCTTCTCCTCCAGGGCCTCTCTCGATGGGGCATCGTCGGGGGCGATGGAGAGAAAGTAGCTTTTCAGAGCTCTCGCCGGGGGAAGGGGAAGGAGGAGGGAGGAGGGGGAGGCGAGGATTACCCGGGGTCCGGTGGAGGGGGAGAGGAGGGAGAGAAAGGTCTTCAGCCTCTCTTGGACATGGAAGAGGGGAGGCTTGCGGAGCCTGTGGGGGGAGTGGTGGAGGGCGGGGAGCGTGGAGGGACGCACGGCCAGGTCAAAGAGGGAAAGGTACCCCTCCAGGTCCCGCTGAAGGTCTTCCAGGGGAGAGGTTGTGACCAGGAGGAGCTCCTTGGGAACCTTCCGAAGAAGGTGGGAGAGGAGGTGGGCCAAGCCGCCCTCGGAGGGTCTGAGGAGGGAGACCCTCTCTCCCTTGGCGAGGCTATCCGTTAAGGAGAGAAAGGATGGCTTGGAGGAGAGGAAGAGGAGTGGCGAAGTCTCCATAGAGAGGGATTCTACCATAACCTGAAGAAAAGGGGAAAAGTCGGCGGTCAAGGGGCGAGGCCTTCCGCGACTAGGGGTGGCGAATATCCGTGGGAAAACAGGGGCGGAGGATCTTTTTCGCCTCCTCCCCGCCGGGGCGTGCGGTTGACACCTTGGGGCGTTGGTGGTAACTTTCCCATAGACTTGAAAAACAACGTTAAAGGAGTGTGGAATGAAACTGACGACTCTCAACGGTGCTCACAAGAAGCTTGGGGCGAAGATGGTCTCTTTTGCCGGATTCGAGATGCCTCTCTGGTACAAGAGCGCGACGAAGGAGCATATGGCCGTTCGGGAAAAGGTTGGACTCTTCGACGTCTCCCATATGGGGGAGGTCTTTGTGAAAGGGCCGGAGGCCGAGAAGTTTCTGAACCACATCACCTGTAACGATGTTGCCAAACTTCAGCCCGGCCGGATCCACTACAACGTTCTCATGACCCCCAAGGGCTCTTTCGTGGACGACCTGTTGATCTACAAGAGAGCTGACAACGACTACCTGGTCGTCGTCAACGCCTCCAACAAGGATAAAGACTACGCCTGCATTCTCGAACAGAGCGGCCGGTTCGACGTCGCCCTCGACGATCTCACCGATCTCTACACTCAGATCGCCGTCCAGGGACCTAAGGCTCAGGAGCTTCTCCAGGGTCTTACCGATGCCGACCTCTCTACGATCAAGTACTACCGCTTCGTGGAGGCGAAGGTCCTGGGAATCGACGCCATCGTTTCCCGCACCGGCTATACCGGAGAAGATGGTTTCGAGATCTACTTCAAGGGAGGAGTCGCCGAGGCCGAGAAGATCTGGTTCACCCTTCTGGAGAAGGGGGAACCCTTGGGCGTGACCCCCTGCGGATTGGCCGCCAGGGACAGCCTGAGGCTCGAGGCGAAGATGCCCCTTTACGGGAACGACATCGGCGATACGACGACGGTTCTTGAGGCCGACCTCGGGTGGATCGTCAAGTTGGACAAGGGTGATTTCGTCGGCCGTTCGGTGTTGGAGCAGCAGCACCGGGAGGGTGTCGGCAAGCTTCTCGTAGGCTTTGAGATGGTCGACGAGGCCATCCCCCGTCCCCACGGTGAGATCTTCTTGAAGCTCGAGGATCAGGAATCCGTCTCCTTTGCCACTTCCGCCGGGTACATGCCCTTCATCAAACGGAACATCGGCATGGCCTACCTTCCCATCGCCGCCTCCGCAGTGGGAACCGAGATTTGGGTGGAGATCCATAAAGAGAAGAAGAGGGCCAAGGTTGTGCCTACGCCTTTCTACTCTCGGAAGAAATAGGGCCCACCGGTCTTCGGTGGCGGCTTTGGTCTCGCCGAGGGAAGGGCGATGAACCTTCCGCCTATCGGCTCTATTGCCGTCGAGGGTCCGCCAAAGAGCGGGAAGAGGATCCTCGCGGAACTTCTGGCGCGCAAGAGCGGGGGGCGTCTCGTTGAGGATGTCCGGGAGAATCCTTACCTGGAGAGTTTTCTCAGGAGGCCCGAAGACGAGAGGGCTCCGATTCTCACCCAGTTGGTCTTCCTCGTTCAGAGAGGGTTGACACTCCTCTCCCTCAACCAGAAGAGTCTTCTCCCGGGGCCGGTGTTTACAGACTTCCTGCTGGAGAGGGACAAGCTTTACGCCTTGCAGTTTCTGAAAGACGATGAGTTTTATCTCTACGATAGGCTCTACGCCTTGATGGAGAAGAACACGAGAAGACCGGATCGGGTTTGCTTCCTCCAACTCTCTACCCCGGAGCTGTTGAAGAGGGTCGAGCTCTACGGAACCCCTTCGGAGAAGAGGGTCTCCCCGAGCCTCTGGGGGGCTTTGAACGAGGCCTTCCAATACTTTGTCTTTCACTACCAGGGGACTCCTTCCCTGGTCGTCAAGGCCGACAACCTGGACTTTCGTAAAGGGAACCTCGGAGTCGACGAGATCTGGCGGGAGCTCCGGAACATGGACGGGAGGAAGCAGTTCTTCTTCCTCGAAGAGGGGAGAAAGGAATGAAGGGGAAAAAGGTGACCGTTCCCGGAATCATCCGGAAGAAGGGGAAGGAGAGGATCGTGGCCCTTACGGCCTACGATTTTCTCTCCGCCGGCATCGTCGAGAGGGCCGGAACCGATGTCGTCCTGGTGGGGGACAGCCTGGCGATGGTGGTGTTGGGGCATCCCAACACTCTCCAAGTGACCATGGAGGCCATGATCCACCACCTGAAGGCGGTCCGGAGGGGGCTCACACTTCCCCTCTTGGTCGCCGATATGCCCTACGGAAGCTACCACGTTGACAGGGCTTCCACGGCGCGAAACGCTCTTAGGCTTGTCCAGGAGGGGGGCGCCGAGGCTGTCAAGGTTGAGGGGGCGAGAAGAGAAACGATCGAAGCCATCCGGGAGTGTGAGATCCCCGTGATGGGCCACCTCGGTCTGACACCCCAATCGGTCAACCGGTTGGGAGGTTACGGAAGGCAGGGGAACACCCCGGAGGATGAGGAGAGAATCCTCGGGGAGGCCAAGCTTCTGGAGAGCCTCGGCGTCTTCTCCATCGTCTTGGAGAACGTTCCCGCCGCCTTGGCCGAGAGGGTGACCCGGGAACTTTCGGTTCCCACGATCGGTATCGGCGCCGGGCCCAAGTGTGATGGTCAGATTCTGGTCTTTCACGATCTGTTGGGACTCACTCCGGAGCCCCCTCCCTTCGTGAAGGCCTACGGGGAGTTTGGCGCTCAGATGGAAGAGGCTTTGCGCAGGTATGGAGAGGATGTCCGTATGGGCGTCTTCCCGAGGGAGGAAGAGTGAAGGTTTGCAGGACCGTCCAAGAGTTGCGGGAGGCTACACGGGTGTGGAGGGGGAAGGGTGAGAGCTTGGGCTTCGTTCCCACCATGGGGTGTCTCCACCGGGGGCATCTCTCCCTGGTTGAGAGGAGCCGGAGGGAGAACGACAAGACCGTCGTCTCTATCTTCGTCAACCCCCTTCAGTTCGGGCCCAAAGAGGACTTCTCCGTCTACCCTCGAACCGAGGAGGAGGATCGGCGGGTCTTGGAGCAGGGGGGAGCGGACCTCCTCTTCCTGCCCCGGGTGGAGGAGATCTACCCTCCCGGTTTTCAGACCTACTGCGAAGTCACACAACTCACAAAGCCTCTCTGCGGCCTCACCCGGGAGGGGCACTTCCGGGGTGTCACGACGGTGGTTCTGAAGCTCTTTAACATCGTCTCCCCCCAGAGGGCCTACTTCGGCCAAAAGGATGCCCAACAGGCGATTGTCCTGACCAGGATGGTTGAAGACCTCGCCCTGAACATCAACCTTCGGGTCTGTCCCATCCTTCGGGAGCAGGACGGTCTCGCCCTGAGCTCCCGAAACAGGTACCTCTCCCGCGAGGAGAGGGAGCAGGCGCCCGGCCTTTCCAGGGCCCTGGGGAGAGCCGAAAGTCTCTTCCTGGAAGGCGAGAGAGGGGCTCGGGTCTTGAGAGATGCTGTTCGAGAGGAGTTGGGGAGGCTACCCCTCTTCACGCCGGAGTACGTGGAGCTGGTCGATCTCGGGACCCTTCTGCCGGTGGAGAGGGTCGAAAGCAAGGCCCTCCTCCTTCTCGCGGGGCGTCTGGGACGGACGCGGCTCATCGATAACATCGTCCTTGGAGGAACCTATGTTGATCTCGGTACTCAAGAGTAAGCTTCACCAGGCGAGGGTCACGGATAAGAACACCCTCTATATGGGATCGATCACCATCGATCGGGAGCTCATGGACTTCGCCGGTCTCCGCCCTTACGAGAGGGTGGAGGTCTACGACATAGAGAACGGAGAACGTTTCGCCACTTACGTGATCGAAGGCGAGAGGGGGGGGAGAGGGATCGTCGTCAACGGCGCCGCCGCCAGGAGGGTCGAGGCCGGGGACAGGGTCATCGTCGCCGCCTACGCCCTCATCGGACCCGACGAAGAGGTAAGGCCGAAAGTTGTGCTCCTGGACGAGGAGAACAGGGTGATCGACGGTGCAAAGGGGTAGGGCCCTCCTCCTTCTGCTTCTTCTGCCCGCATTTCTCGGGGCTCAGGAGAATCTCTTTTCTTACAGGATCCCGGAAAACGGGATCTCCCTCTACCTCTTGCCGGATTTCAAGGTCCCCGTCGCCGCCTCGGCGATCTTCTTCCGTGGGGGGTCGTCCCAGGATCCGCCGGGGAGGAAGGGAACCCTCAACGTCCTCAAGTACCTGATGTTCGGTCAGACAGAGAGCCTCGCCTCCCATGAGTACCTCTTCTTCTTCCTGGACAGCGGAGGAAAGGCCGATGGCTATACGGCCAAGGACTACCTTGTCCTCTACGAAGTCTTTCCCTACTTCTATACGAACTCTGTCCTCTGGTTGGAGTTCGAGCGGTTGAAAGGGCTGAAGCCGACACCGGAAGATGTGGACAAGGCTAAGGCCTTGGCCCTGAGGGAGATCGCCGCCGAGAAGAGGAACAACCCCCTCTATTCCTCGCTCAAGAGGCTTGAGGGGCTCATCTACGGGGAGAGTTCGCCCTTCGCCCACTCTCCGGAAGGGGAAGAGCGGGCTATCCAAAGCCTTACCTACCAGGAGGTGGCCTCCCTCTACAGGAGGATCTTCTTCCCCGGGAACTTGACCCTCTTCTTCGGGGGGAACATCGATGTTCAGGAGGTCAGTCAGCAGAGCGTCTCCTTCTACTCCAAGCTTGTTTCCGGAGGGGAACCCTACCCTCTGCGCAGGGAGACCGATAACGGCCCCCTCCCCACAGGGCGCTACTTCTGGCCCTCCGAGGGAGGACTCTATGTCAGCCACTTCGCCTACCGTTTTCCCGCCCCGGACTCCCTCTCCAACTACTTTCTCTACAGGCTCATCGAGATGGCCTTCGAGGGAGCCTTCAGGCAGGAGGTTCTCAAGGACCTCAAGGTTGAGATTCGGAGTGACTGGGAGACGGATAGCCTCTTCTCCCAGGGAGGGTCTTACATCAGAGTCTCCCTCTTCACGGGCAGGAAGCTGGACTATATCAAGGCTAGACTCTCCCAGGCGAGGGTGGCCTCTGCCTTGCGGGAGAGGCCCATGGACGGCGGAGAGTTCTCCCTCTTGAAGGGGAGGCTCCTCTCCCGGCTCCTCCACGATCTGGAGTCCCAAGAGACCAAGATTCCGCAGATCGCCGAGCTTTACAGCCTCTTCGGGACGGTTCCCCAAGAGAGCGCACTGATCAGGGCGATCAAGAGCTTGAACGTCTATGACCTTCTCAGGGTTGCCAAGAAGACCCTGGGAGAGAACAGGAGCGTGGTCCTTGAGAGCCGTTGACCGGAAGCTTTTATGGTTCTTTCTCTTCCTCTTCCTACCGCCCTGTCTTGCCGGCCAAGCGAGAAAACCCATTCAGTTCACCTACCCCAACGGGTTGAAGGTGACCTACTACCACTTCCCTGGACTTACCCTGTCGAAGATTCTCTTGACCGTCGATACCGGAGAGGCGGGGACGGCCCTCAAGGGACGTGGGCTGGCGGAAGTGGCTTTTCGTTCGCTTCTGAAGGGAGGGGCGGGGTTCTCAGAGGGGAGCATCCGTAAGACTCTTCAGAACGCCGGGGCCAAGGTCGAGGTGGAGACGGATTCTGAGAGGATGGCCTTGACGATCTCGGTCCCCGCGGACAAGACGAAGGGGATCCTTCGCTTCCTCGCCTCGGTTTTCTCTTCCCCGGCACTGGCCTCCACCGTTGTGGAGAAGGAGAAGAGGGAGTTGGCCGGGAGGTGGGAGAGGGCCAGGGGAGATCGGAGGGAGTTGTTTGAGCTCCATGGGGAGAGCCTTCTCTTCGGGGAGAGACACCCTTACGGGAAGAGCGCCAACAGCGCCGGGGTGAGAAAGATCTCCCTCCCTCAGGTGAGGAAGTTTGTCACAGAGGAGGTGGCACCTGCCAACATCGAGTGGACCATAGTGACCTCCTTGTCGGGAGAGCAGGTCAGAGATTCCCTCAACTTCTACGTCTGGGATAAACGTCTCGTCTTCAAGAAGGCGGTCCCCTCGGTTCCTCAGGAGAGGGAGAACACCTTCGTCGAAACCTCTCTGGGGGACGGGAAGGCCCTGGTCGTTCTTGCAGGTTTCCTCCCGGGCAGCTATAAGGAGACGACCCTCAACCTCCAGCTCTTCCTCCACCTCCTCAACGGTTATCTGGGAAGCCGGGCCAAGCTTTTCTTCCTCACCCGTCAGGGTGTGGCTCCGGAGAGTTTCTTCAGGCTCTACCGAGAGCGAGGATGGGTAGCCTTAGCGGTGGAGGTGTCCACCGACAGAGTCGGGGAAACGGTGAACGCCTTCTCTCTTTTGAAGGAGGAGATGGGCTCCTCTTTTCCAACCGACCTTGAGGAGAAGGACGGGAAGGCCAGCTTCGTGGGAACGAAGTACCTCGGTTGGCAGAGGCTGGAGAACTACTACCGGGACATCCTTGACCTCTCGCCCGAGAAGAGGGCAGAGAGTTTCCGCCTTCGGGAGAGAGTCCAAAGGGTTGAGGCCGAGAGGATCAAGAAGATCGGCCAGGAGTTCCTCTCCACATCGAGGTTCATCGTTTTAGGCGACAGCGTTGTCAAGGGCTCCCTGAAGGGTTTCTTCCGGGTGGTCAAGGCGGAATCCCTGTGAGGGCCGAATGTTCCGTCGGTAAGTGTGATAAAATACTCCCATGAAGGGTCTGCGAGTCCTCGCTTTCTTCCTGCTTTCCCTCTTCTTTTTCTCCGCCTCCCCCTCTCCCTGGTCTCTGGGGGTCGTTAAGTACGCCAAGGCCGCGGCGTTTCTCAAAGAGAACGCTTTCCGGAGCGAGAGGACAGACAAGACCATGGCTTACGCGGCACTTCGAGGCATGCTCTCGGCCCTGGACCCTCACTCTTACCTCTTGGATCCCGATTCTTTTCAGACCATGAAGGAGGATCAAGAGGGGAAGTTCTACGGGATCGGCGTCCAGATCTTGCAGATTCAGGAGCGTTTGACAGTCGTCGCCCCCCTGGAGGGGACTCCGGCGTTCCGGATGGGAATCCAGGCGGGAGACGTGATTGTCGAGGTGGATGGGAAGTCCACCAAGAGCGTTCCCCAGCAGGAACTTCTCCGCAAGCTCCGGGGTCCCAAGGGGAGTGTCGTTCGTCTCGCCGTGGTCAGGGAGGGTTTGAAGGCGCCTATCCACTTCACCCTCGAAAGGGAGGAGATCCCTCTCCACTCTGTCTCCTACAGCTTCGGTATTCCTTTCTCCAAGAAGAAGCTGGGCTTGGTTGTGGTAAGAGGCTTCACGAGCGTCACCGTCGAGGAGTTCGACAAGGCCATGGAGAAGCTCTCCGGGAACTCTCTCCAAGGACTCGTTCTCGACCTCAGGTACAACGAGGGGGGAGACCTGAGCCAAGCGGTGGCCCTGGCGGATCGGTTCCTTGAGAAAGGCAAGCTTATCGTCTCCATCAAGGGGAGAGAGAAATCGATGAACCGAAGCTACAAAGCCGAGAAGAGCGACCCCTGGGAGCAACTTCCCTTGGTGATCCTCGTCAATCGGGGCAGTGCTTCGGCCTCGGAGATCGTCGCCGGCGCCCTCCAGGATCAGGGCCGTGCCGTCGTTGTCGGGAGTAGGACCTGGGGGAAGGGCCTGGTGCAGACGATCTTCTATCTCAAGGAAGATGTCGCTATGGCTTTGACGACCGCCAGGTACTACACCCCTTCCGGGCGGGTCATCCAGAGGGATTACACCCACTTGGAGGATTACCTTCTCTTCTACGAGGAGAAGGGGAACGGAGACCGAGGGGGAATCGTTCCGGACTATACGGTGGGAGCCCTCTCCTATGGCCCTCTTACGGCTCAATGGAGGGGAAAGGGGCTCTTCTTCGCCTATGCCAACAGCCTCTTCAAGAGACAGCTCCCCCTTTCGCTCCGCTTCTCCGTCGACTCCCCCCGTCGGCGCTTCTTCCTTGACAAGAGGGGGATTCCCTTTCTGGCTCCTCTCCCCGAGGAGATCGGCAATGACTTCCTGGGCTACCTGAAGGGCAAGGGAGTCGCCGTTGAGGGGGCTCAGGCCGAGAGGGAGAGGCCCTTCTGGACGGTTGAGCTGAAGAGGGAGATCGTGTCCAGATACTCGGGTCAGGAGGAGGGAATCGCCGCCGTCAGCGACAAAGACCCCCAGCTCGTCAAGGCCGTGGAGATTCTGGAAGGAGAGAGAGGTGGATAAGATCGGGGGCCGTGAGTTTAAAGAGGTCATCCGTCACGGCATCGAGAACCTCGTCAAGGACCGCTCCCTCCTCAACAAGATCAACGTTTACCCCGTTCCCGACGGAGATACCGGGGACAACCTGGCCAACACACTCAAGCCGATTCTCGGCCTTCTGGAAGAGGTCGAAGAGGAGAGAGTCGACCTTCTGGCCGCCTTTTTCGCGACGAGAATGCTCACGGAGGCAAAGGGAAACTCCGGGGTGATCTTCTCTCAATTCTTCTTCAGCTTCGCCAAGGCGGTCAAGGGACAGGAGAGTCTGACGACCACCGAATTCGGCGCGGCCATGGAACAGGCTGTCAAAGAGACCTATCTCTCGCTGGAGAGTCCCCGGGAGGGGACGATCCTCACGGTGATCCGGGTGACCGCCGAGGAGTTCAGCCGGGTGGCCGCCGGAGAGAAAGGCTTCGCTTCGGTCTTTGAGAAGGCCGCCGGAAAGAGTCGAGAGATTCTTGAGAAGACCAAGGAGATGCTTCCCCACCTCAAGAAGGCGAAGGTCGTCGATGCCGGAGGGTTGGGGTTCTACCTCTTCTTCGAGGGGATGGCGAACACCTTCAGGGATGGGAAGGTTCGGCTCTACGACATGAAAGACCGCTACCTTCGACCGGTGAAGAAGATGATCCGAACCCCGGAGGTCCGCTA
>Ga0209099_1003057_pt1 | contig 13970 bp, 7 predicted proteins | sample AD_JPNHW2_MetaG_FD_184430 | JGI IMG/M metagenome (GOLD analysis project Ga0209099, IMG submission 184430) | Active sludge microbial communities of municipal wastewater-treating anaerobic digesters from Japan - AD_JPNHW2_MetaG (SPAdes) (version 2) | ecosystem: Engineered > Bioreactor > Anaerobic >...
GTTCAGCCCCAGCCCCTTGCAATATTTAATAAATTCGACTACTTCAAGCCGCCTTTCGCCCTGCTCCACTTTTCCTACAAGCGAATGCACAACACCCAGCCTTAAAGCCAATTCTCTTTGAGTTAAATTAGCTGCTTTTCTTTTATCAATGAGCCATTGCCGTAGTAATACCTGCTCATGCTCATATATTGAGAGCCTGAATTTTTCACCCGTATTTTTCATTGCACCCATTTTAGGTGCGTGATATACTTGCACCCAAAACAGGAGCAAAAGAGCGCGTATCACAATTATTTCGGGAGGTAATATCATGTTTTGTGGAAATTGCGGGAAAGAAATTGGAGAAAAAGCTGTTGCATGCACAAGCTGTGGAATGCCACCAGCAGCAGAAAAAAAGTTTTGTATGCAGTGTGGAGTGGGAATTAATCCTAAACAGGTAATGTGTGTTAAATGTGGAGTAGCGATTAAATCATCTTCAGGCTTTGGTAGCGGCGGCAAGATGGAAATGGGAGAGGCGATTATTTGGTTGCTTTGCTTATTTCCGGTCGGCTACGTAAAGATGGGGCAAGGGATGAAAGGCTTGGCCTGGGTAGGTATTAATATTGGGACATTTGGACTTGGCACAATTGCAATGATTGGCGACTATTATATGTGTTTTACAAAATTTCAGAGAGAAGGTAATTTAGGTGAATGGGAATTTTTCCCAAAAAACTAGGCGCCTGATTGCTACTGTATTACTGGCATCTAATGCCTACGTATATCATTTGTTTAAGCCAGTTTGCCCGGTGTGGCAAGCTGGCTTTCCTTGTCCGGCTTGTGGAACAACCAGGGCTGTAAATGCGATAATAAAGGGGAACATCAGACAGGCGTTTGCTCATAATCTGTTCTTTTTGTATTGGATAGCTCTCATTGGTTCTATTGGTTTGGGCTTTGTTGGCTTTATACTCGGAAGACTGCCACATCCAGAGTTAATTGGAAACTGTTTTATGAATCGGGTATCAACCAGAATTCACTTTATAATCTGGTTGAGCAGTTTGACTGCAAATTTGTATAGGCTTGGCTTGAACAGTTCTGGATGGCTGTTTAAGATATTCAAAACACAGAGGTTAAACGATTGACCAAGCTGGTTTCTTGTTTGAGCGCGTGGCAATGATGACAGATTATCTTTTCATCAAGCCGCTTGAAAAATAGGCCACCAATAAGGCCACTTTTTAACCATAATAGCGGCAAACTAAAACAACAAAAGCCGCTGTTTAAGCGGCTTTTGCCTTTCTAAGCGGGAAACGGGATTCGGACCCGCGACCCTCAGCTTGGGAAGCTGATGCTCTACCAACTGAGCTACTCCCGCAAATTGGTTGTTGGCATTCAATGTAACAAATCTGCGGTGATTTTTCAACCTGAAATTGCTGCAATTAATCAGGTGGGGCGGTGCGAGAATGACTGATGGCAGGTGAGAATCGCACCCGAATAAGTTTTCGGAAGAAAATTAATTTAAAACCCGGCTCATTTCGGTTAAAATCCAATTATGAACCTGGGAACTCAAATTAAAAACCTTTCGCTGAGGAACCTTTTTTTATTCGCGATTGTCGTGCTGCTGCCGGTGGCCGTCGCCTGTTTTGCGCTGGCGAATATGATCGAGGAACAGTTTCATGCAGAACGCGAACTGATCAAGCGTGCTCTTGACCTGCAGAGCGCAAGGGCTGATCTGACGGCGTCTTCGAAATACCAGATCAAAGATTTTTTTAGAATACTGTTGCACAAGAAACAGTTGTCGCGCCAGAAGCCTGAAGTCATCGCTGCGATTATCAACCGCCTTGACGAGTTGTACCCTGGCGCCTTTAAATGGCTATTCTGGAACGAAAAAGGTGAAATAATGCCGATCAGGTCGAAACTGATTCTGCATGGCCATAGATCATGGGCGGTAATTTTCAAGCACCTGATGGCGAACCTGAATATTATCAGTAACCCGATTGGGGCCATGGAAGACTACGAGATGCAGAAACAGTTCGCGTCAGCCCTCAAGGTCATTCAGAAGGCTATGGGGCCATCGTCGAAGGCCGAACATCTTAACTGGGCCAGAAACTTCACCAGCGATTTCAGCTGGCTGGGCAAACCCTGCGAGGTCATCTGGGATGTCGATGTGGCCGAATACAAGCGGGAAAACATTCCGGCACGTATTCGCGGCGGCTTTCTGCTGATGGTTTTTCCCGATAACCTTCCCGAAAACCTCTGGCTCAAAAGAATGATACACCGACGTGCCGGAAACGACGAACGCCTTTCTCTGCCACTTGCTGCTTTTAACCTGTCGCAGCGAACCCCCATCGCCATCGATGCGGCTCTGCCAGCCCGGCCAGATTTCGCCAACGGTCTGCTTGAGGCCTTGATAAACCGCAGTCAAACCGTATTCGAATATAAAAACTATATTGCACGCGCCGCCCCGCCAGAGGTAGATTCCCAGGTGCGGGTGCTGACGGTTGCCAGTCTCGAAAAGCCTTTGCGGCAACGACGTGACATGTTCAACGCCCTGTGGTTCACTGCCATTGCCATAATTATTATTGCCGCCGCAGTCGCGATATACGCCGGAAGACTCGGCGTCATCGACCTCTCACTGCGCCGCCGCATCGCCTCAATTTTTATGATCGCAATTCTGATGCCGGTTCTCAGTCTGGCCAGTCTGGGTAGAACCTTTGTGGCGCATGAAGCTAACCGACTCAAAGATGCGGCTTTCGTTAAGATGCGCTCTGGCATGGAAGCCCTCGATATGCGTTACAAGGATACCCCCCGCCTGATCGAGCAGCAGTTGTTCAAAGACCTGCACAGTCTTATCGGGCCGCCGCCCTTTACAGTCGAGCAGATTAATAACGCTATGCTCAAGGCAAGCGAAAAAGACCTTATTGCCCATTACCTGTTGCTCAATAACCAGGGCAAACTGGCTCATACCAACTGGGAAAAACTCGAGGCCGGCATGAAAAAAATGCTTGAACTCGCTGCTTCCAAAATCATTAGATTCGATTCCACAATTCTTAATGCCTCAGAGCCCTCGGTTTTGCAGGCCGCAATCGATGAAGAATACGAAGGCCTTCTCGACGGACTTGGCCCAAGTCTCGATTTTTCGCGGCCAAGTCATCTGCGGTTCTACGCATATCTCGATCAACACATGTATTTCATGTCGATTAGCGTCGTTATCAATGGCCAGCTCTGGCCACTGATGATTCATCTGCCTGAACATTTCATCGAAAAGCGCTTTGCAAAACGCGAATTCACCATGAATCGACTGGCCACCGACAATGTTAACGAAGAAGATTCCCTGTTGCGGCCTGAATTGTCGTTTTATACAACCTTCAAAGCCGAAAAGCATCTGCCACCAGAGTCAGACATCTGGTCGATGCTTGATGCAGTTTTTCAAAGATCGTTCGATCTCAAAGTCGAAGAATCTGGCGACATACGCATCGGCGATGAAAATTTTCTCTACCTTATCAAACCCCTCACTGCCATGGCCCGGCAGAGCTTTATTCCCTGTTTTCTCGCTTCAACAAAGATGATGGAACGGCGCCTGCGTGAGACCAGTATTGTTTTTGCCGGTCTGGTGCTGGCAACCATTCTCGGAACCGCGCTGCTGAGCCTCCTGCTGACTTCCAGTCTGCTGGTGCCGATCAGCCGCATCGACCAGGCGGCCCAGCAGGTTGGCCAGGGTAACCTCAACGTCATTCTGCCCGACATGGGTACGGACGAACTTGGCCGCCTGAGCCAGACAATGAATGATATGGTGCGCGGCCTGCGCGAGCGTGAAAAAATGCAGGCTTATGTTTCAGATTCAGTATTAGAAGCTATTCAGGATGACGCCGACGCCACCATTCATGCCGGCAAGCATATCGAAGCGACCATTTTGTTTTCTGATATCCGCAATTTTACCGGCCTCACCGAAGAGAACAGCCCTGACAAAATTTTCGCGCTGCTCAACGAATTTCTTGGCGGCGTCGAACCGATTATTCGCTCAAATCACGGCCGCGTCGATAAATTTATTGGCGATGCGGTTATGGCGGTTTTTCACAGCACCACCCCTGAACACCATTCCTTGAGCGCTGTTAAAGCAGCAGTGCTTATGAAGCGTTTCGTCAAAAAACTCAATCAGACCCGCAGCAGCCTTGGCCTTTTTTCTATCAATATTGGTATCGGTATCAGCACCGGCTCAGTGCTGCTTGGCGATGTCGGCAGTTCGCGCCGCAAAGACCTGACGGTTATCGGTGACGAAGTTAATCTGGCCTCGCGACTCGAAACAGCCTCAAAAAAGGGTAACCATTCGAAGATTATCTTTTCAGGTGCCACTTACGCCCTGATTAAAGACTATGTCGATGCCGAAGAAATGCCGTTTACTGAAATTCGCGGCAAACAGCAGGCGGTTAAAATCTTTGAATTGATCAAGCTCAAGACCGAAATCACCTGAAAGTAATCACTGCGCTTCGACAGGCTCAGCGACCGGCGAACAGGCTCAGCGACCAGTGAAACGGGTCAGGCGGCGTCTTTGACCCAGACAAAGCCTGATGGCAAAGCTTCGCCGACCAGTTCGGCAAGATCTTTTTCTTCGAGCCGGGCGGCTTTGAGCAACGGCTGAATGAAGGCTTTCTTGCGCAGCTTCTTTTTAAAAACGTCGAGAATGTGCTTGCGCAGCAGGTCATCAATCTGCACCAGCCTGTCACCGGTTTTGCGCCCGATTTCGCGCAGCGCGGTATCGAGATATGAGTTGCCTGGCATTGCCTTTTTTAAGAGTTGTTCAGCCCAGGCATTGGCAACAGCCTGGCTGACCATTGCAGAATCAGGAGCATAAGCGAGTTCGCGGGCGCCAAGCCTGGCCAGTGCCGAGAGGGCTACCGCATCGACGCCGTAACTCGGAGGGGCCTTGATGATCCACCAGCCGATGCGTTCCTTTTCGGCAACCGAAATGCGTTCAAGATGCCCGAACAGCCGCCACAGCTGATTGCGTTCGTGCTGACCGACCTCGCGATCTTTGCGGTCGCGCCTTTTCGTCTGAAAAAGAACTGGTTCGAGGCGGCTTTTTAAAGCTTCCTGGCGTTCGATTGACAGGCCAGGCGCGATGCGCTTCCACATTATCCACCAGTCTGACCAGAATTCGGCATTGCTATAGTCATAACGGTCGTCGATCATCTGCCAGATGCGGTCGATGCGGGCGGTGTCGCCCTGAACCCCGAAGCCAGGCCGCAGACAGAAACCCAGAAGTCGGAACCAGAGCACCAGGGAATTCTGGTTGCTTCTGAATTCGCTCTCGCGTTCAATGAAGAGATCGAAGAGCTGCCTCAGCATTTCGGCATCCCAGGTGGTGCGCGGTGAACCAATGATGCTTTCGAGTTCCTTGAAGACCGAATTGTATTCGATTTTTTCTGAAAAGGCGCTCGTCAGCAACGTGGCGATTTTTTTCAGCTGGGCGCTGGTGAGTGGAACCCTGCGCTTTGCCGGGGCGTCGGCCGCGCCTTTGCCTGCTTTTTCGCTTTCGCCGAGGTCGAAGCGCAGTTCTTGAGAAAAACTGCCGCCGATCTCTTCGCAGAAAATCTGCAGATAACCGGTTTCGCGAAGTCTGACCCTGATTTCGACCTGTTTTTCGCCTTTGCTGGTGCGGGCTTTTAGAACGCAGGGCGGCAGAGAAAGGTAACGTTTTGAATTGAACTTGATCAGCCGGCCGCTCTCTTCAGCTTTTGGCGGGGCCGGTGTATAAAAAAGATAGAAGGCAGAATCATGGCTCAGATCGATGCCAAGAGTTTTGCCGGCCATGTGGTAGTCTTTTTCGGCTTCTGAACCCTTGGGTAGAATGCACATCAGCTGTTCAGGCACATGCCTGGCAGTGGTAGAAGATTTCGCGGTGCCGATGCCGAGATAAACCGAAACCGGGTTGCCACTCTGAATGCGCTGGCCCATGCCGAGCGTCACCAGGCCGTAATAGGCGGCCCCGGCAGCCACTGCCAATGTCGGGTGCGGGTTCTCGAGAACCTTGGGTTCAGTGCCGCGCCACAGGGTCAATACTTCAAAAAGCCGGTTGCGCAGGCAATCAGCCTGCATGGTGCCGCCGTTAAAGAGAATTGCGTCAGGCTTCACGTCGTTGTCGCGCAAAAAGGCGGCAAGATGCCTGGTTACGGCCGCATCACGCGTAAAGGGCAGACCGGCCTCTGATAACCCGAGAGTGTTGTCTTCGTCAGGCTTCTCGTCTGGGCCGACCAGCGGAAAAAAACCATCAACAAGAGTTTTTTTGATTTCTTCACTCTCGAGGCTTATTTTAGCCGCCCCGGCCAGCACCTTGCTGCCTGAACCCGCGAGATTAAAGTGCACTGCCCCCGAAACTTCGCCGGCCAGCACCTGCTCTTTGGTAGTGTGACTCTGGGCCAGCAGCGAGAGCCACTGTTTGCCCGCCAGTTTGCGGCCGCGGTGTTTGAATTCGGCTTCAACCCTTCTGGCAAGCGCCAGATCCAGGTTGTCACCGCCGATTAACAGGTGCGGGCCGACCGCCAGCCGCGAAAACTCGGGGTAATCACGATCAGCTGACCAGTTAAGTCTGATCAGACTGAAATCGGTGGTGCCGCCGCCGATATCGATTACCAGAACCGTATCGATGCCTTTTAGCTCGCCGACCATGGTTTTCGGGTTGCGCTGCAGGTAATCGTAAAAAGCAGCCTGTGGTTCTTCGATCAGAGAAACCGCCCTGATACCAGCCTTGTCGATAGCTTCAAGCGTCAGGTTGCGGGCTGAAGGGTCGAAAGAAGCCGGAACCGTAACGATGACCTTCTGACGCAGAAAGGCGAAAGCCTCGTTTTCGACGCCGATGGTGGCGTTCCAGAGACGACCAAGGTAAGCCAGATAACTGGTTGCCGCTTCGACCGGCGAAATCTTGCGCCCGACAACTTCGCTTTGCCAGGGCAGAATCGGTGACTGACGCTCGGCACGCGGGTGGCAGAGCCATGATTTGCTGCTGTGAACAAACCGGCCGGGAATCTCGAAGCCGAGTTCCCGGGCATAGGCGCCAACAATAATGTCTTCGCTGTCCATCCAGGGCGGGCGGTTCACCAACCGCTCTTCTTCGCAAAGGTAGATCACCGATGGCAGTGTCGGAAGGCCTTCCAACATACCGCCGCTGACCAGTTGCGTTATTTCGAGGTTGCGAACCCTGAGATTCTTGTCTTCAAGATCGACATAAGAGAGGGCACATTGGGTAGTGCCCAGATCGATGCCGATGATGAATCTTGAATCAGCTGCGTTGGCTCTGCTCATTATTTCAGGGAGTCTCTCACGTTGAATTCGAGTTTCCAGCGATGATCACCCTGGCGGGCGAGGCAAAAAACTTCAAGGGTGCCAATTTCGGTGATGGCAACCTGCAAGCCGACATCTACAAGGTCTCCGGCTTTCATGCCCTCGTAGGCCGGCAGTTCAACCTGCAGCGAGCTGGTATCTTCAAAACTTTCGTCGATTTCATCGACCATCTGCGCGAATTCATCTTCGCGGCGGCAGTTCGATTTGAAAAACTTGAATTCAGCAGTTTTGCCTATTACCAGGCCAAAAGTGCGCCCTGGAACATCTGATACGGTGCCTTCTTCGGTGCCCTGTCTGGCAACGCAGAGTGCTTTGAGCGGTGGTTTGAAGCCAGGCACCGCCGGCAGCGATGATTCGATGCCGAGATAATAGGCCTGGGAAACGCCGCCCCGGATTCTGATGCCTTTGCCTTCACGTGCGATGCCGAAATAGGCTGCGCCCCGGGCCACGGCCTGCGAGAGTTCGATGCCTGCCAGCACCCGGATTTCCTGGTGCCCGGCGGTGGTGAGCCAACTGTTAATTACTTCAATCAGTCGATTGCGAAAGATTTCTGAACGGAAAACGCCGCCGTTGAAAAGTATGGCTTTTGGAAAACCATACTGGCGATCACTGGTATTCTGGCTGCGGAGAAATTTGGCCAGGTGGCGGGTGATTGCCGGGTCGGCCGCATACATCAGACTGACCTCGCGCACCCCGCCGCTCGTGTCTTCGACCGGGTCGTCGCTCATGCTGCATGCCGGAAAAAAGCCGTCAACCAGCGTGTTTTCGATATCGGCGCGTTCGATGGAAGTTTTCATTGAACCGCCAATAACGCTGCTGCCGCGCCCTGAAATGACGATCGGCACTGAATCCTTGCCCGGATCGGCAAGCAGTTGTTCTTTGGCTTTGCGGCACTGGTGGCTGAGCTGCACCGTCTGCCACTGGCTGATTTTTTTGCCACTCTCTTCAAGCTTGCGGCGGGCAACGTAAGCCAGGGTCAGATCCATGTTATCGCCGCCCAGCAGAATATGATTGCCAACCGCAACGCGTTCAAGCGCCAGATCGCCATCGGCTTCGCTGATTTCGATGAGACTGAAGTCACTGGTGCCACCGCCAACATCGACCACCAGCACCACATCGCCCTTTTTGACCTGTTGCCGCCACGGGCTGTCATTCTGGGAAATCCAGGAATAAAAAGCTGCCTGCGGTTCTTCAAGCAAGGTTATACCAGGCAAACCGGCCATGCGCGATGCCTCAACGATTAAATCGCGGGCTGCGGCATCGAAAGAAGCCGGAATGGTCACGACCACCTTCTGGTCTTCAAGTTTGTCTTTGGCGAATTCTTCGCTCCAGGCGTGTTTGATATGGCGCAAAAAAGTCGACATGGCCTGTAACGGTGAAATTTTCGCGTTTTCTTCGGGGGCGTTCCAGGGTAAGATCGGCTGGGTGCGATCAATGCGCGTATTGCACAGCCATGACTTCGCCGATGAAATCAGGCGGTCAGGAACCTCAGCACCGCGCTCGCGGGCGTAATCGCCAATGATATATTGGGAGTCGTCTTCCCAGGTGAATACAGGCTTCTCTTTGAGGTCGGAGTATCACCGCCGGCTGCGGCCAGTGGCGCGTAGCTCAGCACAATGTTGGTGGTTCCGAGGTCGATGCCGACGATGTATTTCGCTTTTGCCATTGGGGGGTTCTCCTCAGCTGATTTCGACTTCGGCCGGGGCAATGACGTTGCCTTTCCAGCCATCGACGAGTTCGGGCAGATTGCATTCTTTGAGGCGCCAGCCACGGTGAATCAGTTCGCCCTTGTAAGGCCCGGTGGCTGGCACGCGCCCAGAAAGTTTTATTGCTTCAGGGTCGATCTCATCAAGGGTCACGATGCTGCCCTCTTCTTCATTGAGAACGCGTTCGAGAATCAGGCGATCGGCAAGCAGACGGCGACAGCCTTCGTGAATGGGTCGTATGGCACCGCCAAGCGTTTCGTCATCGAGTTCAGAGATGTCTTCGCTCAGCAGGTCGATGAGACGGCCTTCTTTTTGAAACAGGTAGAGAATCTGATAAGCGGCCGGCGGTATCGCAGCTTTGCCGCCTTTCATGTTTGCCTGGGCCGATTTCAGGTCACCGGTCAGCGATTCTACCTGTTGACGCAGCTCAGAAATTTCGCCGATTTTCTTTTCGAGGTCTGCCTGGGCTGTTTTAAGCTGCCCGGCAGTTTTTTCACTGTCTTTGCGGTAATTTTTTGCGTCAGCTTCGGTCTTTTCAACCTTTTGAATCAGCGCTTCGACTTCTCTCTGCAGCTGATTACGGCTCTCGACGGCTGTTTTTACTTCATTAATGGCTTTTTGTTGTTCGGCGATGAGCTGGTCGCGGTTTTTTGCTGCATTGGCGAGATTTTTTTCGAGTTCGGCGGCCAGTTCTCGGGCGGCTGCAAGTTCATGGCTGTCAATCGCACTGGCTCTAAGTTTTTCGAGCTGAACTTTAAGATTGCCGTTATCGGCGTCGAGATCGCTGATCTGTTTTTTCAGATTTGTCTGCGCATTTTCGGCGTCTGCTATTTTATTTTTCAGCAGATCAAGTTCGGCACTGTTGTCAACAGCGATTGCCGGTTGCGTGGCCGGGCGGCGCTCAAAGAGAACCAGCAGGGTCAGTAGAAAAACCAGGGCCATAAAACTGGCAAAACCTGCGGTGACAGGCAATTGCATCGCTTCTGGAACCAGGGTTTTCAGATTTTCGAAGACAGGTTGCAGATCGCTAAGCTTCGGGGAAGCCTCACGCTGCTGCAGGTAAACGGTGCCGCCAGTGGTGGCCAGCAGAGCCAGCAGAATCAGAAAAGCTGCAGCTTTCTTCATTCAGAACCTCACTAAGGGTATAACTTCAAAGCCGAATTATACAGGATATTTTGCCCCTCTGCCATGGTTATATTATTGGCAGCCTTAATCAGGCAATCTTCACCGGGCGTTAAAAAGATCAGCGGCTGTTTGCCCATCGTTGTCACGGGTTGTGTCGCTGGCGTCGAGTTCGAGCAGGTAGATATAGACCTGCCGATGCCGGGCGGCATCATGCAGGGGCGTCGAACCGCGAAAATCGACTGACTGCAGGTTCGCCCCGGCCTTCAGCAGAAGTTTTACAGCATCCAGGTCGCCCCTGGAAGCGGCATAGTGCAGTGGAGTGCGCATGAATTCATTGGTGGCATTGACAGCGGCGCCAAGATCGATGAGCAATTGCATTATTTTGAGGTTTCCGAGGGCAGCGGCTTTATGCAGCGGCGTTTCTGAAAGTTCGGTGTCCTGATGGTGCAGTTCTTCGGGGTATTTTTTGACGATGTCTATAATGTCATCGAAGGCGGCGGCTTGCACAGCGTTGCAGATCGTCGTTTCGTGGTTCTTCAGATAATGTTTGCGGGGCCTGGTTCCGAAACGACCGGTTCTCTTGAGATATTTGATGCGTTCAGAGTCACCGGTTACCCGGGCATGCACTATGGCAGTATGACCGGCGTTATTGGTCAGGGTGCGGTTGGCGCCCATGCCAAGCAGGCTGCCGCTAATCTGCGGTTTGCAGAAAAACAGGGCGGTCGAACCGTCGGGCAGTCTGGCGTCGAGGTTAGCCCCGGCCTGCATCAGTATTCGCATTGCCAGGGTGTTGCCCTCAATGGCGGCGAGGTGCAGGGGGGTGTAGTCGTCAAAATTGCGTATATCGACTTCGTGCATGCGGCTGGCGAGTTTTTCGAGAATTGGTGTGCCACCGTAGCTTTTCCAGGGTGAGAGCAGATGCAGCAGGCTGTTGCCCCGTGAGTCGCGGCGGTTGAAATCGGCGCCGGCTTCGAGAAGAGCATTGACCATAGCCGGTTTGCGCTCAAGAACCGCCAGAAACAGCGGGGTGTTGCCCTCACGATTGACCGGGTCTGGATTGCCAGTTTTAGCGAGGATTTTAGCGAAAATACTTTGATCGCCGCTCAATACCGCTTGATGCAAGGGGGTGTTGCCGTCGATGCCCGCCTGGCTGAGGTTGGCTCCGGCTGAGATCAGGCAATCGATCAGGGCGGCATCTTTGCGGTTGATCGCGTGCAGCAACGGAGTGCGACCGGCAGAGTCAATTTCGGCGAGCAGGTCATGGCTTTCTGATGCCAGGCGGGTTGCTTCAGATAAATCACCCCGGTCAATAGCTGCGTGCAGTTTGTTGCCGGTTGGCAGAACTGATGGCAGACTGTTGCGGTCAGCGACGAGTTTTCGGCAATGCCTGATTATCATTGGGTACCAGCCGCTTTTGAACTCAGGTGCCGTGGAAATCTTGTCGAGGGTTTGTTCGGCTTCTGAAAAATTCTGCATCTGCCGCTGTAATTCTGCAATCTTTAACGAAATCACAAAAACTCTGGCTGGGTCGTAACTGGCAGATTTTTCGATAAGTGCCTGGCGAAAAAATTCAAAACTTTTTTCACGGCAGGTTTTTTGTTGTTCGGGGTTGTTTTCAGCGGCCCATGAAGCTCGCTGCCATGCCATGGCCGTTTCATAACTGCCGCGATCGAGGTGTTCAAGAAGCACTGCGTAGCGGGAGGCCGGCATGGCATCACGCCAGGCCTGAAAATCACCAGACCAGATGAATTTTTTCAGCAGGGCGATTTCTGCCTGGCTGAAAGTTGTATCAGCAAAAACACCCCGGCAGAGTGGGCATTCGGCAAGTGGCTCGGTGCGGCCATCGGCTGGGCGACCATCAAGACAAAGCCCGACAGAAGAAGTCGCGGTGAGAAAAGCCGTGTATTCAATATTGCAGATTGGGCAGCCAACCTGTTTTTGCAGATTGTCTGCCCGTAGAACGGCAGAAAATAACAAGATGCCGGCGATCAGCAGAAATCTCAGGCGGCGATAAAAGCCGGCCCTCGTTGCGCTTTCAGGCGATTTAGGCATGGGTTTGTCAGTCGCTGTCGAGAAGCTTCAGGTCTTCTTCTGCAAGACCCTGATAAACCTTGACCTGTTCGTCAAATTCGGCGCAGCTGACGTGACCGCTGGTGGTGACGGCTTTTTCGAGGCGGGCCGGCAGGTAGAGGTCAGAGAACTTGAAGCCGAAATTCATTTTTTGTCGGATTTTCTGGGCATGAATGAGTCGGGAAGCGTGGCTGACCGCAGCTTCATCAAATTGTTCGAAGCCGAGCAGGCGAAGGCCTTCGCTGACAACCGCGGGTGTGTAAATATTACGGGCGAACAGGCAGATGACCAGTGAGTTCAAAGCCATACGCCAGACTGATTCCTTATAAAGGTCGTGGGTCCAGTCGGTGCTGGTTTTGCTGCTGTTTATCTTTTTCTGGTCGATCGAGTATCCGGCGCTGTCGAGATGTGAGTGACGAACACCGGTTCCGTAGCCTAAAAATGCGTGCAGGCCGGTCATGTAGCCGGGCGCTTCATTTTTGCCGAAGGCGATGGCAAAGTCTTTGCCGCCATACTTTTCGCCGCAGAAAACCGAGCCGCGTTCGAGGTCGGTGTAGAATTCGTTGTGGCGTTGGCTGATGCGTTCGAGCATTTTTTTGTAAGTTGCCGCGTCGCCAAAATTCAACACCAGCCCATCAGTATGGGTGGTGCTGATCAGACCGTGCTGAAAGGCTTCGATGGCCCAGGCGATGATGACGCCCATGCTGATGGCATCCCAGCCTTGCTTTTCAACGTAATAAAGCAGTCTGAGCACGTCTTCGCTGTCAGAGATCGAGAGATTCGAACCCCAGGCGAAGATCAGTTCATGGTCATAAGAAACCTTGAAAGTTTTATACATGTGTTCGGCTTCATTGAAGCTTTCACGCAGGGTGGCCATGTGAATGCAGCCGCACTGGCAATGAGCGCAGGCGGTTTGCTGCGACAGATGCTTTTCGGCAAAGGTTTCTCCGCTGATGCCGGCCGCGCCCTCAAAATAGCCCTGCGAAAAATTGCGTGTTGGCAGGCCATTGATCTTGCTGAGCGGCACAACATTGATCGGGGTGCCGAGATCGTGATACTTCTTCATCTGATCAGAAGCCACAACTGCCTGGTAGAGCTTTGTGTAATATACGTTGAACGGCCCGACATCGTCGATTTTCCAGTAATGGCCACCGCTGATGATGATGGCTTTAAGATTTTTGCTGCCGAGCACCCCGCCCAGACCCAGGCGGCCAAAGTGCCGCGAAGAATCTACCGTCGCTGCGGCGATCGGCGAAAGTCGTTCGCCGGCCGGGCCTATTCTGACGATTGAGCGCTTGTAGTCAGATTTGTAGTGATCGCGCAATACCCGTTCGACCGCAAGGGCAGACATGCCGCGCAAAGAACTGGCAGAGTTTACGCGAACATTGTCGCCTTCAATTTCAAGAGTGCATGGAAACTCAGCCCGGCCTCGGATGCGAATGACGTGAAAACCGGCACCGAACATTGCCAGAGCAAGACGCCCGCCGGCATGAGATTCGCCCATATTGCCGGTCAACGGAGACTTGAACATCGCCACGGTTTTAGTGGCGACCGGAAAAATCGAACTGAAAGGCCCGATAGCAAAAATTACCGGAGCCGAAGGATCGTAGGCATCAGTGGCCGGGTTGAACTCATCGAGCAGGGCGGTTGCAACGCCAGTGCCGCCGATAAAACGGTTAAAAAGGGTGGTAACATCTTTTTTTTCGCTTTTGCCGCTGGTCAGGTCAATATCGAGCATATAAAAGCTTATCATGGTTCCAC
>Ga0209099_1003062_pt1 | contig 13956 bp, 10 predicted proteins | sample AD_JPNHW2_MetaG_FD_184430 | JGI IMG/M metagenome (GOLD analysis project Ga0209099, IMG submission 184430) | Active sludge microbial communities of municipal wastewater-treating anaerobic digesters from Japan - AD_JPNHW2_MetaG (SPAdes) (version 2) | ecosystem: Engineered > Bioreactor > Anaerobic...
ACTCACCAAGCGGAAAAACTTCTACTATCAGCAGGCAGCCAGAACACAATCGTTGGCCAAGTACTATAAAATTCGCAAAGGCGACAACCTGGGTAGAATTGCAGCCCGCAACGGCACTACAGTAACCAAACTCAAACGCCTGAACGGCATCACCAAAGGCAATAAACTGCAACCCGGCCAGAAACTAAAAATCAGATAAGTACTTACTTATTATTATATTACAGAAGAGGATATTCGAAAAGAGTATCCTCTTTTTTATTTAATTTCAGGCAACAGAATCAAGAAACGATTTTTGAAAGTAACAAGCAGTCAGCAAATTTTGAATTGCACATCACAAAGGTCAGGCATTTAACCTCTTCAACTTCTGATACTAATAATATTAGTCATTTCCGGAGGTTCTAAGGTTTCAAACCAGAAAAAATGAACAGACATCATCAGCCGCCAATTAGCGGTAAACGGAGTTTTTCATATAAGCAACAGTTTAATAACTCAATAAAGAAATCATCAGCTGATTATGAAAAAAGAGCATTTCCTTTTTTTAATGGAAATGCTCTTTTTATGTTTTTAATGACAATATCAATACCTGTAATGTTCGGCTTTATACGGTCCGTCGGGGCTGATGCCAATGTAGGCGGCCTGTTCGGGTGTGAGGCGGGTAAGTTTAACACCGAGTTGCTCCAGGTGCAGACGGGCTACTTCCTCGTCGAGGTGCTTTGGCAAACGGTAAACGTCCACTTCATATTTTTTGGTGAAAAGTTCAATCTGAGCCAGCGTCTGATTGGTAAATGAGTTGCTCATCACAAACGATGGATGACCGGTAGCACATCCCAGATTCACCAGACGTCCATCAGCAAGCAACAAGAGACTGTGTCCGTCGGGGAAAATGTATTTATCCACCTGTGGCTTGATGTTTACACGTTGGATCCCATCGTATTTTTTCAGTTTATCCACCTGAATTTCGTTGTCGAAATGTCCGATGTTGCATACAATAGCTCCATCCTTCATTTTTTCCATGTGTTCTATACGAATAATGTCGCGATTGCCGGTTGTAGTCACATATACATTGCCTTCCGGCAGGGCATCTTCCACGGTACACACTTCGAATCCTTCCATAGCTGCCTGAAGTGCACAAATGGGGTCAATTTCGGTCACAAGTACCCGTGCGCCATAAGCCCGCATGGATTTGGCACAACCTTTACCCACATCGCCATATCCGCACACAACCACCACTTTACCTGCAAGCATAATGTCGGTAGCGCGTTTAATGCCATCTGCCAGCGATTCGCGGCAACCGTAGAGGTTGTCAAATTTTGATTTGGTTACCGAATCATTCACATTGAAAGCCGGGAAAAGCAGCGATCCTTCTTCGAGCATCTGATACAGGCGGTGTACACCCGTTGTGGTTTCTTCGGATACACCCTTGATGTCAGGCGCCATTCGGTTCCAGATTCCGTTGTCCTCTTTCAAAACAACTTTCAGGATTTTATATAGCTCACGTTCATCTTCACCATCGGTTTGTTTGTCGAGTACGGCTTCATTTTTTTCGGCTGCTGCACCAATGTGTATCATCATAGTTGCATCGCCGCCATCATCTACTATCACGTTCGGGCCTTTATGTCCTTCGAATGTCAGTGCCTGCAGGGTGCACCACCAGTATTCTTCGAGTGTTTCGCCCTTCCAGGCAAAAACCGGAAATCCGGCAGCAGCAATGGCAGCAGCGGCATGATCCTGGGTGGAATAAATATTACAACTGCACCAGCGTACTTCGGCACCAAGGGCTGCCAGTGTTTCAATCAGCACAGCTGTCTGTATGGTCATGTGTAGTGAACCCATAATGCGGGCCCCTTTCAGTGGTTTTGTCTCTCCATATTTTTGGCGAAGCGCCATCAGACCGGGCATTTCTTTTTCAGCTAATTCTATTTCTTTTCGTCCGTAATCGGCCAGTGTGATATCGGCCACTTTGTACGGCAATGTGGTGAATGTGTCTGTATTCATTTATTTTTTAATATTAGGGCTACAAAGGTACTATTTTTTTTTATCCTAAAAAAGATGCGGCTTCCCGGTCGAGGTAAACCTCTGTGTCTGGGAGGGAAAGAATATGAAAAGCCGGATATTTTTGAGCCGGAACTTCGTTTTTAAGTATTTCATTTAATACATTCGATTTGGATTTTCCGGTGATGAGAAACATCCGCTGACGAGCCTGTCTGATGATTTTCCCGGTGAGGGTAATCCGCATTTGTCCACTCACGGGATGCCTGGCAACGGCTACAGTTTCATCTGCATGAAGTAACGCGAGGTTGTCGGGAAAAATTGATGCGGTATGTCCGTCGTCGCCCATGCCCAGCAGAACCAAATCAAACTGCGGAATTCCCTTTTTCAGCTTTAATTCCTTTTCGAGCAGTGCCTGATACCTTACAGCTTCCTCAGAAGGATCATTCTCCCCTTTCATCCTGAAAATATTTGTTACCGGAATATATATATTTTTCAACAAATTCTCATACGTCATGCCGTAGTTGCTTTCATGGTCCGATGGCGGCACACAGCGCTCATCCACCCAAAAAAGCCGTAACGCTTGCCATCTTATTTTTTCCTGAAATTCGGATGCCAATATCTGAAACAACAGTTTCGGAGTATTTCCACCCGAGAGCGCCACATTGTAATACCGCTTGTTTCGTTCTTGCCGGTTTGTATTTACTGCAATAACCCGGGCTACAGCCCGGGCAACTTCTTCGGTTGTTTCGAAGGTATACATATTATTTTCAGTCATATCATTCGCAGTTGAATTTACAACTTGGTGGAAGCCATTTGAGCAGTTTATTATCAAAGAGCTGATTAGCTTCTTTTGGTCCCCAGGTGTTGCTTTCGTAGAAATAAAGCGGAATATCGGGGTTATTTTTCCAGGCTGTGAGTATCGGATCTACAAATTTCCAGCTGGCACGCACTGCATCGGCACGGGCATAGAGGGTGGAGTCGCCAATCATACAATCCAACAGCAGACGCTCGTAGGCTTCGGGTATTTTATTTTGTGCCAAATCGGAATAGTGAAAGTCCATATTCACATTCTGTACCTTGTAACCCGCTCCGGGAATTTTCATGCCAAAATCAACCGCAATTCCGGCATCGGGATGGATGCGCAGTATAATCATATTGGTGGACTGACTGATGCAGCGATGTTTGAATAGTTGGAGCGGTGCCGGTTTGAGGTGGATAACCACTTCGGTCACGCGCGAAGGCAAACGCTTACCGGTGCGAATGTAAAAGGGCACATCGCCCCAGCGCCAGTTATCCACAAAGACTTTCATCCCAACATATGTTTCGGTTTTTGAACCCGGAGCCACTCCCTTTTCCTGACGATAACCCTGCATCAATTCACCATCTGTAGCCGATTGCAGGTATTGTCCCCTGATTACATATTTTTCCACTTCGTTCGGATTTATAGGACGCAGTGCCTGAAGCACCTTCACACTTTCGTTGCGTATTGATTCTGATTCGAATACAGCCGGGGGCTCCATGGCTACGATAGCCAGTACCTGCAGGAGGTGATTCTGAATCATGTCGCGCATGGCACCCGAGGTGTCGTAATAACCGCCGCGATTGCCCACCCCTATTTTTTCTGCTGAAGTGATTTCCACACGGTCAACGTACCGGCGGTTCCAGATGGGTTCGAAGAATCCGTTGGCAAAGCGGGTGACCATGATGTTTTGTACCGTTTCCTTACCCAGATAATGGTCAATACGATAAATCTGATGTTCGGCGAAACCATCATGCAGTTTCCCGTCGAGTTCCACTGCCGAATCATAACTGTAACCGAAAGGCTTCTCCACAATAATCCGTTTCCAGCCATCTTTCTCAGTATTAAGGCCACTGCTCACCAAATGAGCCGCCACCACTTCGTACATAAACGGTGGAATGGAGAAATAATAAATCAGGTTTCGGGGAATATCCAACCGGGTACACAGCGTGTCAATGTAAGATTTCAGTCCGTCAAAATCTTCCATTATTTTATTGTTAACAGGCTTGTAATAAAGCAATTCGAGAAATTTGGTCAGTTTATCGGGATTATCGGCAACAGTTTCCGGTGCAAATTGTGCAAGCTGAGTGCGTACTTCGGTGCGAAACGTTTCTTCGGTCTTCTCGTCGCTGCCCGCACCTATGACTGCAAATTTGTCAGGCAGGAGATTATCCACAAACAAATGGAATATTGCAGGGAGTAATTTTCGGTGCGACAAATCGCCGTTTGCGCCAAAAATCACTAATACCTGACCTTCAGTTGAGTTTTTCGCTTTCGTTTTAATTCTTTCGTTCATGATGTTCTATGAGTTTCATTTAATAACGATATTTTATCGGTAATGTTTAATTTTGTCCTGTTTTCAGTCAAAATTCACCGACAATCTGCCATTCTGTCAGTTCATGCTGTTTGGCATCGTATTTGCAAAACGAATGGCATACAGATTTCGAGGGAATATTTACCGAAATCTGTCAACTACAAAATTAACAATAAAAAAAACATACTGTTTATGGCAAAAGGAAACATTGGGGTAACAAGTGATAATATTTTCCCCGTAATCAAGAAATTTCTATATTCCGATCACGAGATTTTTCTGCGTGAAATCATTTCGAATGCTGTGGATGCTACCCAGAAACTTAAAACACTGGCAGCCGTGGGCGAGTTCAAAGGCGAACTTGGAGATCTGACCATCAGGGTAAGCGTTGATCCAAAGAAGAAAAAACTGACCGTATCGGATCGCGGCATTGGGATGACTGCCGAAGAAATTGACAAATACATCAATCAGATTGCATTTTCGGGTGCTGAGGAATTTCTGGAAAAATACAAAAATGATGCTCAGAACATTATCGGACATTTCGGACTTGGCTTCTATTCCTCGTTTATGGTTTCCAAAAAAGTGGAAGTTTTCACCCAATCGTTCCGCGAAGGAGCTACAGGCCAGCACTGGTCCTGCAACGGCGACCCCGAATATACACTCGAAGAGACCATCAAGGCCGATCGCGGTACAGATATTGTAATGCACATCGACGATGACAACCTGGATTACCTCGAAGAAAGCAAAATTCAGGAACTGCTGACAAAATACTGTAAATTCCTGCCTGTTGAAATTGCATTCGGAAAACAGAAAGAATGGAAAGACGGCAAACAGGTAGAAACGGATAAAGACAACATTATCAACGATGTAAATCCGGCATGGGTACGCAAACCAGCCGATTTGAAGGACGAAGATTACGATAAGTTCTATCACGAACTTTTCCCCATGAGCGACGAGCCGCTTTTCCATATTCACCTCAATGTGGATTATCCGTTCAACCTGACCGGTATTCTTTATTTCCCGAAAATTAAAAATAACATAGATATTCAGCGAAATAAAATTCAGCTTTTCTGCAACCAGGTGTATGTGACCGACCACGTAGAAAACATTGTGCCCGAATACCTTACCCTGCTTCACGGTGTGATAGACTCTCCGGATATTCCGCTCAATGTATCGCGCAGCTACCTGCAGAGCGATGCCAATGTGAAGAAAATATCGTCGCACATCACCAAAAAAGTGGCTGACCGACTGAATGATATTTTCAAAACCGACCGCGCACAATTCGAACAAAAATGGGATGACCTGAAGCTATTCATCCAGTATGGCATGCTGAGCGATGAGAAATTCTACGAACGTGCTGAAAAATTTGCATTCCTCAAAAATGTGGAAGGAAAATACTTCACATTCGAAGAATACAAAAATTTGGTGGAAGGCAACCAGAAAGATAAGGACGGTGACCTGATTTACCTCTACGCCACCAATAAGGACGAACAATACACACACCTGGAAGCTGCCAAAGCCAAAGGTTACGATGTGCTGCTCATGGACGGACAACTGGATGTGCACGCAATCAGCCAACTGGAGCAAAAACTGGAAAAAACACGCTTTGTTCGGGTGGACAGCGATGTGGTTGAAAAACTCATTCGCAAGGAAGATACCGGAAAAGTAGAATTAACGGACGAACAGCGCGATGCACTCATTACCATTTTCGACTCGCAGTTACCATCCATCGAAAAAACAAACTTCATCGTAACCTTCGAGAAACTTTCGCCCGAAGCCAATCCCGTTTTCATTACCCAAAACGAATTTATGCGCCGCATGAAAGAAATGGCAGCCATGCAGAATGGAGGTATGATGAATTTTTACGGTGAAATGCCCGACAGCTACAACCTGGTGATAAATACGGCTCATCCGCTCATTGAGAAACTGCAAAAAAAAGAACAGGAAACTACTGAAGCAGAGGTTCTGCCTTTCACGGCACAACTCAGCGAACTGAAAAACCGTCAGACATCGCTAAAAGACAGTCACAAGGACAAAAAAGAGGATGAAATTCCTACTGCTGAAAAAGAAGAACTCGACAGCCTGCAACAGAAAATAGATGAACTGACAGAAGGCAAAAAAACGGTTTATAAAAATTTTGCTTCAGGAAATAAAGCAGTCGGACAACTGATAGACCTTGCTCTGCTGGCCAACAATATGCTCAAGGGAGAGGCGTTGGCTAAGTTTGTAAAACGGAGTATTGAAATACTGTAGCCTTATACGCTCAACGGAAGAATAGAATACAGCACAGACAGCAAGACACTAAGTTCGCTGCATAACAGCCTGAAATTAATTCAGGAATATCGGGAGCTTAGTGTCTTATTGTTTATTATCAGCGAAAAAATCGCTACTTTTGCATAAAATAATCAGAAAAAGTTAGAGATGAAACCATTTGATGTTTATCCCCTGTTTGATATCGAAATAACAAAAGGGAGAGGATGTTATACCTACGACAAAAACGGAGTAGAATACCTGGATATGTACGGCGGTCATGCCGTTATTTCCATTGGTCATTCACATCCTTATTATATCCAGAAAATGGAAGAACAGATGGAAAAACTGGTTTTCTATTCCAATTCGGTGCAGAATTCACTCCAGGTGAAACTAGCCGAAAAACTTGGTAAACTGTCGGGATACGAGGATTATTCACTGTTTCTGATCAATTCGGGTGCTGAAGCCAACGAAAATGCGCTGAAACTTGCCTCCTTTCACACCGGCCGAAAAAAAGTGGTGGCTTTCAGGAAAAGCTTTCATGGTCGTACCTCGGCCGCCGTTCGGGTGACCGATAATCCCAACATCGTAGCTCCCCTCAACGAAGATCTCGATGTGGAATTTTTGCCGTTGAATGATATACAAGCTGTTAAGGAAGCACTGAAAAACAAAGATGTTTGTGCCGTCATCATTGAAGGCATACAGGGCGTTGGCGGCATACGGGTACCCGAACCGGAATTCCTGAAATCACTGCGCGAAGTTTGTACCGCCACCGGCACCATACTTATACTGGATGAAATCCAATCGGGCTATGGGCGTAGCGGAAAATTTTTCGCTCATCAGCACGCAGGCATCCGACCTGACATGATCACTACGGCCAAAGGAATGGGCAATGGATTCCCCATCGGGGGAGTGCTCATCAGCCCGCTATTTAAGCCGGTACACGGAATGCTCGGAACTACTTTCGGAGGAAATCACCTGGCATGCAGCGCAGCTATAGCCGTTCTGGACGTGATGAAAGGGGAAAAACTCGTGGAAAATGCAGCTACCGTTGGCAGTTATCTGATTAAGAAATTAAATGCATTTCCCCAGATAAAAGAAATTAGGGGCATGGGGCTGATGATAGGCATAGAAATGAACGAACCGGTGAAGCAACTTCGCAACAACTTGCTGTTCGAACAAAAAGTATTCACCGGAGCCAGCGGAACACACGTGATACGGTTGCTCCCACCGCTCAATATATCGAAACAGGATGCCGATTTATTTCTCAGTCGTTTCAGCAATGCATTAAATTCCTGATCGATGAAGCGTCTTATCCAACTCGTAGCAATGTTTTTGCTTTTGAGCATCAGTACTTTTGCCCAGCAAGCGGTTACACAGAGTGTAATCACGCTCAAAACCGGCGAACGTTACCGGGGTGAAATTGTGATGCGTACCGATGAGATAGTGATGCTGAAAACCGGGGATGGAAAAAGATACCAGTTTCGGGTTGGTGAAATCGAGAAAATAAAACAGGAAACTTTACGGGAAATTCAGGTGGACGCTAATGGCAACAGAACAGCCGGAAGTCATTTCGCAGGAATAATCAGTGTAAACGGAGGCGCCGCCTCAGCTCCGGGAGCTGTATCGCTATCACCTTCTGCGCATCTTTCACTGGCGCTGGGTACCCGTAATGCCTTTCATAGCAATGCGTTTCTGGGCTTTGGCCTGGGTGTGGAAACAATTTTTGAAAAAAATAATAACTTAAATTACCTGCCGGTATTTATTCAAATTCAGAGCGACAGGAGCAAACAAATAGCGGGCGGCATTAAAACCGGTTACGATTTTGCGCTGAACAAAATCTATAAAGGCGGCCCGATGGCCGAAATCAGCGGAGGAGTTAATCAACAGTTAACGGGGAACACCGGCTTATTTTTTGGATTATTCGCTCAGGTAAGGCAAATAAACGGAATGGTAACTGAGACTACACCGTGGGGTAAATTTACCGGAACTAACAATGCTGCTTTGTACACCTTAGGTTTGAAAGCTGCATACATGTTTTGAAAAACGACTGATGCAAAAAGGGAACACTGAACTTTATTAGTACAAAAACAAAATCAAAAGAAAAAAATACGAATGATTGAAAACGAGGTTATAGTTGAAAAAATAGTAGAAGGAATTCAGGAAAAAAAGGGAAAAAACATTGTAGTGGTAAATCTCAACAAACTCAACGATGCTCCCTGCAGTTATTTTGTGATCTGTCAGGGCGATTCCAACACACAGGTTAATGCCATAGGCACTTCTATCAAAGATTGGGTACTCGAAAAAACGAATATTAAGCCCTATGCAACTGATGGTTTCGAAAACTGCCAGTGGATAGCCATGGATTACGGTCAGATAATTGTACACGTTTTCCAGCGTCCGTTTCGGGAGTTTTACGACCTCGAACACCTGTGGGAAGATGCCGACCTCAATTTTATTCCCGATCTGGATTAAATCATCCGCAGATTCAAACAAAAACAGCCTGCAGATTGTTAAATTGTAAATAAATTCCTGACAAATGGATATTTTCAGGAATTATCATACACATATTACAATTGAAGAATTTATCAGAATTAAAAAAAAATAAAAAACACACTGTTTATTAATGGAAAATAAAAATCCAACTCCCAAACCACTCAAAACCGGTGGCAAACCCTCAAAGTTTAATTTTACATGGATATATGCGCTTATAATGATCGGATTATTAGCGTCTTATCTCATTGGCAACGACACACCGTCCAAACAAGTGAATGTAACTCAATACGAACAATATCTGAATAAAGGTTATATTGAAAAAGTGTACATTTACAGCAACAATACGCTTCAGGCATTTATAATAAAAGATTCTGCCAGTTATGTATTTGGAAAAGACTCCACCTACAACAAGAAAGCACCGGCAATAAGCCTGTTGATTGGTTCTCCCGAAGAAGCTAAAAAAACAATCGACAACGCAAGTAAGACCCTGGGCCGGGAAATTCAGGTGGAATACAAAACCAATAAGGATTATCTGAACCTTATTCTGTGGGGTTTCGGACCGATTATACTTATGGTTTTCCTGTTCTGGATGATGAACCGCCGTATGGGCGGAATGGGCGGTGGAGCCGGCGGAGGCATTTTCAGTGTTGGCAAATCCAAAGCACAGCTCTTTGACAAGGGTGACGGACAGAATAAAATCACCTTTAAGGATGTAGCCGGACTTCAGGGCGCCAAACAGGAAGTGGAAGAAATAGTCGAATTCCTCAAACAACCGACGAAATATACCGAACTGGGTGGAAAAATACCCAAAGGTGCCTTGCTTGTAGGCCCTCCGGGAACCGGTAAAACCCTTCTGGCAAAAGCAGTAGCCGGCGAAGCCGATGTACCGTTCTTTTCCATGTCGGGTTCCGATTTTGTGGAAATGTTTGTGGGTGTGGGTGCTTCACGTGTGCGTGATTTATTCCGTCAGGCCAAAGAAAAAGCTCCGTGTATCATTTTTATCGATGAAATTGATGCTGTAGGTCGGGCGCGTGGAAAAAACCCCAACATGGGCAGCAACGATGAACGCGAAAGCACACTCAATCAGCTACTGACTGAAATGGATGGTTTTGGTTCCAACAGCGGTGTAATAATCCTGGCTGCCACCAACCGTGCCGATATCCTGGACAAAGCGCTGCTTCGTGCCGGAAGGTTCGACCGTCAAATACACGTTGACCTGCCCGATGTACACGAACGAAAGGAAATTTTCAATGTGCATCTGCGTCCTATTAAAATTGACAACACCGTTGATGTGGATTTTCTGGCTCGCCAGACTCCCGGATTTTCGGGAGCCGACATTGCCAATGTATGCAACGAGGCCGCATTGATAGCTGCCCGTAAAGCCAAATCATTCGTGGGCAAACAGGATTTTCTGGATGCTGTGGATCGTATCATCGGTGGGCTCGAAAAGAAAAACAAAATTACCACAGTAGAAGAAAAAAAATCAATCGCTTATCACGAAGCAGGGCACGCTACCATCAGTTGGAAACTGCGTTATGCTAATCCACTGGTGAAAGTGACTATCGTTCCGCGTGGCGAGGCACTGGGTGCTGCCTGGTATCTTCCCGAAGAACGTCAGCTAACCAACCGCGAGCACATGCTCGATGAGATGTGTGCCACTCTCGGCGGACGGGCAGCTGAAGAAGTGTTTCTCACGCAAACATCTACCGGTGCTATCAACGACCTGGAACGCGTTACCAAACGGGCGTATGCCATGGTGGCTTACTACGGAATGAGTGAGAAATTGCCAAACATGAGCTATTACGACTCTACCGGAAATTCAGATTATGGATTTACAAAGCCCTACAGCGAAAAAACGGCCGAAACCATTGACGAAGAAGCCCGCCTGATAGTGGCCGAACAGTACGAACGTGCCAAACAAATACTGAAGGAAAATGCTGCCGGTCATAATACGCTGGCCGAAATTCTTCTTGATCAGGAAGTTATATTTGCCGAAGATGTGGAAAGAATTTTTGGCAAACGTCCGTGGGAGTCACGCAGCGATGAGTTGATGCGTCTCAACGAAGATGCCAATGCCCTCCGGGAAAAAGCAAAGGAAGCGGAACAAAAAGCTGAACTACCTTCATCTGACGAAACAGATGGAGGTGAAGAAAAAACCGGCACAGCAGACACAAACCAGGAAAAGAATGAACAATAATTCTTCCAGAGATAAAATACTGAAGAGAATATCAGAAGCAAAACAGACCCGTGAATTCGGGTCTGTTTTTTCCGTTTCCCCCGATGACGAAATCTACAAACCCATCGAACCCAATGCTGTCACCTGTTTCAAAACAGAACTTGAAGCTGTAAACGGACAATGTGAACTATCTGAAACGCAGGATGAACTTTTTGTTCAACTTAAAAAAATCCTCAACGACAGGAATATTGATACTATTTTCTGCCGTGACAGACAAATCGGAACACATCTCACGAAACACGGAATTGCTTTTACCGGCTGTCAGGACGATTTTGAGACCATGTCAGCAGCTGTTACACCCTGTGAATTCCTCATCGCCAGAACAGGCAGTGTAGTGGTTTCATCGGCCGGTGAGTCGGGCAGACAACTGCTCTCCTACCCTCCCGTTCATATCGTGTTGGCCGGTACAAATCAGCTGGTGGCATATCCTGCTGATGGGTATGATGCTTTACAGAAAAAATATGCAGAACATCTTCCTTCACAAATAACCACAATCACAGGACCCAGCCGGACATCAGACATTGAAAAAACGTTGGTTTTAGGAGCTCACGGACCGAAAGAATTTATCGTTTTACTTTGCAATGATAAATCTTTTAATAACTTTGCATTATAAATTCGCCGTAGGTACAAACCCTGCTTAAACGTATTGCTTCAAAAACATAAGTTGTATGAATAATTTCGTAAAACGATCCATCAGCGGGGGCATATTTGTTGCTATTACCATATCCTCCATTCTGCTCTCGCCTTATACTTTTGCAGCTGTTTTTGCATTATTTACGGCTATGGCAGCCTATGAATTTCACAAACTTACCAACAAACCGGCCGAAGTTCAGGTCAACAAAACCGTAGCCGTTATCGGTGCTGTTCTGCTGTTTATATGTTCATTTCTTTATGCTTCCGGAAGGTTTCAGTATCCGATTTATTCGTTTTACGGATTGTTTATTGTGGGAGTTTTTATAGCCGAATTGTATCGAAAAAAGCAAAATCCGGTCAACAACCTCGCCTATTTTATTCTCGGACAGTTATTTATAGCTTTACCCTTCTCGCTTCTCAGTTTTATCCTTTATGTAAGCGATTACCAACCCATCATACTCCTTGCCGTATTTATTACCATCTGGGTCAACGATACCGGAGCCTACGTATCCGGAATGCTACTGGGCAAACACAAACTTTTTGAACGCATTTCACCCAAAAAGACCTGGGAGGGGTTTATTGGCGGAGCCGTTTTTGCACTCATTTCAGGATATGTTTTTTCACTTTTCATTCCGGAACTGAGTCTGCTTCAGTGGTTCATTTTCTCCGAAATCATCGTTATTTTCGGGACTTTCGGCGACCTGACCGAATCTCTCATAAAACGCACTGAAAATGTGAAAGATACGGGCAACATCATCCCCGGACATGGTGGACTGCTGGATCGCTTTGACAGCATGCTTATGTCAGCGCCTGTAATTTTTCTCTGGTTGAGTTTCGTTTTTTAATCCCGCAACTTTTTTCAAAAAAATAAAAACCGATTAACTAAGCAAAAGAATGGAAGAATATAATTTTGATGATATCCGGTCGTACAACACCGACGATATACCCGCAGCGATGGAACGGCTTTGCAGCCAAAAACCATTTATGAAGGTTGTAAGCACCCTCTTCCCGCTTATGCCCAAGGAACAGTTAAAGCAACGGTTGCTGAGCTTCACCACCTCCAATGAGTTGCAACAGCAGATGGTTTATCCGTTTCTGCAGTACCTGGAAGCCAATATGACCACCGGTATCGTACTCCATGGTCTGGAAAATATTGACCGGGATCAAAAATACCTGTACATTTCCAATCACCGGGATATAATACTGGATTCGGCGCTGCTTTGCGCCAAACTTATTGAGAATAAACTCGATACCGTTGAAATTGCCATCGGTGACAACCTGCTCGTTTTCCCATGGATTGAAGACCTGGTACGAGTAAATAAAAGTTTTATTGTACAGCGCGGACTGAATGCACGTCAGGTTTTGGAAAGCTCCAAACGCCTTTCGGCATACCTGCGCCATGCCATGAATGATCGGAAAAACTCAATATGGATAGCACAACGCGAAGGTCGCGCCAAAGACTCCGACGATCGTACTCAGGAAAGCCTGTTGAAAATGTTCAACCTGGGCGGCAATTCCGGTTCTTTTATCGACAATCTGAAAGAGTTGAATATCTGTCCGCTCAGCATTTCGTACCAATACGACCCGTGCGATTTTCTGAAAGCCAAGGAATTTCAACTGAAACGCGATAATCCCGACTATAAAAAATCACCGGAGGACGACCTGATAAATATGCAAACCGGCGTGATGGGTTATAAAGGAAAAGTGGTTTATCATATTTCGGGCTGCATAAACGGCGAACTGGATGCAATAGCACGTGAAACTCCCAACAGGAACGAACAGATAGAGCGGGCAGCACATCTGATTGATTATCATATCCATAGAAACTTCAGCATCACCGCAGAAAATAAAATTGCCTACGACGAAATTCACGGTGATAAGGACTTTGCAAAGGATTACAGCACAGAGGAAAAAACAACATTTGAAGAATATTTGGACAAACAAATCCGTAAAATTGATTTGGAGAATAAAGACCGTGATTTCCTTCGGTACAAAATGTTGGAAATGTATGCCAACCCG
>Ga0209099_1003063_pt1 | contig 13955 bp, 16 predicted proteins | sample AD_JPNHW2_MetaG_FD_184430 | JGI IMG/M metagenome (GOLD analysis project Ga0209099, IMG submission 184430) | Active sludge microbial communities of municipal wastewater-treating anaerobic digesters from Japan - AD_JPNHW2_MetaG (SPAdes) (version 2) | ecosystem: Engineered > Bioreactor > Anaerobic...
ACAAAGAAGATGAAAGCACAAAGATAAACCTGACTGATCGTGATGCAAGGCTTGTGAAAGATAAAGGTAAAATCTACCTCGGGTACAATTGCCAGACAGCTGCAGAAGGGGCCAATAATATCATAGTAGGTTACAATGTAACGAATAATGCCAGCGACAGGCCGCAGCTCATTCCAATGATTAACGAGGTTAATGATCATATTGATGAAGAATTTCCTGATATGAAGATAGTGGCTGATGCAGGATACTTCACTTCTGAAAATATTGAATACGCAGAGCAAAACGGAATTGACCTTTATCTTCCCGAAGGGAAGCTGGATGGCGGGACACAGAAAAAGAAAACTGCTGATCGTATTACTTCGAAGGATTGTATAATATCAATTGATGATGGACACAAAACTCTTCTATGCCCCGGAGGTTTTAAATCAGAGACCGGAGAGCCAGTCAATGATCATGGTAATTATTTCTACAGATTTTACATCCCGTCATCTTACTGTCATGACTGCAAACACAGAAGCCAATGCCACATTAATTTCCACTCTGGTAAGAGTAAAAGATTCAATGTTAAGAAAGAATACTTTGATTCACAATATGCAAGGTCTAGGATGAAGGATAAACTCAGGAGCCCTAAAGGGAAGGCTATTTACAACAAACGGTCTTGTATGATTGAACATGTCTTCGGAGAGATTAAAGAGTATAAAAGGTTCAGAAGATTTTATCACCGGGGTTTTGAGAAGGTCAATACGATCTGGGCTCTTGTCTGCATTGCGCATAACTTCAGGAAGCTTGCCCGGCTTGAATACGGATTATAACGTATTCCGGCTGAATATACCGGTAATATTCACTCTGCGGTATTTTAAAAACAATACTTTGATTTAATTAAACGACTTTATGGCGTAATCATCTATGTGATCACCAGAATCGTTGTTTAAAATCGACTTTTGCGACAGACTCCTTTGTTATGTGAAGTTTCATACGTTTTAAAGGCAACGTTTTCTTATTACTAAATAACCTCATATTACTTTTTTTATTTTATGAAGGGTTAATATTTTTGCAATCAGACAAATGAATCGCATGTTTAAAATCAGAATTTTTGTTTGTTGTCCAGAAATCTTGATGCATTTTTAACATACCTTCATGATTAATAGGTCCATTTACAATTATACCAGAATCATCAACAGCAGCAATTTTATGAGCTGGCATGAATTTTCCCCATCCCCGTATAGCTGCAACTTGTTCTTGAGATATGAAGTAGGTTACTTCTCGTATTCTGGACCATATACAAGCACCCATACACATTGGACATGGTTCATTTGATGATATCAAATGTGACTTCGATAAGATTTCGGCGCCATGGTTTTCAATAGCTAATTGAATTGCTAACATTTCTGCGTGTTTTAACGGATTACCTGACGTCCGGGATTGATTACAACTAGAAGAAATCACTAAATCATCCATAATTACTAATGCAGCAAAAGGCGGGTTCCCAGTTGCAATTGCTTCTTTCTGTAGTTGAAGAATAATTGAAATTACCTCATTCGATAACATTTGTTAAAAATCTCCTGTATATTCATTTAAATCTTAGTAACTTATACTGGTAGTCCGTATGAAATTTCACATAACGTCTTGCTTACACGACGTTTGCCAAGTTTTACTGAAAGTTTTGTACAGAACAAGTCTAACGTCTTCAAGAATTTTTTTGCCACGATTAAGTGGCAAATGTGCCGCAGGCCAAGCGAGGTACTCCGAGCGCCGCGTGTAAGCTTTGTTATCGGCTGTTGGCCCGCCCCTTTTTCTTTTTCGTATAAAATATGTTCAAGTGAAACATGATGTCGTGACTGAATAATTCAGATATAAATATTATTGTAAATCTGCTATAATCCCATTTGCAAAGCTCTTTTAATTATGGGAGCAACTGTATTATTATTTATTTTATTCTTTTTGCAATATTCTGAATTTATCCAGTCTGATAATTTTTTAGTTCCTTTACTTGAATTACATGCTGAACAACATCTGGCAATATTTTCTTTTGTAATAATAGTCTCGTCATTAATTATATGCTCCCACGTTGCAGCATTTTTCCTTGATTCCCCTCGATTTACTTTTTCAACCATTTTAATCCCACAATAAACACAATTCTTATCTCTTATAATTATTTCTTTTTCCATTTCTTCAGGAATATTCCATCTATTCATGTATTAATTTCCTTTTATACAGAGTGATATTCTTTTTCTAAGAACTCAACTCCAGTTTTATATGGATCATTTTGTTTCTTAAGAAATTCAATATTTGTTATGTATTGTTCTGGAAACTTTTTAAATTCTTCCGCCATACGTTTAACACCTGCTGGACATAGATAGGCTGGTGTATTTAATCCATTTATTCCTAAGGAGGAGATTTTTTTATCAAATAATTCTTCGGATACATCAACGCCGAATAATGTTTTTACTGCTTTATTTGTTAATTGTATAAAATATGGAATTCTTATTACTTTATATCCTAGGTTTATATATACATCAGTAAGTCTAAAATCTTTTTCAATAATATCGGGTTTTGTATAATGCTGTAAGCCATCAAATTCGATAATTAGTTTTAATTCTTCACTTCTATAATCCGGTCTACTTCTATAAGCTTTTCCATTTACTTCGCCTAGAGCCTTATCGTGTATCCAGTCATTGATTTTTGGAAAAATAACTTTGAGATAGTCTTCTAAACCTGTTCTATGCAGACCCGTATCTTTATCCTTTCCTGCTTTTTTTGCTAATTCAGCAGTTTCCCGTAAAAAACCCCATTTATTCATAATTGTATTAGTCTCTTATTTTCAGTTTTCTTCATTCTATATTTTATCTTATTAACAATAAATTTATGTCCACTAGGGGCGGGCCAATTGCCGATAACGTTTGCTTACCCGACGTTGCACCGGCTTTTTGGTGCAATGTGCCGCAAGGCCAAGCCGGTACTCCGGCGCAGTGGGTAAGCTGTGTTATGCGATGCAGCCACATCACTAAAAGTTTTGTAGCTTTGAGGCACGGACGCCGAAAAGTTCACTATATGTTTGTAATACTAAAAAATCAACTTCATTTATTCTTCTTTCTTTTCTTTTTACATAGATAGGAAATTGGATAACGGCCTCCCTTATACGGGAACAATCCAAGCTTATGGTCAAACAGATTCTTGTTATAAACCAGAGAATGGCGGCTATATTTATGATGAATCTGTTTCTACAAAATATTGTGGCTTATATATAAAAATAAAAGAGTAAAGGATTTAAAAAAAATCTCCAAGGCTTATACCTTGGAGATTTTTTTGTTAATCATTAATTATCTTAAATTTTAACAGGAGCACCGCCGCCAATTCTCTTCTTAGCACCATTAGGAGCAGTTATTATTGTTTCAGCACTTACAGAATCTGTCTCTAGTACAGGAACTTTATCTAATGGTGTTACAGGGTTTAATGGTCCGTGAGGTACGTCAAAGGTAAGTTTGCTGTTACCATAGAAGTTGCCGGCATAAATAATTGCGTTGTTAACAACTATATCAACATTAGTCACGTTTCCTTGTATATTAACTCTATCCTTAACTTTACCATTAGAGTCTAACTGACCTTCAAAGATATATTTTTTACCAGCTTCAAATTGCGAAGCATTATAGAAAACTGTATTAAATGTTTCGTCATAACCACCATTATCTGGGTTGCCGTAAAAAACTCTTGTATCAAAAATATTTATAGGCTCGATATCATTTGTAGCTGCCGTGTTGAAAGTGTTAACAAGAACAATTCTGTCATTTACAGGAGGGTTTTCAGGGTTAGTATTGTTGTCGTTTCCACCACCAGAATCATCAAAGCAACCGCTCAACATAATTGCAACGCCTAGACCAAAAGCTAGAACCTTCTTTTTTAAATTAGAATTAGTCATTTATTTAATCTCCTCAAAGTTTTTTTATCAATCTATTAATGTAAATGTGTTTAACCATAGAGAGTTTAAAGCTAATTCTCTGTGGTTAAAGAAGCTTTCTATTACAATCACTATAGGATCTCTTGAAAATCTGCAATTCTTTTTTTCTTCCCGGCACGGAAGCCGGGTCTTTAGTTTGTGGCTGTTTCGCATAACGTTTTGCTTATGCGACGTCGCGCGGCCTTTTGCGCGATGTGCCGTAGGCCGAACGAGCGACAGCGAGTGAAGCGCATAAGCTTTGTTGTGCGAAGTGACCGCATTAAGAGATACTGTCAATTTTTATTATAAAACTTTATATTGAATTTAGAATTGACCTTCAATTACAGAAAATTTTTTAAAAATATAACATATCTTCAATAAAAATTTAAAATAGATTTTAATACTTTTTAAAAGAAAGTAATTCAGATATACATGTATCGTTAAATTTTTTCCCGGGATAAACTGATAGTATTTCAAATCTGATTTTTTTTACCCCTGAAAAGCCGTCATGATCACCGTCAGGTTGATGCCGGAATACTGTTGAAAGGTATTTACTGGCATTACCGGAATCAGGTTTAACATAGGGGAGGTCAGGAAGATTGATAACTTCTTCAAACTTTATTACACGAGATTCTTTTTTATCATCCTCACTCTCTATAAGCCAATAATTAAATGTTGTTACTTTCATAGATTTAATTCGATTGTTTGCATAATAAAGTTCCTCATTCTGATAGTATCCATTCGCAATAGCTATGAAACAAGGCAATCCCATTTTTTTGTCAAATTCGATCTCAATCCATTCACCTACACCATCATTTGTCTTGCCTTCAACCCATGAAGTATTAAAATCACCATCTGCTAAATTTTTCTTTGTATATTTACTGGATAAATTACTGGATGTAGTAATTTTTTTTATGCTCTTCTTTGAAATATTATTAATAAATGAAAAGTCACGGTTGAATCTGTATTCACTGAAATCATAATGAACCTCGATATTTTCTATCTTAGACAAGTCCACATCTTTTTTTACTATGATTATTTTATCGGATTTCCGGTCGCTGTTGTTAATTAAACCGTAATAATAAACCTCCATTCCCGGTTCGTTTATATTTGATCTGTCCAAAGTAATTATAATTTCTTGTACGATTCCATTATCCCAAGTCGCAGCGGGTTTAAAATCATATTCAAAAATCGGTCGTGGAGAAAGAAAACCTTCATCATATGGTATAACTGTATAGTTTACTTCAATTATATTAATACCTTTCTTAAGATATAAATCAGATAAATGCCATCTGATAATTTCTTTATATCCCTTTGAAGATTCAACACCACTTTTATCAAATTTTATACTATAAGGTATTTTCACATTGTTCAAGCTGATATTATATGCAGGAATCCATTCACTGTTTTCATTTTGAGATTTATTTATATTATACTCTACAGAACCATTTATTTTAAAGGGAAAACCGTATTTCACAACCTGATCATTGTCGCGATTTTCAAGTTCATAAATAACATTTACCTCTACTACATTCGGTTTGAATTTTATATAAAGATTTTCTTTTACCAGTGAAATATTCTTTGCCTGAATCAGTATTATATTTCCTGAACTTTTAAAACCATCACCAATAACATTCCCACCATTAGCAAATAGTATTGATAAACTTATTATTGTAATCATAAATGTGACTGAAAATACTGTTTTCATTAGTAATTACCATTCCAAAATATATTTATCAAACACTAAAAATTCATGCGGTCATTTCGCACAACGTCTTGGCTATACGACGTTGCGCGGCCTTTTGCGCAATGTGCCGCAGGCCAAGCGAGTCTTTTCGCGAGCGCAGCGTTATAGCCTTTGTTGTGCGAAGTGACCGCATTATTTCAGAAAGTTTATTCGCTTTGAGCCCATGGACGGGCGAAAAGCCGGGTAGAGTATTCAACTAAGCATATTACGATTAATTAATTCCCAAAGATACAACGAAGCAAAAGATCTATATGGTTTCCATTTATTACTAATTTTTATCAACATTTCTTTGTCTGGGGTTTCATCTAAACGATATAACCATTTAATGCTTCGCTGTAATCCAACATCATTCAACGACATAACGTCTTTGCGACCTAATGTAAAAATCAAAAACATTTCAGCCGTCCATTGCCCAATACCTTTTATTTCAGTTAATTTTTTTATTACCAAATCATCATCAGCTTTTTTTAATTGCTTGAAATCAATCTCATTATTAATTATTTTTAAAGATAAGTCTTTTATAAATGTTGTTTTCATTTTTGAAATGCCTGCATTTTTAAAAATGTTATCATTCGTATTAATTAATATTTCAGGAGAAATTACATCTACAGATGAAAATAATCGCTGATAAATTGTATTTGCTGCTTTTTCAGATAACTGTTGCCCAATAATAAAATTAACTAAAGATACAAATTCATTTTTCATGATCTCAATTTTAAAATTGCCAATAGCCAAAATTGCTTTGGCTAATTTTCTATCTGCAGAAATTAAAGAAAGACTTTCTACACTATCATGATTTAATTTGAATGATTTCATATAATTTTAAAGTAAAGATTACCAAAGGCTTTATGATTTTTGAATTATTTTGATTATTTCTTCAATGCGCTTTTGCATATCACTTCTTATTTCATGTTCCCAATATCTTATTACGGACCAACCAAGTTCTTTAAGTTTTTTATTATTTTCTTTATCTCTTTTAATATTTTTTTCAATTTTTTGAATCCAATATTCGCGATTATTTTTTATCTTTTTTTTCTTTTCTTTCCATTTATAACCATGCCAAAAATCGCCATCTATAAATATTGCAATTCTTTTGCTTACAAATACTATATCAGGTTTCCCAGGTAATTTTTTATAATTCTTTCTATACCTATAACCTAAATTCCATAATATTTTTCTGAATTCAATTTCAATTTTTGTATCATTTGACTTAATCTTGCTCATTGTGCGCGAGCGAGTTTCAGTTGTGTCGAATCCGTATTTTGAATGCATTTTATATTATGACTTATTTGTAAGTATTTTGCAATATCTTTATAGATTACTTTTGCTAATTCATAACTTAAATTAACTGGCACAGCATTGCCAACCATTTTATATCCAGAAACCAAATTTTTATAGATAAAAATAAAATCATCTGGGAATGTTTGAATACGAGCGCACTCTCTTATACTTAATCTTCTATATAAATTTTCTTTGCCTTTAACAAATTCTCTTTTATTTTGTTCAATAAAATTCATCTTAGGTGCTTGTGGATGTATAGGTGCATGTCTGCCGCCAGCTTGTATAGTGAAAGAAGCTTCATCCCATGCTCTAACCCTATTCCTTGACATATATATTGTAGAAAAACCACCTATCATATATTCATGATTTGGGATTTTACAAGCTTCACCATTAGTATAATTATATTCTTTAGCAGGTAAGGCATTATCTTTCAAATCCCAGATTGATTCTTTCAATGTTGGTATATGTTCATTTGGTGGTGGGAAATTGAATGTTAAGTTTGTATCATTTCTATATCCAATAAAGAAGATACGTTTTCTATCTTGAGGTGTATTATAATCTTTAGCATTCAATAACTGAACTTCAACATTATACCCAGCATCCTTAAATTGATTAATTATATTTTTTAATGCTTCGGAATGTTTATTGGCTAATATTCCTGAAACATTTTCAGCCAAGAAAAATAATGGCTGTTTATCCTTAAGCACTCTTATATATTCAAAGAATAATTGCCCTCTATGATCGCATATACCACGCTGAGCACCCGCTTCACTCCAACTTTGGCAAGGAGGTCCTCCAATAATTCCAATACAATCAGGAATTTCAGATGTTTGAATTTCTGTAATACTTCTTTTATCTAAAAAAACATTTGGGTGGTTGAATTCATAGGTCTCCCATATTTCACTATCAAATTCATTAGCCCAAGTTGTATTAAACCCGGCTTTATTAAACCCTAAATCTAGACCACCACAACCAGCAAATAAAGAAATGATATCCATTTAGACCTCCAAAACTATTCGTATGTTAAGTATAATAATTTATGTCTCATTTGTCAATTACTTTAGTTTAACATTTATTAATACGATTTATAGAGTATAAATTTAAAATTTTTTTATAAAATGGAGAAAAAAATGACCAATGTTAGTGATCAAATGGGTAGATCGTTAGAATATATTGTAGTAAAAAAAATAATAGAGAATAATTCAAAAATAAAACTACTCGGAAACACAATTAACGATCAGAGTAGGGATTCAACAAAATACCAAAATCTTGATGAACATATAAAATCTCAATATGAAATATATGCTAAAAAAATAATAAGCTGGATTAATAATAATTATGGTTTAGATGACATAATTTCAATTGAAAGATTTCCAGATAGTATAGCAAAAAAAGGGGATGTAACAGATGTTCAACTCATTTTCTCAGATAAAAAAATAAATATTTCATTAAAACATAATCATCATGCTTTGAAACATCAAAGACCTGGTGCTTTAGCTCAGAGTTGTGGTTATAAAAAAAATAGTCCTGAAGATAAAGAATATAGAAATAAGTTAAAAGTGGTATTTAGTAATTTTGAGAATAAAATAAATAACTTATCGACAAAAGTTACATCATTTAAAGAGATCAAATCATATGATGAATGTTTAATTGAAAACTATTTATATTTACCAGTATGTAAAGCATATGCTGATTTTTTAAATAAATATGCTTTTAAAGGTGTAGAAGCAAATAATTTTTTTAAATTTATATTAGGTAATAATAATTATATAAAAATCATTGCTCAAAATAATGAAATAAAAATCCATAAATATCAAGATATATCTTCCGTAAAAAGTTTAAATGCTACGGTCAGTAATAATAAATATATCACTATTAGTTTTTCAAATAAATGGGAAATACAACTTCGATTACATACAGCAAGTAGTAAAATAAAAGGTATGAGTTTAAAATTCGATACTCAACCATTAAAAATTCCGGTACCCGAAGAAAAAATATAAGTCTTGATTCGCGGCAAGGATGCCGCGAGTATAATTTTAATGCGGTCATTTCGCACAACGTTTTGCTTATGCGACGTCGCGCGGCCTTTTGCGCGATGTGGCGTAGCCCGAACGACCGCCAGGGAGTGAAGCGCATAAGCTTTGTTAGGCGCAGTTGTTTTATGGTAAATCAGTTTCTTTTAATGCATAAATTTGCTGATATGAATTATTTTTAATTTGATTATTGTAATATATTACTTCAGATTCTGATAAATATTTTTCTTTAACTCTTTGATTTGTTTTTCTTTTTATTATTATTGCTGAAGTTGGAGTAATCGGATAGTAAAGTTCAAGTCTTTCTGTTTTTTCTCCATGTTTAGCAGCAAGATTAATAACAGGCTGATCACCAGTAATAAATGCAATATCGTTTTCATTTTTTAAAAAAATTAATTCCCAATGTTCTTTATTTATTGATAATAGTGCAGCCATGTTTGTTGCCATTATAATTCTTAATACATTCCAAATGTTTTCAATATTAATATTTTCTTTTTTAGAAATACCTTCCAATAATTTTTCTTTTCTGTTTTCTGTTCTAAAGTATTGAATACAAATGTAAATATTAAATTCAGAATTGCTTTCATCAATAGAATAAAATTCATATTGATCTGATCTGAGTTGATCAATATATTTCATTGCCATATTTTCGATGAGAGAATGATATTCTTCTTCCAAATTGTTAATTAAAATATCAATCATTTCATCGTGTTCAATATTTTCTATTCCGGATTTAATTATTTTATTTCTAACCTCAAATATATTTGTAAAAATAGTTATCCAATTTTCGTTAAAATTTTTCATCAATGGATGTGCATCTTTAAAAAATATATATCCGCTTCTGACATTTCTTTCAGCCTATAAAAATCGCGACTGTTTGCAACATTTTCTAAGGATGTTTTGAAAACTTTATGATCACGCAAACACACAACCTGGTCATCGGAAACCCACGGTTTTAAGTAGTACTTCCAAACATAATGATGTTTTCTTTTTTTAATCATATTTTCTCAAATTTGAGTTAAAACAATTGCGCCTAACGTCTTCTTACACGCAAAAAAGTTGCATATAAGTCACAATCTGCGTCAAATCTTCACAGTCTGTCTCGCTGCCAAAGTATTCGCCATGGTTTAAATACTCATCTAACCGCCTAACATGCCAAAATTATCATGTCAAGAAAGAATAGAAAAATTTGCGTATTGGATTGTTTTATATTTCTACGGTTCAGGATTCATAAAATTTATGCTGCAACGTACAGGCGAGCGCCAGGACGGCAGCGACTGCGACTGAATCTGACATGGATGTTGGACTCAGCGCCGCAAGCCTTCATGCTAAAGCAATACCACTGTGAATATATGCTTCCTGTTGTATCTGCACAGAATAACTGCATGCTGCTTCAAGGAAGGCCAGTCGCCGCATGAGACGCTTAGAGCCCCTGCGGCAATTGAGCAGCGTCTTTTCTTTTGGTTCCTTTCTTTGGACGAGCAAAGAAAAGAACAAACACTGCGTGTATTGAATACCGCAATATACCATGAGGTAAAAGTTATAGTCACACCCATACATCGATATTATATGAATTCATATACATTCTTTTTCATCAGGATCCCGGCATTCCGCTGCATTGCGGCCGGAATGTCTGGATTGTTTCATGATACAGGAACCATTTTCAACTCACTTTCCGGTCATGTTCCGGTCATTTCTAGTCATGTTCCAGTCATCTCCGGTCATGTTCCGGTCATCTCCGGTCATCTTCCGGTCATTTCCGGTCATTTCCGGTCATCTTCTAGTCATTTCTGGTCATCCTCTGGTCATTTCCGGTTCTTATCCGGCTCTTATCTGGCTCTCAGCTGGCTCTTAGCTGGTTCCTATCCGGTCATTAAAAAATAACAGTAACCCCTGTATCCTGGAGATTTATCGCCGCTGAAGCTCGTTCGAAATGACAAAGGGTATCATGGACAGATTGCTTCGCTGCGCCCGCAATGAAAGCGTTACGGCCGCAAGATGTAAATAACTTGACTCTTTCGCTTAAATGTCTTATTTTATAAATTTACAATCAACCTGGCGGAGATGTAAATGAAACAAACCCCATCTTTATTGCTTACCAACGCGACCCGGCTCTGGGTTGCGGCTGACAATATCCAGCCCCCTTTTGTGAACCAGCTCATCTTTGACGGCACAGGCAGTTTTGACACTGAGAAGCTTGCGGAAGCGATCAAAACAGCTTCAAGCGCGAACCCGGGCAGCCGTTATGTGCTCAGGGGTACACTTGGGCGCAGCCGCTGGGCCGATTCGGGCATTACGCCACGCCTGCGGGTTGTTGACGGTGCAGGGTGGGACGGCATGGGGCCGCAGGGAGCGCCTGCCTGCATCAGTGAAAGGCTCTACGTGAATAAGGGTCCATCCTGCGAGGTGGTCATAATCCGCGGCAACCCGCTGCGCATCCTTTTCCGCACGCACCACGGAGTCATGGACGGAAGGGGGACCATGACCTGGGCCGAGGATATATTCAGGGCGCTCAGGGGTGAGCCGGTAATAGGTTCGGATCCATTTGTCTCTGAAAATGAATTGTTGAATATATCTGCGGGTAAAATTGAAAAGGCCATATCATATGTTTATGGCGCGCCCACGGGCAGGGCCCGGGGCAGGGCAATGGGCATCACCTGGAAAAGGGTCATCGCCAAGGGGAGCTACAAATTACTTCTCCCCAAAGTCATGATCTGCGTGGCGCGGCAGGTCTGGAAACATTCACCTGAAAACGCGCGCTTCGGCATATCCGTTGACATGAGGTCTCGCAGGGAGAGCCTTCGTTCGACCAACAACCTGACTAACGCTTTTTTCATCGATTTCGGACCAGGGATGAAACCGGGTGAGCTTTCGGAACTCATCGTTCGAAGGCAGAAGAACCGCGAGGACGGCACCTATACACTGGAGGACAGGCTCATATGCCATACCCCGCTCTGGCTTCTGGGCATGATCATGAAGCGCGAAACACTGGCTCACCATAAATCCGGGCAATACCGCTATTCCGCATATGTATCCAACATGGGCCGTGTGCCACTGGAATCTTTTTCAGGCGGGGGCTTTACTGCAGAGTCGTTCTGGGGGATTCCCCCTGGACTGGGAATGGTGCCCCTTTTCCTGGGTGTGGGGGGACATGCTGACCGCGTGGAACTTGTCGCGTCAATGCCGGAGGTCCTGGCTTGTGACGGAAGGCTTGATACCCTGATGAAAGATATACTTGAAGAACTTGCCGGCATGAAGGACTAAGCCGGCATAAAATTATCAGCAGGCTTATTTAGCCGCTTTTTTTTTCTTTTCGCTCTCTGCCAGCTCCCTTGCCTCTTTAACCGCTTTTGTAAGGGCTTCGATAACGTCGGGCTTAATGTCAAAAAGCAGGCCGTTATCCTTGCAGAGTTTTTTTGTCTTTTTTATCTCGGCCATGAGAGGCGCGGGTATGCTGACCCTTAACAGCACATTCTTGATTTCTTCTTTCTGGTCTTTTCTTACAACAGCCATATCTCCCTCCGGTTATACTTTATTTCAGATTTTTCCCGGATCCAGGGGAACCGCCTGTTTAATAATTGTTATTAAACAGCAGGCATTCCCCTTGTAATCCCGGAAGGAACCATTCTACTGGTATCCCTGATTCTGCAGAATCACTTATTGCCAATTAAAGCTATACTAAATGCTGTGATATTTGTCAATATATTTTGCTATTATTTTTGCTTTTTTATTTTGCTATTTTTTTTGCTTTTTAGATTGACATTTAATGATGCTCTATGTATACTATGGCTGCGGGTTGTAAAATAAACGGAGTTCATCAAAGGAGAACTTATGAAGAAGGGCGGATCAATGGTAACAGCGGTTTTCGGCAGAATTAACGATATTGTGTCAACGGTTGAAAATATTCATGGTGATATAGCGGGAAAGCCGGGCAATAAAGATGCAAAAAGTATCCGCAAAGAGCAGAGAAGAAACGGTGTATACGGTATCATCAAATCGATCAATGGCAGGATAGGTGATGCTGTCTCCCGCATGTTTTAATCAGCAGCGGGTAATTCTGACTGGTTTATCTTGAGATTAAAAATTAAAATTATAAATAAGGAAAAGGTTTAATACACTATGGCAAGTAAAGGATCAAAAATCGGGTTCGGGTATCATTTAACTGCATATTTAGCAGTGAATGCAATTTTAGTATGGATCAACCTTGATAAATACCCGCAGTATTTATGGGCTGTATGGCCGGCGGTCGGCTGGGGGATCGGGTTAATGTTTCATGGATTGGGTATATTTGTATTCCCGGGAAGCAGCAACAAGGGATTTTTTAATCATTTAACAGCATTTATACTGGTCAATGCGGTTTTAATCTACCTCAATTTGACTTTATACCCGGCATACCTGTGGTTTAAATTCCCCTTGATCGCCTGGAGCTGCATGCTGGTTTTTCACGGCTGGAGAGTCTTCTGGAAATTCAGTCACAAAAAGAAGGATGCAAAGAAAGAGGCAGCACCGCAGGCATAAACTGCATGCGCCGGGAGGGGGGAATTATTATTCCCCCACTGACCTTATAGCTGTTCCCGCCATATTCCGGTCAGCAGGATTCTGCTTGAATTCCAGCTGACCCGTATTAAACATGTCATGCGGAGAATACCATGATAAAACTTGAAAACGTATCCCTGGACATATACGGCGCGAAGCGAAGGATCCTCTCGGGCATAAACTGGCACATCAGGCCGGGCGAAAACTGGATTCTCTTCGGCAGGAACGGTTCGGGCAAGACAACCCTGCTCCGGGTACTCTCGACCCTGACAAAGCCCCGGGCCGGCCGGTTTTCTGCGGGGGGGTTCGATGCATCGGCCGGCCGTGACCGGGTCCGCGGGGAGATCTTCCCGGTATTCGATACCAATGCCCATTTCGAGCACCTTTCCGGCCGGGAAAACCTCGACCTGTTCCTGTTCTTCTA
>Ga0209099_1003066_pt1 | contig 13939 bp, 10 predicted proteins | sample AD_JPNHW2_MetaG_FD_184430 | JGI IMG/M metagenome (GOLD analysis project Ga0209099, IMG submission 184430) | Active sludge microbial communities of municipal wastewater-treating anaerobic digesters from Japan - AD_JPNHW2_MetaG (SPAdes) (version 2) | ecosystem: Engineered > Bioreactor > Anaerobic...
GGGGAGGGTCGACCTCGTCCTCAGGACAACGGGAGAAGGCATCCGGCTCGAGGTGTCCGATGACGGAACCGGACTGCCCGAGGGCTTCTCGATCACGGGCTCCCGCGGGCTCGGCATGACCATCGTAGATATGCTCGCAAGCCAGCTCCACGGCCGTATCGAGGCGGGAAGGTCGCCTTCCGGCGGAGCCCTGTTCCGGCTAACCTTCTAGCCTTCGAGGTGGCGGCGCCGGGGCAGCGGCGCCGGGGCGGCGGCGCCGGGGCGGACGGAGCCCGGGTCGGGCGCCGCGCGGGTCGGGCTTGCCAGTCAGTCTTTCGCCTTGAGCGCCTCACCCATGGCCGCGAGGAATTTCGTGCTGTCGTTCACCATGAAGGTCTCCGCGCGGTCCGCGTCCCCCTCCTTCCACGAAAGGCGGAAGGAAGGCCAGGGCGGCCCGAAGAGCCGCTCGAGGAAGCCCCTGCGCGGGGACTCGAAGGCCTTGATGTCCGTACGAGGCACGACGATCTCGAGGGCCTCTTCCTCTCCCGCCTGGGGCCTCGCGGCCGGCACGATGGCCGTGAACCAGGCCTTGCCCGGCATGTAGCGGAAGCGGAAGGACTTGTCCGTCAGGATGAGGAGGCCCCAGAGTTCCCGGCCCCGCGCATCCTTCCACTGGCCCATGGACTTGGCCACGACCGCCTCGCCCGTTTCGTCCGAGAATTTCTTCCAATAGCCTTCGTAATCGACCTTGCCCTTGGTTTGCCTGTCCATCATGGGATCACTATACACGCAAATCCCGCAGGCTGGCCATGGTAAAGCCATGGCCTGGCCCGGCCGTTGACAGAAGGGACGCCATGGCATAGAATGTTTTATATAAAACCAAATACGGAGGCTTTCCATGACCGAAGATCCCCGGTTCCTCGATGCCCTGGCCCTCGAGCGGGAGGCGGGCTTCGTCTGCCTCTCGACCCATGGCGAGGGCGGCTTTCCGGAGACTCGCATGCTCTTCAACCTGAAGCACCTGGCTGCCGTCGCAGGCAGCGACAGCCTCCTCCCTCCCTTCGCCGGCATGGAGTGCGACTTCTCGAGCTACATAGGAACGAATACCTCGTCGCGCAAGACGGCCCAGATCAGGGCCGACGGGAGGGCCTGTTTCTACTATTCGGACTCGCAGGGCTACCGGGGCCTCGGCGTGACGGGCCTCCTCGAGGAGGTGGGGGACGAGGCGGTCAAGCGTGCCCTCTGGCGCGAGGGCTGGGAAAGCTACTATCCGCAGGGAGCCGGAGATCCCGACTTCGCCGTATTCCGCTTCAAGGCGCTTAAGGCCCGCTACTACCATGGTCTCTCCGTCCTCGAGATCGACTGCCCGGCCCTGGCTCGCGGTAATGCCTGAGGAGAGGAAGTCGGGCAGGGGAGGCTACCTCCTCGGGGTGGCCTCGAGGCTCTCGGCCCGGGTCTTCGCGCGCCTCCTCAAGGAGGCGGGCTTTGGCGAGCTCGAGCCGGGACAGGGACGCATCCTCTTCCTCGTGACGGAAAAGGGGCCGCTCTGCCAGCGGGAGCTCGCGGCCCTCGCGGGCCTCGACAAGTCGAGCCTGGCCCTCACCCTCGACCGCATGGAAGCGAAGGGCCTTGTCGTCCGTCGTGCCGACCCCGAGGACAGGAGGCGGAGCATCGTCGAGGCCCTGCCGGCTGCCCTGCCCTCGCCCAAGGCCTATGCCGGGGTCTCCCGGGAGATGAACGCCCTTTTCTACAAAGGCTTTACGGAACAGGAACGGCGGTCCTTCGAGGCCATGCTCGCGAGGATCATCGCCAACCTCGAGGAAGGCCGCTAGCGTACCGCGGCCCCCCGGGACCCGGGCTTCCCCTTCCTCGAGCCCGGGGCCTCAGGCTATACTGGCGGCCATGGCCGACTTCGTCCACCTCCACAACCATTCCGACTACTCCCTCCTCGACGGCGCCGCCTCCCTGGCCGGCATGGTCGCCAAGGCCAAGGCCCTCGGCATGCCGGGCCTCGCCCTCACCGACCACGGCAACATGTTCGGCGCCGCGCGCTTCTACGACGCCTGCAAGGACGCAGGCATCAACCCCATAGTCGGCTCCGAGTTCTACATGGCGGGAGGCTCGAGGACGGAGAAGGCCGGCACCGAGAACGGCAACAAGTACTGGCACCTCATCCTCCTCGCCGAGAACGAGACTGGCTACCGCAACCTCCTCCGTCTCTCCTCGGCCTCCTTCACCGAGGGCTACTACTACAAGCCGCGCATCGACGAGGAGCTCCTCGAGCGCTACCACGAGGGCATCATCTGCTCCTCGGCCTGCATCGGCGGCGAGATACCCGGCCTCGTCCTCATGGGCAAGGAGAAGGAGGCCGAGCGCAAGGCGGCCTGGTACTCCGAGCTCTTCGGCAAGGACCATTACTACATCGAGCTCCAGGACCACGGCATCCCCGAGGAGAAGGTCTCGAACAAGGCCCTCGTCGGCATCGCGAAGCGCCTCGGCCTGCCCCTCATCGCGACGAACGACATGCACTACCTCGACAGGACCGACGCCGAGGCGCATGACGTCCTCCTCTGCATCGGCACGAACCGCAAGGTGGGCGATCCCACGCGGATGCGCTTCCACGGCCCCGAGTTCTACATGAAGACACAGGACGAGATGGCCGCCCTCTTCGCGGAACTTCCCGAGGCCCTCTCCAACACCCTCAAGGTGAACGAGATGGTGAAGCTCAACCTCACCTACCCGGGCCCCCTCCTCCCCGACTACGTCATCCCGTCCGGCTTCGCGAGCCCAGAGGACTACCTCAGGCACCTCACCTACGAGGGCCTCAAGAAACGCTATCCCGAGCTCACGCCCGAGATCAGGGAAAGGGCCGAGTACGAACTCGGCATCATCATCAAGATGAAGTTCACGGGCTACTTCCTCATCGTCTGGGACTTCATCAACTGGGCCAAGGAGCATGACATCCCCGTGGGGCCCGGCCGCGGCTCGGGCGCGGGCTCCATCGTCGCCTACTCCATCCGCATCACCGACATCGACCCCCTGCGCTACCAGCTCCTCTTCGAGCGCTTCCTCAACCCGGAGCGCATCTCGATGCCGGACTTCGACGTGGACTTCTGCTTCGAGCGCCGCGGCGAGGTCATCGACTACGTCGCGCGGAAGTACGGCGCCGAGCGAGTGGGCCAGATCGTCACCTTCGGGACCCTCAAGTCCAAGGCCGTCATCAAGGACGTGGCCCGGGCCCTCGACATCAGCTTCGAGGACTCGAACAACATCGCGAAGCTCGTGCCCGAGGATCCGCACATGACCCTCAAGCACGCCTTCGAGCTCGAGCCCAAGCTCGCCGCCCTCGCCGAGGAGCCCCGCTACCAGGGCCTCTTCGAGGTGGCGAGGAAGCTCGAGAACAAGAACCGCCACACGAGCTTCCACGCCGCGGGCATCGTCATAGGCAAGAGCATCCTCACGGACTACGTGCCCCTCTTCAAGGATCCCAAGACGGGGATCACGGCCACGCAGTACACGATGGACTACCTCGAGAAGTGCGGCCTCGTGAAGATGGACTTCCTCGGCCTCAAGACCCTCACCCTCATCAAGCACACCCTCGAGCTCATCAGGAAGCGCGGCATCGAGATCGAGGAGGACAGGATCCCCGAGGACGACGCGAAGACCTTCAGGCTCCTCGGCGAGGGCAAGAGCAAGAGCGTCTTCCAGTTCGAGTCCTCGGGCATGCAGGGCATCCTCAAGCAGGCCAGGCCCAACTGCATGGAGGACCTCATCGCGCTCAACGCGCTCTACCGTCCGGGCCCGATGGACTACATCCCGCAGTACATCGACTCCAAGAACGGCAAGGCGCCCATAACCTATCCCGACCCCTGCCTCGAGCCCATCCTCAAGGAGACCTACGGCGTCATCGTCTACCAGGAACAGGTCATGCAGGTCGCGCAACGCATCGCCGGCTTCACCCTCGGGCAGGCCGACATCCTCAGGCGCGCCATGGGAAAGAAGAAGCTCGAAGTCCTCATGAAGGAGAAGGAGAAGTTCATCGCGGGCGCCCTCAAGCAGGGCTTCAAGGCGGAGGACGCCGACCGCATCTTCGAGATCCTCATCCCCTTCGCGGGCTACGGCTTCAACAAGTCGCATGCCGCCGCCTATTCCGTAGTCGCCTACCGCACGGCCTACCTCAAGGCGAACTACCCGGCCGAGTTCATGGCGGCCAACCTCACGAACGAGATCACGAGCACCGACAAGCTCACGGAGTACATCGGCGAGGCGCGCGCAATGGGCCTCGAGGTCATGCCCCCCTCGGTCAACTATTCCGAGCCCAACTTCACGGTCGTCGAGGGCAGGATCGTCTACGGCCTCCTCGGCATCAAGGGGGTGGGCGAGGGCTTCGCCAGGGCGGTGGTCGCGGAACGCGAGGCCCACGGGCCCTTCTGCAGCTTCATCGACTTCATCGAGCGTCTCGGGACCTCGGCCATGAACCGCAAGACCCTCGAGTGCCTCATCCTCTCGGGCTGCTTCGACTCCTTCGGCAGGCCTCGCCAGGAGCTCGTCCTCAACGCCGAACGCGCCATCGACTACGCCGCGAGGAAGGAGGAGGCGGGCCGCTACGGCCAGGTGAGCCTCTTCGACAGCTGCGAGGAGGAGGAGTTCCCGCCCTTCCAGCTCGAGCCCGGCGAGGAGTACCCGCGGGGCGACCTCCTCCAGCGCGAGAAGGAGCTCCTCGGCTTCTACTTCTCGGGCCACCCGATGGACGAGTACCGCAAGGTCTGGGAGCGTTGCGCCGACGCCGACCTTGCCCATCCCGACCGCGCGAGCCCCGACAAGGTCTATACGGTCGTGGCCATGCTCAAGGAGTGGCGCGAGATCCTCACGAAGAACGGCAAGAAGATGGCCTTCGGCGCCGTCGAGGACTTCGCGGGCTCCATCGAGGTCGTCGTCTTCGGCAATGTCCTCGAGCCCAACCGCGAGCGCTTCCAGCTCGACAAGGTCCTCTGCCTCAGGGGCAAGATCGATTCCACGCGCTCGGCCCCGAGCCTGAAGGTCGACGAGATAGCCGATCCCGACAGCCTCAAGGACAAGTCATGGCGCGACATCCACATCAGGCTCCGCGAGGGCATCTCCTCGGAGGAGGACCTCTACGACCTCCGCGACCTCCTCTTCGAGACGCCGGGGCCCTGCAACATCTGGTTCCACGTGCCGATCGACGGCGGCCAGGCCCCCGGAGACCGGTCCCCGGCCGGCAAGCCGGCCATCCCGGGCGCCTCTCCTGGTGCGGGCAACGCCTCGGCTGCGGCGGCCCGGACGGCCGATGACGGCGGCTCCGACGATGACGTCGCAAGGTTCGACGGCGGCGACGATATCGGCATGCCGAACGGGGACTTCGACTATTCCGGCGAAGCCGACGGCGGCCGGGACGAGGCGCCGCGCGGATCCGTCGCTTCCGCGGCCGCAGTCCCGGTCCCGGACTCGTCGTCCGCCCCCGGTCAGGGGGCTGCGGCGCCATCGCCCGCACGCCGCGAGGCCATCGTCCGGGCAAATCCCCAGATAACCTGCTCCTATTCCGAGGAAGTCCTCGAACGGATCAGGGAGACCCGCGGCGTCGTGGAAGCCTGGCGCGACTGAGGCGACCCGGCCTGGAAACGACTACATGATCCCCTTCCCCGCCCTCGGGCGCTGACGGGCGGCGCCGCCCTGTCCGGGCCTGAGGCCTGCCTTCAAGCGCCGCGGCCAGCCCGGGGCGTTGGGTCGGCATGGAGCATGAACCCCTTCCGGTCCGCGGCGGCCCTCCGCCCGCCGGGGCCCTTCCTGCGGTCGGGATCCGCCCTCGCCGCTACCTCATGTTCGCGTTATGCGCCATGGTTGCGGCCCTGGCGCTTGCCTTCGCCGCGGCCGGCGCCGCCGCCTGTTCGAGCCCGGTCCTCGTTCCCGAGGCCGAAGCGCGCATCGTCTCGGCCCGCGGCGTGAAGACCGGAACGGAATCGGGCCTCGCCGTCTCGGTGCGCATTTCCGTCAAGGGCAGCCTCTCCCTCGAGCGCTTTGGCCTGACGATGCGGGCCGCGAGCGACCAGCGGAGTTACTGGCACAGCGATGTCGTGGCCGAGGAGGTTCCCGCAGGGGCCTCGGTCGTCCTGGAGACGGCGATTCCCTTCGACTCGGCCGACGAGGCCTATGTAGAGGGCAGCGCGGTCATCGAGTCCGCATGGTTCGAGTAGGGAGGGTCAGGAGAGCGAGTCCACCAGGGCGGGCAGGGCGGCGAAATCCGAGAATACGATATCGGGCCTGGCCTGGCCGCTGGGCGCGCGCCTGCCGAGGCGCGGCACCCTGAGGGCGGCGGCCATGCCGGCGGCCTTGGCTCCGGCGATGTCGTATCGCCGGCTGTTGCCGACGTAGAGGATCTCCTCCGGCGCGGCACCGAGCTCGGCCGCCAGGTCCAGGAAGGGCCTGCGCGCGGGCTTGAGGGTCCCCGATTCCTCCGAGCAGCGGATGGCCGAGAAGCGATCCTCGATGCCGAGGAGGGCAAGCTTGCGCCTCGGCGGGAAGTCCGAGAGGACGCCGAGCCTGAGTCCCCTGGCGGCGAGATCCTCGAGGCAGTCCTCCACTCCGTCGAAGAGCCTGACCTGGGCGAAGTAGCCCTCAAGCTCCCCGTAGACGCTCCCCTCGGCACGGGCCAGGGCCTCTCCGGCGCTGCGTCCCCAGCGCCGCGCCGCAAGCTCCGCCTGGAGCCGGCGATATCCCGCGAGATCCAGGGGCCGGTCTTCGTTCGTGCCGGCCGGATCCCTTGAGCCCAGGCCTGCCGCGGCACGGGCATGGATTTCCGCCCTCGCCCAGCCAAAGGCTACGAGGAAGGACAGGTTGCGGAGGGCGAAGGATGCGAGGTGGACCCTGAGGGAGGAATCAGGATAGAGGGTCCCGTCGAGATCGAAGGCTACGCAGGTGATGGCCACGGGCTCGTGTATACCGCAAAGCCCGGCACCTGTCTAGCCGCCGCGCCCGCGCTGCCTGAAGGGCAGCTTGCCTCGCGGGCACCGGCTTTCGCGGCATGTGCGCCCTCCAGCGAAAAGGGCCGGCCGCGCTTCGCGGCGCGGCCGGCCCCGATACCCTGCGGGGAGAAGCCTAGAACTTCCGCTCCCGGTACTCCGTGTGGAGGAGCTCGTGAGAGAGATGCCCGAGGGGTTCGCCGAAGAAGTCCTTGTAGATCGCGGTGATCGAGGGGTTCTCGTGCGATTTCCTCAGCGGCAGCTTCCTGTCCTCGGAATAGATGGCCCGGGCCCGCGCGAGCCGCTTGCCGTCGGTCGGGAGGAAGGGCTGGCCGCCGCCACCCACGCAGCCGCCAGGGCAGCTCATGATCTCGATGAAGGCGTAGGGACTCGCGCCGGCCTTGATCTCGTCGAGGAGTACGCGCGCGTTCCTCAGGGTGTGCGCCACGGCCACGCGGACCTCCTTGCCGCCGAGGACGACGCTCGCCTCCTTGATGCCCTCGAGGCCGCGAAGGGGCGTGAACTCGATCTCGGCGAGGGGCTTCTTCTCCACGATCTCGTAGACCGTCCTCAGCGCCGCCTCCATGACGCCGCCCGTCGCGGCGAAGATGGTGGCCGCGCCCGTGCTGTTGCCGAGTGGGTCGTCGAAGGGCTCCTCCTCGAGGGTCGCGATGTCGATGCCCGCCTCGCGGATCATCCGCGCGAGCTCGCGTGTCGTGAGGGCATAGTCCACGTCGAAGTAGGGCTCGGCCGTCTTGCGGCCCTTCTCCTCCCACCAGCGCCAGGCGGCATTCATCTCCGGCCGCCTCGTCTCGCGTTTCTTGGCGGTGCAGGGCATGATGGAGATGACGCTCATCGAGGCCGGATCGATTCCCGCGCGTTCCGCGTAGAAGGTCTTGGCCACCGCGCCGAACATCTGCTGCGGGGACTTGCAGCTCGAAAGGTGGGGCAGGAGCTTCGGGTAGAAGCCCTCGATGAAGTTGATCCATCCCGGCGAGCAGCTCGTGATCATGGGGAGGACTCCGCCCTTGGTCATGCGCGTGAGGAGCTCCGTGCCTTCCTCCATGATGGTGAGGTCCGCGGTGAACTGCGTGTCGAAGACCTTGTCGAAGCCGAGGCGCCTCAGGGCCGCCACCATCCTGCCCGTGACGAGGCTGCCGGGCGGCAGGCCGAGGGCCTCGCCGAGCGAAGCCCTGATGGCCGGCGCCGTCTGTACCACGACGGTCCTGGCGGGGCTGTGGATGTCCTTCCAGATGAGGCGCGTCTCGTCCTTCTCCGTGATCGCGCCGGTCGGGCAGACCACCGAGCACTGGCCGCACTGGACGCAGGCGGAGGAGGCGAGGCCCTTGTCGAGGAAGGTCGACACCCTCGTGCGTATGCCGCGTCCCGCGAACTGGATGGCCGACACGCCCTGGACCTCGGCGCAGACCGCGACGCAGCGGCCGCACAGGATGCACTTGTCGTTGTCGCGCACGATGCCCTCGGTGCTGTAGTCCATGCCGAGGCTCTTCTTGGTCTTGGGGAAGCGATGCTCCCGCACGCCGAGGCGCTCGGCCATGGCCTGGAGCTCGCAGCTGCCGTTCCGCGAGCAGGAGAGGCATTCCGAGGGGTGGTTGGCGAGGAGGAGCTCGATGGCCATGCGGCGGGCCGACATGACGCGCGGGCTCGTCGTCCTCACCTTCATGCCCTCGGCCGCCTTGGTCACGCAGGAGCGCGCGAGGGCCTTGCCGCCCTCGATCTCCACGACGCAGAGGCCGCAGGAAGCGCTCGGCGTGAGGCCCTCGAGCCAGCAGAGCGTCGGGACGTCCGCGCCAGCGGCCTTGCAGGCCTCGAGGAGGCCGGTGCCCTCGGGCACGGTCACGTTCCTGCCGTCGATCGCGAGGTTTATCATCCTGTCGCTCATGGCTTAACTCCTTTCCTGGGCCGCCCGGAGGGAGGCCGCGCCGCCAGAACCGCCGGAACCGCCCGCGGAAGCGCCATTCATGGCTGCGCCGTTCGCGTTGCCCGATCCCGGGGCCTGTCCCTGGCCCGCGGCCAGCTTGAGGTGGAGGGGGCTGCTCGGGCTGTGGCGTACCCTCTCGCGCACATCGCAGCGGAGGCAGCGCTCGGCCTCTATGCGGGCCTGCTCGCCCGTGTAGCCCAGGTTGATCTCGGCGAAGCTCCCGCTCCGGTCCACGGGACTGAGCCGCGCGGGCCTGCCCGCCTTCTCCATGGATGGCTCGAGGGGCACCCGCATCTGGTAGTCGAAGCTGCGGAAGAGGCTGTCGAAGCGCTTCTCGCCCATGAGGGCAAGGTCCATCGCGGCCGAGGCCCGCTTGGCTATGCCCATGGCCTCGGCTGCGGTGGCCGGTCCCGTCACCGCGTCCCCGGCCGCATAGATCTTCGGATTGGCTGTCCCGAAGGCGAAGTTGTCCGCCTTCACGCGGCCCGACTTGTCGAGCTCGACGCCGATGGTCTCTATGCCGCCTGCGTCCACCCGTTCTCCCACCGCTATGATGACGCTGTCGAAGCGGATCTCCACCTTGTCCCCGGAGGCTACGGGAGCCGGCCTGCCCGAGGCGTCGATGTCGCCCGCCTTCATCTTCATGGCGACGAGGGCCCTGGCCTTGCCCGTCGCCTGGTCGGCCACGATCTCGAGGGGCTGGACCATCGGCATGATCTCGATGCCCTCCTCGATCGCTCCCTCGAGCTCCTCCGCGTTGGCCGGCATGTCGGCGCGGGAGCGCCGGTACACGATGGTCACGTGGGCGCCGAGGCGCTTGGCCGAGCGCGCGGCGTCGATGGCGGTGTTGCCTCCGCCTATCACGACCACCTCGTCGCCGACGCTGGGCCGCTTGCCCAGGGCTATCTCCTCGAGGAAGCGCGAGCCCGCCACCACGCCGGGCAGCTTGTCGCCGGGTATGTCGAGCTCCATGTCCTTGAGGGCGCCCACGCAGACGAGGACGGCATCGGAGAGGTCGGCGAGCCTGTCCCAGGAGAGGTCGCGGCCTATCCTCGTGTTGAAGACGAAGCGCACGCCGAGCTTGCGGATGAAGCCGAGCTCCTTGGCGAGGATGTCCTTGGGGAGGCGGTAGGCGGGTATGCCCCAGCGGGGCACGCCGCCGGCCTCGGCCTTCTCGTCGTAGACAGTCACCTCGTGGCCGAGGCGGACAAGCCAGAAGGCCGCGGCTATGCCTGCCGGACCCGCGCCGATGACGGATACCTTCTTGCCCGTGGGGGGGAGCTTCTCCTTGATGAGGCGCGCGTAGACAGCGCGCTCCCTTCCCATCTTGTACATCGTGTCCGCGAGGTAGCGGTGGATCTCGCCCTGGGCCACCGGTTCGTCGAGCTGGTCGCGCTTGCAGCGCATCCTGCAGTGGAAGTGGCAGATCCTCCCGATCGTGCCGGGGAGGGGGTTCTCGCGCAGGGTGAGCTCGAAGGCCTCTTCCAGGCGGTTCTCCTTGAGGAGCTCGAGGTAGCCGGGGATGTTCATGTGGAGGGGGCAGGAGTTCTCGCAGAGGGCGAGGAAGAGGGATTCGCAGACGCCCGCCTCGCAGCGCTTCTCGCGGATGTGGCGCTCGTACTCGTCGCGGAAGTAGCGCAGGGTCGTGAGGACCGGGTTGGCGGCGGTCTGTCCGAGGCCGCACAACGCGGAGTCGCGCACCGCGAGGGCGAGCTCCTCGAGGGTGTCGAGGTCCTCCTCGCGGGCCTCGCCCCGGGAGACCGCCTCGAGGATGTGGAGCATCTGCGAGAGGCCCTCGCGGCAGGGCGCGCACTTGCCGCAGGACTCGCCCGCGGTGAAGCCCACGAAGTAGCGGGCCACGTCGACCATGCAGTTGTCCTGGTCCATGGCCACGAGGCCGCCCGAGCCCATGATGGCGCCGAGCTTGGCGAGCTCCTCGTAGTCGATGGCCGTGTTGAAGAGGCCGGCCGGCACGCAGCCGCCCGAGGGGCCGCCGGACTGCAGCGCCTTGATCCGCTTGCGCGCTCCCGCGCCGCCGCCCATGCCGTAGACCGCCGCGTCGAGGCGCTTCCCGAGTGGCAGCTCCACGAGGCCGGTGTTCTGGACCTTGCCCACGAGGGAGAAGACCTTGGTGCCCGTGCTCGTCGGCGTGCCGAAGCCCGAGAACCAGTCGCCGCCCCGGGCCGCGATGACGGGGATGTTGCACCAGGTCTCGACGTTGTTGATGTTCGTCGGGCAGCCGTTGAGGCCGCGCTGGGCGGGGAAGGGGGGCCGCGGCGAGGGCCTGCCCGCGCGTCCCTCGGCGCTCGCGATGAGGGCCGTCTCCTCGCCGCAGACGAAGGCGCCTGCGCCCGTGGCTATCTCGAGGTCGAAGGAGAAGGCCGAGCCGAGGATGTTGCGGCCGAGGATGCCCGCCTCGCGGGCCGCGCTCACCGCCTTCGTGAGGCGCTCTACCGCGAGGGGATATTCGGCGCGGACGTAGACGAGGCCTTCGGAAGCGCCCATCGCGTAGGCGCCTATCGCCATGCCCTCGACGAGCATGTGGGGGTCGGACTCGATCTCGTTGCGGTTCATGTAGGCGCCGGGGTCTCCCTCGTCGGCGTTGCAGATGACGTACTTTCGCTCGCCCGGCGAGGCCCGCATGAGTTCCCATTTCCGGTAGGTGGGGAAGCCCGCGCCGCCGCGGCCGCGGAGCTTCGACTTCTTCACTTCCTCGATGACCGTCTCGGGTCGCATGGAGCCCACTGCCTTCATGAGGCCCGAGTAGCCGCCCACGGCGAGGTACTCGCCAAGGTCTTCGGGATCGATCAGCCCCGAGTCCCTGAGAACGAGCTTCTCCTGGCCCTTGAAGAAGGAGAGCTCGTTCCAGTGCTTCAGCGCGGGGTAGGCGCTGCCGTAGTCGACCTTCGAGGTGCGGAAGTCCCAGCTTTCGATCTTGGCGTCCGCGTCCTTCGAGAGCTTGTCGAAGGCCTCGTCGGAGGAGAGTCCGCGCGCGATGCGCGGCGCCTTGGCGGGCTTCACGTTGAGGAAGACTAGGAGGGGCTTGCCGGGGCGGTAGGCCATGGCGATGGGCTCGGCCGAGCACCAGCCGAAGCAGCCGACCTTGCGCAGGCTCCACGCGTCGGGCGCGCCGAGCTCCGCAGCCATCGCCTTCTCGAGGGACTCGAGGACGAGTCCTGCTCCGTTGCCGAGGCCGCAGGTTCCCGCTCCCACCGTGGCCATGGGGACGCGGGGCTTGAGGCGTTCGAGCCCGCGGGTCCTCAGGCTGCCGAGGTCTATGGTCGCGTTCTTCATTTTTCGCCTCCCTTGCCGAGGCGGCCGATGGCGGCCGCGAGCTTGCCCACGGTCATGCGCGAGTGGAGGACGCCGTCGATCTCGACGACAGGGGCGAGGGCGCACTGGCCGAAGCAGGCCACTGTGCGCACCGTGGCGAAGAAGTCCTTGCTCGTGATCGAGCTGGCCTCGTCCTCGCGGAAACCCTCGATACCGAGGCGGGACAGGGCCGTCTCGAGGAGCTCGAGGGAGCCCCTCGTGTGGCAGGCCGTGCCGCGACAGACCACGATGGAATGCTTTCCCTGGGGGGCGAGGTTGAAGAAGGAATAGAAGGTGGCGACTGAGTACACGGTGGAAAGGGGAGTGTTCGTCTTCTCGGCGATGTGCCTCAGGGTCGCTTCCGGCAGGAAGCGGTGCTCCTCGAGGCCCTGGGCCTCCTCCAGGATCCCGAGCAGGGCCCCGGGTCTGTCCTTGTGGGCCTCGATGACCTCATCGAGGGCAGGGACGCGGTTCTTGACGGTCACGGTGGACGACATGGAACCTCCTTGCCAAGGCAATTCTGGCAATCGATAAAAAGGGAATGGCTTTTTGAAGAACGCTTTCAGGGTCGATTGTATTAGCAAAATCATAGTTGTCAAGAAATAAATATCGATTTTTCATTATCCAATAAAACACATGTTATTGTGGATATTTTTGTACGACATAATAGGTAAAAATATATCAATAAAACCATCCACCTCTTTTTCTCTTGCCGTCAGGTTGACGCCTGCTATACTGGCCTGATGAAGAGCCGCGGTCACGCCGATGAAGCTCCCTCGGCGCAGTCCCCCTCATTCACCCCACCAGTCGACCGCATCGCCCGCAGGATGCGTCGCGTGTTTTCGGCCCTCGACTCCCGTCCCTACCTCGGCGAGGAGGAGAGGAAGGAATTCCGCTTCTACCACGGCCTCTTCGAGAAGGAGCTCTCCCTCATCGACGCCAAGCTCCGGACGGGAAGGCTCAGGGCCATCGATCTCGAGGGCTTTCCCCAGGTACTGAACTACCCCGGCTTTGTCGCGCGCATCGGCATCTTCATCGGCTCCTTCGATCCTTTCCAGATGACCCACCTCGGCGCCGCCCTCCGCTTCCTCGCCTCGGAGCGGAGCGAGGTCGACCTCGTTTTCGTGGTCCCCGAGGGCAGCGACAACCCGGGCAAGCCCAACAAGAGCGAGTACGCCTTCCGCTACGAGCTCCTCAGGCTCCAGATCGAGGGCATCTTCTCGCCCTTCGTCGTGCCCCTCGACATAGGCGCGGGGGCCGACACCATCGGCATCGTCGAGCGCTTCATCGACCTCCATCCCGGCGCCACGCTGAAGCTCACCCACCTCCTCGGCTCGGACAGCCTGCCCACGGCCACCCGCCTCCTGCCCGAGGACCTCGGGGCCTGGAAGGCGAGGGCCGCCGCAAGGGGCGTCGTCCTCGACCATGGCATCCACGTCGCGATGCGCTCGGCGAACGATTCGGTCGAGCCCTACGGGAAGGCCATCAGGGGGCTCGGCTCCCGCTTCGAGGTGGACGAGACCGTCGTGACGGCCCCTTCCTCCACGGATTTCAGAAGCTCCCGGAACATAACCATCGTCTTCCCGACGGAAGCCGTTCTCTCCCGCCTCGAGCTCCTCTTCCGCTACGGCATGAACCGGGCCTGGATGTCAGGGGAGGGGAACCGCGGGCCGGGCAACGGGGATTTCGAGATCTAGCGGCAGAGGCCAGGGACAGGCCGCAGGTCCCG
>Ga0209099_1003068_pt1 | contig 13932 bp, 13 predicted proteins | sample AD_JPNHW2_MetaG_FD_184430 | JGI IMG/M metagenome (GOLD analysis project Ga0209099, IMG submission 184430) | Active sludge microbial communities of municipal wastewater-treating anaerobic digesters from Japan - AD_JPNHW2_MetaG (SPAdes) (version 2) | ecosystem: Engineered > Bioreactor > Anaerobic...
TATATAAAATTATGAAAAAGCAACTTTTATTAATCAGTCTTCTTTTCACTATGTTATGCTCTTTTGCACAAGAGGTAACAGAGCCAACTGTTGCAACTGACACAACCAAAAAAACGGAAGAGTTAGCCTTTTGTCCTCACAGAGTTTGGTTTAATCTAGGTGGTGGCTTGACGAATAACATCTATAAAAGAATTCCTGCATTGGATCAAAAATACTCTTGTAGTGCTATGGCAGAAGTAGGTTACACTTATTTTTTCAACGAAAACTGGGGAATCGGTCTTGGAGTTGGACTTCAACATATTGCTGCAAAAGCATTATTGGATTTTAACGGTCAAACTGAAGTAACTGAACCAGGGTACTACGGTGCAGATCCTGCAAGAACTTATACTATGTTCTTTAAAGGTACTGACTTTACTGAAAAACAATCAATCTGGGCTATCGAGGTTCCACTTACTGCTCAATATGAGTACAGATTTGGAAACAAAAGAAATGGTATCTATGCAAATTTAGGTATTAAAGGTTATTTCCCAATTAAAGCCAGAACTTCTTATTCTTCTGAAACAGGTTCATTAACATTAACCGGCGAAGAAGATGAAATCAATGTATTTTGGAATACTGACGTAGAAGGCCATTTTGGAGTACTTCCATTATCAGCTAAATCTACTTTAACTAAATTAAGACCATCTGTTGATATTCAAGCTGACTTAGGCGGTATCATCGGATTATCCAGAAGAACTGACCTTTATTTAGGCGTTTATTGTTCTTATGGATTCCTTAACATTCTTCCTAAAGAAACTTCTGATTATCTTACTCAAACTTCTGTTACACCTACTATTAACGGAATGATGAATTCAAATGTTATTTCTAAATTAAATGAAAATTTAAAAGAAGAAGATCAAATGTCTGCTAAATGGCACCTTTTCCAAATTGGTGTTAAAGCCGGATTCAAATTCAAAACTTGCAAAGGTTATGGTAAAGACGCTGAATATATGAACGACCTTAAAAGACGTTTCATGAATGAAATGATGAAAAAATCCAATGATCCTATCATCGTTAAAACTACTGAATACGTTTATATCGTTCCTGTAACTCCAACTAATGTTGAAGAAGAAGATAAAGATACTAAAGAAAATATCCTTCAATTAGCTGAAGCATTATCAAATACCAAAATTTTATTTGACTTAGATAAAGATATTCCTAAAATTACAGATAATAACGATAATATCAAAAAAACTGTTGAAATTCTTAAAAAAGATAAATCTTTAGGTCTAATCGTTGAAGGTTATACTTGTGATCTTGGTACTGAAATGCATAATAGAGACTTAGCTCAAAGAAGAGCTATTGCAATCAGACAAATGTTCATCAATCAAGGCGTTTCTCCTGATCAAATCTCAATCGCTACTTACACTTATAACGATCCTCAAAATAAGATCAATATCCCTGATGCAAGAAGAGAAGAGCACAGAGCTGCTATCTTCAGAATCATCAAGAAATAATTTTGATTTATAAGACTAAAAAGGCCTCTTTAAAAGAGGCCTTTTTTTATGTAGTCATTTTCCAAATTAACAATTATTTAGAAAATCTTCGTATATTTGCATTCAAATTTTAGAATATGGAAGTAACTAGACTTTTTGATCTTCTGCCTCATTATGCAACCTATTTTCCTAAAGATGATGCATTGGCAGGTAAAGAAAATGGCGTTTGGGTAACTTATAGTATTAAACAATATATTGAGAAAGTTAATTATATCTCTTATGGGTTAATGCAACTTGGCGTTAAAAAAGGTGATAGAATTGCTTCAATTAGTAATAATAGACCTGAATGGAATTTTCTGGATATGGCCCTTCATCAACTAGGGGCGGTGCATGTTTCCATTTATCCAACAATTAGCGAATCTGATTATCAATACATCTTAAATCATGCTGAAGTTAAAATGGTTTTTGTTTCCGGATGGGAATTGCTGAGAAAAATTGAAAATATTATAGCCAATATCCCTAATCTTAAGGATAATGTATATACATTCAGAAACCTTAGAGGATACAAACACTTAAATGAAGTTATTGAGTTAGGAATGGCTAATCCAAGTCCTCAATATCTTAACGATATTAAAGATAGTATTTCTCCCGATGATGTAGTTACTTTGATTTATACATCAGGCACAACTGGAAACCCTAAAGGTGTGATGTTGACCCATGCTAATATTCTTAATAATTGCAAAGCTGTAACACCCATTATCCCGGTTAAACAAAATAGCCGCTCCTTGAGTTACCTTCCGTTATGTCACGTTTATGAAAGAATGATGATCTATACATGGCATTATACCGGAATCTCTATCTATTATGCAGAAAGTATGGCCAGTATTGCCGATAATCTGAAAGAGATTAAACCTGATATCTTTACTTCCGTACCACGATTATTGGAAAAATTTTACGATAAAATTATTGCGGTTGGCTATAAACAAAAAGGGATTAAAAAAAGAATTTTCTTTTGGGCGAACAAAGTGGCTCAGGATTTTGAATTAGAGGGCACAACGTGGTGGTATAACCAGAAACTAAGGATTGCACGCAAACTCGTTCTAAACAAGTGGAAAGAGGCTTTAGGGGGCAATTTTAGTGTAGTTGTATCTGGTGGAGCAGCCATTCAACCCAGAATCAGCAAAATTTTCTGGGCGATGAACGTTCCCGTCCTCGAAGGGTATGGTTTAACAGAAACATCTCCTGTTATTGCGGTGAGTAATTTCTTTAAAGATGGAATCAAAATTGGTACTGTCGGTCCAGTACTTCCCGGTATTGAAGTTAAGATAGCTGAAGATGGTGAAATCCTTACTCGTGGACATTGTTTGATGAAAGGGTACTATAATGCCCCCGACTTAACCGCTGAAGTAATCGATGATGAAGGATGGTTCCATACCGGTGATATTGGTCAGTTTGAACCTGAAGGTCAACTCAAGATTACCGGACGTAAAAAAGAGATGTTTAAAACAGCGTTTGGAAAGTATGTTGTTCCTACTCTTATCGAAAATAAATTTGCTGAACGATCTATCATAGATGCAATCATGGTAGTCGGCGAAAATCAACCCTATGCAGCAGCTTTGATTGTTCCTGAATTTAACGACCTCCGCTCCTGGTGTAATCATAAAGGGATCCCATATACAACTAATGAGGAAATGATCAACCATCCGGATGTACTGAAGAAGTTCAAAAAAGTGGTAGATCAATGTAATAAATATTTTGGAGAAACCGAAAAAGTGAAACGATTTAAACTGATCGGTTATCCATGGAGCGTTGATACCGGTGAATTGACACCAACCCTTAAATTAAGAAGAAACTATATCATCAAAAAGAACGAAGAAATAATTGAATCACTTTTTAATAAACCTGAATAATGATAACTCAAAAACTCTTTATCTATAACACTTTATCTAAGTCTAAAGAACAATTTATCCCTTTAATCCCTGAAAGAGCTGGATTGTATGTTTGTGGGCCTACCGTTTATGGTGAACCCCATTTAGGTCATGCCAGACCAGCCATCACTTTTGACCTGTTGTTCAGATATTTGAAAAATATTGGCTATAAAGTCAGATATGTGAGAAATATTACCGATGTTGGCCATTTGGAAAACGATGCGGATGAAGGGGAAGATAAAATCGCCAAAAAAGCCAGATTAGATCAGCTAGAACCTATGGAAGTGGCTCAATATTACATCGATAGTTATCATAAAGCGATGGATAAAATGAATGTTCTTCGTCCTTCCATTGAACCAAGAGCATCAGGCCATATTATTGAACAAATTGATATGGTGCAAAAAATTCTGGATAAAGGATTTGCTTATGTATCTAATGGGTCTGTTTATTTTGATGTACCCAAATTTGACAAAGAATTCGGTTATGGTAAGCTTTCAGGAAGAGTTTTGGAGGAGATGATCTCTAATACCCGCGAATTGGATGGGCAAGAGGAAAAACATCATCCTGCAGACTTTGCTTTGTGGAAAAAAGCCTCACCGGAGCATATTATGAGATGGAACTCTCCATGGAGTATCGGATTTCCCGGATGGCATATCGAATGTACTGCTATGAGTACGAAGTATTTAGGGGAGCATTTTGACATTCATGGAGGTGGAATGGATTTGATCTTTCCTCATCATGAGTCTGAAGTGTGTCAAAGTACTGTGGCTAACGGCAAAGAATCCGTAAAATACTGGATGCACAACAATATGATCACCATTAATGGTCAGAAGATGGGCAAATCGCTAGGTAATTTCATCAATTTGATTCAGTTTTTTAATGGAGATCATCCGATGTTGGAAAGGCCTTATAACGCGATGAATATCCGTTTCTTTATCATGCAGGCTCACTATCGCGGTACGCTTGACTTCTCCAATGAAGCTTTGATTGCTGCCGAGAAGGGGATGTTGAAATTGAATGCAGCGGACAAACTGCTCGATAAATTAAATGGGTCAAATAGCTCATCCGAGTCGATTCCGGAATGGATCCAACGTTGTTATGATGCCATGAATGATGATTTGAACACGCCCAAATTGATTGCGGAGTTGTTTGATGCATCCAGGATTATCAACTCAGTCAAAGATGGCCATTTGCAATTAACCGCTTCAGATATCGACTTGTTGAAACAAAATTTCAGAATGTTTTATTATGACATCTTGGGCATGGTTCCTGATACAGCAGCTACTCAAGGGGAGGATGTTACCGACAAGTTAATGGAATTGATCTTAGAAATCCGTCAGGATGCCAAAACCAATAAAAACTGGGGTGTTGCCGATATGATTCGCAATAAACTCACCGATGCCGGTATCGTAGTCAAAGATACTAAAGAAGGAGCGGAGTGGGAGAAGAAGAATTAGGGCATTCCCCCTCGCTTCACTCGGGGTCGGCCTACGCCTGCAAGTCCGCAGTTATAAGTCGTGGGCTACAAGTCGCTGCACGAGCTCCCAAGGTCGCTGTGCATCTCCTTGTATCCCAACGCCTTCTAACTTTACGGGCTTTCCGGTTTCGTCCTAATGCGAACAAAACCTTCGGTTTTGTAGCGAATAGTGAAGATTTTTGCTAATTGGTTTATTTTATGCGATTTGAAGTCTGCCGTCAGCAGTCCGACGTCTGCAGTCTGTCAATGCTCCGTAGGAGTGAAATCTTCGTAGCTCAATTTTAGTGTTGTTATCGACTGTTTATAATTCATTCTCAAGTTTTTCAATTGCAAATTTGCTCATTCTTTTCAAGTTATTCTCGTATTGGTCTATATAGAACCAGGTAAACTGTTTTGTTGATTTCCATATATTTTTCAGAGGAATATCTGTATTTACTACTTCAATTTGACCCGATTTCGTATGAGTTGTACCTTGTACTACTTTATACGACAGAACTAATTTATTGTTTTCTGGAAATATCGCTTCCAAGCCACCGTATGAATATGCGACTAACATAAAAACTACAAAACCCTTATTTGTATAAACAAATGTTTTCGGAATAGAATCTATTGTAATGATCAGTTTTTGTCCATTTAGTTTCTCTTTAATGTTCAAGGAGTCTGCATAATATTGAAAATGATTTTGAAAAGTCATAAATGTTTGTTTTGGACTCAACTCACATTTAATCGTATTATTCCACTTCCAATAAACTAATGCGGGCACGAAAAAAGATTTAACTTTTTCTGTTTTGACAATACTGTCAATATCATTTTCAATTATGTTTTCATATTCGATATAATCATTGCTCTTTAATGTCTTGCATTGTTGTGCATACTTCAGATTCACATATTTCGAATATTTTTGTGTACTAACACAACTATTTAGTAATATAGTTGCTAAAATTAGTGTCAGGATTTTTCTTGTAATATTCATAGTCTTAATGTTTTCAAATTGGCTGTATTGTTTAACGTTAAAAATTGGTGGGCTTTCGTGTCAATTAGCCAGCGAGGTTTTTTTTTATTGTTTTTGTTTGTCAAGTAGAGAGGCACACTTAGTATTAGTGACTTTTGCACACCGTTTTTTGATTTATATTGGTCAAGTAGAGAAGGACCAGTGTGATTTAGAAACTATTTTGCAACTATGAACTTTTCAAGTAACTTAATAATATTTACTCCTGAATAACAAGTTTTGTGGAATATTTCATTTTATCTTTCTTCAAGGAAATAAAATATAAGCCTTGTTTCAATTGACTACATGGTAAAGTAACAACACTGTTACCTACATTGGTAATATTATATTCCATCACTATTTGTCCATTTGGGGAGATGATTTGTATTAAACAATTTTCTGTTTCACCCTGAGGAATGAATAATGAAATGCACTCATTCACTCTAATCGGATTCTTGATCAAGGAAAATGTTTTCACATTTATATCGTCTATCCCAATCATAACATCATGAATATACACAGAGTCAGATGCTTCTGAAATTAATGAATCGGTGTCATAAACTGCTCTAACGGAAAGCCAAAAGGGTAATGATTGATAAAAATCACTATAGTTACACGGATTGATTCCATCACAAGACGCACTTGTTAAACTTGTAAAAGCATAAGGTGTATTGTTCTTATAAATGTAATAACCAATTAATGTATTAGTCGAAGCTGAAGGGGCACTCCATGTTAAAGTATAACAATTGAAATTGGGACAAAGAGTATTTCCGTATTGATAAGTTTGTTGAAAGTATAGATTTTGCACCGGGTTTAATTGTGCAAAAGTTGAAATACTTAAAAGCAAAAAATAAATAATAATTAATAATCTTTTCGTTTTCATAAAAATAGTTTTTAAGAAATTATATGATATTGGTCTAACCCCCTGTTTTTCAGAAAGGGTTATATTTATTTTATTTAGTTTGCAAATATAAAAAAAGAATTGTAATATTCAATTGTTTTAGCCCCCTGAAAATTCAGACTGGATTATAGATAAAAACTATAGTTTTACAGTATGAAAAAAAGAACATTTACAAAAGAAGAAAAGTTAAAGATTTTGAAAGAAGTAGAATCTGAAGGATTGAATGTAACTCTTTCAAAATATGGGATTTATCCAGCCAGTTATTATTCCTGGAAAGAAAAGTTTGATCAAATGGGTGATTCCGGATTTGATCACGGAATGAAAAAAGAACACATAAAAAGAATTCGCCAGTTAGAAAAAGAAAATGCTCTGTTAAAAAAAATAGTAGCAGAAAAAGAGCTAGAAGGTCAGCTTCAACAAGAACTTTTAAAAAAAAAGTTTCTCTTGGAGAAAAAAAAGAAATAGTGAAGTCTTTTATAGCTAAAGGATTACATAGAGATAAAGCCCTTTGTATTGCAGAAATAACGAAGCATCAACTCTATTATCAACCTAAAAAGAAGAGAACACCTCATAGATCCACTTTTACCTTAAAAGTGGATCCAGGAGGTGTTGAGTCTGTCTCAAATGAAGAAATACAAGGATTAATTAAGCATTTACAAACATTACCTGAATTTGATTATGGATATGACAAATTTTGCACTCATCTTAATTTAGAAGGTTACATTATCAATCATAAGAAAGTATATCGATTAATGAAAGAGAAGGTTCTTTTGAAAGAAAAACCAGTAAAACAAGAAAAAACTTACGTAAAATTCAGAAAAGTACTTCCTACTAGACCTTTAGAGATATTGGAAATGGATATTAAATTTGTATGGGTAGAGGAGCATAGAAGACATGTTTATATTTTAACCGTAATTGACACATTTAGTAGATTTTGCTTAAATAGAAAAGAGGGCTACCAAATTAAAAATGAAGATGTTAAACAAATGTGGGAGGAGATCATTGAACAATATTTACAACCGTATGATTGTTTAAACCAACCCATCAGGATTGAATTACGTAATGACAATGACAGAAGATTTAGTGCGAAAAAACTTCAACATTTTTTTGCACTAAATCGAATCGGTCAAGTGTTTATTCATCCATATACACCTCAAGAAAATGGACATATTGAAAGCTTTCATTCAATACTTTCAAGGCATTTGGATCGATATGTTTTCTGGTCTTTGGAAGAACTAAAAACAAATTTAGATCTATTCTATGAGTATTACAATGAAAGAAGGCTCCATTCTTCGATAGCGAACTTATCTCCATCAATATTTTGGACATGTTGGAATAATAATTGGATAGAAAGAAAGGTAGATATAAAGAAATTGAAAAACAAATTTAAGTTGTTAATTCCTTATTATGAGATTAATACAAGAATATTAAAACAAGAAAAAATTGAAAAAAATGAAAATTATTATGAATGTATCGTTGATTAAAAAAAATGTATATTTGCACTCATAAAATAAATATAACCCTGTCCGAAAAACAGGGGGTTAAACCACAATAGGTTTAAAAGATTTTATTTATTGTAATCCTTTATTAATAATGGTGGTGGAATTTTGAAGGTTACCAATTTAATCCTCCTACGGAGCGAGGTGGTTTTGTCGTGATTTCGATTGCTACCAATATAACGCTCCGCTGGAGCGGGGAAGGTCGGCAGTGAGCGGATGTCGATCAAAGAAAGTTTAATGTCGAAATTCTCCTGTCTCCAGTCGCTTGTCCCTAGTCCGATATGAGGCAATACCTAAAAATATTGATATAAAAAACGGTTAATCCCTAAAATTTTATTTTTTCTTTTTAGGGGTTTTTAACAATTTTTTCTCATCTCCATCTAGTTTCCTTTGTAGTTTTTTAATATCCTCCGCGGGTGGAAGATTTTCAGGCACGATTCCTCTTTGAGTTAACATATTTCTTACAGCTAGGTTGTTGTCAATATGTTCTTTTTCAATTTTTGTTTCACCTTTTAAATCCTTACTTTGCACATTTAATCCGGTCATTTCAGCTGCTAAGTCTTTAGCTTTAATGCTAATTGTTGGAAGAAAATCTGCTATGGGTCGACTATCAGGTACACCCATTTTTCGTTTTAGCATTTGAGTGTTTAATCTGAACAATGCTTGGTCACCCTTGCTTCGTATAATAGCAAATCCTTGGTTATCAACGCCTCGTTCGTAAAGTATACCGGAGAGTTGCTTTTCAGTTTGACTTAATTTTTCACGAGCTTTTAAACGTTCAAATTCTAAAATACGTTGTTCAACTAATTCTGCTCTACGAGTCTGAATTGCAAAATAATTTTGGGCAAAAGCAATTTCTTCTTTTTTACTATCCCCATTTTGAGCAATTAAATAACAAGCATAACGTGTTAAAGCAATATCGTCCAGAGCCCTTTCAGTCTTTGACCCAATCTCGACCATCTTCCTGATATCAGGAAAATGGTTTTCTATTAATTCTCCCGCATTACTACAAGCATCTTTTGCTTTTACAATTACTTTTTCAAAGTTTTCCCATTTACTGTAACCTAATAGTTTTTGCAGTTCTCGTGCACTCCAACATTCAACACCTACTAAATCAGAAGATGCTGCTTCAAATTTAGAAAATAAAATTTTAATTTCATCAGATTTCATAAGTTCAATTTTAGTTTTATTAGTTTATATATTATCAATCACTTATACAATTTCATCATATTGGGCTATTTTTCTCGGTGTTTTATTTTTGTATTATTTAAAATTTTTGTTTGCAAATATAAAAAAAGATTGTAATATTCAATAGGTTAAAAAAAGATTTTTATTTATGGTTAATCTAAATTATTGATGTAATCGGAATTTTTGTACAAACAAATATAACGCTCCGCTGGAGCGAGAGGGATTGGTCGGGAATTATTCGTTTGCTACAAATATAACGCTCCTCCGGATTAAGAGTTTAACGCCAAGCTGTTTAAAAAGTTGAATCACTGAAACGCCCTTACCCCTTTAACCCCTTAAACCTTTAACCCCTTAAACCTTATTACTGTTTACTTCTTACTTTCCCCCTTTCCCCAATTAGCACTTTAGCACATCTGCACATTAGCACATTAGTTCCTGATCGCTTTCAACAACCCTTCATTATCTTCCAGTGCGATTTTTGCTACTGCATAGAACTCCCGCATCCAGGTTTCGAGTTGAGCAATAGCATAGTCTTTTTGAACTTTTGATTGTTGTGATTCACCGAGCTCTCTGATATAGTCTGCTCGTGATGATTCCACCAAACTGATCAGGTTTGTTGCCTCGACAATTTTCTCTTGAGTTAATTTCAGGGGAGCCACTTTTGCTTGTAGTTCAGTGTTCTGAGCGAGTTCTTGATATAACTTCCTGACAAATTCCAACCAGTTCAAGTAGGCGGCCGGAATTTCACCATTTAAAGCTAATTGCATTTTGATAGCAGGATCATTTCGGAACACTACTTTAGCAATAGGATACCCGAACTCCGCCATGATACCGGCAATATCGGATTGGTTTCTCACATTTTCCAAAGAGATTCTGAATGTTTCGAGCAGTTCTGCCTCAGTTAAAAAACTCAAATTTTTCATTTTATTCCTATTTGTTTATTTTTAGAACTCCTTCATCGCCAATCTCACGTCCCTCTTCTTGTTTTACTGCTCATTTATGGTTGATCTCATGTCCCTGATGCAGTTTTAGTAGTCCTTTTTAGTTGATCTCATGGTGCTGAGGAAGTTTGGTATGGCTCTTTTTTCTTTAGTCAGGTTTCATTATCTATAAGAAACATTGTCAAGTTGTCCACTTGAAACAGTAAAAGATAAAACTTGATAACAATCAACGGGTTTTCCCTTAACAGTTGCGGGTTGCCAATCTTTTGGCATTTTATTTACGATAGCTAAAACTTGATTTGCAAATGTTGCTAAGTCACCTGTGCCTTTTGTTACAATCTCAAAATTTCCTGCTTTACCGTCACAAGTTACCACAAAAGCAATTGAAACTCTAAATATCATTTGAGTTGCTTTTTCATCAGTTAAAGGATTTTCAATAAAGAACTTTTTCAATTCCTCAAGACCCCCTTTGAAAGTCGGGTTTGTTTTTGGATTTGGATTCTCTCCATATTTCTCTTTAACTAAAAAATCATCTACTGAATAGATTATCTGCGAGCAAGTGGAAACTTTTATTATGCTATCAGCAGGAAAAACAATCACTTTTGGAAGGTCTTCAATTGTCTTGAATGAATAACCAGTAATTGCTTGTGGTTGCTCAAATTGAGTTGATTGAAAGAAAATTGTAATTGTTTCTTTCTTTTCCTCAAACGTCAACACTACCATTGTTAAACCGTTTTGTTTTTCATAGTTAAATTTGATGTCTCCGATATGTAACCTATCTCCATCAAGTGGTTTTAAACTGTTAAGGTATGCTCCAATTGCCTTTTTGTCTGCACCTACCTTAATTGGGTTTTTCATTTCAAATCCATAGGTATTATCAATTGAAACTTCTGTGAGTTTCATAAATCTTTTGTCGTTGTCAAGATATTCTTGGCAAAAAGCAGTCGTTATAAAAGTTGTGACCAAAAAGGTCAAAGTTAAAATCTTTTTTAGTATAATCATATTGTTTATTTTTTGTTGGTTTGTGTTGCACTTAAAATTGGCGATAACGGTTGGTCCTAAAACTTTGTTTGTATTCGCGTCAATTGTCCAGCGAGTGTTTTTTTTATTTTTTTATTTATCAAGTGATGTATGTTTGTATGGTGGTTTGCGTTTATTAGCAACAGTTGAATTATCCTGCATGGAAAATTACGTATAACATCCATCTGTTGTTTATTTTCCTAAATCTAAGAATGGTGGAAGATTCTGTTTTGAAATTGTCAACTTTTTTTTCAAAATGAACAGTGACAAGCAAATTAATTTCTCCATCGTCTTGTTGATAAACGTTAACGTCTTTATAGGTTTGCTTTTTCAATTTATCAATATATTCTGGATAAAAAAGTTTTTGCAAATGATTGTAGAATTCTTTTTCATTCCATTGTTCTTCAGATTTATTTAGTCCTACCATATATCCCCAGTCACCAGCCAAAGGAAAGTTGACAATTTGTTTTAGTTTGACTTTGTCCAACTTCATAATTGGAAACATACAATCATTCCAAAATTTTTTAAGCTCAAGCGTATCAATATTATTTGCCTTTAAAGAAATGACTGTGTCAACTTTGTTTGGATCTATTTTTGTAGTCACTGTTGAGATGGATTTATTATTTCTCTCTGATTTGTGAGAGGACAGACAACCGAAAAGTAGAAAAGACAATATGATGAGAAAATATTTATTCATTTACCATTGCTGTTAACTCCTTTATATGCAATCCTCTTTCCCCTTTAAGCTTTATCGATTTAGTAGATTTGGACTTTTTAAAGTTTTTAAGAGTTTATTTTATTTTGTTTGCAAATATAAAAAAAGGATTGTAATATTCAATAGGTTAAAAAAAGATTTTTATTTATGGTTAATCTAAATTATTGATGTAATCGGAATTTTTGTACAAACAAATATAACGCTCCGCTGGAGCGAGAGGGATTGGTCGGGAATTATTCGTTTGCTACAAATATAACGCTCCGCTGGAGCGGGGAAGGTCGGCAGTGAGCGGATGTCGATCAAAGAACGTTTAACATCGAAATTCTCCTGTCTCCAGTCGCTTGTCTTTAGTCCGATATGTGTCAATGTCAAAAAATGGTTGATTTTGTTAGAACAAATTAGACTACTTGAACTTATGCGACAAGTAATATTTTGCAAGTACACTTATTTTATCAGATGTAATCTTTTCAAGATGTCATACCTTAGGGTTAATTTTCTAAAATTTCCTTCAAGAAGTTCCGGATTCATCTTGATAATATTGAAATAGTACCACAGACTCTTATCAGGAAAATTTTCTGATGAGATAGAGTTCCATAATTTTCTTTTTCTGTCAAGATCTGAAAGGTCATAATGTCGAAGTTCCGAATATGCAATCTCTGTTACCTTTTGAGTTCCATTTTCAAGATTAGGATAAATCTTTTTTGTTTTTATCAATTCTACCCAATAGTCTCCATCATAAGCAATTTTAACGATTAAGTCACCTTTTACAAAGTCTGTATGAGCTTCTCTAACATAATTATAATTGTAAGGGCCTTTAAAATTATATTCTTTAACCAAGAATCCGAAATATTTGTTTATCCAAAAATCCATTTTTTAAGTTTAAAAAACACGTAACGGTTTATATTAATACTATTTAATTTTTTATTTCAATTAACCAAAGCCTTTGCCAAATTCAATACTTAAACGGGCAGATAATTCTTTGATAATTTGTTTTCCATATTCAGCTCGTTCTTTGCCATTTTGTTCTTCTTCAATGATAAGTTTTCCTATTTCAAAATAGGTTATAACCATAGTTTTATTGACTGATTGAACAATACTCTTACGAGCTTCTTTCAATAAATCTACAACTTTATTACAAAAATTAACATCTGAGTTTTGGGTTAAGTCCTTCATAGTAATTTTAGTTTTATTGTGTTAAATGTAATTTAGTTAACAATATTTCTGTATATATATAAGTTGCTCCAAACTTGTTTAAATGTTTACCTTTTATTTTATTAAGGGTGCAAATATAATAAATTTTTCAAACTAAAAAATAGACTGCAGACGGCGGACAGCAGACAGTAGACTGTCTGTCAATGCCTAAAAATGGTTGACCGTTAGAAAACTGATAGCTGATAACTGATAGCTGAAAGCTGTTCGCATTAGGGCGAAGGCCCGGATTAATAAGCTAATGTGATAATAAGCTAATAAGCTAATTATAAATGAAAAATGAAAAATGAAAAATGAAAAAAGAATAGTGTTTGGAAGTAAAAGTTAGGTGCAAATAAGGAGTTTTTTTATTTGGAGTTATAATAATTTTTGTTATTTTTGTGAAGTAGAAAAAATTAAACACAGAATAATACTGCTATGAAAAAAAATATTATTTTAATCGTTTTAATCTTTTGTATCGTTAAAGTTAGCTATAGTCAAAACTATTATATTGGTTCAGCTTTTGGATTTCATAAAGATTGTTTTACCATTGCAAATAATAATGGAAAGATTCATCCTTCCAGTTTTGATCTGTTGAATATGTTTGGAAAT